>Ga0224534_1000218_pt1 | contig 39261 bp, 35 predicted proteins | sample 714E12024metaG_FD_172012 | JGI IMG/M metagenome (GOLD analysis project Ga0224534, IMG submission 172012) | Peat soil microbial communities from Stordalen Mire, Sweden - 717 E1 20-24 | ecosystem: Environmental > Terrestrial > Soil > Wetlands > Peat | place: Sweden: Norrbotten County, Stordalen... | reverse complement strand
CGCACCCGACGCAAACGCTGAGACCGACTTCCGCTGTGGACAGCGCGTGGTGAGACGGCGCTTAAGCCGCGAGCAAGACCTTGATCAGCACGCGAACGGCCAGGTCGGGCCCAAACGTGAAAGCCTCTCCAAGTGGTCTTCACAAAAGACCCAGCTTCATCTTTACCCAAGGGTGTACCGCCGAGAGTGCGTCGTCGCGGCGGACGGCCTTGGTGTCGGCACAAAGCCACTGGTGGTGGACCTGCAGGTCAGGCTACGGTCTCTATCGCGACTTCAACACTGAAGTCTATAAGGCACAGATGAAGACCAGACCAGGAGATGGCAGCGATGATCTGCACGCAATGTGAAGGTGTAATCCCGCAGGGCGCCACCGAATGTCCCCACTGTGGAGCTGCGGTCGTGGTCGCCGAGGCCGTGGCGACAGAGCCGACTGCCCCCCAGACGACGCCGGGACCGGAGCCTGCGCCATGGGCGGCCGCGCCAGCGGCGCCGGTGGCCACGCCGGTGTCGGGCGGGACCGTAGCGTTCAAGTTCGACGCAAAGAGATGGAGTCAGGCAGATCGAATTGCTGGCGGCGCGACACTCGTCCTTCTCATCTCGCTCTTCCTGGCGTGGTTCAAAGTCAGTTACCTCTTCATCTCCGCGTCAGCGAGCGGGCTCTCGGCCCATGGCTTCCTCTACCTCGTGCTCATCATCTGCCTGGTGGTCCTTGCATATCTGGTCCTCCGAGCCGGCTACGAGCAGTTGCCTTTCAAGTTGCCGTTGGCTCATGAGCCTTTGCTCTTGATCGCGACCTTGGTCAACCTGGTGCTCGTGCTCATCGCGTTCCTCGACAAGCCCGGTGGACCCGGTGTGGGCTGGGACTTCGGCGCTTTCCTTGCTCTGGTGGCAGCAGTGGTCGCCGCGGCGCCTCTGGGCATTCCGGCCATCAAGGCACGTAGGAGCGCAGCCAAGTAACCCCTCGGCGCCGCCGACCAGCTTTGCCACAGCCCACCGCCAGGTTCGAGCATGCCCGGCGGGGATGCAGCAGGATGCAGCGGCAGGGCTCAGCGGTAGTCGCGAGGAATCCGGAAGATACCGCCCCGAGGACGGTCGCTTGTGTCGGGGGCGGGTTCTTCCGGCCGCGATTGCGCCGGGCTGTCGTCGCTCACAACCGGGATGCCCGCCATCGCCGGGACGAACTCGACATCTTCGTCGAGGGGCAGCGGATCCACTCTGGGCACGGCGTCGCCAGGACGCTGATCGGCACGGACGGTCGTGTAGCCGCCCACCGCCGAACGTAGGACGATGTTCGCACGCTTGCGCTGGCCGGCGGTCGGCACACTCTGCATCTCCTTGCAGATGCGGTAGGTGACCGGGAACACGATCAAAGGCACCGCGATCGCTAGGAAGCGGAAGGACGTCAGAACGACGTTCAGCGAGATCGACAGATAGTTCGCCAGCACGTCTGTGGCGCTTGCGCCCAACAGCACGAAGTAGAACGAGAACACGGCAGCGCCGAACGCGGTGCGTTTCGGCCGGTCCCTCGGACGATCCAGGATCTGGTGCTCCGCGTGGTCACCGGTCAGTCTCGCCTCGATGAACGGCCACATCTGCAAGACGCCGAAGGTGATGCCCGGTAGGAGGATCGCGGGAAAGAACACGTTGGGGATCATGTGCCCGAAGCCCACGATCTCCCAGCTCGGCATGATACGAAGCGCCCCGTCGAGCCAGCCCATGTACCAGTCCGGCTGCACGGCGTAGCTCACCTTGTACGGCACGTACGGGCCGTAGAGCCAGACCGGGTTGATCTGGAACAACGCGCTCAGGATGCCCGTGACCGCGACCGTGAGGAACATGAAACCGGTCGTTTTTGCAATGAAGGTGGGCCACAGAGGCGACCCGACAACGTTGCGGGGTGTATGGCCGCGTCCGGGGAACTGTGTGTGCTTCTGGCGGACGAGCATCCCGAGATGGGCGCCGATGAGCGCCACCATGATCGCCGGCAGGACCAGCACGTGGAGTATGTAGAACCTCGGGACGATCGAGTTACCCGGGAAATTGCCGCCAAAGAGGAAGAAGGCCGCGTAGCTGCCGATGAGCGGGATCGACTCCACGATCGAGAAGGAGATCCGGATGCCCGTGCCGGAGACGAGGTCGTCGGGCAGCGAGTAGCCGAGGAAGCCGTTGAAGATCGCGAGGATGAGCAGAGTCGACCCCACGATCCAGTTGAGCTCGCGAGGCTTGCGGAATGCTCCGGTGAAGAAGATCCGAAGCATATGGACGACGATCGAGCCTACGAAGATGTTCGCCGCCCAGTGGTGCATCTGGCGCATCAGCAGGCCGTCGCGTACGGCGAAGCTCAAGTTGAGCGTCGAGGCAAACGCCTCCGAGACAGGCTGTCCGCGAAGCGGCGCGTATGTGCCCTCGTAGATGACGACTTTGCTCGACGGGACGAAATACAAGGTGAGGAAGACTCCTGTCCCGAGAAGCACGATGAACGAGTAGAGAGCGACCTCACCGATCAGGAACGACCAGTGGTCCGGGAAGATCTTGTTGAGCATCTTGCGGCCCGAGCCCGAGATCCCGAGCCGCTCGTCGAACCAGGTGAAGAGTGCGTCAATCATTGCCCCGCTCCCAGTACCCCGGTCCCACGGGTTCGTCGTAGCCGTCCTGGGCGCGGAAATAGCCGTCGTCGTCGATGTAGAGCGGAAGCTGAGGCAACGGCCGCGGGGCCGGCCCGAAAATGGGAATGGCGGCATCGGTGACGTCGAACAGGGACTGGTGGCAGGGACACAGCATCTTCTTCGTGAGCTCCTGGTACAGGCCCACGGGGCAACCGGCGTGCGTGCAGACCTTCGAGAAGGCGATGTAGCCCTGCGGCGCCCAGGTCGCCCGCTGCTTGGCGAACTGTGGCGGGGGCGTGAGGTAACCGCTGGCAGGCGGGGTGTCCACCCGGATCAACATCGTCTGCGAATAGGCACCACCGATGTCGTCCGGAGGGAAGACCGTGGTGAAGCCTCCCACCTCGAGGTCGCCCGTCTTGATCCTGCGGCCGGTGATGTCGACGAGGTAGGAGCCGCGACGCCAGGCGGTCTGACGGAGGGTCTTGCCCGGGAGCGGGCCGAGCGACCTGATGAACGGGAAGGCGAGCACCACACCGAGAATCCCGGACGCGAGGCCGAGGGCCTTGACAAGGAAGCCCCGGCGCTCGACGGCCACCTTCCCGCGACTCGCGAAGTCCTCTATGAACACCTCACGCTGAGCCTGGGTCGGTGCGAGGCTGTGCCGGGACTCCGAGAACGGACCTCTCGGCATCAGGTACTTGCCCCAGATCACCATCCCGTAGCCGAGGCCTCCAAAGCCGACGGAAAACGTGATCGCGAGCCAGAAGTTGGAGTAGTTCTGCCAATAGGCCGCGCCAAAGCCGGCGAAGCCGACGGCTGCCATCAAGAACCCCGAACCCGCCACGATCTCGGCCCGACGCGGGTTCTTCGCTGCTATCTGGAACTGCGGCGCGTCGGCGCGGACCGAGGCGACCGGGATCCTCACCCGGCGAGGCGAGGCACCTGGTTCCCCTGATCCCGCGGCGGCTTCAGTGTCGTCAGGCATGTGCGAGCTCCCGGTGATCGTCTCCACCCTCGCCGTCTTCGTCGCCATCGGGGCCCTCAGGGCCGTCGTGGCCGTCGTGCTCCCCGTCTTCTTCGGTCTCGGCGCGGTCACCGACCCAGAGCGCTGCTAGCAAGCAAAGACCAACGCCGACGAACAGGCCGACAAAGCCCTCCGCGACCGGCCCGACACCTCCGAGAGAGAGCCCCCCGGGGCTGACGGGGCGTTGGATGTCCTTCACGACATAACCAACTATGTCGACGACCTGCGCGGGCGAGATGGTTCCGGGCCCAAAGCGGGGCATGTTGCCTGGGCCGGTCCGGATCGCCTCCCAGACCATCGTCTTGGTGACGCCGTGCAGCGGAGGTGCCTGGATCCCGCCTGCGAGCGCGTCGCCGGCGCCTGTGATCGTGTGGCATGGCGCGCAGTTGAGCGCGAACATGCTGAACCCCTCGGCCACGTTCGCATGCGAGATGTCAAGGCCCGAAGGGACTCCCGGGTCGCCTGGCAACGCCGGCGCCAAGGAGGTCACATATCGCACAATCTCGAGAACTTGGGCGCGGTCGAACTTTGCCGGCTTGCGCTCAGGCTCGGCCGTCGGCTCAGCGAGCGGCATCCAGCCGCTCGAAAGCCACAGATCGACCGTCGCTCCACCGACGCCGAGCAGCGGTGGTGCCCGGTCGCCTCCTGAGGCATCGATTCCGTGGCAGGTGGAGCAGTTCTCCACAAACAGGGTGCGGCCGCCAGCCAGCTGATTTGCAGCTGCCGGGCTGTCCTGGCTCGTCAGGCTGGTGGCATCGACCTCGGTCGAGTTCCCGCTCGGGTAGACCTCGGCACGGCCTCCACCCAGCAGGAACACGCCGACGAAGCTCGCCGACACGAGGAGCGCCAAACTCAGAAGGGCGCGCCGCCAAGTCGCGTGGGAGGCGGTCACGAGAGTAGGAACAGGGCGCTGAACAGCCCGACCCATACGAAGTCGACGAAGTGCCAGTAGTAGCTGACGGCCTGGAACACGGCGGTCTCACCGGGGTCGCCGCCCTTGATGGAGCCGGCGAGACGCCCGAAGAGGGCGATCATGGCCACGAGCCCGAGAAGGACGTGAAGCCCGTGAAGGCCGCTCATTATGTAGAAGAGCGAGCCATAGGCATTGGTGTGCGCCCTGAAGGGAAGCGTCTTCCATTCGTAGGCCTGGTTCGCGAGAAACGCAGTTCCGAGGACAAAGCTCGTGATGATCCAGTTGCGTGCCTTCTTGTACTCCCCACGCTCTTGCGCCCACACGCCGAGCTGGAAGGTCGGGCTGGAGGCCAGAAGGACGACAGTGAAGATCAGCGCCTGGATCGTGTCGAGGTGCCTTCCGGAAGGAAACGTCCCCGGTGGGGGCCACACCGGCATGTTGTGGGCACGGATCGTGAAGAACGCCGCGAAAAGCCCGCTGAAGAACATGAACTCCGAGCCAAGCCAGACGACTACGCCAACGGCGAGCATTTGAGGCCCCCCCGGACGCTGTCGGCTGTGCGGGCGCGGCAGTACAACTGCATCGCTCACGGTGTACTTCTTAGTCGAATTGCACCTCGCGAATCCAGCAGCCAGCACGGCGAATGTGGCTTGTTCGAGGGCCGAGATACTGTCGTGCCGTGCAGGTCGTCGATTCGCCTTTCCTTCGGGCGTGTCGCTGCTCGTCTGCCGAGCTCACACCGGTGTGGTTCATGCGTCAGGCGGGCAGGTCGCTTCCCGAATATCGCCGCCTGCGCGGAGACGGCGACATCCTGGACGCGATCGCCAAGCCCGAGCTCGCCGCCGAGCTCACACTTCAACCGGTACGACGTTACGGCGTCGATGCCGCCATCCTGTTCTCCGACATCGTCGTGCCGCTCGCCGCGATCGGAGTCGGGGTCGAGATCGTGACAGGACGGGGGCCGGTGATCGACCGACCTTTTCGCAAGTACGAGGACCTGAGGCGTCTTCGGCCCTTGGAACCCGAGGCTGACCTGGCGTACGTGCTCGAGACCATTCGCATGGTCGTGGGCGAGTTGAACGTCCCTTTGATCGGATTTGCCGGCGCTCCATTCACCCTGGCGAGCTACCTGGTGGAAGGTGGTCCTTCGCGGACATTTGCCCGCACCAAGGCTCTCATGCACGGCGAGCCCGAGCTGTGGCATCAGGTCGTCGACCGTCTTGCTGACATCGCACTGGCAACGCTGAGGGCCCAGGTCAAGGCCGGCGCGTCCGCGATCCAGCTCTTCGACAGCTGGGCCGGAGCACTCTCTCCCTCGGATTACGAAACCTTTGCCCTGCCCGCCTCGCGCAAGGTGCTCGAGGGCATGGGCGACCTCGGCGTGCCCAGGATCCATTTCGGCGTCGGCACCGGCGAGCTGCTCGCGCTCATGTCCGAGGCGGGAGCAGACGTTGTAGGTGTCGACTGGCGCGTGCCGCTGGATGTCGCCCGGCGTCGCATCGGTGCCGGAAAAGCGGTCCAAGGCAACTTGGACCCGGCTGTCTGCCTTGCGCCGGCCGGCGTCGTGATCGAGGAGGCGACCAAGGTCCTACAGGACGCGGGCGGCGAGCCGGGCCACATCTTCAACCTCGGACATGGCGTCCTGCCCGAGACCGATCCCGGAGTGCTCGCCCAGGTGGTCGAGACGGTCCATAATTGGCGGCCGGGCACGCCCTCGGGTGAGGTGGCCGGCTGATGATAACCGCTTCGGGACGAGTCGGGGTCCTCGTCATGGCCTACGGCAGCCCCTCCTCGCCCGGACAGATCGAGGCGTTCTACACCGACGTCCGACGCGGACGTCCACCGAGTGCCGGCCAGTTGGCCGACCTGATCCGGCGCTACGAGGCGATCGGCGGAATCTCTCCGCTCTCGCGGCGCACCGCCGAGCAGGTGGCAGGGATCCAGCAGCAGTTGGAGCTCCGTTTTCCTGGCCGCTACCTGTGCGCCCTCGGGAACAAGCACTCCGAGCCCCGGATCGAGCACGTGATCGAGAACTTCGCGCGACAAGGAGTGCGCGACCTCGTCGGGCTCGTCCTCGCGCCCCATTACTCGCGAGGCAGCGTCGGCGAGTACCTGGATCGTGCGACCGAGCGGGCGGCCGATCTCGGCATGTCCGCCGCGTTCGTCGAGCATTGGCACGATCACCCGGCGCTGGTCGAGCTTCTCGCCGGACGGGTGGTCCACGCGCTCGACGCGCTTGGGCCTGCTGGCAAGCTCGCTCGGGCGAACGACGAACTTCTTCTCCTGGTAACCGCTCACAGCCTTCCGGTTCGCGTCGTCGCCGACGGCGACCCGTATGCGGACCAGCTGCGGCGCAGCGGTGAACTGGTGGCTTCAGCCTCGGGGCTCGGCCGCTGGGAAGTCGGCTGGCAGAGCGCCGGCCGGACGCCCGAGCCCTGGCTGGGCCCGGACATCCTCGACCGGCTGCGGGCACTGCCGAATGAGAAGGTGCACGCCGTGGTGGTCTGCCCGGCTGGTTTCACCTCGGATCACATCGAGATCCTCTACGACCTCGACATCGAGGCGAGCCGCGTCGCCGCCGAGTCGGGTGTGGCATTTACGCGGACCGCGTCGTTGAACGCCGAGCCGAGGATGTGTGCCGCGCTGGCCGATCTGGTCGTCGGTTGTGCGGAGAAGCTCTAGGCCGATGAGCCGGGTCGTTGTCGTCGTAGGCGGTGGGATCAGCGGGCTCGCCGCAGCTCGTGTTCTCGCCGGTGCACTTCCTACCAGCGTCGAGCGCCAGCACGGCGCTGGCAACCCGGCCGGCGGCCCCGACATCGAGGTCGTGGTGCTGGAATCCGATGACCGTTTCGGGGGCAAGATCCTTTCGGGTGAGTTCCGGGGTCGCCCGGTTGATTTCGGTCCCGACAACTTCCTGACCCGGAACCCGAGCGCGGCGGAGCTGTGCTGCCAACTCGGAATCGGCGACGATCTCGTGGCACCGGCGACAAGCTCGGCATCGGTGGTCGCGCGGGGACGGCTCCAACCGCTGCCCTCCGGGCTCATTCTCGGACTGCCCCCCGACTTGATGGCTCTCGCCCGGTCGCGGATCGTCAGCGGTCGGGGCCTTGCCCGAGCGGCGCTCGATCTTCTGGCCCTGGGCAAACCCATTTCGGCCTCGAGCCTGGGTCTTTCACCGGAGGAGAATGCTGCGAACGGCCACCTCTCGAAAGGCAGCGTCGGGGCAAGCGACCCGGGCGGGCCCGAGTGGAGCGCCGGCTCGGCCCTCCAGCGCCGGCTTGGCCGGGAGATAGTCGAGCGCCTCGTCGATCCCTTGCTCGGCGGCATCAACGCCGGTGGCACCGACCAGCTGTCGCTCGCCGTCGTGGCCCCCCAGGTGGCGCGGGCTCTCGTCGGTCATCGCAGCGTGACTCACGCGCTCAGGCGCTTGGCCCGGGCCACGCCTGCAAGATCGGCGGGCGACATCGCCGAGTCAAGGCCGTTCTTCCTCGGAGTCCGGGGGGGAATCGGCCAGATGGTCGACGCGCTGGTCGCGGACCTGCAGGCTCGAGCCGTGAAACTCCGAACCGGTGCAGCAGTCACGGCTCTCCGGCGAACCAAGGACCGCTACGAGCTCGAAACGCCGAGTGGGACGGTCGTGGCAGACGGCATCGTGCTGGCGATACCCGGGTATGCCGCCGCGCGGCTGCTCGTCGATAGCGCCCCGGTGGCAGCGGCCGAGCTCGGCTCGATCCCGCACTCCACCGTTGCGCTCGTGACGCTCGCCTGGCTCTCGGGTGCGATCCCCACGCTTCCGCAAGGGAGCGGGTTCCTCGTACCCCGCTGCGAGGGCCTGATCGTCACCGGCTGCACTTTCCTGTCGGCCAAGTGGCCGCACGCGGCTGCACCCGGGGAAGTTGTCGTCCGTGCCTCGACCGGGCGCTACCGCGACGAACGATCCTCGTCGATATCCGACGAGGAGCTCGTCGAACGGGTGCTCGGCGAACTGCAGGAGCTGATCGGCACCTCGGCACCCCCGCTTGCCAGCCTGGTTCAGCGCTGGCCCCGGGCTTTCCCGCAGTACCTGCCCGGACACCTGCGGAAGATCGAACGAGCACGTGCGGCACTCGGCGAGCTACCTGCGCTCGGGCTCGCGGGCCCATCGCTGGGCGGGATCGGGATCCCGGCATGCTTGACAAGTGGCGAGCAAGCTGCCGTGGAGGTTCTCGATCGCCTACGCGAATGACGCGCACAGGCCGGGTTCTGCAGGCTCTCGCCCCGCTCGGCGGGGGCGCTCTCGTGGCGCTCTCGCTGCCGCCGTTCGGGCCGTGGCCCCTGGCCTTCGGCGGAGTGGCACTTCTCGCCTGGGGCTTGCGGGACCGCTCCACAGGCAGCCGGGCGGCCGCCGGCTTGCTCGCAGGTGTCGGGCAGTTCGCCGTCGGCCTTGCCTGGGCCGACAAGTTCACGTTTCTCGGTTACGCCGCCCTCGTCGTTCTCGAGTCGGCGATCTTCGCCGTCGCCTGCATGCTCGCCCCACGCGGACGAGCCCGGGTACCGGCCCTAGCGGCGTTGTTGACGCTCGCGGAGTGGGCCCGCGAACGCTGGCCCTTCGGCGGCGTTCCACCGGGCGGGATCGCTCTCGGACAGGTCAGCAGCCCCTTGGTCGGCACCGCACGCATCGGCGGCACGGTCCTGTTGGTGGGCGTGACCTACCTCAGCGGCGTCGCAGTCGGCGATCTCGCCGTCAACTGGCTCCGGCGGAAGCAAACCCATCGCCGCGCACACGATCACGGGCTGATCGGAGGCTGCCTGAGCTTGGCAGTCGTGGTCACGCTCGGCATCTGGGGCGCTTTCGCTCCTGACGGAGGACCTCCGGTTCGCACGCTGCGCGTCGCCGTCGTGCAGGGCGGCGGCCGCCGGGGCCTGTCCGACCTACAGGTCCGGCCGTCGGTGGTGTATGCCGCTGCGCTGCAAGAGACCATGAAGGTCCGGCCACCGGTCCAACTCGTGCTCTGGCCCGAGGACGTGGTAGCTCTCAGCCAGCCGCTCAGGGGCTCGCCTGAAGCTGCACAGCTCTCCCAGATCGCCCGGAGCCTTCACGCCACGCTCGTCGCAGGCGTCACCGAGCCCGTCGGCATCACCCAATTCCGAAACGAGGTCGCCGCCTACTCCCCATCTGGTGCCCTCGTAGCCGTCTTCGAAAAGGTTCACCGGGTCCCCTTCGGGGAGTACGTACCGTGGCGGTCGTTCTTCTCCCATCTGGCGAACCTCCAGGCAGTTCCCCGGGACGCTGTCCCGGGACACGGGAGCGGGATGATAGAGACACCAGCCGGACCTGTTGCGGTGCTCGTGTCCTACGAGGTGTTCTTCCCCGATCGCGGCCGCTCGGGCGTGAGAGCCGGGGGACAGCTCATCCTCGTCCCTACGAACACGTCGTCCTATTCGAGCGAGCAGGCTCCGGCTCAGGAAGTCGCGGCTTCTCGCCTGCAAGCGATCGAGGAGGGCCGCGACCTGCTGCAAGCCGCGCCGACCGGTTACTCAGCCGTTCTCGACAACCACGGCGGCGTGCTTCAACAGACGCGGTTGTCGGTCCCTGCGGTGCTACAAGCCGCCGTCGCGCTGCGCGACGGAGCGACGCTCTACACGCGAACCGGTGACATGCCGACTGTTCTGCTGGCGCTCTGCGCCGTGCTGGCGGGCTGGGCGGTCGCGCTCGTGGGACGCCGCCGTGAGAGACGAGAAAGGCAGGCTGGTTGATCCCGAGCCAACGCGGGCGTCGAAGCTCGCCATCTCACCGAGCACGAGGTTCCAGAACGACGACAGACAGCCCGAGGTTGCGAACTTCAGCGAGCAGGGTCGATTGTCTCGCTGGTCGCGGACCGGGATATTCCGGGCTCGAGCTCGCTGGCCGCGGACCGTGATATTCCGGGCTCGGGCTCTCTGGCCTCGCCGGTGATCGCGATCTCGGTCACGCCAGCCAGGTCCTGACCCTGCTCGTGCTCAGTTACCCGGGTCCAATTGTCGGAGCGAGCCCCGAACAGGTAGCGGTTGAAGATGAGGTACCGGACCGTCCAGATGCAGGCGTAGGTGAGCAAGTTGGCGCCGTTGACAATCAGCGCGCGATTGAGCGACCCACTTGCGATGCGGTCGGCGTTGTGCGCGGCCACCCCTACCGCGGCTGTCGAGATCACCATGGCGCTGAAGGAGATCGTCCAGAAGGGCACGACTTCTCGCCAGACCCTCGAACGGCCCGTCTTGCCCCAGGTCCAGGTGCGGTTGAGGTAGTACGCCGGAAGGGAGGCAACGGCCGTGGCGATGACGTTGCACACCATCGCCGAGTGGCCGACGTCATAGACGTGGTAGGTCACGAAGAGCACGACCTGGGACACGATTGTCGAGACGATCGAGACCGAGGCGTACTTCCAGAGTCGCTTGAAGTGCTCGCTCTGCCGAATCGAGCGAATTCGGCTCACCAGCGAGGCCATGTGGGCAGTCTATCGTCTGATCCGTGACCGAGGCCTTGCGCCAGCTCATCGACCTGCTGGACCTCGAGGCCATCGAGGTGAACATCTTCCGCGGCAAGAACCTCGACGAGACCCGTTTGCGTGTCTTCGGGGGCCAGGTGGCCGCACAGTCGCTCGTCGCCGCCGGCCGCACGGTGGACTCGGGTCGCGTCCATTCCCTACATTCGTACTTCCTGCGCGCTGGAGACCCGGCAGCGCCGATCCTCTACGAGGTCGACCGCATCCGCGACGGCCGGTCCTTCACGACCCGGCGCGTGGTCGCGATCCAGCACGGCCGGGCCATCTTCAACCTCCAATGCTCGTTCCACATCGACGAAGGCTCAGATCTTGTCCACCAGGCAGAAATGCCACAGGTACCCCGGCCAGACGATCTGCCGACGGTTCGCGAGCGACTTGAGCCCTATCTCGACCAGCTACCGGACTGGTTCGTCGTGGATCGGCCACGGCCGATTGATCAGCGTTACATCGGCGACCTGCCATGGTTGCCAACCGCGAGTCGGGAGACCCGCCAGCGGTTGTGGGTACGCGCCGACGGGGAGCTGGCCGACGACCCGCTGCTGCACGCTGCAGTGGTCGCCTACGCCTCGGACATGTCCCTCATCGACTCGATCCTCAAGCCCCACGAGATCCGCTGGAAGGAAGGGACGAACATGGTCGTCAGCCTGGACCACTGCATGTGGTTCCACCGCCCGTTCCGGGCAGACCGGTGGCTCCTCTTCGATCAGGATTCTCCTAACGCGTATGGAGCGCGAGGGCTGGCACGTGGCCTCATGTTCGACGAGGAGGGCCACCTGGTCGTCAGCCTGGTGCAGGAGGGCCTGATCCGCGTGAGAGCACCGGGCCTGCCGCCGAGAGAACCCTGACGGAAGTCGGACATGACACTGGCCTTTGCGATCGGCTTCGGGACCTTCCTGGTTCTCATCGCGGTGCTGGTCGTATTCGTGCTGCGCTTTGTGATTCGAGAGGGTCGGCGGCATCCGCCGGCTGGTCCACCATCGTCAACCGGCCAGGACACTCGGCCAACGAGGGGCTCGGACACGGATCCTGGCCCCGAAGGTGGCCCTGGCTCGGAACCGAGCTCGGGGTCGAGCTAGAGCGAGCTAGACGAGCCCGCCGCGGCGACTCTCGTAGATGACACCGACGAGAGAAGCGACGACCAGGAACAGGCCGACCGCGAGCGTCCAGGCTCCGAACACCAACGCCAGGGCCACGAATGTGGCGCCAATGCCAATGACGAAGGGCCAGATGCTGCTTCCGGGGAAGGCGCCCACGACGCCTGCCCCATCCTCGACGGAAGCGTTCGGATCATCCGCCGGTCTCGGGGACATGCGCCGTGACCACCAGAGGTAGTAGAACCCGGGCACGCTGCCGAGCAGGAACGTCCCGAGCAGCATCGTGCTGCCGGCGTCCTCGTAGCTGAGCAGCCAGTAGACGAGCCCGACGAGGCCGAAGAAGAAGCCGACGAAGAGGAAGACGTAGGACTCGATCTTCATCGGTCGGGGTCCCGCGTCTCGATGGTGTCCGCGCCGACGAGGCCGACCTCGTCGAGCAGCACCGTGCCGCCACCTGCCGATGCAACCAAGGCCCCGAGCCTCGGCCCCTCGCGCTCGATGATCCGGTCCTCAGGATGGTTGTGGTCCCAGACCGGGCGCTGGGATCGGATCGGTGGGATCTTCAAGAAATTGTGCTGCGGTGGCGGGGAGGTCGTCGCCCATTCCAGACTGGACGCGTCCCAGGGGTTGTCACCTGCCGGTATGGGCTTCCACCACGACACCAAGGCGTTGACCAGGAAGATCGACACGGAGAAGAAGAGCAGTACCGAACCTGCGCTGGAGATCCGGTTCAGGGTCGTGAACCCGTCAGTTGCCGCGTACTCCGCGATGCGTCTCGGCATCCCTTTCAAACCGACCAGGTACATCGGAAGGAAGGTGACGTTCGTACCTACGAACATCAGCCAGAACGTCGCCTTGCCGAGACCTTCTCGGAGCATTCGGCCCGTCATCTTCGGGTACCAGTAGAAGAACCCGGCGAACGCGGCCATGACCAGTGACATGACCACGCTATGGAAGTGAGCGACCACGAAATACGTGTCGTGTGTGGCGAAGTCTATAGGTGGAGAGGCCAACAGGATGCCGCTGACTCCACCCATCAAGAAGGTCACGAGGAAGCCGACCGCGAACAGCATGGGAGTGTCGAACTTCACCGAGCCACGCCACATCGTGCCGATCCAGTTGAAGAACTTGATTCCGGTCGGCACGGCGATCAGGTAGGACATCAAGCTGAAGAAGGGAAGGAGCACCACGCCGGTGGTGAACATGTGGTGCGCCCACACGCTGGTCGACAAGGCGGCGATCGATATCGTCGCGAACACCATGCCGCGGTAGCCGAAGATCGGCTTGCGGGAGAACACCGCGATCACGTCGGTCACGATCCCGAAGAACGGCAGGGCGAGGATGTAGACCTCGGGATGACCGAAGAACCAGAAGAGGTCTTGCCAGAGAACTGGGACCCCACCACCTGAGACCTCGAAGATGTGAGTGCCGAGGTGCCGGTCGCACCAGAGCAACACGAGCGCGCTGGTGAACACCGGGAAGGCGATCAGGATCAGGATGCCGGTCACGAGCATGTTCCAGGTGAAGATCGGCATCCTGAACATCGTCATCCCCGGGGCCCGCAAGTAGTAGATCGTGCTGACCAGGTTGACGCTGGTGAAGATGGCCGAGAACCCGGTGAGAAGCAGGGCCACGATCCAGAGATCCGGCCCCGCGCCCGGAGTGTTGATCGAGTTGGAGAGCGGAGCGTAGGCCACCCAGCCAAAGTCGGCTGCTGATCCGGTCGTCAAAAAGCCCGTCATCATCAACGAGCCGCCACCCAGGTACAGCCAGTACGAGAGCGCGTTGAGTCTCGGGAACGCCATGTCCGGTGCGCCGATCTGCAGCGGGACGATGTAGTTCGCGAGACCGCCGAACGCGACTGGCCCGACGAACAGGTAGATCATCAGGCTGCCGTGCATGGTGAACATCTCGTTGTAGGTGTGCTGCGACAACAACGTGCTGTCCGGGTTTGCGAGCTGCGCGCGGATCAGCATCGCCATGAGGCCGGCAAGGAGAAAGAAGACGAGCGAGGTGATCATGTAGCTCTTGCCGATCACCTTGTGGTCGGTCGAGGTGATCCACTTGAGGAGGCCCGACGGGCCGTGCTCGTGCTCGGGGCTCTCGTCGAGAACCACTGGCCGGTAGGCGGCAGGGGTCACGCGACCACCCCCGAGGCGGACTCGGCGTTCAACCAAGTCTGGAAGGCACCTGGCTTGACGACGCGCACGCTGAAGAGCATCTCGGCGTGGTAAAGACCGCAGTATTGCGAGCAATGGCCCGGAAAGACGCCGGTGTGCACTGGGGTGAAGTCGAAGGTGTTCGTGACACCAGGCAGCGCGTAGCGGCTGAAGTTGAACGCCGGGATGTAGAAGCCGTGCACCACGTCGGCCGACTGGAGCACAATCCGGGTCGTCTCACCGAGAGGCAGGACGAATTGGGGATACTCCGGGGAGGTCGGGTTGCCTGCGAGCACGGGAGGCCTGCGCTGGGCGGTCTCCACCAATGCGATCTGTTTGCCCGCCGAGTTCCGGTAACTGAAGCTCCACCCCCATTGGAAACCCGTGACCTTGATCGTGACCGCCGGATTCGGAGCTAGAGCATCGATCTTGTTCTCGGTGGTCACGGTGTAGAAGAAGATGAAGGCAACGATGATGAGCGGTATGGTCGTGTAGATGATCTCGACAGGTAAGTTGCTATGGAATTGCCTCGGCATCTTGTCCGGGTCGCGGCGGCGGTAGGCGATCACCGCCCAGAGGATCAGGCCCCAAACGATCACCGCGACAACGAGACCGGCGATCGTCATCCACGACCACAGCTTGAACTCCGCTTGGCCCTGGGTTGTGGCGCCCCGAAAAGCTCCGAACGTCGGCAAGCTGCAGCCGCCGAGGACGACCGCGAGCATGCTGAGCAGCGAAAAGCGCGCGATCCACCTCGGTTTGCCGACCCCCGGAACCCCCACTGGCCGCGACTCTAACCAGATAATCCGAGCGCCAGTCAGGGCGCGGTCCGGTCGTGGCTGCACGGCCAACCGGTCGGGATGCAGTGCGGTCCGGTCCTAACCGGGCGTGCTCTCCCGTCGACGCTTCGGCAGCCGGTTCAGGCCCTGAGATGGGGCTTTCGCTCGAAGCCGGCCTCCGGTATCAAGCGGACGGCTTGGACGGCCCAGGAGGCACCACAACAGGGTGAGGCGCGTCCGACGTCGCCCTTGCCGCGCGCGCGGCGCGCCCGATGCCGCGAGCGTGACCGGCCGCCCGGCCGAGACTGCGTGCCGCCACCAGCGGAGCGCCGGAGTCTCGAACCTTGGCGACTGCCGTTCCTACGACACGGCCTGCGGTCGCCGCGACTGTCGAAACCGCGTCGGAACCGCCGGCAGGGCCCGCTGCAGGCGCGGACGGCCCAGCAGGCGCGGACGGCCCAGCAGGCGCGGACGGCCCAGCAGGCGCGGACACCACTCCCCGCCCGTGACGCTGACGCGGGACGATCTCGGTCGTGAGGGACATTCGAACCAGCACGACCGCCACGGCCTCGCTGAGGACGATCGGGATCACCTGGAGGTCGTGCACGTACAAGAGCGGCGACAGGGCGAACCCGGCAGCGAGGACCAGGTCGAGGTAAAGGTGCAACCGCCTCGGAACGATCCTCACGGCCGCGAGCGGCCCGTTGCTCACCAGAACAAGCGCGCCGATCATGGCGCCGGCCAGCAGCAGTACGAGCTCAGGGCGACCATTCAGGTGGACGGCAACGACAACAAGAGCAGCGGCCAAGGCGTATTCGGCAAGCTGGTGCCCGCCGAAGGCAACCTGCCGGCGCGACGACCTAGCCGACGCCATCATCTAGGGATAAGCCAAGCAGCGGCTCAGGTCGGATGGATCGGGCCCGACGTCTTGTCGTCGACCTTCAAGCTGGCCGAGTCGTCCTTGGCCGAGTCGCCCTTGGCCGAGTCGCCCTTGGCTGAGTCGCCCTTGGTCGGGTCACCCTCTTCCATGCCCTTCTTGAACTCGTGGGAGGCACTGCCGAGCCCGCGAGCGAGCTTGGGGAGCTTTGACCCCCCAAAGAGGAGCACGATGATTACGACTGCGATCACGATCAAGCTGTCGGGACCAATGAGATCGGCAAGCATCCCGATGATCACCCGCCTTCCTTTCCGAGGACTGCAATCAGGTTAGACACATCCTGACGACTCTGTGTAGCCGGGGCTCCCAATTTCCTGCGTGCCTGCTCGGCGGCACAGACGAACGGCCACCGGATCCGGCGTGGCTGGAGTGGGGAACCCGGCGTTCGACGCTCGTAATTCGGAACCATCCTCTGCTCAGGTTCCTGTCCAGACCGGCGAACGCCTCTCGGCGAATGCGACCACACCTTCGAACGCGTCGCTGCTCGTGAACACCGGCGTCGTGAGCTCACCGTTCAGCTCCCACGCCTCCTCCTCGGTGAGATCGAGAGAGCGATTCATGAGCTCCTTCGAAGCTCGCACGGCGAGTGGCGCGTTGGCACAGATCACCTCGGCGAGCGCGAGCGCCTCCTCGATAAGCCGTTCGGCCGGGACGACGCGGTTCACGAGCCCGCAGGCGAGTGCTCTCTGTGCGCCGATGCTGTCGCCAGTGAGGGCGAGCTCGAGAGCGATGGCTCGGGGAACTCGTCTTGCGAGTCTGATGAGCCCACCGCCGGCTGCTGCGAGGCCGCGCTTGACCTCCGGAATCCCGAAGACGGCGTGGTCAGCCGCGACGACAAGGTCGCACGCCAGCACGATCTCGAAGCCACCGGCAAGCGCCGCACCGTTCACCGCTGCGATGAGCGGCTTTGCGAACTTGCGGGCAGCAATGCCCGCGAAGCCACCCTTCGCAGACAAGATGTCCTCCACCTCTCCCGAGGCGAACGCCCTCAAGTCCATGCCGGCGCAAAAGGCCCTGTCGCCGGTGCCGGTAAGCACAACGGCCCAGACCTCGGGGTCTTCGGTGAGCTCGTCGAAGATCGCCTCGAGCGTTCGGGTCATGGGGCCGTCGATGGCGTTGCGGGCACGCTCCCGGTTCAGGCGAACAAGCTCCACATGGCCGTGGCGCTCGCGGACAACGGGCTCCTCGGCGACCACTGCGCTTGCTGCGGCCGCTCCGGCTGCTGTGGCCCCGCAGAGCCCGGTGGTCTCGGTTGGATCGGACATGGTCACCCTCCTCGTGGGTCTGTCAGTGCACTCATGCCATACCGAGGAGCTTGGTAAGACGAATCTGTGTCGTGCCTCCACCTCGACAAAGCTGCTCACCGGTGACTGAAGAGTCAGTGTAGGGCCAGGTCACCTGGGGTCTCGGCCGCGGGCCGACGGCCCGGCTTGCGACGCAAGATGTCCGCATCGGCATCTGGCGGAGATCGCCCCGCCGTAGAACCCGTGCCAGACGTGTGGCTGACCGGCCCGGCTCACCAGAGCTCCGCGGAACAAGCGACAGCCCCTATCGTTGGAGCCCCGACGGCAGCGAGGTGACTCGAAGTTGACAAGGTCGACGCGCACCACTCCCCCCGCTCCAGCTGCTCCCACTGCGGAGCTGGCGAACCGAGCCGATCAAGCTCGAGCGGCGGCGTCCGATGCCCCGCCAGACGTGCCGCCGCGCCAGTACCGGGGCATCGACCGCCCCGAGCTCATCGACGACTTCCGCCTCGCTTGCACCTCGCGAGCTCTGGACGACCGGGAGATCACTCTCCAGCGCCAGAGCCACGTCTTCTTCGAGATAGCCGGGGCCGGCCACGAGGCGCTGCTCCTCGCCATGGCTCGATCCCTTCGGCCCGGCTATGACTGGTTCTTCCCGTATTACAGGGACCAAGCGCTTGTCCTGGGCCTCGGGGTCACGCCCCGAGACATCCTGCTCCAGGCGGTTGGCTCGTGCGAGGACTTGAGCTCGGGGGGTCGGCAGATGCCGGCTCACTGGGGGAACAAGGCACTCAACATCGTCTCGCAGTCGAGCTGCACCGGTAGCCAGTGCCTTCCGGCCGTCGGGTGCGCGGAGGCTTCCCGCTACATCGTGCGGCGGCATCTGCAGGGCTGCGTCGCCCGCGGTGACGAGCTGACGTACGTATCGCTCGGTGAAGGAGCGACTTCGGAAGGCGAGTTCTGGGAGAGCCTCAACACAGCCTGTCGCCTGCACCTTCCGGTCGTGTACCTCGTGGAGGACAACGGATGGGCCATCTCGGTACGGGCATCCGACCAGGCGCCGGCTCCCATCTCCGAGCTCGTCCAGGGGTTCCGCGGCCTGGCGATTCACAAGGTTGACGGCACCGACTACTTCGCATGCAGGGCGCTCGCTGCCGCGGCAACGGCTCGAGTGCGGGCAGGCGAGGGCCCTTGCCTGATCCATGCGACGGTGACCCGGCCGTACTCTCATTCGTCGCAGGACTCGCAGTCGAAGTACCGGTCTTTCAACGACATCGCAGAAGAGGCGACGCGCGACCCGATCCTCCGCTTCGAACGCGAGTTGACCGAGGGAGGAGTGCTCACCAGCGCTGAGGCAGCCGAGATCCGAGACAGCGTCCGCGCTCTGGTCGCCGCCGTCGGGCGGGAGGTTCTCCAGGCACGCAGGCCGGATCCAGCGACAGTGACCGATCACGTGCTGGCACTGCCCGCGGTTGCGGAGCCGAAGCTGCCACCAGGCTTGAGCTCGCCGACGCGAAGCGAAGTGGAGGATGACACCGAGCCTGTCGGCATGGGCGAGGCGATACGCCTGGTGCTCTTCGAGCAGATGAAGTCGGACGAGCGCATCCGGGTCTTCGGGGAGGACGTCGCCGACGCCAGCGAGGACATCATCGCCGTCGTGGAAGGAAAAGGCGGAGTCTTCGGCACCACCCATGGGCTCCAACGGGAGTTCGGGATCGCCCGGTGCTACAACGCGCCACTTGCCGAAGCCAATATCATCGGCCGCGGGGTCGGCCAGGCAATACGTGGGCTTCGGCCATGTGCCGAGATTCAGTTCTTCGACTACATCTGGCCGGCGATGCAACAGATCCGCTCCGAGGCGGCGACCACGCGGTGGCGTTCCGAGGCACGATTCACTGTGCCGTTGGTCATCAGGGTCGCGATCGGCGGCTACCTGACCGGTGGTGCCATCTGGCACTCCCAATGTGGTGAATCGATCTTCACTCACATCCCGGGTCTCATCGTCGTCATGCCATCCCGATCGAGCGATGCCGCCGGGCTGCTCCGAACGGCGTTTCGATGCGAAGACCCCGTGATGTTCCTGGAGCACAAGCATCTGCTTCGCCAGAAGTACGCCAGGGACCCGGTTACGCCAGCCGATTACCTGATCCCCATCGGCAAGGCCGCAAAGGTCCGTCAGGGCAATGACCTGACCATCGTGACATGGGGTGCCACGGTGCAGAAGTCGCTGGAGGCTGCAGAGCAACTCGCCGATGACGCCGTGAGCGTCGAGGTCATCGACCTTCGCTCCCTGATTCCCTGGGACAAGGAGGCAGTCTCGTCATCGGTCGCCCGCACCTCACGCCTCCTGGTGGTCCACGAGGACGTGCTCACCAGCGGATTCGGAGCCGAGGTGGCAGCTTGGGCAGGGGAGGCTTGTTTCGGTCATCTGGATGCGCCGATCTCGAGAGTCGGCGCGACCGACACGTTCGTCGCCTACGAACCCACGCTCGAGCAAGCTATCCTCCCGCAAACCGACGGCATAGTCGCTGCCGCCCGGACGGTGCTCGCCTATTGACCTTGCGGCGGCCGACGGACGCTCCAAGAGGGGAGAAGGGCTGTTCTCTCAGAGGCTGTCCGTACGGCCGCCGACACCGTCACGCCGCGTCCGACGGATGCGCGTCCCCTCGTGCCTCGCTCCAGTCGCCCGCCTGGTCGGCATGCCTGGCGGACCCGCACACATAAGGGGTGGGACGCACAGCTTGCGCGCGCTGTGCGTCAAGGGCGGTTGCGAGGGCGAGGACGCGCGACCGCGGGCCGAGGCCGGTGCGAGTGGAGTCCGCGAGGTCCTCGCGACGGTCGCTGAGAATTGAGGTCGCTTCTCGCTTCTCCACTGGTCCGACAGTACGCGACCAGGGTTAACTGACAACAAACTTCAAGTGTCCGCAACACCGCGCGAGGATGAAAGCTTCGCCAGGACCGGGGCACTGAACAGAGTCTCGCCTCCTCGGGTGCGAACGAGCGGTACCGTGGCCGGCATGTCTCAATTCGCGTTTCCTGACCATCACCCGGCGCGCGACGCCGAGCGTCAGAACGATCCGGACGACGCCTCCGCTCTCCCAGACACCGCGTTGCTGACCGGCAGCCCCCTGGGCGAGCATCCGGCAGGATCTGACCCGAAACTGGGCACAGTGCTGCACGAGGGTCCCGAGCCGGTTGACCTCGAGCTCATCGACCGTCACGTGATCCAGCTCTTTGCTCTGGTCGAGAACGCTGTCGCGGGCGCGACACACGCACTGGTCAGCGCTGACCGCGAAGCCGCCCGTATCCTCGTCGCCGCAGACGCGGACATCGACGACCTCTACCAGGAGCTCGAGTCCTTCGTCCACGCGCGGCTGCTGGACCGCCCCTCGGACCCGGCGGAGACTCAGTACCTGTTGGCGGTGCTCGGAATGCTCCCGGAACTGGAACGCAGCGGTGATCTCGCCGAGCACGTCGCCCGGCGCGCCACACGCAATCTCCCTGCCGAGATGCCCGCCCGGCTGCGTGGCTACGTCCAACGCATGGGAGAAGTCGCTTGCGCGATGTGGCGAATCGCGGCGGACGCCTTCGGGGGCGACGTACAGAGCGCGACGGAACGGCTCGTGTCCCTGGACGACGAGATGGATGACCTCCATGTGACGTTCATCGCGGAGCTCGTCGCCGCGGAGACACCCGTCGTGGTAGCGATCGAACTGGCGCTGGTGGCTCGCTTTTACGAGCGCCTGGGCGACCACGCTGTGAATCTGGCGCGGCGTGTCCCGAGCCGGCCGCGGCCGATCGTGCCGTGACGAGGCTTGCCGCCATCTGAGAGCGACCCGTCCGTCGCCGAAGCGGGCACCGCATCACCGGGCTGAACTGCTCGCGGCTCGACTCGCCAACTCGCGGTCGTCAAAGAACGGCCGCAGGGCGACCCGCGCCGGGGGGAAGCTCCCGTAGACAAGAACGGCCTCGCCGGGAGGGAGTTGGCGAAGCCAGCCCGGAGGCGCGAGTGCCCGTACCGTGACGGCCTCGGTACGGCTGTGCCGGCCGTCATCGCCGACGGTCCAGGAATGCTCGGCTCTCTCCTCCTCGCCGAGCAGCCCGCTCACGTGCTGCAAAGTGACGGGATCCGCGATCCCCGAGCAGACGAGCTTGGCGCGGTGATTGTTCACGACCGTCGCCCAGCGACCGCCGTAGCGCGACTCGACCTGCGCCAGGTCCTGCCAGACCGTGACCAGCTGGACCCCGTGGCCGGCAGCCGTTGCCACGACGCGGTCCAAGTCGGCGAGAGGAGCGACGCTCGCCGCCTCGTCCAGCACGACCAGGAGCGGGGGATCGAGCGGCCGACCCGTCGCCGCCGCCCGCTCGAACGCCGCGTCCAGGACCTCACGCACGATGGCTGTGAAGACCGGGGCCAGCCGCTCCTGCTCTCGTGCAGGCGCACAGCAGAACAGGGAGCCGCAAGAGCCACCGACAAGGGCGGCAGGGTCGATCTCACACTTGGCGGCCGATGCCGCTACCGCGGGGTCGGCGAAAGCAGCAACCACTGTCTCGGCTGTCGCGTAGACCGAGGCACGCTGGCGTTCCTCCCTTCCGAGGCTGGCGCGGGCCGCCCTCAACGCTTCGGGCACGCCGGCGAGCTCGAGTGCCAAGAGAACCTCGGTCGTCTCCTCTTCGTCCAGCCATCGGACGACATCGGCCATCGAGGCGCCGGCGGTCGCGGCGGCGAACAGCAGCGGGGCCAGGAGCTTCTCCGCGTTCGCATACCAGAAACCGGCGTCCTCCATCCCCCCGTCGCCTGCCCTCGCAACCGAACACAAAGCCGAAGCAGCTCGCCTCGCGCCCGGCCAGCTCACAGCCCTTGCGAGCGGCGACCATCCAGACGCCCGCGATCCGCCGGTGACCAGGCCCACCGAGCCGGTCGGGTCGTAGTACTGAACCTCGCCAAGCGACCTGCGCCACTCGAGTGTCTCGTGGAGCAAGTCGGCCTTGACGCTCGTGGCAAGTAGCGGGCCTGACCATTCGAGGATCGCCGGGATCGCGAGCCCGGTCGTCTTGCCGGACTGCGTGGGCCCTACGACCATGACCGAGTGCCGAGGCTCAGCCGCAAGCAGGCGGCCGGCGTGGGTCCCCAGGACGATGCGATCGCCCGTCGCCTTCGGCACCCGCAAGGGTCGCAGGTCGCGCTGGTGAGCCCACCCCCGCGTCCTCGATGGCGACCTTGACGCCGCCAGGCGGTCCAGACCGATCGAGTGGTGGAGCCGACGCGCTCCAGCGGATCGTGATGCTTCACGCCCCGGACCTGGCCCGCGGCCTGGAGCGCCTTGAAACCGCCAGCCATCGGACCTGTGCCATGCCAACCACAGGACGGCCACGCCGGCGAGCAGGGCAAGAACCACAAGCCAGGCGTCGGTGACCCCAGATCCGGGAAGACTCCGCCGGACGAGGGGCGGCCAGGCCTCACGGGGCGTGTTCAGGTGAACCATCAACCGCATGAGGAGGACGGGCGCCTGGGTCACAGGCACCTCCCGCCATCGACCGGTGGCCATGAACGCCAACAGTCCCCCGGCGAGCCAGATGAGCCACGAAAAGCCCAGGCAGCCGGCCGCAGCGACGAGAGCCACCCGGTCCCGGTCGTGAGCTTCGAATGAGGGCCGTGCCAGCCTGGCGGGGCGCCGGCGCGCGCCGCCGTCACGGCGGACAGGCACTGACCGGCTCACTTGGGACCCCGGTCGCCCGCAGCCGGTTGGACCGCCATCACGCCTGGCTCCGGCCGGCCAACCTTGCGTCCGTGTCCACGATGGCGCGCTCGTCCGGACCCAAGAGATGCTCGACGAGGTAACGGCGCCTCCCGACCATCCACAACGCCACGCCTCTCCGTAGGTGCGGCAGGACCTCCAGCTCCTCGCGAGAGCACCCGAGCAGATCGGCCAGCGCCGGCAGCTCGGAGGCGGGCTGCGCGTAGCACACCACCGTCTCGGAATCGGCGAGCAGCCCCTCGGCGAGGCGACTCTGCTCACTCCCGGCCGGTCCGCTCGCCCCGAGATCCGACGCCCGGTGGCAGACGGCCACGTTCGCGAGCCCGCACGAGCGTGCCAGCTTCCACGACGACCGGAGATAGCGGGCCACGGCCAGCTCGGTCAGCAGCGCCCAAGCCTCGTCGATCACCAGGATTGTGTGAGCCTCGCTACGTGCCGTCATGGCTTGCAGCCAGGCGGCAGCGCACACCATGAGCGCGCCGAGCGCTTCGGAGTGATAGACGGCGGAGAGGTCGACGACGAGCACGCCGGACCCCGGATCGATGCCCGGTGTCGTCGGGCCGTCGAACATCCCGGCGAGATCGCCCTCGACGAGCCGACGCAACTCGAGACCCACGTCCCGTCCGTCCAGCTCGAGCCCGGCCTTCGTCGTCCCCACGATCCTTGCCGACTCTGCCAGGGGCCGAAGAAGTGATCGAACGACATCGGGCAGGGTCGGTGGACCGCTGCCGCGCTCCAGGTGTGCCCGGGTCGCCGCACCGAGCGCGAGCTCGAGCGCGGCGTGCTCACGAGGAGAGAGCGAACGCCGCAAGCATGCAGCCGCAAGTGTCCCGAGCAGCACGAGTCGGTGCCTGGCCACAGTCATGCCGGGTGGTGCAGAGGGACCCTCCAGAGGGTTCACGCGCACGGCGCCACCAGGTGCCATGGTGAGCGGGCTCGAGCCGAGCGCCCGAGCGAGCGAGCCGTACTCGCCCTTCGGATCGAGCACGGCAACTTGTCGCCCGAAGGCGGCCTGCCGAAGTAGATACGTCTTCACAAGCGCGCTCTTCCCGCGTCCGATCTGGCCGAGCACCGTGACATTCGGATTCGTAACCGTGCCCGCCGCGTACAGCTCGAACGGGTCATGGGCAAAGGGACCACCCGCGAGGTCCTGGCCTATGAGAACCCGGCTCGTCGGGAGCGGAGTCGACGCGGCAAACGGGTATGCAGCACCGAGCTGGGCCGTGGTTGACTCGTGGGCCGGCAGCCTCATGCGCACCCCCGTCCGGTCGGCAGAGTGCAGGTGTAGCCCTCCTCCTGCGCGCCGTACATGCGGTGCAGCTCGAGCTGGGCCTGGGCCGCGGTCTGCTCCAGGTGGCTGCATGCGGCGACGAGCGCCACCTCGTCGTCCGCCGTCACCGCCAGGTAGCCCGTAAAACGGAAGGCGGCGTGTCCCTCGGCGAGCTCGGCCTCTCTGCGCGTGGTTGCCTCTTGCTCGTGCCGGGTGCGAGCGGTGACGGCAAATCCATGACGCCGCCGAAGCTCAGCATCTGCTGCGCCCGACGTGCGATCGTGCTCGGCTCTCCGAACCGCCCGGAGCGGCGCCACGGGCGCCATCGTCACTGCGATCGTCCGTCTCAGTCCGCCCTCGAGCATGAGAGGCAAGAGGAAGCCGCTCCCCACGCCCGAGCGCGGCCATTCGGCGATCCAGTAGATCGCGTGCCATGTCGCGTCCGTGCGGATGCTCGACCAACCCTCCTCGACCCCAAGCGGCCAAGGCCAGCCGTCGGCGACGCCTCCCGGCGCGCAGGCCACCGCGAACGAGCTCCGGATCATGTCGGCGAGTGCCGACGGAGACAGGACGCCGTCGACGTCGAGGCCCGCGGCGATGCACCGCCGCTCGAGCGCCTCGAGCTCCTTGACAATCCGGTCGGCCGTGTCATGGCCCCGTCGGTGAGCAGGTCCCGCCGCAGTGCGGACCGACAAGGCCACGAGTACCTCGTGGCACCACAGCGACGGTGCAGCCTGCTCCAGCAACGACCGGTAGCTACCGGTGGCGATTCCGCGACCGGTGGCTTCGCAAGGTGCCGCTCGGTCGTCGAAACCACAGGGCAGGCAACGCGCCATCCACTGCAGTCGATGAAGGGCTCCGCCTTCGCGCGCCGACCCGGCCAGCACGCCGGACCAGGCCGCGATGCGGCGGGCTCGTTCCGCTTCGTCTCCTAGTGCGAATCCAGAGCCCCCGATCCTCACTGCCGCGGTCCACATGCCCGCCGCATTGTCGACGACGACGCCGATCCGCCTGCCCGCAGCGCCAATCGGAACCTCCTCCAGCTCCAGAGTGGACAGAGAGCTGCGCGTCCGGCGCGAAATACCCACCCGGCGGGCAAGGTGCGACCCGACGACGGGCGTCCACTGCTCGGCACTCCTGCCGGCAAACGGCCACGTGGCAAACGCCAGGGAAATGGCCACCACGACAAGAGCGAACAGGGCCCCGACGGCTCCTCCCACGGAACGCAACAGCAGTACGCCGGCCACGAGACCGGTTCCCACAGCCGCGAGCTGCCCACCTCGCCAACCCGCCACGAGGCCACGACGGCTACGCGGCCCGAGTTGGTAACGGGGGCTCTCCTCAGCCATGCTGCTGGTCTCCTTGGCCAAGCAGCACCGTCCAACGGGCAACGGCCGCTCCTTGGCTGTCGTCGCTCGCCCTGGTGCCGGAACTGGCGGAGCCGGCCAAGCCGGCGGAAGCTGATGCGCTCGGGGAGGTCGAGGGGCTCACGGAACCGGCGAGGCCGGCAGAACTCGAGGAACTCGAGGGGCCGGCCGAGCCGGCGGGACCGCTGGGGGAGCCCGAATCGCCGGGAGACCCTCCCTGCGCCAACTCCCGGTGCGCGGCAAACGGGCCGCCGCCGAGGTAGTCGATAGTCCGCAAATTCGGGCCACCTGCTCCCGAGCTGCCCGCGCCTTTGGCGCCGATCGCCACAAGGCCACCGAGGTCGCCGGCCCCACCGATCTCCAGGCCGGCGATCCCGGTGCCCAGGCGTTTGACGGCATGGACCGGTCGCTGGCCAAGACCCTCCAGGTGGGCAACCGCTCCCGCCTCGACAGCCGGCACGAGCTTCAGCAGAGCAAACGGGGCAAAGGCCGCGACGCCAAGCAGAGCCACGCCCTCGACGACACCCGCGACACCGGTGGAGCTTCCTAACAACCCCGCGGCAAGCGCAAGCACCGACGCGATCACGAGCTTCGAAACCACGAGGGCGGCGAGGGTCTCACCGAGCCTGCGCGCCCAGTGCGCTGTCGCCGGCCACGCGAGGCCCACCAGCGCAAGGGGCAGGAACAGCGAAGCGGCTGCGATGGCGGCCGATCGGACGGCGAGCTCGAGCCAGAGCACGAAAGCGACGATCGCCGCGGTGAGCACGACAAGGAACGCCCCGAAAGCCGCCAGCCCGAGTCCTCCCGTCCGCTCGAGCCCCGAGACCAGGCCGAGCAGCAACCGATGCGTCGGGTCACCGGCTGCGCGGAGCACCATCGCGCTGGCCTGGTCGGTCGCCGCCAACCCGAGGGCGACGAGCTGCACACTCACACCCGTGAACAACAGCGCGAGCGGCAGCCGCACAAGCGCGCTGCGAAGCAATACTCCAGGCTCCTGGCGGATGATCGCCTGAATCGCGCCGACGGCCAGCAGCGGCAGGGCGACGCCTGCACTGAGCACCGCCATGACGTCAAACTCCGAGCGAAATGCACTCCCGGTGAGCACAGGCTCGGTGCTCGCCGACAGCACCTTGCCGAGGACACCGACAAGCGAGGCAGCTCCGCTCGCGACCCACACCAACAGGCTGTGGAAGAACCCACCGAGGAGCGCCTTGGTGAGCGAGTCCACAAGTCCGGTACCTCCGATGCCAGCGAAGACACCTCCGATCGTGTGGGACAGTGCCCCGACGGTGCCCTCGATCGATCGGAGGACACCGGTGATCCCACCGCTACCGCCGGTGCCGGTCGCGCTTGGGACGCTCGGCACCACGGCGAGACCGTGGACGTGGCCAAGCAGCGTCAGACGATGAGAATGGTCAGTGGATCCCATGGCCGGTCTGGAACAAGAAGTTCACGAGCGTCGGTGCGGCCCCGATGAGAAGAGCGGCGGCACCGGAGGCGAGCACCGCCTTTCGGCCGGCGTTCGCGTACTGGTAGTTGTTCGTGTGGCTTCCGAGCGCCCAGGCCGCAGCGCCGAGCACGAGCCCGACGAGCGACGCGACAAGCGCCCACCAGCCGAGGCCGTTGGTGAGCTGCTGGATCGTGGACCGGCCCGGCAGCGCGGAGGAGCTCGGGTTCATCGAGACGACGCCGGCGAGCAGGAAAAAGAGCGGCGAGACGGTCATCGGCCTACCTTTCGGGACAGCGGACTTGTCGTGGCCGAGCGATCGGCGAGTCACACCGAGCCGGCTTCGGCGGTGTGGCTCTTGGAGATTGGTCGCAGGTCCTACCGGCTGACCTACCGCGCGCGCCAGGAACAAGACGAGGGCGGAAACATCGCCAAGCCTTCAGGTCGCCAGCCTGCAATGCTGGGGAGGGTGGGCAACGTCCTTCGCGTGACGGTTCTCGAGCTCGTCGTCGCCGTCGTGGTGGTGCTAGCTCTCATCGCGGCGACGACACTGGTCACAGCTCGGCGAGGTCGCCGCAGCCTACGGCAGCGGCTGCAGGCACTCGCGTCCCGGCTTGGTGCGGACGCACCTTCAAGAGATGCGAACGACCTCGAAGAGGTGCTCGTCCATTTAGAGCGCGCCACCGACCGCGCAACCGAGGCCGTGGCAGAAGAGAGCTCCGAAGCCATCCGGCTCCGCCGGGCTCTGGACACCCTTCCCCAGGCCGTGCTCATCACCGACGAGCGTGGCGAGACGGTGTTCCGCAACAGCAGGGCCGTCGCTCTCATCGGAAGCCGCCACGGGGACGCGCTCGCTGCCCAGGCCGTCGAAGAGCTCCTCGCAGCGACAGCGCCCGGCGCTCACGAGGAACGGGTGCTCGAGCTGTACGGGCCGCCCCGGCGCACTCTCGTTGTTCGCGCCGAAAGCATCGACAATGGCCAGCGCGCTCTCGGGGTGATCGCGGTCATCGACGACGTGTCCGAACGTCGCCGCCTCGAGGACGTCCGGCGTGACTTCGTGGCGAACGTCAGCCACGAGCTGAAGACGCCCATGGGAGCCGTCGGGCTCCTGGCCGAGACCCTGCTCTCCGAGAACGAGCCGCAAGTAGCCCAACGCCTCGCACACAGGATCTACACCGAAGCCTTTCGTATCAGCAGAGTCATCGACGACCTCCTGGATCTCTCGCGTATCGAGAACGAGGAGTCGCCTCCACGCGAGCCGGTGCTCATCAACCTCGTGATGGCCGAAGCAGCCGAACGCGTCCGGGAGGCGGCAAACCAGCTGCAGATCGAAGTCGCTCTCGAAGAGCCGGACCCACCGGTGGTCGTACTTGGGGACCGGCGTCAGCTGACCTCGGCTGTCTACAACCTGCTCGAGAACGCGGTGAAATTCTCGCCGCAACACAGTCGCGTCAGCTGCATCGGCCGAGCCGAGGAGGAGGACGCCGTGGTCATCGTCGAAGACCACGGCGTGGGCATACCGTCGCGCGACCTCGAGCGAATCTTCGAGCGCTTCTACCGCGTCGACGCAGGACGCAGCCGTTCGACAGGCGGGACAGGCCTCGGACTTGCTATCGTCCGGCACGTGGCCGCTAACCACCGAGGCGGCGTCCAGGTCGAGTCACGGGAGGGCGAGGGGTCGACGTTCACTTTGAGACTTCCCCGCCAGCTAAGGACCGACGTGTGACCACCCGACAGCCCCGGCAAGTCTCAAAGCTCTCCACTGAGCGGGAGCGTCTCGAGATGCAATGGTCCATGCGAGACATCTCGCATCCTGTCGGGCAGCCTCCGGTACGCCTTCCCGCAAGCCCCTCGGACGAGACGGTCACCTCAGGAAAGGACGACCGCGGCGCTCCTCCCGCGCGTGTCCTCGTCGTCGAGGACGAGGAGTCGTTCGTGGATGCTCTGACGGTGAACCTCGAGAGGGAAGGCTTCTTCGTCACCGTCGCGCGCGACGGGGTCGAGGCACTCGAGCGGTTCGCAGTCGACCAGCCCGATCTCGTGCTGCTCGACGTGATGCTTCCCCGGTTGTCAGGCATCGACGTTTGCCGGGCGATCCGCGCCAACTCGAACGTGCCCATCATCATGGTGACCGCCAAGTCGACTGAGATCGACACCGTCGTCGGCCTCGAAGTCGGTGCGGACGACTACGTTGCGAAGCCCTATCGAATCCACGAGCTCGTGTCGCGTATGCGTGCGGTTCTCCGCCGGGCCCCAAGCGCCCACACAGGTACCAACCTGAGGCCAAGCCCCTCGGGCGCGCCGCCCAACAGCGGGGCGCCACACAACGGGGGCGCCGACAGGGGTGAGGCCGATTGGGTCGAGCACGCTGGGAGCTCCAGCCACCTGGCCCGGGAAGCGACGGAACGAGACGGTGAGCCGACATTCTCGACCGCGGCTCTTCGACCGGAGGAGATCCTTCAGGTCGGCAATGTCGCCTTGGATCTCGGGCGGCACGAATGCATCGTCCGCGGCGAGGAGGTCAAGCTCCCGTTGAAGGAATTCGAGCTACTCGAGATGCTGCTCAGCAACCCGGGGCGCGTCGTGACCCGCGACACCTTGATAGACCGGGTCTGGGGGATGGACTACGTCGGGGACACCAAGACACTCGACGTGCATGTCAAACGGCTGCGATCGCGGATAGAGCAGGACCCCTCCAAGCCAGTTCTCATCACGACGATTCGCGGCCTCGGCTACCGCTTCGAGTCCCCGCGGCGCTGATCCTGCTCCGGTGGCCACCTGCTCGGCGGCCGCAAGCCAACTGCGAGATTCACCCCGAGCCCCGATAGCCTCTCGGCGATGCCCGCCGTAGAGGTCGATCACCTGGTAGTTCGATACGGGAGCCTCGTCGCGGTCGACGGCGTCAGCTTCGACGCCGATGCCGGCGAGGTCGTCGCGCTCCTAGGGCCCAACGGCGCCGGCAAAACCACGACGGTCGAGACACTCGAGGGCTTCCGGCGTGCCGATGCCGGCGCCGTACGGGTCCTCGGCCTCGATCCCTGGTCGGACCACACCAAGCTCACCGCTCGAATCGGCGTCCTGCTCCAACGTGGCGGCATCTACCCGGTCATGAACGCCGAGCGGGCCGTCCGGCTCTTCGCCACCTATTACGAGGATCCCCGGGATCCTGACGAGCTCATCGATCTCGTCAGGCTCCGCCCTGTTGCGCGAACGCCGTACAAACGCCTGTCGGGTGGCGAGCAGCAGCGACTCGCGCTGGCGCTGGCTCTTGTCGGAAAGCCCCGCGTGGCCTTCTTGGACGAGCCGACCGCCGGAGTCGATCCGGCGGGTCGCATCGCGGTGCGCGACGTCGTCGCCGGCTTACGTAGCGACGGCGTGTGCGTGATCCTCACGAGCCACGAGCTCGACGAAGTGCAGCGCCTGGCCGACCGAGTCATCATCGTCGACCACGGCAGGGTCGTCGCCGCGGGGCGTCAGGGGGAGATCCAAGGTGACTCGCAAGAGCTTCGTTTCGCTGCGGAACCGGGCCTCGCGATTGGCGAGCTCTCCGCTCGGCTCGGTGCTGCTGTCACCGAGGAGCAACCCGGTGAGTACCTGGTCTCCACCCCGCCGGTTCCTGCGCTCGTGGCGGAGCTCGCCGTGTGGCTTGCGGAGCGCGATCTTCCCCTGGGCGATCTTCGGGCGGGCCGCCAGCGGCTTGAAGACGTCTTCCTCCGGTTGACCGGCTCCGGGGTCGCCGAGCCCACGAGCCGAGCTTGCGACGGCGCGTCGTCGGCCCCCCGGCGAGGAAACCGCAAGGGGAGGGCCCGGAGATGAATCTTCGGGCTCTCCGGGCACAAGTCGCCGCCGAGACCCGGATGACACTCGAGCGCGGGGAGACCCTGCTCGTCACGCTGGGGATTCCAATCGTGCTCCTCGTCTTCTTCACCCTCGTGCCCGTCCTGCCGACGGGCACTCACCACCGGGTCGACTTCCTGGCCCCCGGTGTTCTCGCGCTCGCGGTCATGTCCACAGCGATGGTCAGCCTCGGGATCGCGACCGCTTTCGAACGCAGCTACGGCGTCTTGAAGCGGCTCGGCGCCACTCCGCTCGGCCGGCCCGTATTGCTCACGGCGAAGATCGTCTCGGTCATGGTGGTCGAGATCATCCAGGTCGCGTTGCTCGTCGGCGTCGCTCTCGCACTCGGCTGGCGGCCACACCCCGCTGCCGGGCTCGCCGTCATCGCCGTGCTCCTGGCAACGATCGCGTTCGCGGGAATCGGGCTCGCGATGGCCGGCGCGCTTCGGGCCGAGGTGACGCTGGCCGTCGCAAACGGCGTCTACGTGATCCTGCTGCTCATCGGCGGCGTCCTCTTCCCGTTGCATGAGCTCGGGGGTCTGGCCTCGTTTGCCCGCCTGCTCCCGACCGCAGCCCTGTCGGACGCTTTGCATCTGACGCTGGGAGCCGGTTCGAGCGCACCAGCGCAAGCCTGGATCGTGCTCGCCCTCTGGGCGGTTGCAGCACCTACGGTGGCCGCCTTCAGCTTCAAGTGGGAGTGAAGAACAGGCACAGGCCACCGGGCGGCCGGGAACTGCGGCGGCCGGCGTGAAAGTGTCAGCGGTAGCGGACGATCACGTCGACCGCCATCGCCACGAAGACAGCGGTGATATAGGTGATCGAGTACTTGAACAGGCGCATGGCGCTCTTCGGGGTTCCGTGCTCACGACGCAGGCGGAAGGCGTCTGCCAGATAGAGACCGCCCGCAAGAACGGCTGCTGCCCAGTAGATCCACCCCGAGTGGGCGACCACGCCGAACACGAACGAGGTCGCGACCAGCGCCAGCGAGTACAAGATGATCTGCCTGGACACACGCTCGAAGGGAACCACCGCGGGCAACATCGGGACATTCGCCGCCTTGTAGTCGTCCTGATAACGCACCGCCAGGGCCCAGAAGTGCGACGGCGTCCAGATCACGATCATCGCGAACAGCACGATGGCCGGCCAGGCCAGGTGGTCGGTCACCGCAGTCCAGCCGACAAGCACCGGGACAGCCCCTGCCGCGCCGCCGATGACGATGTTCTGCGTCGTACGGCGTTTGAGACCGATGGAGTAGACAAAGACGTAGAAGAGCGCTGCTCCGAGCGCAAGCACAGCCGAGAAGAGATTGACCGCCCGCCAGAGCAGCACGAATGCAGCAACCTCGAGGACGATCGAGAAGACGACGGCGGCCGTCGGGGCGACCGCGCCGGTGACGAGCGGCCGGTGCCGGGTGCGATGCATGACGGCGTCGATGTCGCGGTCGACAACCATGTTCGCCGCATTGGCGCCGCCGGCCGAGAGCGCTCCCCCGACGAGTGTCGCGACGATCAACCACCACTCGGGCACGCCCTTCGCGGCCACGACCATCGTCGGGAGCGTCGTGACGAGCAGCAGCTCGATGATCCGAGGCTTAGTGAGCGCCACATACGCGCTGAGCTTGAGCCTGGCCGAGCGGCGCGGAATCAGAACGGTCGTGACCTGCGCCATCTCGCAAGTATAAGAGTGGCCGCAATAGATCAAGCCGCGGCAGCACTGTGGCCGAACGGTACAGAATGGTGGCTTGAGCCGTGCGAGCATACGATCCGAAGGCGGTGCGCCTGCCCCGTTTCTCACCCGCCACCGTGCGCAAGGTCGCCTTTGCCTCGGTGATCTGCTTCGCGTTGCTGGTCCTGAGTGGCGGCGCAGTGCGATTGACGGGCTCGGGACTCGGTTGCCCCGACTGGCCCTCGTGCTTCCAGCACCACCTGACGGCCGTGTCCTCGTTCCATCCGATCGTCGAGTTCGCCAACCGGCTCGTGAGCCTTGCAGTGACTTTGGTATCTGTCGCCGCCCTCGCCGTGGCAGCGCTCCGCACGCCACCACGCCGGGACCTCACCCTGCTCGGTGCGGGGCTGGTTGCCGGCATCGTGGCTCAAATCGTGCTCGGCGGCCTGGTCGTGCTCTTCAAGCTCAATCCCTATCTCGTCGCTCTCCACTTCGTGCTGACCATCGTGATCCTCGCCGACGCGATCGTGCTGTACCACCTGTCCGGCAGCAATCCGACCCGCGCCAGGCCCCTCGTCGGACGAGACCTCGTTCGTCTGGCACGATTGCAGTTGCGTACTCTCGCTCTCGTCACGCTCCTCGGCACCGTGGTCACGGGTGCGGGTCCCCATGCCGGGGGCCCTGGCGCCAGGCGGATCCCGATCGCGTTCCGAGACATGACCGAGGCACACTCCACCGTCGCACTGTTCCTCATCGGCCTGACCCTTGCGTCGCAATTCGCCTTCCACCACGCGAAAGCACCGGCGGTGGTGCTAGGCCGTGGGCGTCTGTTCGTCGAGGTGATGGCGCTCCAGGGAGCGCTCGGCTACCTGCAGTACTTCCTGCACGACGCTGCGTGGGTGGTGGAATTCCACCTGGCGGGGGTCACGACGCTTTGGATCACGGGAGTCGGTTTCTACTTGTCGTTGCATCGGCACCCTCCCGAAACGACCGGTGATGCTCCTTCGACCCAGCCCGCCGACGCCATCCCAATCGGCAGCTGACCTGGTCATGATGGGAATCTCGACTGCTTCGACCGCCGTTCCGACGGAAGTCGAGCGCCCCGAGACGCACCAAGTGCCGGCGCCGGAGCTTCCGTGGCTCGTGATCGTGTGGAACGATCCGATCAACCTCATGAGCTACGTGACCTACGTCTTCCAGAAACTGTTCGGCTACTCGCGGGAAAAGGCCCACAAGCTCATGCTCGACGTCCACTACAAGGGCCGCGCCGTGGTTTCCAGCGGGCCGAAGGAACGGGCCGAGCTCGACACCGCCCGGCTACACCAACATGGGCTCTGGGCAACGATGGAGCACAGCGGGTGAGCTGGCGGCACCGGATCCGTGCAGTCAGGGGCGGGGGCTACGAAGTACGCCTCGCTGTCGAGGAGCGCGCGCTGCTCTCGGCGCTACCTCTTCAACTCGTCTCCTTGCTCGACGACGTCGGCGACGAGCCCACGGGCGGCCTACCCGAAGTTCTGCGCCGGCTACTGCCTCCCGCATACGCGACGGACCCGGACGCCGAGCGTGCTTTTGTGTCGATGACCCGTCAGGATCTCGTCGAGCACCACCGCGAGTCGCTCGAGACCATGTCGCTCACGGCGAAGGCGACCCGGCTCGACGACGAGCAGCTCGTTGCATGGCTCGCCGCCCTGAACGACCTTCGGCTCGCCCTCGGATCGATGCTCGGGGCCACCGAGGACGAAGTGGAGCTACCCATGGACGACGCGCATCAGGCTGAGTGGATTGCGTATCTGTACCTGGGCGGCCTCCAGAGCGAGCTCATCGACATCCTCGAAGCAACCTTGCCCGACCCGATACCCGGCGCCGACGACCTCGTCCCCGACGATCATTGGGGCGAACCGCCGGGCGGATTGCGCTGGGACGGCACACCACAACCGAGAGATCGGTGAGCGCACGTCCGGCGGTACCCCGTCTGCTCGCGATCATGGGCTCGGGCGAGACGGCGCCGACGATGGTGAAGGTCCATCGCCAGCTGCTCGAGAGATTGGGGCCACCACCGGTGCCAGCAGTCCTGCTCGACACCCCGTTCGGCTTCCAGGAGAACGCTCGGGAGATCGCCGGGCGTGCGGTCACCTACTTCCGCGAGAGCCTTCAGGCACCGATCGCAATCACCGGGATGGCGGCCGACGCGAAGGCCGGCGTCGAGCAGGCCAGTTTCGCCAACGAACAGCTCGTGACGACGGTCCGAGACTCGCGCTACGTCTTCGCAGGACCAGGGAGCCCGAGCTATGCGTTGAGGAAGTGGCAGGGGACAGTCATTCCGAGCCTGCTCGTCGAGAAGCTGTTCCACGGCGGATGCGTCGTGTTCGCGAGCGCCGCCGCGCTGACGCTCGGCGTCGCGACGGTCCCCGTGTACGAGATCTACAAGTGCGGTGAGGATCCACACTGGCTCGAGGGCCTCGATGTCACCTCGGCGGCGGGGCTCCGGGCGGCAGTCATCCCGCATTACGACAACAACGAGGGTGGGACACACGACACCCGTTTCTGCTATCTGGGTGAGCGGCGCCTTTCGAAGATGGAGAAGGACCTGCCCGACGGGGTCTTCGTGCTCGGAGTCGACGAACACACCGCCTGCACTTTCGATCTCGACGCCGGCACCGCGTCGGTGGAGGGACGGGGCGTCGTGACCGTGCGTGTCGCCGGCCGGTCTGCGACCTTTCCAAGCGGGGAGGCCTTCCCTATTGCCCGAATACTCGAGACAGCTGAAGCACTCGCCCGCGGAGGCGCGAGCCAAGAGGCTGGCGCGCAAGCCGCAGACCGAGTACTCACCGCAGACAGCGTTCCGTCGTCAAGTGCCGGCCGTCTACCCAGCACCTCTCCACTCATCGACCTCGTACGCGAGCGTGAGGCGGACTTTGCCGTGGCAGTCGCCTCCCGAGACATGGCGCTCGCCGCGGGCACTGTGCTCGATCTGGAGCGGGACGTCACAGAGTGGTCGACGGACATCCCTGCCGGAGACGAGCTCGACCGGGCCCACGCCAGCCTGCGTTCGCTCATCTTGGAGCTCGGACGACTGTCCGGGGCTGGGGTTCGCGACCCTCGGAAGGTCGTTGGGCCATTTGTCGAGACGCTCTTGGAGCTTCGGAACGCGGCACGACAGGAACGCCGCTTCGCGGAGGCCGACCTCGTGCGGGAACGTCTCGCCGAGTCCGGGATCGAAGTGCGCGATACTCCCGACGGCAGTGAGTGGCTACTTGCGGGCGAAGGCACCGCCGGAACGGAGGCCGGCGCCTGATATTTTCTGCTTCTTCGCTTTGTCGCTTCCGCCTTCGGGTCGAGCCCCCATCGTCCAGCGGCCGAGGACATCGCCCTTTCAAGGCGGAAACACGGGTTCGAATCCCGTTGGGGGTGCCAGCTCGGAACACGAACTCACAACTGCCAGGCGCTGAGCAGCTCCGCGGCATCGAGGACAAGGTCGGCTCGGACACCTGAGGCGGCACCGCGCGGCGCGACGGCGACTAGGCCAGCCGCGCCCGCTTTCGGTATCACTGCACGCCCTTCCGCAAGTTTGGCGAGGTCATTCGCGCCGAACGTTGCCCTTTCCCTCCACTTGATTGAGCCGATCGCCACCGGAGTGCTGCCCCGTGCAGACCCGACGATGTCGTATTCATGTTCACCGCGCCGGTCCCACCAGCCACCGACCGATTCGATCGAATCAAACGGCGTGTCAAGGTGTGGGGCGAGGCGCAGCACGCCGTCGCGGACGATCGGCTCAATAGCCTTGCCTCTCCAAGCGCTCCAGCCGCCGGCAAAGGCCGTGAGCGCCAGATCTGAGCGACCGACCTCAATATTGCGGAGCTGGGGTTCGACAAAGCGGAACCAGAAGCGCAGGTACGGATCGGCTACTCGGTAGCGCTTGAGCCGGCTGCCCTTGTCACCTGCTGGGATGTCGACGGCGAGGATGCGCTTGGTGTCGGCGAGGATGTCAGTTGCCCGGCTCACCGCCGTCTTTGCCGCGATCCCACCTCCAAGGTCCGAGGCAATGCGCGAGAAGTTGACCACGCCGATCTCGTCGGCTCCCACCGCCTCGAGAACGAGGCGCGCGTTGGCACCGTCCGCGAACTCGCCGGCGAGGTTGATCTGGGCGATGTCCGCGAGCAGGGTGTGGGGACGAGAAAGAGCGTCCTCGACGAGGGCCCCAACGGATCTGAACTTTCGCGCATGCGCGACGAGCTCGGGGAATCCGCCTGTGACGAGCTGTGTGTCGAAGACCTCGACGGCGGAGCGTGATCCTCCGAGAGCCTGCGCCGTTTCCGCCGGGTTGAACGGCTCGACGACGAGACTGCCGTCGAGCCGCCCGAATAGAGGTCGGTCGTGCTCGAACAGTCGGTCCATCATTGCCTCGTCGGAGCCAACAAGCAGGACTAGGACCGGTCGCCTGGCGAAGGTGAGGTCCCACAACGACTGGAGGAGCCCATCGAGACCGGGACTCGACTCATTAGCCCAAGGGAACTCGTCGATGACGAGGATCGCGGGATCGTCATTCAGCACGAACTGCAGCCGAGAGAGCAGGTCATACCAGTTCCTTGGGGGCATAGCCATGCCGGCTTCGATGGCAGGCAGCGGCCGAGTCGAGGCGCGGAGCGTCTCGGCGCCTCGGCGCACTTGCACCTCGACCGGCGTACCCTTCATGCCGGCAACGACGCCGTACGCGACGGCACTTCGCTCGGCGAAGTGCTCAACCAGTCGTGACTTGCCGACCTGACGACGTCCGCGAATGGCCAGCAGGCGGCCTGCACCTGATGCGCTGGCGCTCCGGAGCTCGGCGTCAAGCGCGGCTAGCTCTCGCTCCCGACCGAAGAACTCACTTATGGGCATTGACGTAGCATACATCGATGTAACATACGTATTGCGTAACCTTGCGAACTCGGCCAACATTTCGCCAACCGAATTTCTGCCGCAGATCCCCGCAGCATCCGCAGAATGGCCTGAGAGCGCACCAAAAGTCCAGGTGTGGGTCAGCAGCTCTCAGCGGTGGTCCAGGCCCTCTCTCAAGGTGGAGACACGGGTTCGCCGCAAGGGAAAGGTAACGCCGCTTCCGGCTCAGCTCGGGACGTTCCCCGTCAGAATATGACTCATGAGCCACTTGAGGATCTTCAGCGCGTAACCATCTGAGGAAAGAGCGCCAATCGTGCTCTCGTGGGTTCCGCCAGGAATCACCACCATGACCGTCTTGTCGTGGCAGCGTTGCAGAATCTGCTGCACTTGGGACGGTTGGCCGGACCGATAGCGAAAGTCATCCGATCCCATGAGAAAATAGGCTGCGAGATTCCGCGACGGGCAGCCTTGAAAGTACGGTACGCCGCCGACAACAAAATTGGCGGCAGCAAATCGTGAGGCTTGATCCAACGCGTACCAGCCGAGGAAGTCGGCACCCCCCGACCATCCGGTGATGTACTCACGAGCGCGGTCGATGTTGTAGCTCTTCTCGATGGTCATTACCTGCTGCCCGATCCATCCGTTGTCATATGCCGCTGGACGTTGGAACCAGTACCACCAGCTGTTTGAGCAATCTCCGTTCACGCAGGCGTGGCAACCCTTGTCAACTGGGCACTGGGGTGCAAACAGAATGACATTCTCCCGTTGCGTTACTGGCATCCAGGCACTTGCGATGAGTGAAGGGAATCCTTCGTCCCCGTGAAGGGCAACGAGCAGAGCCGTCGGGATGTGCGGATTGTAGGTCTGGGGCACTGAAACTATGCAACCGGTGCACGGCCAGTTGTCCTGCGTGCCCACGCGCCCGCCTTGTCCGCCGGAGCCCGTCGGACCGTCCGGATCGATGGACAATGTCGCGGACTCCAACGCGATCGCGCTCTTGGAAGAGAGGCCGAAAACCCGATAGGTGTAGGTGGTGTTCGACTGCAGCCCCTTGTCCAGGTAGACATCGTCTCCCTGTCCTGAAACCCTGCCAATCACGTGGCTATTTCGTACGATGCTGAAGCCGCGTGCCGGAACGGCTGTGGTCCATGTCAGTGAAACCTGCCCGGGGCGTGGGGAGGCGACCTGCAGAGAGATCGCACCTTTCGTGACGGCTCGCACCGGGCCCATCGCGTCGGGCGCAGAGAACCAGCCCGAAACTGGGATGAGGGCGACGCCCAATACTGCTGTGAGCGCTCGTACACGACGGAGTCTTCGTACGCGAGACGTGAGCATGCCGGCCAATCGTGGCAGCCGCTGCAGAGCTTGGCAAGCATCTAGCCCGCAAACTTGAGCCGGACACACCCGGTTCCAGCCGGCTGGCGCTGGCACTATGAGCCATATGGGCCGGTCGTTCGGGCCGACCTTATCCTCGCTAGGGTCATCCCCGTACTAGCCGTGAGGTGCCGGCCTCGTACCGCCCGGTCCGGTCCAGACGCGGGCCTGTCCCGGTGTCGGACCGGCGAGCGGACGGTAGTTCACTCCAAGCGCGGCCAGCCGTTGTAGGTGCCGCGCGAGGCCCGCCAGCAGCTCGTCCTAGGAGTTTGCTGAAGTAGTCGCCAGGGGATCCCCGAGATTCACCTGCCCAGCTGACAGAATTTGTACATGGCGCTCGGGACCTCACAGACCCAACAACGCTTCGAGAACCCGAGGAATCTCCTG
>Ga0224534_1000213_pt1 | contig 39365 bp, 37 predicted proteins | sample 714E12024metaG_FD_172012 | JGI IMG/M metagenome (GOLD analysis project Ga0224534, IMG submission 172012) | Peat soil microbial communities from Stordalen Mire, Sweden - 717 E1 20-24 | ecosystem: Environmental > Terrestrial > Soil > Wetlands > Peat | place: Sweden: Norrbotten County, Stordalen... | reverse complement strand
GGGGGGGCTGGTGGGCAGTTCTCGTCCCATGCAGCAGCTCTTCAGGCTGATCGAGCAGATCGCGCCCTCGAATGTCTCGGTGCTCATCACCGGCGAGAGCGGCACGGGCAAGGAGCTGGTGGCGCGCACGCTGCACGCGCTGAGTCCGCGCAAGTCCTCATCTCGTCTCGGCCATCAGAGCTGGTCCTGCGAAGCCCGCTGCCCCTAGCTGCTTTGCGGATTTTGCTTCGTCTTTCCTCGGTTCAAACGTCAACTCTGCGGCTCATGATTCTCAGCAATTGCGGGGAAACCCTGTGGCAAAGTGCAGGTCCGTTTACAGGTCCAATAAGGATTCCCTACGCCTCTTTTCAACGATTTGGAGTGCCATCCGTGTTCTCTAACTTGTTGAAAATACGAAGATTGTCGCTCTCATAACCCAAAGGTCGCTGGTTCAAATCCAGCCCCCGCAACCAACCGAAGATGCCCTTCATTTGAGTCTTGAGCCGCTGGCTCCTCATGAAGGGATTTTTCATCTGTACCCAACAGATTCCATGAGCCTTCCGCTTCGTAATGCCATTCCCGACCGTCCCCAACCGGATGCATCGTGATTGAACTGATGTGCCGGTGGAGTTCCTGCTTTACGAGCGGGGAGTTGGTATTGAGTAGGTTGGAAAGGTTCTGAATCTCCTGTTCTACAAAGCTTCGAATCTCCGTGATTCGCCCTTCGATGGACTCGGCAGTCGAAGACAATAGCCGGTCGGTGATGGCTCCAATCTCACGCTCCCGGACGGAAATCTCATCGAGGATGGATTTGGAATGGCCGCTCTCCGCGATAGCCTTGGTGAGGTTCCTGATTTCCCGCTCCAACTTCTCTTTCCGGGAGCGCCACTGAGCGACGTCGCTCGACAGCGACTCAAGGCTGGTTCGAAGCTGACGCCCGAACTCCTCGATTACGTACGCCACAGACTCAGGCCGGAGAAGGTCGTCCTTCAAATTCGTCAGGAGGACACGCTCAACCTCCTCCTGTGGGATGTAGAGGTTGTTTGTGCAGACCCCTCGGTTCATGAAACTGGAGCAAACGTACTTGCGTTTCCTGTTGCCGCTGGTCTGAATTATGAGGTTGCTGCCGCATTTTCCGCACTTCAATAGGCTGCTAAACAGATAACGGCTGGTAAAGCCTCGTGAGAGCAATCCAAGCCGGGTGCGGTTCCCTCCGTTTCCCCGAACGGACTTAAGCCGAGTTTGCACTGCATCCCAAAGTTCACGGGAAACGATGGCAAGTTCGGGAAGCGAAATCCTGATCCACTCGCTCTCCGGTCGCGGCCTACTCCTGCGCTTGTTTGTGCCCGGAACCTTTTGAAATTGAGAACAGTTCCAGACCTTTTCGCCTATATAAAGTGGCCGCCTCAGCATCTCCCGGATGGCCGTGTAGCACCAAGTCGCGGTTCCAGAAGGAGACTTCGACCTGGGAGGGGGTACGAGTTCCGCATTGAGTTGCTTAGGAATACCCTTGAGGGAGAGCCCCTTCGCGTACATCCCGAAGATTCGCCTGACAATCCTCGCCTCATTCTCGTTTATTACAAGGCGCTTTGCCTCAGATTCCCCGGTCCTCACTGCTGTGTAGCCGTAGCAAACACCCCCAGTATGAAGCCCTTGAAGTGCCCGACTCTCCAAGCCTCTATGTGTCTTCTGCGCGAGTTCCTTAACATACATCGAGTCCACGAGTCCATGCACCGTAATTTGGACATCAGCCTGTTCTGAATTTGTGTCAATACCCTGTGAAGGGAAGACAACCCGAACTCCCATGTATCGCAGCTTTTCGACGGTGCCCATCACCTCAGACTGGCTGCGGGAGAGGCGACTGGTATCGTCAATCAAAAGCACATCGAAGTCCCGTTCCGATGCAAACGCCGCTGCAAGTAGCTGCAGAAACGCGGGCCGGTCGGAGCCGACCCCACTGAGCCCTTCATCTATATAGATGTGTGCCGCCAACACCTCCAAAGCGTTCTGCTCCGCGAATTCCCTGCATTTCCGAACTTGGTCTTGCGGCGACAGGGGGTTCTGCTTGTCTGACGATACACGTGCGTAGATAGCGCATTTTCCATTGGCGGTCATTGAACGACTCCATCGGATTCAGGAGAATTCATCTTCGAATCTTTAATGTAACGGTCAACGAGAATAGGGACAAGTACCCTCTTGATGAAGTCCTTCAGTTCTGGACTGAGCGGAGACCCCAGAGTTGGCTTGGATACGATATTAGACCCTTGCGAGAACTTCTTTTGCAGCCTGATTCTGGGCAAAACACAACTCCCCCGGCCACACCGCACGCTGCGGTGAAAAGGGGGAACAAAAGCGAGGTCAAGTGCCCCGCAAAACCGCCCTCTGGCCGGAATTTGGTTCTAAGTTTGTAGGTTAGGTAAAGCTCGATGCCGGACAGTAGTTCGACTAAGTTATTCCCCCGCCTATGCACCTTTAATACGCAGAATACGGAGCAAACGAAGGACATGGGCACAAGATTTCCGCCACATTGCTGCCTTCTGGCGTAATTTCTCTGGAAAAAATGACAACCAGAGACCCAAAGTCATGTCCAACGCGGCAGATTTTCACAATCTTTTAACAAATCTGGCTAATAAAATCCTGCTTTTTCCAGTTGTCTACTTCGTTATACAAATTTTATGTGTGGCTACTTCAAAAACTAAGGTATGAGTTGCGAGTAGAGGCTGCGTACTGAAGTTATGGCTGATCCTCTCTTCTCTGTCTGTGGTCCTGTCCAGGGAACCCACTTCAGCGTATCGAGGATCAGCCACATCCGTGCACCTCAGCCGCAAGAGCTATCGGTCTATTTTGGATAGCAATGAGGTTGGTGGGTGAGCGAGGGGTGCAAGATTGGCTATGCGTCCTCAGATTCGATGCGGGCGCAATCAAATGCTTCGTAAATAGAAGGATACGGCCCTAGGTCAATTTTCAGGTCATACTCACTCATACCGGCGGTCGCATCAACGATCACACCGACGGCATCGTGGCCGCACTCCTCGGCCAGTTTGATCAAGTTGTCCTCAAGGCCCGTGTTTATCGACTGGATGGCTACCTCTAAGTCTTTACAATAGTCGTCAGAGAGGCGGATCAGCCTATCGTTGATGGTTTGCAGATTTGCGAAGTATCGTTCTTGATTTGCGGCAATGAGTTTTGAGTTATGCATGATTATGAATCTCCTCTGTAAACCAATACCGCGGAAAAAGCACATTCTAGCTATTTTTTGCCCCCTCATCCCTAAAAAACCTCCTCATTTGAGGCTCGTGGCGGCCTTGCCGGGGGCGAAGTGGTTCATCTGCCTATCCATTTTGTATGCGCCATAAGCAAAGAGGTAAGTCCAAAGCGGTAAAAATTCATATTTATTTAACAAAAATGACAAATAAAGTTCTATTTTTCCAGTTGTCTACTTAAGTGCTTACTTGTGGTCAGTAGTTTGGCTACTTCAAACTAAGCTATAAGGCTACCTCGAAGTACTTCATAATAGCTCCATCATCGTGCTGATCCACAGCAGGAATGGCTGCCGGAATTATTTCTTCCCCCTAAATTCGCAGTTTTGCTGGAAAAATGCAGCCTACCCCCCAAAAAATCGAATTGTAGGTCAATTATTTTCCGACTTTCCGTGTAATAAGTAGTGATAGCCTGCAACTATCATCCCCGCAGCAATGTTGGGTTTCCAAAGGGGCCGCTCACGGGCGGCCCCGTCCGAAACCAAAATGCTGCGATGGGCGGATTCGGAAACTCAATATCAATAGATTTCTCACATTCAGATTTTTACTGACATGTCTTTCCGCCCCGATGCTAATTCAACATTGGAGCAATTATGGCAACTGCCTATACTATCCCCACAGAAGCAAAACATCCTGAGCCTACATACCCGGCCACAGATGGCCAGCCTCGGGAAGCAACATCGCCCACTGACAGCGTCGAGGAACAGGTCAGAAAGGGTTTATTCCTGTACGGGTCTGACGAGTATGTTAACATTCGAGTGCTGTTGGATAACAACAGAATGACAAGCCAGTTCTCAAAAGACAAGCGCAAGCTGGCGAAGTTTATTGCACGTATCGACAACGACCCCGTAATTAAATCTGTCTACGTCCAGTTGCAGGTTTTGAACCCTGCGTGTCGCAAGGAAGTGCAACCGGGAAGGGGGGTCAAGCGTCATCACGTCTCTCGCTATCGCTGGCTGGTGGTTGATGTTGACACCCTGCGCCCGAACAAAGGCAAGACCAACGCGACCGAAGAGGAGAAAAAGCACTCAGTTCTGGCCGCGAAGGCTGTCAGGGCTCATCTCCAGAGCCTCGGCTGGCCGGAACCTATTTTCTGTGACTCAGGAAATGGCTGGCACCTTGTTTGGAAAATCGACCTGGATAACACGCAGGAGCACTACCAGATGCTGCAGTCATGTTTGCTGGCATTGGCCGCGAGGTTCAACAACGAGCACGCCGAGATTGACTGGTCGTTGGCCGAGCCGGAGCAACTCATCAAACTTTGGGGAACCATGGTCCGCAAAGGCGAGAATACACCGCTCCGTCCATGGCGGCGCTCATCTGTCGTGACCAAGCCTGACAGTGTGGAACTCGTGTCCATGGAACTCCTCCAACAGCTTGCGGCGGAAGCGCCCACGAAAAGCCCAAGTACAGCAGCGAAGAATAGCGGGCACCCAGAGCTTGATGCCGATTTCGACCCAGAGGATTTCTTTGAATGGTGCCAGGAGAACCTCCCGGAGGAGTACCAAGGGTTCTTCAATCGGGATGCGGAGGCTGACCACGATGATGCTGACAGCCATCACTATGTGATGGATGGCTGCTTTTGGGCTGAACGGAAACATTCAGGCGACCTTAAAAAGACGGAGTTCATTCTCGGCAAGACCTTTGGATTCAAATGCTTCTCGGACGATTGTGATGGCATTGGCATCGGAGATATCCTCCGCAAGGTTACAAAGCTGGCCGGAAAACCGTACCCCGGACAAATCTGGGTACAGGACGAATCAATCCTCGGTGACGTGGACTTCGTTGATGAGGTTGATGTGCTGACAGGTGACGAGGATGATGCTGGGTTTGATGTTGAGATTCCAGACAATATTATCGAGCCGGAGCCAGATGCGTCCAAAGTCATTTTAGATGGTGATGCCCTGGAGGCTCTAATAAATCAGGAATCAGAATCTAAGCGTAAGAAATCACTGCTGAAATCGCTTGAGCCAGCCGAAATCGCAAACCTGTCAGAGGATGATAAGCGGGAAATGCAAGAAGCGAGTGAAAAAGCCAAAGCGTTTACAACGAGGATGCAAAAGATTGATGAAGAAGCTGCTGAGCTAGAAAAAGAGGTTCAGGAACAAGATGAGCCGACTGAAGAGACAAAGCTGGTGGACCCTGATATGCACTTCGTCGCCTGGGTGGAGAACCCTAATGAAACGGGGATGGGGCTGCTGGTCAAAAATGCCGCCAGTTATGAGTTGGCGGAACTCCAATGGATGTGGCCACAGAAAATCCCAAAAGGCAAGATCAGCTTGCTAACGGGAAAGCCAGATAGTGCTAAATCTCTAGTCTCGCTGGATTTGAGTTCCAGGGTATCCACTGGCAGTGACTGGCCGGACGGAAGTAAGAATGAGGGTGGCGCGGGAAGAGTACTTATTGCCGCCACTGAAGATGATCCCGAAGACACCATCATTCCCAGGCTCATAGCTGCTGGAGCCAATCTTCGCAATATAGACATCGTGGTGGGAACCGTCATAAGAGATAAGGAAAAGAAGAAGAGGCGGATGAATCTTAATCTCAAGCGGGATGCCAAGATGCTGTTGGAAGCTATAAAAAGGCAGCCAGATATTCGGCTCCTGGTACTTGACCCAGTTACCTCATATTTTGGAGACGCGGATCAAAATAAGGATAAAGATATCAGACCCATCATGGATGAGATCACCAGAATGTGCAATAAGTCAGGCATCACTGTGGTGGGAATCATTCACTCCAATAAACGGTCAGATGTGGATGCCGTTCATAAAGTCAGCGGCGCGGGTGCGTTGGCTGCCGCAGTACGTGCCGTGTGGGGTTTCTCACGAGATACCGAGGATAAGAAAAAATATCACATGGCACATGTAAAAGGCAATCTCTGCAAGGACAAAAGAGGCTTGGATTACTCTATCGAGGAATGCATGGTGCCCATCAAAGGTAAGAATGCGGGAACACCCAGGATTGTGTGGGGTGAGCAGACAGAAGAAGATGCTGATGATCGGCTCAATGCCGAGAGAAATAACAAGGATGTGAAGGACACCAAATCCCTGATTGCAATCGCGGTTGTCCGGTCAGTTATCCCTGCAAAAGCCAAAGACATTTATCGTAAAGCTGAAGCTGAAGGAATCTCAGTGGCCACAATCAAACGGGCAAGATACCAGATGGGTGATGTTTTGGCCGACAAAATTAATGGTGAATGGTGGTGGTTTACGGCGGACAATACTCCAGAAAAGATGATGCAGGATTTTAAGGGGGAAGAAGCATCACAGGTACAGTTGGCAGCCATTGCATTGGCCGAAGAAACCAGCCGGTGTTCTACTCAAACCAAGGATTTCACTGTTAGCGAGAGTACCGTTCACCGTTCATGAACGGTGAAAATGAGCGGTAGATTAGGCTCAAGCCCTGAAATCTAGCGTTCATGGGGTTACCGTTCGTACAGTGTGATGAACGGTTGAACGGTGAACGGTAGGGGTCTTACTCTATCCTATATTCGACTTATATATATAGATATTTAAAGGACTTAGCTTAATATCATGAACCCTTGAGAGGAGTACCGTTCACCGTTCATCGTATAAATACACTGTTGGGGATGAACGGTGAATTTACCAAACCCGATGGTGCCGGTTACATGGATACTCCCTGCCGGGGGGACATACCCGGACACCCTGACAAGCCGAAGACAGCATAACCTGAGCATAGTCCCCGGACATCCCCTGACATTGTGGGATCACGGCAGGTAAACGCACGGACCCCTTGACGACGGGTGCCAGACTACTATTATTCGTCGCTGAATCGCCAGTAAAACGATAATTTCACTTTGAAAATAATTCACAGGGGGCGTTCATGCCCCACCCTGAGCAATTTAACAATGAGGTTATTCCCTATGAGCAAAGAGAATCTTGATTCCTACCGTGCCTATGTTCAATCCCAGTGCAGCTACTATTCCCCCGGCAACGACGACTATTTGTCCGGCGAGATTGTAAGTCAATGGTTCCAGCGTAAATCTCTCCAGCGTGAGATGTCATCACAACAGGCAGAGCTTTCCAGATTGGACGGCGTGCTCTCAGGTCTGCTTTACGAGCAGAAGAAGAGGTTGAGCCGACAGGGGCGAAACGGCGGCTGGAGCAAATGGCTGAAGCAACAGAAGATTCCACGTGCGACAGCGGACCGCCTCGTCTTGGAGCATGTCGAATTCTTCGGTTTGGAGGACGAGTTTCCGCATCGTGAACGAGATGAGCCCATGGAAGGAAATGTTTGTCTAGCTGCGTGCCGTACCAGTGAAAAGTTTGAACGAACGCTTAATACGCCCCGGTCAAGGATGGTGTTCCTCCGCTGCCTCGCAGACCGCTTCGGCCTCGAAGTCAATTTAGAGTTGGACGGCTCTGTGCGCCTGTACACGCTGCCGCCTATCCGTGAAGAGGACATTGATTGCACGGTCCCCAACGTCATTCAAATCGCCAACGACGGGTCGGTGGTGCCGGTTGATTATGAACTCAGGAACGAGGACGGCGATGGAGATTCCACAGCCCAGACCCCGCCAAGTTTTGACGAAGTTGCCTGACGGTTGCCGATGCAGGGAGAATCGAATTTCGGGAATCTAAGCGGAAAAATGAGGATCGCCGTCTCCCCCTCCGCCTATCGGGTATCGGAATAGTCAATTCCCCAGCACTTGCGAATGGGGCCTGATTGTCGCACAATAAGGGAAATGGCCTTCGCACTCACTCGTTACGACAATGCTCGTAAGGCACTCGCCGCCGCCTGCCGCGTGGATGAAGTCAAAAAGATTCATGACAAGGCTACTGCCCTACTTGCGTATGCACGGCAAGCTGGCGACCTGACCCTTCAAAATCAAGCAGCAGAAATTCGAATCCTTTCCGAGCGCCGGGCGGGGCAGTTGCTCATAGACATGGAGAAGAATCCCGGCGCAAAAGGCATCGGTCGGACTCCGAAGGGCAGCACGCAAAAAAGGCGGTATCCTCGCGCTACCGCGCTCCCGCCAACCCTGGAAGAACTCAGCATCAGCAAAGTGCAGTCTTCCAAGTGGCAGCGGCTGGCCCGGCTGGTAGACGACGAAACCTTCGAGGAGGCTCTATCACAGGCAAAAGAGCAATATGGTGAATTGACGACCGCTGGCGTGTTGCGGATGGTCAAGGAGGTCGTCCGGCCAAAGAGCACACGAACTGAAGAAGACATCAATGAGGTTGCGGACGACCTCGTTCGCGAAATCGAGCGACGGCACGAGCGGTTGAACGCCGTGGTCAAAGAAAAGGAACGGCTGAACCCGACGCTTCGGCGAAAGCTGATTACCGCTCTTCAACATGAGGCTGGTGCGGCACAGGAACTGTCGGATGGGTTCCGCGACTATCAGAGCAATGGAAAGGCATTCCAGAGGCAGATAAGGGAGCACCTAGCGACCTTGGATGAGCCCGACCTTGAAAAAAAGCGGCGGCTGGCATCTGACCTGAAGAATGCGACTATTCGTGAAATTTCCCGTGCGGACAGTCGGGCCTTGCTCCTCCAATTTGAATGGTTGGCCGGGCTTGGCTCGGGCGAATATTATTTTGGGATGTGGCTCGGCCCCTACCTTGCAGGGGCAATCGCCTTCGGGACTACGGCAGGGTCAAACACAAAGTCGTCCGTTTGCGGCGACGAGCACAAAGACAAGGTGATTACGCTAACACGCGGGGCAAACACACATTGGTGCCACCCTCACGGGGGGTCGATGCTCGTTGCTGGGGCGTGCCGTGCAATGGCGAAAAAGGGCTACAACATCATCGTTGCGTACAGCGACACAGAGGCTGGTGAGCAGGGCGTCATTTACAGGGCCTGCAATTTTCTTTATTGCGGGGAAACTGGGGCGACGGAACGATTCCGAACTCCAGATGGACGAGTTCGCGATGCCCGGCTCGTCAGTGGGTACACGAGAGACCGAACTGGTGGAACCCTGAAATACAAGCGCACTCGCGCAAAGCAGAAGCAGATGATGTTGGAGGAAGGCGTTGAATTCTTCAAAGGCACTCCAAAGCTGCGGTGGGTGAACTTCTACGGTTCGAATACCCTGAAGCGGCGTCTGCGTGCGGCTCTACAGTGGGAAGTTCTACCCTACCCGAAACGCCCCACGGTCGGAAAGCCGATTCAAGCTGAGCAAGGCGAAATTTTAGCTTAGAATCCCGAATCCTTGCCCTTCCCGCCCTCTTGTCCCGTGCCCCAACAGTGGACGTGCAGGGCTGCACCGCCCTTTTCGTCGTGCGATCTACAATTGATATTGGGCACGGTGTAGGCAATGGCCAATCACATCTTCTTTTTGCACGGCAAGGGCGGCAGTTCCAGCGGCACCATCAAGCTGCTGCGGGACACCCTGCTCCCCTGCTTCACTGACGCGCCGCAAATCACGCTTCTCGACTTTCCGTCCGGCACGGCGGGGGAATACTACGCAGGACTCCTCGCCGCCGCCGACAAGTTTCCTCCTGGCTCTATGCTCGTCGGCGTCTCCCTCGGCGGCCTTGTGGCCGCGAAGCTGCTGCAAGACCACCGGCCTGACCTGACAGTCGTGGCATTGGCCTCCCCCACCTATGCTGACGGCCTTGCTCTGACCAAGCGGAATACCCCAAACCTGTACGCCCTGTACTCCCACAACGACCAGGTGGTGGGCGACCGCATCAACTGGGAAGATTTCACGCACGATCACGCCGACGTGGACTGGATGGCCGACCATCGCATCGACCTGCAGCGGTACAACGTTGCCTTGGTTCTTTCCGACCTCATCGTGCATGGGGACTTCCGGGATGCGGTCAGGCTGGTTGAGACTGAAGTGGCCGACGAATGACCTCGGCGGCCCGGCGGCGGCGGTCAGGTTCGATTTTCGGGGAATAAACGCGAAATTCGGCCTGCTGGTCGGCCGTTGCGCCATCATCAGGCAACGGTTTCGGGGCGCTATGGATTACGATTCCCGGCCATTCGGCAGGAAATCGTACTTCAGCCACTCAGGCCGGTTTCTGACTCGCGGGACGAGACTGGGGTTGGCCGTGGTGAAACAAATAGTTCTGCGGGGTCTATAAACCACCCTCATGCGCGTCTTCCACCATTGGATGGGCAATCCGGTTATCCTCGTTCCATGGAGAGCCCTACATGGATTCCCAGAGATAGGGCGGAAGGTCTTCGTGGTGACGTGCAAGTTGCGCCGCCGGTACTCACACTCCCGCTCCGTCAACTGCAGCAGGTATTGTTTGTTGCTGAGCGTCTCTTCCTCGGCCTGTTGCGCAGCATCAACTCCTGCTCCACCCGCCCATTCGCCACCTATTTCTGCCCACCCTCACAGTCATTTCAATGCATCCAGAATTTTGGCGCGGAGTTCACCGTCAGGGTGTCTTCCTAACGCCTCACGGAACCAATGATTTGCATCAGCATCAAAGCCCTGGCGTGAGAGGCTCAGCCCTAGATCGAATGCGGAGACCGCATCATTCTTATCCCCTTCAGCAGCTAAGCGGAATGCAGATTCTGCTCGACTCCAATCCGCTGTTGCAAAATAGCAGTATCCCAGACGAAAATTCATAGATGCGTATTTCCCGTCAGATACTCTAACTGCAGACTGCGCTGCTGCGATGCATTCGGGGTTTCGCTCAAGATCGGCAAAGATTTTCGCTTCGGAGTCCAAGGCGAATGCGTCTTCAGGGTTTGCAGCAATTGACTCTTTGATATATTCCAGTGCTGGCTGGTAAGCTCCTCTGTCGTCGAGTACCTCTGCCATTATTTTATATACTGACGGCAACGTAGCCTTGAAGTATTTCTCGTTTTCCTTGTTTGTCTGCACAGACGCCTGCACGCACTTTCTTCCGTCTGCTAAGACTCCATCTTCGTTCGTTACCGGCTGGAGATAATTTGCTCTTGCTGCATAGCAATAATCGTAACCATAATAGTTGCTTCTCTCCGCGGCTTTCTCATAAGCCCCGGCGGCATTTGCGTAATCGTTTGCATTGGCTCTTCGGTCCCCTTCAGAATCCCATTCATACGCCTCTGGCTCATAGAGGCCAGCGAAGCGCCTGAACCACCTCTCCGCATCATCGGGTCGCTTGGCTTTGTCGTTTTCATAGATTAAATCTCTCAGTGCCTGTTCGGCCAGGTCATTGCCACAGATTTGTGCATTTCCGTCTGCCACGAGAGAGTGCAAGAAAATGGCCTCCGTATATTCTTCATGGTCACTCTTCGTATTGCCGAGTACATAATTGGCAATCAGAAGTCCTTTTCCCTTTGCTGTCCCGGCGGCCTCGGTGGCCTCATGCCCCGCCTCAGATAGAAACTTCTCGTGGGCAATGGTTGCTTGCGCTTGGACGGCGCTGTCTTTTGGCGCGAACTGGGATTTAAGGCTTTCATCGCTGGCCCGGTCATAGAGCACGTAGGAAAGCAGGGCGCGATGTTCAGAGGATGGCTTTTCACTCACCAGCTTTCGTGCAGCTTTGATTCCGGCGTCGCTTAGTTCAGTGCCCTTGGTTCCGAGACAAGCCATTTCGGTTAAGGCGTCCTCCCTGCTAGTGGATGCTACTATTGTTTCCATCAACTCAAGGAGCTTTTGCGTCATCTGTTGGTATCCCGATGAAGGCTCATCAGAGTATCCGGCCTGCGCTCTTTTACTGAATATATCCTTCGCGTCGCTCAAGCTTCCATCCACGTTTAATGAGGTGTCCGCATTGGTCTTTTGCTCAAGGATTGATCTGACGTACGCAACGGGTACAGCAAAATTCAGGTTTTGACCGTCCTCCAGCATCCCAACCGCAACGCCAACTACCTCTCCTTTTGAATTTAAGACCGGACCTCCAGACGATCCGTGGGATATGGCACTTGTGATTTGTAGTAGATTCCGATCTCCCCTTTTCCGCAAGCCGGAAACAATGCCCTGACTAATTGTCTTCTCCAACCCCTCTGGATTTCCAATTGCGAAAACCTGTTCGCCCGGCGATATATTCCCAGATGCGAGAGGCAGGGGTTTTGAAGTCAAGTCAACGTCTACGGACAGGATCGCCAAATCATTTGTCACATCCGTGCGAATTATCTTGAGCGGAATACGGACGGGGCCGACTGCAAGGACGGGGGTTCCGGCATCGGCGACGTGGGCATTCGTAACCAGAATTCGTGGAGCGACTAGAAACGCGCTTCCAAGTGCGCTGGGGGTACCGCTGCTGTCGTTGAGGTAAACGAGGAAGACAGATTCTTGGGATGAATTATAGACCTGCTTTGCAATATCTCCTGCTTGCCCAACCGCTGTTGAGACAGCTAAGAATATTGCCGCCGTCATAATCAAGAATGAGCGCATAACGCACCTATTAGGTATCCTGTGCATGTGCTTCTGACGTGTCTGGAAGATCAGGAACAGGATCGATTAAGTACTATAGCATACACTACCCAGATTGCACCTGGCATTACAGTCGCTGTGCCCAGCCTCTGCTGTTGACGGCTTTGCTCTCAACTCCGCCCGCCGCCACGCCCGTGACTCCGCCAGCGGTGGTGAGCGACCCCATAACGCCGCCTGCGCCTGTCAAACCTGCGAAGAAGCGGCGGCGAGGCCATCGGTCTGTTGAGGCTGCAAAGAGAGCAACCGCTTCGCATGTCCCGAATGGGGCAACGTCTCAGGCGCTGCCAGCGGCACCCCAGCAACCTCCCGATGCGCCGCTGCCAGCAAACTAGGGCGACCCGTGCGATGCCTCCACCAGTGGTTAGGCTTTCAGTTCATCTCGCTCTGCATAATCGGTTACGAATCATTATGTCCAGAGGTCATAATGTCTTTGACCTCGCGTTTTGCACGACGCATTGTGACCTTTGGGCAGAATGTCTGGTTTGTCATTCAGTGTGCCGAACCCCACCCAGTCCACGCCGGTACTGGACTCGGCGCGGTCTTGCCGAGTGGCTTTGCCAGGAACTCGCGGCGGACACCCCGACCATCGTCGGCATCGACCACGGCTTCTCGTTCCCCATCGCCTACTAAAACCGGCTTGAGGGCTAGAGAAGTTGCCAGGTTGAAACTTTCCACCCCTTCTGTTTCCTCAGAACGCGGAAACGGCTGCCCACCGCTGCCAAAAGTGCGTGTTTTTCGCTGGACACTTCCTCATAGTGGCCTTAAGATGGGCACATCTGTGTCTGGCGTACCAGACATTGAGAATGCATAGTCACCTCTTGTGATACTGGGCGTAGAGAAAACACTGTATGTTAAACCCTGAATTTCTCAAGTTCAGTATTGTTGAATTAGCTTTGGGAAATGCAGGGCCAAACACGGCAATGAACTCTCAAAAGGTAGGTCTCACCTGATGAATAAAATCCAAGGTCTGTACGGTTTAGCAATGGCGTACTGCGTTGTTCACAGATTGATGGACAAAGACCCGCAAATGCGCGAAATCTGGGGCTGGTTCTCCGTCGTCATTGTAGCTTTGATGGTGATTACCGCACTTCTGTCCCGAATGAAAGCTTCGCATTCGGATATTGCGTCGCCATTCAAGTTGGTTGCCCTGTTCTTTCAGCCTGTCGCTTGGCTGTGCAAGCTAATTGATTCTCCTCGCAGAAAGTGCAATTGGCGCATAGGCTTGTATTACGGTGCTTTGGAGCTACCCCTTTTGAGTGTTTTTTGTGTCGTGGGTGGGATGATGGGTCCACAGGGTATCCTTGGCAATCCAAATGCCGATCAGCAGATTGTAACCGCTGTCTCTTCACTAAGCCTTGCGTGCTTTGCGTTCGCGGTCTTGCTCGCAATCTCGTTCATAATTGCTGGAAATGCCGAGGAAATGGATTTAACACATAGTAAGGAATCGAGCGGCAATCCAAACGAAGGTTGGAATGCTAGACCTTTGGTTTGCGCTGCCGGATTGGACCAAAAGACGCGAACGTATTCGGGCGACAGCGCCACAATAAGCTCCGCGCCCGGCACCTATAGCGGTATCGGTGGTTGGCTGTTGTTATTGATCGTAAGGCTCTGGATTGGCACTGTAATACGCTTTATTGGAGGACTTGGAGCAGGGCTTTCCTTGGTTGGGGTATTTAGCTACGGTTCCGTTGCTTTGAGCATCGTTGCAGCACTCTTGCTTGGTTTTAAGAATGCAAGAGGCGTAACGCTTGCCAAAATCTATTTAGCCGTCGATGCTATCTACTACGCTCTTTCCGTTGTCGATTCGGTACTCGGTGATGGTTTACAGGTAGGCAGTTCTATGCCGCCGTGGTTCAAGCCGTTGGGGTATCTCATAGCTTCCGTTTTATGGTTGGTATATTTGTTTCGTTCGCAGCGTGTAAAGAATACGTATTTCCCAACGGTGATGCAGGTAAATGCCGAAGATATGCACGTGCATTCCAGAAGACATGGTTGGGCCGAGTTATCCGAGCCGATGAGACAGGCAAATGCGTCACTTGAGCATGTGCCGCCCCCAAAGGACACGCCCCTGTCCAGGAGTGAGTTTAACGAAATCACTACCAAGTTGGTAAGCCGGGTGGATGAACGCCTACGAGAAATGTTCAACAATCCGGTAGATAAATATCGTGACTATGTTGACCTCCTTAAGCAGCATGGCGACCCAGGCAAGATTGAAATAATTCGACGGCACCAGCTTTCTGCGGTCACTGCCTTATGTGAACACGCATACTCGGTACATCGATCACCGTCAGCGCTTCATATCCCAGATATGCCCAATTCAAATGGCTCGTTCCCAAAAGAGCTACAGAGATGGGCAATAGGAGTTTCTGCAATAAGGATGAGTCGCGCCTTGGACATTCGCGCTGCCATGGAAGTGATTAAACCTTTCGAGCTAATGATTAAAGATCGGGATTATCTTCTTGCAATCGTCAAGAAAAACGCTGGCGGCGATGGTACCTCAATTGGGAATATGGACGCTACGCAGTATGAACCTGCTTCCGGGCCAGAGATCGCCTATAAACTCATGATCCAAGCGAATCAAGATATGTTTGAATCAGAGATGTGGGCTTATGTCGCTCATTACGCGGGTGATGAGGATTTACTGATACGGTACGAAGAAGTGGGCCGTATTGCTGCTGGCAGTTCTTTGGAATATTGGGTGAGATACGCTCATCCGGAGAGAACATAACAATAGGAAATTGCAGAAGAAACTTAAATCGACGAGTCATTCCTTTCCCCATTCCATAATGTGACGGCTGATACCAGACACTTTCGGACTGCCATTGCCACAGAAAGAAAGCACGGTCTCCGCTCGCCAGATACTTCATCGACATAGAGTGAACGATTCACTTCAACCATTACTGCAGTTAGGCGGTGCTCCTTCCGGTATAGCGACATGGGAACCAGAGCGCCTGCAAAGGGTATATTCAGCGCGACTGTCCATTCTGTTTCGCGGAATGCCTGTAGGAACGCCTGCGCAAGTCCCAAAGGAGTGTGGAACTCGTCTGTGCCTATGCAAATATCGGGGCGGTCCGAGCGCTGATCCAGTTCGTAGGGCAAAGGCCGAGACGGAAAGCTATGTACGTCGATCAGAAGGGCATGGTTGTGCCTGTTGATGACTTCTTGTACTGTGTCTCCAAGCCGCTCGTGATGAGGGTAATAGAAGACTTTCATCAGTTCATCGCGCTGTCCAGATACCGGAGGATACCGCAGCCGCCTTCCGTCAGAAGTGCGCTCGTAGACCGCACCCATTCCACGTGAAGCCATCGTTTCCAAAGCGTCATTCTCAAATCGCTCTACATCGACAGCCAAACGGCTTACTGTGGATCGCACGACCCTTCGTACAGGAATGTTTTGCGCGAAAAGGTCGAATGTCCCGTGGTCAGTCATACGCAGTAGCTCCGCCTGCAACTCCACATCGTTTAGCAGGAACTGGCTTCGGACGGAGTGCGGAATCCACGTAGAATCGTGGGGCACATGGAAGAGCACCCACTCTGGCAGGTCCGGTAATATTTCATATTCGCTACTAATGCTTACCTCCCGGCACCGTAGCTTCCCAAGGAAGCGCAACATCGGTTCTGCCAAAATGCCCGTAGGCCGCAGTCGGGTAGTAGATGGGTCGCAATAGATCGAGCGTTTCAATGATCTTTCGGGGGCGCAAGTCGAACTCGCGTGAGAGTTCTGCTGTGAGGTTCCGCCGGGAATCGGACTCAGTTCCATAGGTTTCCACCATAAAGCTGACCGGTTCGGCAACGCCTATCGCGTAGGCCAGTTGCACTAGGGCACGCTTTGCCCATCCACGCGCTACAACCTGTTTGGCCAAAAAGCGTGCCATGTATGCTGCGGAGCGATCCACCTTCGATGGGTCCTTGCCGGAGAAGGCTCCACCGCCATGAGGTGCCGCGCCTCCGTATGTGTCCACGATTATTTTGCGACCCGTTAGTCCGGTATCACCTTTAGGTCCACCGGTGACAAACCGCCCGGTGGGGTTGATGTAAGCGCGAAAGCCAGTGCTGCGCAACTCTGGCAGAATCACCGGGTCGATGATGAGCCGTTGGATGGCATCGCGCAGTTCGTCAATACCAATGGACGCATCGTGCTGCGTGGACAACACTACGTTTTCTATCGCCACTGGTTTGCCGTCACGGTATAGAAAGGTTACTTGCGACTTGGCGTCCGGCTTGAGCCATGTCAGCCTATGGTAGCGGCGGACTTCTTTCAGGCTGCGCACAAGACGGTGTGCGTAGAGAATCGGTGCAGGCATCATCTCTGGCGTTTCATCCGTGGCGTACCCGAACATTAATCCTTGGTCTCCGGCACCGCCCGTATCAACACCTTGGGCTATATCTTGAGACTGCCAATTGAACCTAATCTGAATCTCACAGTGCTCGGGGTCAATGTCGGTTTCCGCACTCGTGTATCCGGTTTCGCGCAACACTTCGCGAACCAGCGATTCAGCTTGTGAGCGCACGGCATGAAAATCGTCCCGGTTATGCGTCTTGAATTCTCCGGCTACAATCACACACTGATCTGCCAGCATGGTTTCGCAGGCAACCCGAGCGTGCGGGTCAAGTTCCAGAAAGGCATCCAAAATGCGGTCAGATATGCGGTCGGCAAGCTTGTCGGGGTGACCTTCGGATACAGATTCCGAAGAGAAAAGACCATTGCAAATTGGCATTATTATTCTCCTTTTAGCGGCATTCGACTGGATGTCAGGGCCGCAAGCTGGATACAAATCCCCCTTGTCTGTTTTCCAAGATGGCAGGCAGACCGGCCTGTAGAACGCAAGCGCCAAGGAAGCAGCGATCAAGCAGTCGCTAGACTGCTCCAGCTACTGGCATTTGTGTCCTGAGTGGTCAACTGGCATAAAAGTGGCGGCGCATGGCTCTGGTCATAGCCAGACTCCATTTCGAGTTGTGCGGCAATCAAAACTGATTTAGAAAACACAAAACCCTCCAGAACGGAGGGCCGACGATTATCCCGTTTGGTTGCTCCCTATTGGGAGCCACATCCGCTTTCGCGTTCCACCTTGCCCGGATCGGCAGGTTGGCATGGGCGTCGGCCCATTTCTTAATGCAGTGCCAGCGTAGCACGTCTGCTGACCGGAGCGCAAGCTTGCTTGGCATAGCAATAAATCTTACATCTGCTACCGGTATGCGTTTGCTATAATCGCCGCACTATGGATTCTGTCACATTGATTCGCATAATCGCTGGCTTGGTGTTTGTTTTTGTTTTCTTGCCCATTTTCGTGTTTCCTTACTGGCGAATCTTCAGCAAGGCCGGTTTTTCTGGGTGGCTTTCCCTGCTGATGTTGATTCCGATAGTAAACCTGATCGTTCTGTATGTAGTGGCTCTGTCGGAGTGGAAGAGCAGCCCAACACACTCAGCATAGGCAGGTAGGGTCGCGCATTCCCACCGTTCTGAGTGGCAGGGAAAGTCCTGTCTTGTCCAGCAACTGCGTATTAAAGAGGATGTCCCAGCCATGTTGAGCGGCGGTTCAGCCTGATTCCTTAGAACCAGATTGCCATACCTTGAAGGGAAAACCGCCCTGAAGAAAAATACCACACGATACGCAAGCAGGGGAAAGTCGGCGATATCATCGGTTATGGCTTGGCCGACTGGTTTTGACCCGCCCGCGACTGGGGCGTGTGGACAGTTAGCGTGTCTCCGGGAGGGGACTGATGCATCGTGTTAGTAGCTTGTGGTTGACCCTTCCACCTAAGTTTCTGAGGGCGCGATTGGTCACCCAAAAGAACAACATCAATTGGGCCTCCGATTCCACTCGTGGCAGGAACAAGTGCTGTTGTGCGGCTAGCTGCTTCAATTGTATTGACAGCAGCAGCTACAGCTAGGTCTAACGGTACCTCACTAACATGCTTGCCCGCGATCATAGAGTCAAATATAGCTGCGTTTATGAATTGATGCCCGACGCCGTGGTATACGGTTTGAAAGAAATAGTCAGATTCACCAAAAGGTAGCACAACCCATTTATCTCCTGCCGAGATGGTGTCAGTAGAGAATCTTGTAGCCTGAATCTCTTTGCTGTCTGCGTCGATTCGTACGACAAAGTTTCTAATTAATGCAACTCTTGTTTTGGGATCGTAATCTGCCATTACCACTGAAAACACTTCGCGACCTGTTAAGGACTGAAATACCAACGGGCGAGAAATCTGCAATTTCTCCATCGCAGTGACGCATCTCTCACCTAGTTCTGTGAGTGATAGTTTGGAGATTTTAGAGTTCGTTTTTTCAATGTAACTCTTAACCAATGAGCCAATATCAAGCACTTGTGGTGAAGATCGAACAGCACTGCAAATATCCGTCGATAGATTTGGTTTCAAATCTATCCAATTCCCGTTGCCCGTGACCATTATCACTGTGCGCTGCGGCCTTTTGGGTATCAGAATCTTGTACGCATCGTCACAAAAGGTTCCAGGAAGCCATGGAAGCGTAGTCCTGCTATCGGCAGCGACAACGAGCCCTTTCGCCGAATCAACTATCGCAACAAGAGTTCCAGTTGCAGGTGAGGGCAATGCTGCACCTGCCGGATAAATTGGTGCCGCTGAGGGACTCTGAGCCAAGGAGTTGGTTACTATTCCAAGCAGCATTAACAAAAGCATGATGATCTTGCGCATGATTCACCTCTCCTGTGGGGCGCACGGCGTTTCGCGCATCAATGGCTAAGCTGCTCCCCACTCCGAACCACAATCTCAGGCACGCCTCGATAGTCCTTTATCAGCCCAGTCGCGCAGACACGAGACCCCATCCGTGGCATATTCGCCCACGCTCTTCCGGTCATCTCCCCAAACCAAGATGGTGAAAACCTGATTTTGGTACGCGGCGTCCAGATTGATGAAAGTGGGTTCACCACGGCTACTTGTCGCAGTGCGTTCACTCGCGACCTTTCCGCAGACCGTGGTATTTTCGCCAACGTGGTTCTTGGCGTCTGCCGCTAAAACCGTCTCTGATACGGCTGGCGTGAGGGCAAATGCCAGCAACACGAATAGAAGCGATAGAGGGGTTCTCATTCTCACCGCAACAATGGTTCGGAATCTGAGAACATGACACTCCCGACAGGAGGTCAGAGGAGGTCCATATACTAACTCCAAACTTGGTTTATGCCCCGATGGCAGTCGGGGCACTCATTCCATTTGGGGCACACTCAAATGCTACGCTTGGAGTGTACTCAAATGTCAATGGGGTGCATTAATATTCTTCTGACGCTGTACTTGCTTCAGGGCCTCCTTGGGATCATCGATCCCAACCGCGGAGCCCAAGCCGTTCGCCAACTGCTGGTCCAAAACAGTGAGAATTTGATTGATAGCTTCGCCCGGTGCGAGCCCACTGATAATGACCCCGCTTCCCAGCCCTCTGGCTGTTTCATTCTTCAGTTCCATCAAAGAAGGCCCAATTCCGGTCAATCTTGTGCTGACTATGCCGACTACATGACCGGTCTCCCTGGAAATAATGGGGGAACCGGAAATTCCCTTTATCGATGGTCCTTGGAAGTAAACAATATCCACCTTTACGGTCTTGTTGATCGGAGTGCTGCTTTGGAGTCCGTGGGCTTGCCTCTTGCTGAGTTTTCCTGTCTCTGGAACGGTGATCGATTCACTTGCGGCAAAAGAAGCACTGAGGCAAAACCTAGTGGAAATGTGCGTTTGATTTGCAGCAATCGCGCTGAATGGAAAGCCAATTATGGTCGCTTCGCTACCGGTCTCAACCTCGTCAGTGCTACCCAACATCAGAAAGGGAAGTTTCTTGGTTGTATTGATCTTAAGTAACGCATAATCTTGGCCGATATTATCCAAAGAGAGCGGGGTAATCGGGGTCGCAGGCTCTATCCGCCCATCTGAGAAACTGACGGCTATAAACGAATAAAATCCGCCCGTCGCCTCATCTCGGATAACGTGGTTCGCTGTGAGAATTAATCCATCGGCTGAGACTATAAACCCTGAACCTTGGCTCTGTCCCCCAGCGTCAATGCTGACCACACTGTCACTGAATCTGGCGCAGGATTCGCGTTGTGATAGAGGGGCATTTTGGCCGAAGGCAAGATTGGCATAAATCACCAGCAGAATACAGGTGTAGCGCATGGCGGAATTCTCCAGAAGCCAAGTCTATACGATGCGGCTCAATCCTCCCTGTGGTAATCTTTTGACCCACTACCTAAAGATTGCCATTTCACGTCATGCCAAGGGGAGCAATCCAGCGATTTCAACGATTTCCAAGCACCACGTTGACCTGTGCTACCCGCAAGACTACGCTAGTAGATTAAGAATTCAATCACTTACAGGGGAATCCCAAGCAAATGGCGACAGCCTTGAAATCCAGTACCATACGGCCACGACAGAGGGTCGCCGAGCCGCAGGTCACCACCATCGCTTTCTCGGCTTTGGCGGAGGAGCACCGGGGCATCCCCACCCTTGAGCAGCGGCTCTGGGATGCCGCCTCTGACATCCGGGGGGCGGCGGACGCGCCCAAATTCAAGGACTTCATCCTGCCGCTGGTCTTCTTCAAGCGGCTATCGGACGTATTTGAAGACGAGTTCAGCCTCCATCGCAGTGAGGCACAGTTGAAATTAGCAGTTGAGCCGGGAGGGATGTACCGTTGAACGCCGTTGAGATTGAAGAGGCAGTTTCACTGCTGGCAGAGCAGCCGTTTGACCCGGAGAACTTCCCATACGCCTTTCTCGAAGCCTTCGGCAACAAGGAGACGACCATCAAGCGTCTCCGGGCGGGTGCGTCCAACAAGTCTGACCTGGGCGGCGTACTCCAGACCAACAACATCCACATCGCCACCTGCAACGCCGGGGAGGTAACCCGGACGCTGGCCGCGCTGCGTGAGAGTCCCGCCACTGCCAAAGCCAAGGCGAAGTTCATTCTGGCTACCGATGGCGTGGATTTTGAGGCCGAGGAGTTGACCAACGGCGAGACGGTCGCCTGTGCCTACAAGGACTTCCCTGACCACTTCGGCTTCTTTCTGGCTCTGGCTGGAATCTCCACCGTACGGCAAATCGCTGAGAACTCCTTCGACATCCGCGCAACCAGCCGCCTGAACCGGCTCTATGTTGAACTGCGGAAGGACAACCCTGACTGGGAGACTGGGGAACGCCGCCATGACATGAACCACTTCATGGCGAGGCTCATCTTCTGCTTCTTCGCCGAGGACACCGGCATCTTCTACGGCTCTGGGCTCTTCACCGACACCATTACGCAGATGAGCGACAGGGACTCATCCAACACCCACGAAGTCATCAGCACACTGTTCCGCGCCATGAACACAAAAATCGAAGAGCGTGGCAGTGCCAAACTGCCACGATGGGCGGACGGTTTCCCTTACGTCAACGGCGGACTCTTCTCCGGCAACCTTGAAGTACCACGCTTCAGCAAGATTGCACGTTCCTACCTGCTGCACATTGGCAATCTGGACTGGCAAAAAATCAACCCGGACATCTTCGGCTCGATGATTCAGGCCGTGGCCGAGGACGCCGACGACGATGACCGCCGCCAACTCGGGATGCACTACACCAGCGTGCCCAACATTCTCAAGGTGCTCAACCCACTCTTTCTCGATGACCTGAGGGCAAAGCTGGATGAGGCTGGCGACAATCCGCGTATGCTTTTGAACCTGCGGAACCGCATGGCACGCATCCGCGTCTTTGACCCGGCTTGCGGCTCGGGCAACTTCCTTGTCATCGCCTACAAAGAGATGCGTGGCATCGAAGCAAAAATCAATGAGCGGCGTGAGGAGTTGGAAATACGCTCGGTCATCCCCAAGACCAATTTTCGTGGCATCGAGATTCGTGACTTCCCGGCTGAAGTGGCACGGCTGGCGCTGGTCATCGCCGAGTACCAGTGCGACGTACTCTATCGTGGGCACAAGCTGGCGTTGGCTGAGTTCCTGCCCCTCGACCGGCAGAACTGGATTACCTGCGGGAATGCTCTGCGGTTGGACTGGTTGAGCATCTGTCCTGCAACGGGCACGGGCGTGAAGATGCAAGCTGATGACCTCTTCAGCACGCCTCTTGAACAGGCTCAGATTGACTTTGAGAATGAGGGCGGTGAAACCTACCTTTGCGGGAACCCGCCCTATCTTGGCTCGACATGGCAAACGGCTGCACACAAGAGTGACATGCAAGGCATCTTCGAGGGACGAACGAAGACTTGGAAGGCGTTAGATTATGTTGCCGGATGGTTTATGAAGGCGGCTGATTATGGAACTAACACGACAGCCGTTTCTGCATTCGTTGCGACGAACTCAATTTGTCAAGGGCAACAGGTATCATTTCTCTGGCCGCTACTCTTCAAATCTGGTCATGAAATCGCCTTTGCTCATACCTCGTTCAAATGGTCGAACCTCGCAAGTAGCAATGCTGGCGTTACTGTAGTTATCGTTGGTATTTCCAATCATGCGGACCGCGTTCGCCGGTTGTATTCCATTGCAGCGAATGGTGAATCCTTCGCCAGAGAAGCATCAAACATCAATGCCTATTTGGTGCCTTCTCAGAACATAGTGGTCGAAAAAGCTATGCGGCCATTAACGGCTGTCAATGTGATGGACTTTGGCAACAAAGCAGATGATGGAGGTCATCTGACGCTATCGCCATATCAACTTGAAGCTATGGCGCTCGACAATACGGCAAGGTCGAAGTTTATCAGGCAATTCTTTGGGTCGATGGAGTTTATCAAAGGCGAGACGAGGTATTGCGTATGGATTGATGATGATGACTTATGCGAAGCGTCAAATGCCCCAGCACTATACAAACAAATTGACCTCGTGCGGGATGCTCGTCTCAAGAGCGAGGATGCTTATGCTAGAAGTCTTGCCAATAAGCCGCATCAATTCAAATCACCCAAAATCGCACACCATAGCGTGATTGTTACGCCACGCGTCAGTTCGGAAAATCGACCATACTTGCCAGTCGGACTGATGAGCAACTGTGCTGTCATTGGTGATAGGAATTTTGCACTTTATGATGCCCCACTTTGGAACATGGCGTTGATAGCCTCGCGTCTTCATTGGGTTTGGATTGCCACTGTCTGCGTGCGTCTGGAAATGCGATTTTCGTATTCCAATACGCTGGGCTGGAACACATTCCCTCTGCCGACATTGACTGATAAGAACAAGGTTGACCTCACGTGCTGTGCCGAGGACATCCTCTTGGCAAGGGAGGCTCACTTCCCGGCAACGATTGCCGACCTCTACGAGCCTGACAAAATGCCTGAGGACTTGCGCCATGCACATGAGCGCAACGATGAGGTACTGGAGCGTATCTACATCGGTCGCCGGTTCAAGAATGATACTGAGCGTCTGGAGAAACTGTTCGACCTCTACACAAAGATGACCACGGAGAAGCCGATACTCAAGGCAAGGAAAGGTCTGGTTTAACATGACGCAGACCTTGTTTGACATGTGGCGACCATTTAGGGGCTCTTTGCTTCAGCGCCACCGTTTCTACGTGGAGCAAGCTAAGAGGCGACTCCTTTCACAATTTGAAAACATGAGTGCCGAGGCCGACCAGTTCGGAGAAGAGTGGCTGGCTAATCAGAATGGGAATTTCAACCCTGATACAGATGACCCGTCTGACTGCTACGAGGAAGCCTACGATGCTTCGATTGATTTCTACCAGATGTTGGGGGACATGCAGAAAAGCACAAGGCTGAGTGTTGCTGCTGGAATGTTCCATGAGTGGGAAAAGCAGTTTCGAGACTGGATAGGAAAAGAGGTTTGGCATTGGAATCAAGGGTCTGAAGTCAAAAAGGCCATCTGGACAGTAAAAATAGAAGACTTGATTGACCTCTTTGAGGGGTTGGGATGGGCGATACGGTCGAAGGGGTATTATGTGCCGCTCTGTAGATGTCGTCTTGTGGTCAATGCGTATAAGCACGGGGATGGTGTCGCCATGGAAGAACTCAGGAAGAGTCATCCAGAGTTCTTAACGAAGCCGTGGTCTTTCGGCGAGGCCATGTTGAAGTATGCGAACCACGATGATTTAGAGATTGAGGAAGCTCACATTGATGAGTTTTCCAACGCCATTATCGAATTCTGGAACGATGTTCCCGACCGTATCTTATATGACGAGAAGCTGGCAGTGCCGGAGTGGTTGATGAAAGCTTGTGCGAAGGACAGCAAGCGGAAGCAGGAGACTAACGCATGACGACGACTGAGGCGAAGAACATACCCACTGTATCCGTTTCCTATGCTCGAAACGGCTCCTCAACGAAGTCCAATGCCTTCGGCATGAGGCCGATGCAGGAGCGCGTCTATGAGAAGCGCGGAGAGCAGTACCTGATACTCAAGTCTCCGCCAGCCTCGGGCAAGAGCCGCGCCCTGATGTTTGTTGCGCTCGACAAGCTGGAGCATCAGGGCATCAAGCAAGCCATCGTCGTGGTGCCTGAACGCTCCATTGGTGCCAGCTTCAACGATGAGCCGCTCACCAAGTTCGGCTTTTGGGCGGACTGGCACGTTGAACCCAAGTGGAACCTGTGCAACGCTCCCGGCAGCAACGACAACGGCGGCAAGGTGAAAGCCGTGGGCAAGTTCCTTGAGAGCACGGATAAGATTCTGGTCTGCACCCATGCGACCTTCCGCTTCGCCGTCAATGAATTTGGCGTGGAGAAGTTCGATGACCGCCTGATTGCCGTGGACGAGTTCCACCATGTTGCCGCCAATGAGGGGAACATCCTCGGTACGTATCTCGGCCAGCTTATCGACCGGAACCGTGTACACATCTTCGCTATGACGGGCTCGTACTTCCGTGGCGATGCCGGGGCTATCCTTGACCCACTGGATGAGAGCAAATTTGAAACCGTCACCTACACCTACTATGAGCAGTTGAATGGGTACGAGTTCCTGAAGCAACTCGACATCGGCTACTACTTCTATAGCGCCCCGTACTCGGAGAAGATTCTGAGCGTGCTTGACCCGACGCTGAAGACGATTGTTCACATCCCCAATGTGAATTCGCGGGAGAGCACAAGGGACAAGATGAAGGAGGTCGAGCACATCCTCGGGGAGATGGGTAAGTGGCAAGGCATTGACCCGGCTACAGGCTTTCAGCTTGTGAGGATTCCAAGTGGCAAAGTTTTGCGAATCGCCGACTTAGTGGAAGACGACCCAGCCAAGCGGGACCGCGTGGTTAGCGCGTTGAAAGACCCTGCCCAAAAGTTCAACCGCGACCACGTGGACATCATCATTGCGCTGGGCATGGCGAAAGAGGGCTTCGATTGGATTTGGTGTGAGCACGCATTGACCGTTGGCTACCGCTCCAGCCTGACAGAGATTGTGCAAATCATTGGGCGCGTCACTCGCGATGCTGAGGGCAAGACCCGCGCTCGGTTCACCAATTTGATAGCTGAACCGGATGCCACTCAAGGGCTGGTCTCCGAGGCTGTCAACGATACGCTGAAGGCGATTGCGGCCAGCTTGCTCATGGAACAGGTTCTTGCGCCACGCTGGGAGTTTCGACCGAAGAATCCAGAGAACCAACCCACTCCCGGCTATGAGTATGGAGAAGGTGGTTATGACGGGGGCAGATGCAATGTCGGCGTCAACGAGCAGACCGGCGCAATTCAAGTTGAGATTAAGGGTCTGACGCTGCCCACAAGCAAAGAGGCAACTCGCATCTGCCAAGAAGACCTGAATGAAGTGATAGCTGCCTTTGTGCAGGACAAGACGGCCATTGAGCATGGACTGTTTGACGAAGACCTTGTGCCGGAAGAGATAACGCAGATGCGTATGGGAAAGATTGTCAAAGACAAGTATCCCTCGCTTGATGCTGAAGACCAAGAGGCCATTCGCCAGCACGCCATTGCCGCTCTCAACTTTACTCAAAAGGCAAAGCAAGCCTCGGTGAGCGGTGGCGATGAACCCAAGGCGAACACGGCTTTGATTACGGGCGTGCGACAGTTTGCGATGCACGTGCGGGAACTCGATATTGACCTGATTGACCGCATCAATCCCTTCGGTGAGGCATACGCAATCTTGGCAAAGACCATGAGTGGGGAAAGCCTGAGACAAGTACATGCGGCAATCTCGGCCAAGAAGACAGCCCTGACGCCTGAGGAGGCTATTGAGCTTGCCAAGCGTGCCTCACGTTTTAAGAAGGAACACAATCGGTTCCCTTCGCTCACTTCACAAGACCCATGGGAACGCAAGATGGCGGAGGGCGCTGCCGCCTTCGTACGCTTCAAGGATGAGGGGCGTTATGTCTGACTTCAATCTGGATGACCTCAGGGCTGAACTGGATGTCTATGCAGAGCCCGAAAAGGCGAGAGGACGTTCTGCTGTCGAAGAGAGGGTCATTGCCGGTTTCGAGGAGATTCAACGCTTCGTCAGTAGCCACGGTCATTTGCCTCAGCACGGTGAAGACAGGGACATCTTTGAGCGGCTTTACGCAGTTCGGCTTGACCGGCTGAGGGCGCAAGAGGAGTTTCGCGCTTTGCTTGCCCCCGTTGACCATCAAGGACTGTTGACCGAATCAGCGGAGCCTTCACTTGGTGATGGCGAACCTGACCTTGATGAACTGCGTGCGGAACTCGAAGGCGCTATCGGCTCCAGCGACATAACCGAGCTTCGGCACGTCCGCAGTAGCGTCGAGAAGCGTGCCGCCGAAGAGATTGCCAACCGCACTGTCTGCCAAGACTTTGTAGAGTTCAAGCCCATCTTTGAGCGCGTGAAGCGGGAACTGAAGGACGGTGTGCGACACGCTCTTCCGTTTCAGAAGCTGGAGGAGATTAGGCTGGACGAAATTCAGGGCAACCAGTTTTTTATTGTTCAGGGTCAAATTGCCTATATCGCCAGAGTTGGCGAAGACTTCAAAACGCAGTACGACCGGCGTGATAGCCGTCTTCGAGTCATTTATGACAACGGCACGGAAAGCGATTTGTTGATGCGCTCGTTCCAGCGTGCGCTTCATCGGGACGAAACGGCACGCATCATTACCAACATAGATAACGGTCCGCTTTTCACGCAGGAGTCAGCCGAGGACGGCCTCGCCAGCGGCACAATCTATGTCCTGCGGAGCAAGTCGGAGCAGCCTGAGATTGCGGCGCACCGCGACGTTCTGCACAAGATTGGCGTCACAGGCGGCAAGGTAGAAGCACGCTTTGCAAATGCAAAACTAGACCCGACTTTTCTGATGGCTGACGTAGAGGTGATTGCAACGTATGGGCTTTACAACATAAACCGGGTCAAGCTGGAGAACCTCGTTCACCGCGTGTTCGATAGCGCTCAGTTGGATATAGAACTTAAAGACCGCTTTGGAACCCCAGTCAAGCCGCGTGAATGGTTCCTCGTTCCGCTCTATGCTATCGACGAAGCCGTGGAGCGAATAAAGGACGGGACAATTACCGGCTACGTTTATGACCCGGTGGTAGCACGCTTGGTAAAAGCAGAGCCCTAAAGCAACTTTGCAGCGAGGGGATGCACGGCCTAAGTACGGTGGTTGGCAGGACGCTTCTCTTGGCCTACTGTCTTCTTGCCACGCCCCGCTTTGGCTTTCGCCTCTTTTGTCCGTCCATCGACTCCGCCCTTATCCCACAGCGTGCTCCGGCACTTCTTGGAGGCGCAAAGAGTCGGGTGCTCGACGGAGGGAATCCAGACGTGTCCACAGACATCGCAAACCGCCACGCGCATCATTTTCCAGCCCATGGCCGGATTATACATAAAATGCCCCGCGCACATAAAACTGTTGAATTCTCACTTCTCTCCCTACGTATTGTGCGCTGTGGGCATTATGCGTAAAAAGCATAGTATCAGCGAGGGATAGCACACAGCGACTTTCATCATCTTCCAGCCCATTCTGAGATTGTACATAATGACCATTGCGCAGGATACCAGTTGATTTCTCACTCCTCTCCTTGTATACTATGCTTAACGGGCATTGTGCGTAACGGGCATAACGCTGGAGAATGCCGCCACCGATGAAATCAGGCAGATGCGGCCAATCATTGCCCCGTCCAAAACCCTGCTGGACAGCATCGGGAGGCACCTGTGATTAAGAAATGTGCGATCTACGCCAGGGTAAGCACCCCCGACCAGTGCATCGACAATCAACTTTACGACCTCCGCATTTTCGCCCAGCAACGCGGATATGAGGTCGCAGCCGAATACACCGATGTGGGCGTTTCCGGCAGCAATGCTCGTCGCCCAGGTTTGGATGCCATGCTGAAGGATGCACGGAGGCGGAGATTCAGCGTGGTGATTGTGAGCGCGTTTGATCGCATGGCCAGAAGCACAAAACATTTTTTGTCCGTCATCGACGAACTCACAGACCTGAACATAGACTTTTTCTCTCGCCGGGAAAACATCGCCACGGACGGCCCTGTGGGCAGGTTGTTTTTGACGATAATTTCCAGCATCGCCGAGTTGGAATCTGACCTCATTCGGGAGCGCATCCGCGCCGGAATGCGCCGCCGCAAGCTCGATGGTCTGCCGGTGGGGCGTCAGCCTCTGGCAATCAGCCATGCCGCCGTCGCAGAAGACAGGCTCGGCGGGTTGAGCCTGACCGAGACGGCCAAGCGGCATGGGATTTCAAGGGCAACCGTGGTCAGGTTCGTGCGGGAAGCGCGGCAGCGGGGACTCACCGAACAGTCCGTAGTGTGCGCGGCCTGAAGCAGAAATCAAAACAGAACGTGGCGTTTTAGCTTCAATGAATGAAAAGGAAATGATATGTGCGGACCATGGGCATACAACGACTTTCTGGAGTATGGAGCGGTCTTCCCGGAGATTGCTGACCTCCTCAAAGCATCCGGCGTCAAAGCGCGAGTCAATAACAACAAAGACAAGACAGGGTTTGTCGTCAAGATAACCCTGCCCAACCGCACCGTCGCAGTGTTGAGCGAAGACGGTGAACACTGGAGCGTTAACCTCGGCGAAGAAGTCATTACACTGGACATCCCAGTTGAGAACCGTGACGCCAAGGCAATCACCGCCGCGTTCCTCAAAGCACTTGGAAAGTGAGCACCAGTCGCCATCGAGGTTTTCCAGAGCCGTGATGGTCAACCCATTCTCATTCACATCAAAAAGGAGATAGCATGAAAACCTACGACAACAACGGCAAGCTCGTCGGCGAGATCAACCACTTCCGCACGGCAGATGGCAAGTCGGTCACGACCAACACTCAGTACAACACCAACAGCGGTCGCCCGGTCAGCCAGAACATTTCCGTTTTTGATACGAACGGCAAGGTGACCAGCACCAACGTTCTCAACGGCAAGCTGCTGCCCTGAAGAGCAGCATGGACGATTGCGAATTCAGGGTGGAGGAAGAAATGAGCCACAGACACTACTGCGGTGTTGAGGGGCACGAATGGGTATGCACCGACCCTGCGTGCGAGTGCATTTGCGGCAAATTGATGGAAGAGGGCGACCACAGCGAGTGCTTTGTGGAACTACGGGACTGCCCTGAGCATCAAGGTCAGCTTCCTGAGTCACCCGAAGATGAGTCGTCCCTCAACTATTTCAAGGCCGCAGCACACGGTGCAGCAGAGAGGCCACGTTGCGAGTGCGGCTGCGATGCGGCCAACCCTGAAGATGTTGTCGGCTCCTGCGTATGGTGCAGTCATGTCTACGTTACTTTCGACGCCAGAACTGAAGCTGAACACTTCCTTTATCACTGCTCAGGGGCACCGGCAGAGCTTCGCCAAGTGGCGCAGCAGAAGCTGGCGCGACCCAATTAGCCGTTCAACGGCAGACTCATTCAAGCGCGATGACTGCCGCTTGAACAATGTGCATGATAGCCTTCGCTGTCCGCGTACTTAGGTCAAGAACATGCTTTCGTGTGGAGGATAAGCCCAATGCCGGAAACTGCCATCGCCTCAGCTTTTGTGCTTCGCAAGCCGGTTGTCTCAGCGGATGATAGTGTTCAATCAGTTCCACTGACCCTGGCTGTTTCCGACCATGAAGTAGTGGTCGAGTTGCTTCAGAAGATCGAGGGGCGGGAGCGCGACGAGTACGCTCTCACCGCATTGCGGATAGGCGTGCTTGCCCTGAAGCACGCACGTGGGCAGATTGACGTCGATGCTGTAAAGCGTGAGGGGGAGCGGCTTCTGGTCGATTTGAAGAGTGCCCTTGACCAGTCTCGCAACGACATCCATTCGAACCTGACCAATGCGCTAAAGGAATATTTTGACCCGCAGAGTGGCAGGTTCCAGGAGCGCGTGGAGCGCCTGATTAAACAGGACGGCGACCTTGAGCAGGTTTTGCGGCGGCAAGTTGGCAATGACGGCTCTGAACTGGCGAAGACTCTCGCCGCTCATATAGGTGAAAACAGTCCGCTGATGAAGCTTCTGAATCCTGAAGAGTCCGATGGGCTAGTTTCCTCAATCCGTTCCACAATCTCTGCGGTAGTTGATGAAGAGCAAAAGCACATACTTGGCGAGTTTTCTCTCGACAACGATCAAGGTGCCCTGAAACGCCTGGTCAACGAGTTGACGCAAGCGAACGGCAAGCTCAAAACCGACCTTGCCACTGAAATCGGCAACGTAGTGCAGGAGTTTTCGCTGGACAGGGAGGACTCGGCTCTGAGCAGGCTTGTCAAGAGAGTAGAGATTGCCGAGGAGACCATCACCAAGGAGTTTTCGCTTGATGACGATGACTCCGCACTATCCAGGCTCTCCACGGTCATCAAGGGGGCGAAGGATGCCATTGACGCCAACTTGACGCTCGACAACGATGGTTCAGCTTTGTCCCGCCTGAAGCGGGAGCTTGTGACAATCCTCAATGCCCACGAACAGAAGGTGCAGGATTTTCAAAGCAATGTCCAGGCGGCTCTGGAGGCGATGAAGGCGCAACGGAAAGAATCCGCCCGTTCAACCCAGCATGGAAACGATTTCGAAGCTGCCGCTTCTGAATTTGTAGAAAAGGAAACCCAGAAGTCTGGAGACATAGCAAGCAGAACAGGGACAACGACCGGATTAATCAAGAATTGCAAGGTCGGTGATTTAGTGGTTGAGCTTGGTGCCGACTGTATAGCAGCCGGGGGAAAGATCGTAGTCGAGGCGAAGGAAGACTCCAGCTACACGTTGATGAAAGCTTGTGCCGAGATCGAGACCGCACGGAAAAACCGAGGTGCAAAAGTTGGTCTTTTCCTTTTTTCCTCGAAGACGGCACCTGAGGGCATCGATACGTTGATTCGCCATGGCGAGGATGTGCTTTTGGTGTGGGACGCCGAAAGGATCGAGTCCGATGTCATCCTGCGTGCTGGTCTCTCGCTGGCGAAAGCTCTGTGTGTCCGCCAACAGAAGGGTCGGGACGATGTGGAAGGCAACTGGGAGGACATCGACGCGGCGATTTTGGCGGTAGAGAAAGAGGCTTCTCGTTTGGCAAGCATGAAGACATGGACTGAGACCATTTACTCCAACAGCGGAAAGATTCTCGATGAAGTTCGCAAGATGGCTGACAACCTGGCGAAGCAGGTGACGGTGCTTCGTGAGAGTGTGGAGACCTTGAGGCAGGAGTAGGGAAGATAGCTCCACCGTTATCGATCATGAAACACAAAGAGCGGCTATCGGCGATTCGCCACGGCTATCCACTGTCGCCGTTGGCATGATTCAAACCAACCAAGGCCATGCAGGGTACAAGAAATGATTGAACCCATTTCGGAGAAGCTCGACCGGGCGTTGAATCTCGCTCTCGCCCCAAATGAGCAGGTGGTCGTGAAGCTGCGAGGTGTATACCAGGAAGCGTTGGTCTGCACCAACATTCGCGTGATTATTCTCAAAGCTGGCTGGATGACAGGCCAGTGGTTTGGGACAGATATGTTCCAGTGCCCGTACCGCAATGTTGCCGGAGCACAGGTAAACTTCCACCTTCTCACGGGGTACTTTGAGCTTTCTGCTGGCGGAATGCAGAACACGAAGAAGAGCTTCTGGAATGCCGACCAAGCAGTGAGCGCAACCAAAGCACCAAACTGTGTCTCAATTGGCGGACGAGATCGGGCTGACAAGTTCAGACAGGCTTGCGCTTTCATCATGCACATGGCATCAGGCGGGGCGCGTGCAGGGATTCTGACTGGCGGAGATTCCATCAACACTCTGGAGCGGCTTGCCACGCTCTGCGATGCCGGTGTGATTTCTGCCGCCGAGTTCGATTCCAAGAAAGCACAGATTCTCTCACGGCTTTAGGGGAATTTTCAACCAGCATTGCTTGTAAGGAAAAGCGATGACTTCAGAAAATACGTGGCGCAACGCAGGGAGAACCTAGCACATCTTCACGGCTCATTGGAGTATGCGATGCCTGATTTAATTGTGGGTTTATTAATTGCTGCGGCCATTGCGCTATTTTTCCTTTGGATACTCCTCGCAATAATATGGCAGGTCTTAGCCGACCTAGTCGCCAACTTGTGGAATGGCCTGACCGGAGAAACTGCGCGAAGGAAAGAACGGGAAGAGGTAGCTCGACAGAAGGAAGAAGAGCGCCTAGAGGAAGCTCGAAAGGAGGAAGAAGAGCGCCAACAGCGCCAACAGGAGCGCCGACGGGAACGCCAGCAAGCAGAGGCACGTGAACGAAAACAGTTTCGCGCCGAGAACAGCGAGGTGTTTGCTGGCATTTCAAAGTTACTGTCAATTTGCGGGAAACAGGTAGCAGATTTTATGCGTGCCGCAGGAGTAATCCAGGGAGCAGATATAGAGATAAACCCGAAAAAGGTGATTTGGATGGATGTTGGGTTTATTCTTGTGTCCTTTAGTAAAACAGGCAGTCTGGAAGATGAGTATATTAAGAAGCTCTGGGGCGCAGTTACCCGAAAGATTAAACCGTCTGATGTGCATGGCACACCTCCGCTGTCTGTGCTCCCGAATCGTGGCGTAGAGCAACTTATGCTGATTCCATTTCTTACTGAGTACGACAAGGTGCAAGAAACGGCTCTTTTGTCAAAAGCGGCCTCAACTTATCTCTCTATTGTGTCGGCAGTGTCCAGCCACTGTGGCACTTCACTTGCCGTGAAACTGGTCACCAATGCGTACACCGAGCTACTCAGGCCGTACATCCACGAGAACGGCGGGGGCGGATACGCCGGGCGCACAAACGCCTCCGGTACCAAGTCCAATAGGGTGGCCGGGTGCGAGAAGTGCGTGAAAGGGTATCAACTGCTCGACCTTCCTTTCGGCGCATCCAAAGGCGAGGTAAAGCAAAAAAGAGATGCCTTGGCTCAAGTTCTTCACAGTGACCACACGGGCGGCATGAGCGAAAGAATACGCGATACTGCTGAAGAGCAACTGAAGAGTATCAACGTTGCATACGCCCACATCCTCAAATGCCGGTTCTCAGGCGCGGCGAGTTGAAGCGTTATTACTCTGTGGGGGGGCAAGAGTACCGTCCACAGGCTCCTGTAAGGGATAATCCTGGAGACCTTAAAAAAGGGCAGAAAAGCGAAAAAAACAGACCATCTGGAGGGCGTACGCAATGAAGGATGCTCAGGCTGAAATGGACGAGGCGGTCGCGGAGTGGCTGGAAGCTCACCAAGGCTTCGAACGCTACTTGGCCGCCACACGGAACCTCTACGCCGTCTTTGCTCGTTCATGGCGAGGTTGCAACCTTGCCGCAGCGTTCTCGGCTTTTCGCGAGGCTCTCCTTCGGGATTCCGGGTACCAGGATATAGAGGTCACCAAGGTCTTCCCGAGGCGGAGGCCGGACAGCAAATGAGGCAACCAGACTCTGACGGTTCGTGTAGGCAAGAACCGATTCCGCTCTCGAATCCTCCCGCTCAACCAGATCGCACTGTGGGCGATTGAACGGCTGTTTGAACGCGCCTACCAGTACATCAACCGGCGCTGACTCAGGAGGGCGGTCACGGCAATAGGCAGTCCGCCTCCCCCTGCTGCCAGTGGCGGGCGAAGAATCACCGATGTTGGAACGGCTGAAGGTTGCCGTCGTTCCCAAGGACGGAGCTTGAGTCATCGCTTGCAACCTTTATGCAGCAGAGAGCGAGAGTGATTGACGCAGCGGTCAGGGCGGGGTTCATTGAAGCTCGATGACCGGGGAAGGCTGTCGAGCTTAATTGAGTTCCGATGAGAATCGGCACAGCCGCGCCCCCCTCGCAGGCGCATTCGAGACCCATCGGCGAGTTCACACAAGGGGCTTCACTTCTGTCTGGAATCTTCGTTGCCGGGTCAATGAGCCGGATGTCCCGTCCCGCTTGCCAAGGCCATTGCGATGGGAGTCGCGCCATCAAGACGCATAGGCGGCAATGGAATCCTTTAAAGCTGATTGACAAGCAATGCTGTGGGTCGTATGCTTACCAGTCCATCAAAACCAAGGGCAGATTAGCGTCCTAATTTGTTTTGGAGGATTCCATATGCGCAATTCCTCCTTCGCACCTTGCAGGCGCTGGAGGCGATGTGCGCCGGAAGGATGCTGGCCGACGTGGTGGGCGTGATCGGCTCGATCGACATTGTTCTGGGGGAGATAGATAGGTAAGAGAGTGGAGGTGCTCATGGTTGACTACGGGAAGCTGGCAGACGGGGCAAAACAGAGGCAGGATGCTGAGAATGTGTCCACCGTCAAGAACAGGGAACTGAAAGTGGACCCTAAGGCATTCTTTGAAAAAGTGAGGGCGCACCTGTTTGTGGAAATAAACAAGGCAAATGCCGAGCTTCGCAAAAGGGGAATTAGATACATCGCCCAGAATCATCTGTCGGGGTTCGATAATGAGATTTTTCTTACATACGGAACCGATGTGCTGTGCAGAATCATGCTGAATACCTTGGCAGGGAAATGTCAAATCACGGCCATAAGCAGTGGCCATCCCAACGGATACGAACTCCTGCGGAAGGAATATCCATTCAACAACGACGTGTCAGGCACGGGGATGCTTCTTGACAAAGGAGCGGAATTTCCGGCTGTGGAACCCCGTTCGGAAGACATTGCCGTAGACATAATTTCAAGTATTCTCGTGGGTAAATTTGATTGAGATTGGCTTATCTTGCCGTCGTTTCCAAGGACGGTGCTTGAGTCATCGCTTACTAAATGCTTGACAGGCGCAAGGTTACAGCGCGAAATTTGAGAAGGGATGAGTCTAAGCGCCCATTTTGCAACTTCTTTGAGCTAAAGCAGTCCAGCCGAAGCGTTGTGTTTTTACATTTCTTAAGTCCATGAGGTTATCCAGTGAACGGTTCCAGAACTTGCAATTCAGTGAACAATTCCAAGGCTCCCAAGCAAAAGAAGGTAAGCGATGTTACCGCATCCAAACCTGCTTCCGCTAAGGCGGCGGAGCTAGGCACCAAGGCCGTAGCGGCACCAGAGGTCGGCTTACCGCAGGTCACGGTAAGAGAGCGGGCATATGAACTGTATATAAGCCGCGGTGGTGAACACGGTCAGGATCAGGAGGACTGGTTCCGCGCCGAACAGGAAATCCTCGAACGGTAAACCGGAATTAACCGGGCAGTAAAGCATTGCATCTCATCTGCCGTGGGCTGGTGGAAGGCGCAGGAGGCAATTATGAGTTGTGCCATTTGTGCATATCTTGAACGGGCTTATCTGGCTGAGTTAAACGAGTACCTCGTGGCTTGTTCCTCGGCGGGTTATCGCGTCAGCACGATATTTGCAGCCCAGAAGAATGTCGATATGCAACGCGCCGGGTACGAACTGGAAGAGCACCGCAAGGTCTGTCTCGCCGCTACCGGAGTTTTCAGGATCATGTCGGGGCGCGATAGGCCGGTGAGTGTGAGAAAACTGGCCGTCAAGGCATCGCGGTCAAAGCAGGGCGCGGAGTGACAGAAAATCTGTCAATGGGTGACAGATTTTCTGTAGCGAATGACAGATTTTGCTGGGGCTGTGAGCCAGACAGAGACAAAAATCTGTCAACTGTCATATACCTAAGAGGCGAACAAGAAAGAGATAATGTAAGTTATAGATATATATAGTTATACTTCTCTCTAAGAAGTCTTTTTCTGTCAGTATTTGACAGAAAATCTGTCAAAATCTGTCACTGCTTGACAGAGAAAAGAGACATCGCTTGGTGCCTGTTTGAACCCAGAAAATGATTCTCGCCTGCCCCTATGACAGATGACAGATTTTCCGTGAATCGACTCCATGACCGGAACGTAACCAAATCCAGGCGACCCCGCTGCCAGGTGTCCAGCAGGATTCCGTGCCCCTGGTAGCAGAATTCAAGTATTTGGCGGGTGGTTTTCAAAGTCTCATTCCCAGCCCCCGTTTTACGGGGCTTTTTGCCCTCCAAAACGCGCCCTCGGCTATGGTCTACAACGATTAGTCTGTGAGCCGTAAATTGATAGTAAATGTCATTCGGCGCTAGTCGAGCGTGGCAGATGGGCCCCACAATGGAAACAATCCAGCAACTGGCGATACCGCTGAAGCAGAGTCAGCTTGATGCCGCTAATGAATTCTAGGTAGTCTAGGTCGTGGGTCAGTTTGGATGAAACATCCCTCCGCCGCTTAAGCCCTCTTGATTGGCTGGCTTGCGTACGAGCTAAAATCCGTACCCTTCAAGCTGACCCACGACCCAAATCTAACGGATGTGTCGAAGCCCGTTCTCCAATGCTCATAGTTTCCGCATAGGCTCCTCAAACCGAAGCGTGTTGATGCACACCCCGGCTGACGGAGTCGATGATGGCCCGGTTGAACGCGGGAATATCGTTCGGGTTGCGGCTGGTAATGAACTGGCCGTCGATCACGACTTCCTGATCCACCCAAGTTGCTCCGGCATTCTTCAGATCAGTCTTCAACGAAAGCCATGAAGTAACCTTTTTACCCGACAGCACTCCGGCCTCCAGCAGCGTCCAGGGACCGTGACAGATCGCGGCAACGGTCTTTCCCGAAGATACGAACTGACGAACAAAATTCACAGCTTTCGGATCGATGCGGAGGCTGTCGGGATTGATAACGCCGCCCGGCAGCACCAGCGCGTCATAATCCTGCGGATTTGCGTCACTGAGGGACTTGTCGACTTTCACTTCATCGCCCCACTCAGTGTGCTTCCACCCTCTGATCTTTCCGCCCTTGGGGGCGATCACGACGGTGCTCGCTCCTGCATCATCCAGCGCTTTGCGCGGCTCGATCAGTTCTACCTGCTCGAATCCGTCGGTTGCTAAAAACGCGATCTTCTTGCCCTTCAAATCAGAAGCCAACTTTTTACCCTCCTGGCCATTTCACTATTCGGCCATTTTTTGGATGCGTGGCAGGCGAATCGGCTTCAACAAACTTAGCCTCCTCAGCAGAATCCGTGGGCGGTTTCCGGTTCGGGCAGTCGGCCAAGTGTTTGATAGAGAGCCATTTCCATCGCTTTGAAGGCGCGAAAGCCGAAGGATCGTCTGGTGATAACACGGATTTTGTTGTTGAGACCTCGACAGCGCCGTTTGAAGGATCATGCGGAGTCGGGCTTGGTCGCCAGTTCACACGACCCCCAGAATCCGCCCTCCACGGCGGCGACCGCGCTCCTCCTGCGTCAGCGGCGGATAGAAGTAGCTGCCCAGTGAGCCGCCCTGGTCAGCCCGTTGCAGCACGCCGTCATTAAATTACGCTATGCCTTGACGAAAGTCGTTAAGCCGCGCCGAGTGCGCTCTCGAAGCTGACACTCGCGTAGTGTGTTCGCCAGTGCTTCCAGATTGGGGATAGCGTATATTTGAAAGTTTGACCATTCCGCGTCTGAGGAGAACAGATGCAAGCTTGCTTGGCCGAGCAACCGCCACATTAGGGGTTTGCGCAATTCAAAATGATCGATACGGAACATCTCTAGGTTTTCCTGAGTCTGTGACAGCACGCCATGTTCCACTATGATGCGCTGCGTCGTGATTTTATATTTGGTCGTTCGGCTGTTCAGATAGAGCCGCAGGCAGACTAGGCCGGACGCTGACACGAAACCGAGGACTACATAAAACACGTGAAGGCCAGAATCGGAGACAACGAATCCGATGATAACGGCTAAGACGGCTAACAACAGGAAAGGCACGAATTGTCCGATGCTGTATATGATCGCCGGATGTCCGGCAAACAATTGCTTTTCGATCTCGTTTTCTTTTTTTGCGGCAAACGCTTCTAAGTCGGTATTGCAGAATCGGCACTTGATAGCTGCGGCCTTGATGGTTTCGCCGCAGACCGGGCACACCTTGCTATCTTCATCCATGCGTTTATCCTTTCCGGCCATTCTACACTTGTCGCTCCTCCGCCGTCAGCAGCGGCGTGAAAAAGCTCTCAAGGGAGCCGCTCCGCTCAGCCCGTTGCAGCCACTCTGCCACGGCATAGGCCGCTTGTTCGTCGCCGTCCTGGCGTCCCTCAAAAAAGCATCGTCGCCGCCGACACTACCAGAATCGTGCCGCCTGGTCACCCCCAGGGCTGGCGGATTTTTCAACCGGCGTTAGGGGGATTTTTGCACCAGCCGTGACACTGTGGCTGATATTTCTATTTGAGAGCGCCAAAGGCCGCGAAGCAGCTATTCTTGTGAAGTATCTCCACTGAGTGAAAGCCAACTTCACGTAACAGGTCTATTTGGAAAAGGAGTGGGCGAGGAGTGTCCTCTCTCTCAATGTAGGCGAACACGTCGTCGCGGTATTGAGCATCCTTCACCTGCGCCAAATACTCCCCATAACGCCGCCACATCATGGTCTGAATCGACGGCGTCGAGTGCTCAATCAGGTCGGAAATCCACATAGAGCCGCCCGGTTTCAAAGCGGCATAGCACTTAGCAAACACGGCCTTCCACTCGTTATCGGTGCGCAAATGATGTAAAACGGCAGCAGCGAAGATAATGTCAAAGCGCAACTGTCTCAATGGCAAGTCCCG
>Ga0224534_1000212_pt1 | contig 39386 bp, 29 predicted proteins | sample 714E12024metaG_FD_172012 | JGI IMG/M metagenome (GOLD analysis project Ga0224534, IMG submission 172012) | Peat soil microbial communities from Stordalen Mire, Sweden - 717 E1 20-24 | ecosystem: Environmental > Terrestrial > Soil > Wetlands > Peat | place: Sweden: Norrbotten County, Stordalen... | reverse complement strand
GCTCCGCCCCGGTCGTAGGCCGCCAATAATTTCCGGCGCAAATCGTCATCGTAGGCTCTCGCCATCTATGCTTCGCCGCAGAGTCTCGCCTCATTCACTCTACACCATTTCAGAAAACGCTCTAGCCTCTACAGCGTGATGCGCAACATTGGATCCAGCATGGGAATCTCGTTTGTGACCACTTGGGTCACACGCCGCTCCCAGTTTCATCAAACCATTCTGTCGTCCCACATCACCGCTTCAAATCTGATCAGCCGACAAGGGCTCAACCACATTACCAACTTGATCCAACAAAGCGGTGTCGACTCCGTAACGGCTAGGCAAAAGGCGTATGCTCTCCTCTATCGGGTGCTCCAACAGCAAGCTTCCCTATTGAGCTACGTGGAGGTGTTTCACATTATGGGCATTTTATTTCTCGTCATTATCCCGTTAGTTGTCCTGATGCAGCGACCGCAGCGCCAAGCCGCAGCGCATCAAGAACAATGTTCTCCCGCACCGTGAGATCATCGAGCAAACCGCGCCCACCTCATCGGCGGCGGACCATACGTTCTGGAAAGTTCAGAATTCACGGGAAGCCGAATTTGAAAACATTGTTACCGGCGTGTTTACCCCCGTGCTCGCGAAACACTCGAAGTCGTTCTCGCTCGTCGACTGCATCTCGGCTGGCGTTGATCGAATGCAGCGGAACTTCGAGTCGATGTGAAAGCAGGTGGTAGCCTGGCAGAGAAGTGAATTGACGGACGTCACCGCCAAGGTAGTCATTTACGAGGTATTTATCGAGGGCAGACTCGAAGCTACAAAGCACCTTGCCCGCAGCGTGCATGACCTCTACTTCGAGCCAAAGTACGAGGAATTCCGGCCGCAAACGATCTGGAGTCTCTCGAATGCGTTTACATCCGCATTCAAGGAACTGGATCCCGTCCCACAGTTCAAGGCTACGGGCAAGCTGGGAGAATTCCTAGAAGCCCGGTTCTCACAATCGTTCTAGTCTGCGGGACGGTGTCGGCCGTCCGTCCCTCTTCAATTGGTAGCGTCGCTCGCCTATTGCATACTTTTGGCCTTGCCACGGGAATCATCGGTGGATCCCCGGCCGAGCCAGTCCAGCACCAACCGCGTCCTATTGTTGCCAGCCGCCACCGAGGCTTCTGTAAACGCGAACCAGACCTACAAGCTCATTCAACTGAGCCTGAGCGAGTCCCTGCTCGGCAGCAAAGTAATTGGTTTCATTGGTCAGCACCTCCAGGTAACTGGCGGCTCCGCCTCGATAGCGCACCTCAGAAAGTTGCGCTGCGTCTTGAGCTGAGAGCACTAGTTGCTGCTGTTGCTGGCGGAACTCCCGGTCCTTGCGATACTCAACTAGCGCGTCCGAGACCCCACGAAAAGCTTGCTGGATCGTCTGCCGATAGGTCAGCAATGCTTCCTGCTGCCGTGCCTCACTGAACTTGACGCCGGAACGAATCTTTCCGCCGGCAAAAATGGGCTGTGCCAGTGATCCTTCGAAATTCCACATCCTAGCTGGACCGGTGAACAGGTTGGTAAGTGCTGAACTCTGAAATCCCGCGGTTGCGGTCAAGCTGATGTCCGGGAAGTACGCTGCTTTCGCCACTCCAATTTGAGCGTTGGCCGCGATCAATTGTGCTTCCGCCGCGCGAATGTCGGGTCGCCGCTCCAACAGGCTGGAGGGAAGTCCCGCCGGAACGTCCGGCGCATGCGGTTGCTCGGTCAACTTCATTCCCCGCGCGATGGGGCCAGGGTTGTTTCCCAGAAGCGTGCTGAGGAAGTTCTCCTGCTGCTCGATACGCCGCTCAAGATCGGGAATGGTTTCAGCCGCGGTGAACACCAACTGCTCCGCCTGCCGCACATCGAGCATGGATGTAGCCCCACCGTTTGCCAACTTTTGCGTGAGCTGCAACGAGTCCTGGCGCGAAGCCAGCGTGCGCCGCGAGATTTCCAGCTGCAGATCGAGCGCGCGAAGCTGGAAGTAGGCTGTGGCAACATCACTCACCAGTGTGCTGATCACCGCTTGTCGCGCCCATTCTGTTGCCAACAGATTGGCCCGCGCCGCTTCGGTGGCGCGCCGATACTTCCCCCAGAAATCGAGATCCCACCCCAGCGAGAGACCAACTTGGGTTGAGCTCGTATCGTATTGAGGGTAAGGTTTTGTCTGCGCATAGCGGTCATCCAAAACCTGAGCTCCGCCGCCGATGGTTGGCAACTGGCCGGCTCGCGTGATGCCCACCTGCGCCTGGGCCTGAAGGATTCGCGTGGCCGCAATGCGAACGTCGTAGTTCTGCTGGAGGGCAGTGCGGATCAAGCCTTGAAGCTGCTGGTCTTGAAACACCTCCCACCATTTTTGGTCTGCGAGCGATTCCGCCGGCGGCGTTGCTCCACGGTACGTGCCAGGAACGTCTACGCTCGGTCGCTTATAGTTCGGCCCAACGGCGCAGCCCGCAGTCAGGAGCACGACCAACAAAAGAGCGGCTAGCTTTGTCACCTTAATCTCCCTCCGATGGGCTGGGCTGCGGTACGGCGGCAGGGCTGGGCACTTCGCCTCTCCAGCGCGCCGCCAAACGTTCGACCAAGACGTACAGAGCCGGAATGATGAATATGGCAATCGCGGTAGCGGCCGCCATGCCGCCGATTACGGTGGTGCCCATGATCTGGCGGGCCACCGAACCTGCGCCGGTTGCCATCCAGAGCGGCACGCAACCCAGAATGAACGCCATAGAGGTCATGAGGATGGGGCGTAGTCGACGCCCGGCCCCTTCCAACGCAGCCTCAGCCATGGGCTTTCCTTGTTCGTATTCATGCTTGGCGAATTCCACGATCAGGATTGCGTTCTTGGCCGCCAAGCCGATCAGCATCACCAAACCGATTTGGGAATAGACGTCGTTCTCGATTTGCACCATGTAAGCCGGATAGAAAACGCCGAGCACCGTGCGGCGCAGCCACAACACTCCAAAGGCGCCGAATACCGCGACCGGCGTGCTCAGCAACACGCTGAAAGGCAATGACCAGCTTTCATAAAGGGCCGCCAGGATTAGAAACACGAACAACAGCGAGAAGCCGAAGATGGCCGAAGCCGGGAGCCCTTGCCGTGCCTTCTGCTCCTGATAAGACATGCCCATATAATCGAAGCCCATTCCGCTGGGCATCGTCTGCTTGAAGACGTCTTCCAGTGCCGCCGTGGCTTGGTCGGAACTGTAGCCGGGCGCGGCGCTGCCGTTGATCTGCGCCGACCTGTACTCGTTGTAGCGCATGGTAAATTCGGGGCCGTCGCGCGATTCGAACTTCGTCAGCGCGGTCAGCGGCACCATTTCCCCCCGGTTGTTGCGCACGTAGAACTGCCCTACGTTCGCCACATCCGACCGGTAAGGAGCTTCCGCTTCCACGTACACCTGCCAGGTGCGGCCGAACTCGTTGAAGTAGTTGACGAACAGCCCGCCCATGAAAGCCTGAATGGCCTGGTAAACATCGTCGATGGCCACACCTTGCTTCAGCACCTTTTCCCGATCCACCTGCACGAACTTTTGCGGCACGCTCGGAAGAAGAGTGGTGCTGATCATGCCAATTTCGGGACGCTTGCGAGCCGCCGCCATGAACTTGGCCACGTTACTTGCCAGGAACTGAACGTCCCGTCCCCCACGGTCTTCGAGCACGAACTGAAATCCACCGGAAGTGCCGACTCCAGGGATGGCTGGCGGCGAGAAGCTGAAAGCCGTCCCCTGCGGAAGTTTGCTGAGCTGCTGGTTCAAGCGCGCCTTGATTTCCTGATACTGTTCCGCTCTGGTTTCGCGGCTGCTCCAGGGCGCGAAGCTCACGAAATAAAACGCGTTGTAACCGATCCGGACGTAGCTTAGCAAGCTGAAGCCAATGACGCTGGTGTAGTACCGCACGCCCGGCGTGGCCCTCAGGATTTTCTCCACGTCTCTCGATGCCTCTGCCGTCCTCCCCAGCGAAGCCGCATTCGGAAGTTGCATGTTGATGAAGGCATAGCCCTGGTCCTCATCAGGCAGGAAGCTCGAGGGCAGGATGCGGGCAAAGACAATCCCGGCAAAGGTAAAAGCCGCGAGCGCCACCAGAGCCAGCACGCTTCTGCGGATCAGCGCGCCCGAGATCCGCAGATACAGTTCCCTGCCGCTCCCGAAAAAACGGTTGAACCAAGCGAAGAATCTGGCGAGGAGTCCGCGGCTCTCCTTCTTCGGCCGGAGCAGCAGCGCGGCTAGGGCCGGGCTCAGTGTGAGCGCGTTAAAAGCCGAGATAACCACCGAGATCGCGATGGTCAAGGCAAATTGCTGGTAAAGCCGCCCCGTGATGCCTGGGATAAAGACGGTCGGTACGAAGACCGACGAGAGAACCAGGGCGATACCGATGACCGGCCCGGAAAGCTCTTCCATAGCTTTTCGAGCCGCATCCCTGGGAGTCAATCCCTCCTCGATGTGGTGTTGCACGCCTTCGACCACGATGATGGCATCGTCCACGACCAAGCCGATGGCCAGTACCAGTCCGAACATGGAAAGGGTATTGATGGAGAAGCCAAACAGCGGGAAGAGAATAAACGTGCCCACCAGCGAGACTGGCACGGCCAGCATCGGAATCAGGGTGGCGCGCCAGTCTTGCAGGAAGAGGTACACCACAAGGATCACCAGCACGATGGCGATCAAAAGGGTTACAACAATCTCTTTCATGCCTTCCGTCACGGCGCGGGTCGAGTCAAGAGATACGGCGTAATCCATGTCTTCGGGGAAGCGCTGCTTCATTTCCGCCATCAGCTTGCGGACGCCGGCAGCGGTTTGGACCGCATTGGAACCGGGCAACTGGTAAACCGCAATGGCGGCGGCGGGCTCGCCATTCAAGCGGCTGTAAGTGCTGTAATCCTGCGCGCCCAGTTCGACCCGGGCAACGTCTTTCACACGGACAATTCCGCCATCCGGAGCTTCGCGGATGACGACATCTTCAAATTGCTCCGGCGTAGTCAGACGGCCTTGAGCGAGAACGGAATACGTGAATTGCTGGTCCGCGGCGGCTGGCTCGCCGCCAAGTTGACCCGCCGGATTCACCTTGTTCTGCGCCTGGATCGCGTTGACGATGTCAGTGACGGTGATGCCCAATTTCGCCAATTGGTCGGGCTTTACCCACAGCCTCATGGCATACTGCCCCGCGCCGAAAATATTCGTCTGGCCGACACCGTACAAGCGCGCTATGGGATCGTTGAGGTTGATGTAGGCATAGTTGGCCAGGAACTTCGCATCGTGAGTGCCGTGCGGCGAGAATAAGGCGACCAGCATGAGCGCCGCGGACGTTGACTTTCTGATGGTGACCCCATAGTTGTTCACTTCGGGCGGAAGCTGAGTGGCGGCCAGGTTCTCGCGCGACTGGGTGAGAATCAGGTCCATGTTGGGGTCCGTTTTGAGATCGAAATCAATCAACATGGTCGTCTGCGAGTTGGCCGTGGCGTTTAACGAATACATGTAGCTCATGTTGTCCACGCCGTTGATCTGCTGCTCGATCGGCGTGGCCACGGCTTGCTCGAGGGTCTGCGCGTCCGCACCCACATATGAGGCCTGCAATCGAATTTCAGGCGGGACGATGTAGGGAAACTGCGCCACGGGCAGGGTCGCGATGGTGACCGCACCCACAATCACCGTAAGGATCGCGATCACCATCGCTACGATCGGACGGTCGATGAAGAACTTCGACATAGCTCAGTGCCCCTCCGTGGAAAGCCGTGTGGGGGAAAGTTGCGCGGGCTTGGGAGTAACCAGAGTTCCGTCCCTGAGCCGTTGCAGCCCTTCGACGGCAACTTGCTCACCCGGCTTGAGGCCTTCGTCGATAACCCACATCGTCCCGACCGTCTCGCCGGGCTTCACGGTGCGGATACTAACCTTGTTATCGCTGCCGACAACCGCCACCTGATAGCTTCCCTGCGACTGCGTAACCGCGCTTTGAGGCAGCAGCAGAGCGCCTTTCTTCATGTTGGTTTCGACCCGCACACGTCCATACTGGCCGGGGCGCAGAATGTTGCCGGGATTGGGAAAGGCGGCAACAATGCGAATTGTGCCCGTGTTTGGATCCACTTGCCGGTCGGCCAGCAGGATTTTGCCTTTATGAGGGTAGATACTGCCGTCAGCGAGGATCAGTTCGAGCGAGTTTCCGAAAAAACCGATGGCGTGGCCGCTGGAAATGGCGCCGTCTTTTTGTTGTGCGTGGAGATACTCCTGTTCGCTGATTGGAAAATAAGCTTTGATGGGCTCGACTTGCGAAACTGAAGTCAAGATAGAATTGGGTCCCACCAGGTTGCCCATCTGGACTTGCGCAATTCCCGCGATTCCATCCACCAGTGAAGTGACTTTCGTCCACTCCAGGTTGAGTTCCGCCTGCTCCACCGCCGCCTTGGCCGATTCGACGGCGGCCTGGGCGCCGAGTTTGGCCTGATTCTCGTTATCTAATTGACTCTTGGCGATGGCCCTGGCCTCGGCCAGCGGCGTGTCGCGCTCCACGTCGAGAGCGCTTTTGCCAAGCTGCGCTTGCGCCTGCGCAAGCTCGCCCTTGGCACGGTCCAGGGCCGCCTGGAAGGGCCTCGGATCGATTTCGAACAGTACCTGGCCTTTGCCGACGAGCGAGCCTTCTTTGTAGTCTTGCTTGATTATGTAGCCGGAGACCTGCGGCCGGATCTGGGCGTTCACGTAGCCGTCCAGCGTCGCCACCCATTCGCTGTACACCGGAACATCTTGCTGGATGACGGGGGCAACTCTCACTTCGGGAACTGGCGTCGTCGCCGCTGCGTGGACGTTGCCTCTGCCGCAAGCCGTGGCCGTGAGCAGCAACAGCAGCGCGGCAGGAAGGCCAAGGCGTCCGTATCGAAGACTCAGATTAGTGCTCATCGTCGTGTTCATTTCCATCCTCGTCCTGAAAGACTGTTGGGTTTACGCCACAGTTGCTAAACGTGGAGCAGGTTGCCATTCGAGTATAGAACGGCAGTTGTCATGCAATCTCCACTTCTCTGAGCCGATATTTACTCCACTCAAGGTGAAATTCCATCAGCACTTCCGATTTGTTTCGGCCGTGGTCTTCGGGACAAAGAAGATTATTATTGGTGAACACCTGCCGATGTGTGAGTAAACTCGGTACCCCCGATCTCCATTCGGCGTGCCGTGTGCACCGGTGCGCTCATTATTCCATCGTAGTGCATGGCGGTTCGGGGCCGATCTGGCCAAGTATGGGATGAGCTCCACCCTCATTGACATACTCGCGGTGGGTGTCGAATTTTCGTCAAATGTGCATGACATCAGGCCGGTTCCGGGGCGGATGGTCGGCCAACCGGAGAGCGCCGGGATAAACCGGCATGTTGTAGGGGATGAAAGAGCCCTACGGGAAAGGAGAGCAGCGAATCCATCCTGGCCTCGAGTCTTGCAGGCGGTATCGCGAGATGTCGCTTGAAGCGTAGACAGGGGTATCGGTGGGCCGGGCTATTGAGCTTCGAAAAGCCGATGGAACAGGATGCCGACTCCGTTCCGGTAGGCGCGGGTGCACCCTCCCAGTCCGGCAGCACCCGAGTGAGGCCACCTCCGAAGAGCGGATGCTGAGCAAGGAAATCGGGAAGGACCGCAATTCCCAGATGCTCTTTCGCGGACTGGGCGAGCAAGCCAACGCTGTTCGCTGAGCCTGAGCCCTTTACGTCGACGGTGCAACGCTCTCTGCCGCGGCGAAGCTCCCAGCGCTTCTGGAGAGTTCCAGCGGAAAACAAGATGCAATCATGGCCCACGAGTTCCGATGGTTGTTGTCCCAGCAGCGAAGCGTGACGCTCACCCAACTCACGGCGCCGTTGCTGCGCGCGGCGGGCTCGGCGCGGGTGGTGAACGTCTCCAGCAACGCCGGCAGCTTCGCCTACCTACAGTCCGACAGACCGGTCGCAGTGAAGCCCTTCGCCTACTGCCTCTCGAAGCTCGCCCTGAACGGGGCCACCGTCCTGTTCTCAGAGGCGCTGAAGAAGGACGGCGTGAAGGTAAATGCAGCCAACCCAGGCCTTGTAAAGAGCGCCCTCAGCCGCTTCATGGGCTCGCGCGGCCCGGACGAGGGCGCCAAGGTCGTCATCCGGCTCGCCACCCTTCCCGACGACGGCCCCACAGGCGGCTTCTTCGATGAGAAGGGACCCATCCCCTGGTAGGGGCAGCGCACTCGCCCGCCTGCGGCGAGGCCTCCCGTCCGCGATGTGTCCCAAGTGATAGTTCGCTTGACTGCGTGCGCGCCGAGCACGAATCCGGCATGCGCCGACCGGCTGACCCGCCGGCCGACGACCAACGCCGCGAACGAAGCGCTGCGAAAGATGGGGATCGTGGCGGAAGTGACAGGGCAGAGGTCTACGCCTCGACTTCGACCGATGAAATTGGGGCACCCAATCCGGGGCACCGATAAGAATATGGTTCATGGAAAAATTCTCGCGCGCAGGAAAAATACGGTTGTCATGACGATCCGCAAACTCATTTTTGTGCTGGTTGACCCCTTGGGCAGGCACCAGGGGATCGGATTCAACACGGCACAACACTAACAATCGGAATCGCGGCTTGAGGAGTCTAATGCACTATGCGGGTACGAAAACGTTTAATCGGTTTCATTGCAATTATTCAGTTCGTTCTCTGGTTGACGCACTTTTTCCTCTATGAGACGTGGACGTTTTCGCCCGAAGCAAGCGCCACTCATGAGGCGCCATGGATCAAACTGTTCCTCGGATTTTTGTCGGTGAGCTTTGTCGCCGCTTCGCTACTAGCCTTTCGCTATACAAACGCTCCTTTGCGCGCCTTTTACAAGGTCGCTGCGGTTTGGGTAGGTCTGCTGACTTTCCTCTTCCCCGCGGCTGTTTCCTCCTGGATTATTTTCGGAGTTGCGCGGCTGGCTGGGCTGGACGTGAACTTCCATCGGACCGTGGAATTGCTGTTCGGTGCTGCAGTAGTGGTCGGACTCTATGGGGTTTTCAACGCAAGCTGGACGCGAATCACGCGAACGACGGTGCGGCTCGCGAATCTGCCGGCAGCATGGCGCGGGCGAAGAGTGGCGCTGATCAGCGATCTGCATCTGGGGCATGTGCGAAACGGCAGTTTTCTTCGGCGCATGGTTGCGAAGATTTTGGAGGAAGGGCCGGACGCGATTTTTATTGCCGGAGATTTGTATGACGGGACGGCCATCGACGCGCGGCGAGCAGCCGAGCCATTGAACGACCTCGTGGCGCCACAGGGCGTGTATTTCGTCGCAGGAAATCACGAGCAATTTGGGGACGACAGCAAATATTTGCATGCCATTGCGGCGGCCGGAGTCCGCGTGCTCAGCAATGAGAAGGTGGAAGTGGACAGTTTGCAGATTGTTGGCGTGCCGTACCGGAACGCGGCGCACGATGGCCACTTTGCGTCGGTGCTACGCGGTATCCGATTGGATCAGGATCGCGCGAGCATTCTGTTGACGCATGCGCCCGACCACCCGGAGATCGCGGAGGCCGCCGGCGTTTCCCTGCAGCTATCCGGGCATACGCACCTTGGGCAGTTCATACCTTGGAGTTGGATGGCGCGGCGGATTTACCGGAGGTTCGTGTATGGCTTAAGCCGAATCGGGAAGATGCAGGTTTTCACTTCGAGCGGAGCGGGAACGTGGGGACCGCCGCTGCGGCTGGGATCGAATCCCGAAATTGTTGTGCTGGAGTTCGAGTAAAGTTACTACCCGCATGCGAATACAACTAAATCGGCGGCGTGGCGAGAGAAAAAGATTCCGGTCTACCCCGCGCTCGGCAACCACGATCTTCACGGCAGCGAAAAAATTGCTCTTGCTAACTATTTCGAGCGCTTCCCCGACGTGAAAAACAGCGTCTACTACTCCGTCCGCGCCGCCAACACGCTGATGCTGGTGCTGGACAGTTCGCTCGACGAAATCGCCGGCCCGCAAGGGCAATGGCTCACCCAGAAGTTGGACCATCTTCCGGGCGATGTGGACTTTGTGTTCATTGTTCTTCACCATCCTCCCTACACAAGTTCGTCGGATATGAAGATGTTCGGCGGGGGACACTCCGCTCGCTCCCAGGAGAAAGAACTGGCCAAGATGCTGGAGGCGCGGCAGCAGAACCAGCGCGCCCGGATCGTCGTTTTCTCCGGACACGTGCACAACTACGAACGCCATGAGCGCGGCGGCATCACCTATTTCGTGACTGGCGGCGCCGGAGCGCATGCTTATCCGATTGAACGCGCTAAGGACGACCCTTTCCAGAGCAAGGAAGTGAATTACCACTACCTGCAGGTGGAAGTCGATCGCGGCAGCCTCAAGATCACCATGCACCGTCTCGATTTGACGAGCGGCACCGCGGTCTGGACGGAACCTGACTCAGTCGCGATCTCGGTGCCGGCGGCAAAGGATGCAGCGCAAGGCCAATGATCGATTCCAATGCTCCGACCCGCGACCATATTCGTCGTGCTTCTCTTCACTTGGGCTCCCTTGTTCGGCCAACAAGACGTTAGGCAGCAGCCATCGCAATCCAGTACCAAGACCGCGCCGGCGGTTCCCGAAAATCGCACCGCCCTGCCGCCGCAAGAATTGGCTAAGCTCACCGCCCGCACGGATTTGGTCATAGTGCCCGTCATCGTGACGGATAAGTTCGGCAAACACGTTTCGGGCCTGCAGAAAGAGGCATTCCTCATCGAAGAGGACAGTAATGTCCGCAGCATCTCCGTGTTCGAAGAAACGAAAACCGAGAAGTTGGTGGCCCGCGGCAAGGACACCACGTTGGAGGGCTACTCCAACTTCGTCCCCGGCGAAGAACATCTTTGGCGACTGACCACCATTGTCCTCGACATGATCAATACGCCCTGGATGAGGCAGTTGGAAGCAAAAAAACAGCTCATCGAGTATCTGCTGCGCAGCGCGTCGCACGACGAACCTATGGCGATCTTCGGCCTCAATAGCAGCGGCCTCCATCAACTGCATCCGTTCACCAGGGACACCAGGCTACTGATCGACGCAAGGCTCTGAGGGAGCGAAAAGATGGTTAGCTAGCTTAGTTAGTCCGCCCGTACGCGATTCCACACCTAGGGCTACCTTAGGGAGCTCTGGATCAGCACTACGTCGCCGGTCTGGGAGCCACGCGCGAGCGCGGCAGATTCTCTACCCCGGCCCGCTTTGAACGCCCCCTTGGCAGAAGCGAATTGTTCCGCCCTGAGCATTGTCGATTTACTGCTTTCGCGGGTTGCACACTATCGTCGCGCGCTCGCGACCTTGATGCCGTGGGAGCTAGCGGCATAGCGTGCAATGCCTTTGTACAGCGCTTCGGCGACCTGTTCTCGGTAGCCATCGCTGCGCAACTTCTGCCCGTCGGTGGGACTGCTGACGAACGAAACTTCCGCCAGGATCCCTGGCATCGCGCTTTCCGTCAGCACCACGAAGCTGGCTTCCTTGATGCCGCGGTCGCGCAGACCCGGATTCTGCGCCGACAGTGTCCCGTACAGGGAGCGCTGCACACTCTCCGCCAGCCTTCGCGACTGCTCAACTCGCTCTTGCAAGTCGGCAGGCGAAAGTGATGTTGTCGCCGCATTCCTGGCGCCGCCTGTGCCTGGCCGCATATCCACATCTTTCGAAGCCGGCACCATGAAGAAGTTTGTGTAGTAGGTTTCCACCCCGCGCGCCGAAGGAAGATCGCTGTAGTTGGCGTGGACGGAAACGAATAGATCGGCCTGCGCCTGATTGGCGATGCTGGCGCGCTCGTCCAGAGGAATATAGCTGTCATCCTGCCGCGTGTAGATTACGTCCATTCCCAATCGACCTTCGAGCAACTTGCCCAGCCGCTGCCCAATCTCCAGCACCAGATCTTTTTCGAGCAAGCCGTCGCGCCCCACCGTGCCCCGGTCCCGACCACCGTGGCCCGCATCGACCACGATGCGCATCTTGGGCACACGCCGCCGCAGTTGCACATCCTCCTGCGTCGGCGGCGGAACCAGGATTGGTAGTTTGTTTTTCTCCGCTTCGGTTGCATTCGGGAACCGATTCACCGCGCCCTTGGGGCTCGCCCCGGCCTTGCGCACTTCGACCACCAGCCGGTAGGGATTCGGCTCCAGACTCACCGAGAAATCTGTGTTGGCCTTCGTCTCCAGCACAATCCGCGTCATGCCGGTCACGGGCTGAGCCACGCGGATGCGTTTGAGCAGTGCATCGCCCACCTCGATTGATTTCCATGCAAGGTTGGAAGCCAGCTGCGTATCGTGCAGATCGAAATAGATGCGATCAGGATTGGCCAGGCGGTGCGCTTCATACTGCACCTGATCTTCAAGATTGAGAACCACCGTACTCGAATCCGCCGACGACCAGTGCTGGATTCCGGTGACCAGGGGAAATTTCGACAATTCCCGCGGCCTGGCAGGTGAATTGGTCGCCTGGCTTCCATTGGAAGTCGCGCCTGGATTGATGTTGGCGGGATTCGCTGCCGTCCCGGCGGATGGACCAGCCGGCGTGTCCTTCGCCGCGGTGCCCATCGGTTTCGGCGCCATCTTTTCCGTCCGCACCATCTTGTTGGCCAACTGCGACGGCTTCAGCTTCCACCAGACTCCCCCCGCTAATGCTGAGGCGATGACAATGCACACCAGCAGAACCAACATGCCAGGCCGGCGGGTCACGCCATCCGGTTCCTCGGCTGGCATCCCGGGTTCAGCGACGGGCACGGCTTCTGGCTCGCTCGGAGCCGCTTCCAACTTCGTTGCCGCGACCTGCGCGGACTCTGCAAAGCGGTCCTCATCCTCCGGAGTGAGCGCTCCCAGCACCAATTCAGCCAGCAGGCTCAGGTTGCGGACATCGCTGTCGTTGAATCCGAACGGCTGCGCTGAAAACGCCTGCAGCAACCCAATCCCGCGCCTCCGCCCGCACAGCGGCACCGCGACCATGGAGCGTGCGCCCAAGCGCCGGCACGCCTGCAGGTTGACGCGTGCGTCCGTCTCGGTGTCGTCGCAGCTCACGATCTGGGCCGTGCGGAAGCAGGCCCCGGAGAAGGCCGAATCGCGGTCGATGCGCGCGCCCAAGTCGGGCCGGACCGTGCCCGCCGCCGCCCGCAAAACAACCTCGTTGTTTTCCGCCAGCGCAATCGCCAGGCCGTCCGCGCCAGTGATCGCTACTGCTCTGTCTGCGACGAGTTGAAGCACCTCATCCAGAGTGAACTGCTCTCCCTCTTCACGCTCCGCCTCCGAAACAGCCCCATCGTCCCCGGTCCGGCGAGTTTCCAGGGTTTTCCTCCGGCGCACCTGCTCGTGCAGCGCCGAGAACGCCAGTAACGCCTGCAACGTGTTGCGCTGCGATGGTTCTTGCTGGGAATCCGCAGGATGATCCGTGGACGAGCCCGAAGCGGTCTGCCCCGGCGGGCAGAGAGGTACTACAACCCCGGCAGACGGAGTCTTCCCTTCAAGGCTCGGGTTGGTGGTCGCTGTCGCCATTCCAAGCCCAAGTACACAATTCAAGTGCTACAGTATGTATACCGAGTAAAATAATAGTCAATTAGTCACTTAGCCTACTCCATCTGGTGAATTGCGCCCCGTCTGGTCTTGATGCGCTCAAAATCACTCTGACCATAGTGGTGCAGCATTGCGCACTGAATGTGCGCTGGAAGAGGTTTCCGAGCCCTCGGGTGTTATAAACTAACTCCAACGGAATGGCGACATGGTTCCGGCCGAGTCACGGGCAACCCTTCCACAATCCCGGATATGGAAGAGTAGCCGACCGCTCGCCAACAACCGTCCACCGCTTCCCAGAGTCGAACCTCTGAAATAGTTCAGAATGAACCTCGGGAGGACGGGGCAGTGTACAATGGCAGCTGTTTTTGGAGTCAAAAAGGAATTTCCCGAACAGCCATCGCAGCAAGAACCTCGGGAAGGTCCACACACTCGGAATTCCATCCCCCCGCGACATTCCACAGATTCTCGTGTTCATAAGCGATGTGGGCTGGTGACGCATCTTTGATGGAAAGTCTTCCGGCCCGCCCGGTCGCGCAAAAATCAGATTTGAGGATACCTCCCATGCTCTTCCGCTCGCCTCTCGCCTCGGTTGCCTTACTAGCCAGCTTCTTCCAGCTTTTGCCCGGAGTCGGCGCCGGCCAGGCTCTCACACCGGTCTGCCAGCCCTCGGTGACTGGGCCGATCGTCGTCGACTCGCCGGCGCGGCGTCTCGAAGCCGGTCGCAAGGCTCAGCCGCCGCTCACGGATACCTATAACGGGTTCGCCTGGCCCGACACGCCCATGGGCATAATCAAGACGGGCAACGGCTACGAGTTTTTTGCCAGCGATGGCGGGGTGCATTCCCGGCAGATGTGGCAAGGTCATTGGGTCGGCAACAACAAGTCCGGATCGGTTGTCACCACGGCGGGCACGCTCGGCAACCCGCTCGGCTCGGGAGATCCGCAGGACGTCAGCATCTCCCCGAATCCCGATCCCGCCGTAAACCCCAACTATCCCAGCTATGGCTACATGGGCGGAGGCCCGGTCTATCAAGTTCCCGCGGGCATGACCGGGGCGGGCAACCTGCTGGTGACCTATCACGCTGAGCTCCCCAACGACGCGCTGTACGCGGCGCTCGGGCTGGCCGCGTCCTCGGATAACGGGCTGCACTGGACCGACCTCGGCGAAATCATCCGCCTGAACCAGGCCTACGCGGTCGGGCTCGACGGCTTTGAAATCGGCGACGGGCCGCTCGTGCTCTCGCCCGACGGCAAGTATTTCTATCTGTATTTTCCGGACTGGATCGCCAACGGTACGCTTCACACCACGACCCCTACTGGGGTCTCGACCACCACCCGGGTCTCGGTGGCGCGCGCACTGGTCGCCTCCGTGCTGGACGCCGCGTTCGGATCAGCGCGCCCCCACACTGTCGCCTTCGAGAAGTTCTATGAGGGTAGCTGGCATCTGCAACCCGCAATCGGCGGAGCGTCCACCGACCTCAATCCACACTCCGCGTATCAGGGATATCTCGATATCCACTACAACAGCGCTCTCGAGCGCTACCTGATGATCATCTCCGACGACACCCACTTCGCGTACGCCGAATCGATCGACGGTCTTACCTGGACAATTCCCACATTGCTTGGCATCTACGGCCCCATTGCGGCTTATCCCACCGCCGTCGGGCTAGGCGATGACCCGCGCATACTGGGGAAGAGCTTCTACGTTTACTTTACGCACTTGCCGACCGATGGCACAGGGTGGACGGATGGCTCACTGCGGCGGCTTACGCTCACCTGCGAGTAGTACTGGCTAAGCTGCGATCCGATGGAGGGATTCTGCGATGTGTAAACTTTGTGGGCGCCATGGTCAGGCGGAACGAAATGAGACAACGCTGTGCGCAGGAGATGTCGTTCGCCCGTTTCGGTCTCACGCCCGACGCTCTGGCTTGCCTGCAGTCCTCCTTCTGCTGGCGCTCTTGTCCCTTACTTCGCTCTCCGCGTCGCAGACCGCACCTTCATCGGCCGCGACGGGTCCTCTTGTAGTTGATCACAACAGCCACCTTGTCGTCATGGAGTACGAGAATTGGTTCGGCCCCCGGGCGGTGACGTTTCAAACGGCAGCCGCCATGCCTCTGTTGCAGTCGGCCGACATGCAAGCCGTGGGCGGGGGCTACGACAGCGCCGATCCCGCTGTGATCCGGCAACATCTCACATGGTTCGAATACCTGGGAATTGACGCGGCGCTGATTGAAGTAACTAACAACGTAAGCTGCATTTTCAATAGTGAGTGGTTCATCAAGAAATACCTCCCCTACTGCACTCCCTCCTTTCGCCTTTACAACCAGACCATTCGCAACAACACCGGCAATACTTATCCCGCATGGACCCAGCTTGGAACCCGGCTCAAGCTGATTCCTCTGCTCGGCGGAAGCGACCAGGACGTTTTGTTCAAGGACATCGACGGCAAGACCGCCCTCGAAAAAGAAATTGAATACTTCGGCGTGCTCATGCGCCAGTACCCATGCCTCAACGTGGTCTATGAAGGCAAGCCCCTCATCTTGATCTTCCTCGGGGCAGGGCAGGATCCCAACCGATCGGACAATCCACTGTGGTACCAAATCAGAAAGTTTTTGAAGGCCCACCCGGAGATCGATCGCAAATACACGTTTAAGATGATGGCAGGATATCTCGATAGCCAGCCGGACCTTTGGGCCACTCAAGGCACGCCCACCGGACCAGTGAAGATCAATCCAGAGTATGGATTTTGGAGTTGGGTTGACCGGCTCAATCCATCATGCACCGTCCAGCCGTATTGTCCTTACTATCCTTCTTACAATCAGGCCGGACCGCGCGTGCAGAACTTTACCGCTTCGATCGCTACTGCCGGGCAAAACGGATGGGGCTGCCCTAATCCGAATGCGCCACCCTATTGTCCCGATGCCTCGCTGCGTTTGGGTGACGACGGATCGTATGCCACCTTCGACGCTTTCATGGACTACGCCCGCCGGCTTGATCCCATCTTTCTGATCATCCACCAGTTCAATGAGTTCGTGCCGCCGGACGAGGGCTTTGACGCAAATACCGACGACGATGTCGAGCCCGCGAATCTGTGGGGACGCGGAGCCCTCGAGGTCGTCAGGCATCAGATCAAGCTCTACCGCCGGCAAACCGGGCCTGAGGCCATTCCGGATTGACCGGCTTCAGGAACGAGCAGCGTGGTTTTTCTTCAGTTGATCGCACCGTGTTGAGCTGATGATCGCTGCCGCTTCACACAAAGCATTGATTTTGGACGGATGACGGGCAACCTGAAATAATCCCAAGGTAAGGGTTGCCGACTACTTTGGAGGAGACGATATTCTTAAAAGTGATTCAGTGCGGATTGGCTCTTTACCAGTCGAACCGCGTGAGTGACGCTTGCGTACGCCAGGCAGCAGAACGGCGATCAACTCCTTCACGCAATTCGATGCGATCCTTTCTGCCAACCAAATCCTCACCGGCAGATTCCATTTCGCTCCACATTCGTAGCAGTATGCCGGGCTGGATTACTTCAATCCGCAACCCGTAACGTCAAACGCAGATTTCCACGAGACTACCGGCACCCTCACAGACCGGCTGGCCATCGGCGGCGGGCTCTTGCAAAGCACGATTGCAAGCAGAGCCGCGTCTCTACGGGAAATCAGGTGCCCCCTTCAGGGCCGGGTATCGACATCGGAATTTTTCCGCAGCCTGCTAGACGATCGAACCGCCACGATCGCCAACACGAACTTCCACCTTCCCGCCTAGCGCTTTGTGCGCACCGCGGAAACTTCCGTCCTCGCTCGGCTGAAGGCGAACTGCAGCTTCCATTCCCTGACGATGGGCTGCTCGCCGGATTGTGCCGGAGAAAACTTCCAACCCCAAGCAGCTTCCAGTGCGACGCGCGAAAAATACCTGCTCGGCCCAGGGGATTCCAGCGTCGCCTGCGATACGTCGCCCGCGGCATCCACTTTGACTTTCACTCCAACCTTGATCTTGCCTTGAATCGTGCGGCGCGCACCTGGCAAAACCTGCGGCATCACCTGCCGCACGACACCGCCCTGATTGTCATTGTTCGTAGTGTCAGTGTTCGTAGACGCTTTTTCATCACCGCCCGCCTCTGGTGTGGCCCCTTCGACCTTCGCACCGCGGACCTTTGCATTTCCAGGCGCAGCGGGACTCAGCTTTGGCTCCTGCTGTGTCGATGCCTGTGCGGACTGAGAGTTTTCCGCGGCCGCACCCTGCTGAACATGCGTCGATTGCATCTCCGCCGGAAGGCCCGACGGTTTCGGGCGCGCGATCAAAACAAGGGCAACCGCAACCACCGCCGCCAACCCCAGCAAGTAGGGCCATTTCGCAGATTGTTTCTGTTGACCCGAGATCGCTGCCGCAGAAGTCTGAGCTGACGTCGGCGCTGGCCGTGTCGATTCCACCCTCTCTGATCCCTGACAATTCGTTTCCAAACGCTCCGCTCCCAACCGATCAAGGATCTCCCCAATCGTCCATCGTTTCCCCGCATCGACTTGCAAGCAGTGCCGAGCGATTTCGCGGAACGGCTCCGGAACCGCCGCCGATACTTCCGGCGCGCTCTGCCGTGCGCAATCCCAAACCGGCAAGTGCTGCGTCAGCGCCTCGACCAATATCACCCCCAACTGCCAAACGTCGGCAGCCGTCGAAATCGGTCCCGCCGCCGCTTCTGGAGGATCGTAGGCTCCCGCCGCCCTCTCGCTACGGCTCCTCTCGCCCGGCACGCCAAGAGTGTCGCTCGATAGCTTCACCTGGTCCCCAATAGCCAGAATATTTGAAGGTTGGATGTGTCCATGCACGAATCCCTTGTCGTGCACACATTGCAAGGCCCGCAGAATCGGCCGAAGCATCTCTCGCGCTTCTCCTGCCGTCAATGCCCGCTCCGGAAGAACCTCCGAAAGATCTTCCTCCGCGTACTCCTCTACGATATAAAGCAGTTTCGCGCCATCCAGTTCGCAGCGTCCCGCCTCGAAAATGCGAATCAGATTCAGATTGTTTAGTTCGCCGACCGCCTTCAATCGCAGGAGTTGCTTCTCCGCGTCCGCCGGGTCGGCGGGAATCAACTTGATGGCAACTTTCTTGGAATCGCCCACACCGCCTTGCGTGAGCGTAAGGAACACGGCACTGTGATCGGAACCGCCTAAGTAGCTTTGTAGCGGAAATCTCCCATCGACGCTGCGACCTTCCCACCGTTTCCATGTCTCGCTCATATCGTCTCGCTCATATCCGGAGCTTCACTAGCCCGCTATTGTATGTGACCCTGTGCACAATCGGTCAAAAACCGGCGACGGGGGAGTTGAACGTAATATCCGTGTCCACTCCCCCGCAAAAATCGTCGCAGCGCTTTACAATATCCGCATGGCGACCATCCCCACCGAAATCCACGGCCAGCGTTACATCAGCCTTGCCACCTTCCGAAAGAGTGGTGTCGCCGTGTACACGCCCATCTGGTTTGCCAAATATGACAACAAACTCTACTTCATGACCAACAGCAAACTGGGAAAGTGCAAGCGCATCCGCAACAACCCGCAAGTCAAGATCGCGCCCTGCACCATCCGAGGAAAAATCACTGGCCCCGAATTCCCCGCGACCGTCCGCATCCTGCGACCGGAAGAGTTTGCCCGCGCGCGCCAGGCGATCAACGCCAAATACTGGCTCGCCCGTGTCCCCTTCCTGTGGCGCAACACCGACACCTACATCGAGATCACACCCGCATAAATAGCCCTGCATGAATCCAACTCCGTCACCGGGCGCTCCGCCTGCTACGGCGAGTACGGTCCTGATTCGGGAAAATTAGAACAGCGCCCTGCGCATGACATTTACGCTGGCTCCTCCATCCTGTTACCATCGAATGTTGTTCTAGGCACCTGCGTAGTTTCTTTTTGGCAATTAAAATTTCTTTTGGAGGCACTATGGCCGTAAGAATTGGCATAAATGGATTTGGACGCATCGGACGCAATGTTCTCCGCACCGCGCTCGCCGACAAGAACCTCGACTTCGTCGCCGTTAACGATCTCACCGACCCCAAGACTCTGGCCCACCTCCTCAAGTACGACTCGATCCTCGGCAACCTTCCGAACAAAATCACCGCCGGGGCCGACAGTATCTCGATCGACGGCAAGACCATCAAAGTCTTCAAGGAAAAAGATCCCGCTGCCCTGCCCTGGGATTCCGTCGGAGCTCAGATCGTCATCGAGTCCACTGGCAAGTTCACCGACGCCAACGAAGCGAAGAAACATCTGCGCGGCTCCGTGAAAAAAATCATCATTACCGCCCCCGCGAAGAACGAAGACTTCACCGTCGTGCTCGGCGTGAACGAGGAGAAGTACGATCCCGCCAAGCACCACATCGTCTCGAACGCTTCCTGCACCACGAATTGTCTGGCCCCGATCGCCAAGGTGGTCAACGACAATTTCAAGATCGTCAGCGGCACCATGACCACCATCCACTCTTATACGAACGATCAGGTGATCCTCGACTTCCCGCACAAAGATTTGCGGCGAGCCCGCGCGGCAGCGATCAACATGATCCCGACTTCGACCGGCGCAGCCAAAGCGCTCAAGCTCGTCATCCCAGATCTGGCCGGCAAAATCGACGGCTTCTCGATACGCGTACCCACGCCCAACGTCTCGGTCGTCGATCTCGTCGTTTGGGTGGAAAAAAAGACCACCAAAGAAGAGGTCAACGCCGCCCTGAAAAAGGCCTCCGAGTCAGGCCCGCTGAAGGGCTACCTCGGGTTCGAGGAGAACGAACTGGTCTCGTCCGATTTCAAGGGAGACTCTCGCTCTTCCATCGTCGACGCGCACATGACCCTGGCGGTCGGCGGCAACTGCGTCAAGGTGATCTCCTGGTATGACAACGAGTGGGGCTATTCCTGCCGTGTCCGCGATCTGATCAACCTGATGGCGGCCAAAGGACTGTAAATTAAATCGTCGTTCGCGATCCGGAGTCCGCTGTTCGTCGTTCGCTATTCGCTGCCCACAAATCAGTCTTAACAGGAGTGCGGCGCAACCGACACAAAACGAACAGCGGACGAAGAAGAACAAAGGTTTTGCGAACAGCGAACGACGAACAGCGATAATTAGGTGCACTCATGACAAAACTTTCTATTCGCGATCTGCCTCTCAACGATCACCGCATCTTCATGCGGGTCGACTTCAACGTCCCGCTCGACGACGGACGCGTCATGGACGACACGCGCATCCGCGAAACCCTGCCCACCATCGAGTATGCTCTGCGCCACGGCGCGCGTCTCATCCTCGCGTCTCACCTGGGCCGTCCCAAAGGCAAGCCCAATCCAAAGCTGAGCCTCAGGCCCGTCGCCGAGCGTCTGCGGATGCTGCTCGATAAAGAACTGTCGCGCGGCGAAAACGTTGGCTTCTGCCCCGAGTGCGTTGGGCCCGAAGCCGAAGAAATGGCGCTCAAACTCGAGAAAGGCCAGGCGCTGCTGCTCGAGAACCTCCGTTTTCACCCCGAGGAAGAAAAGAACGACGAGAATTTTTCCAGGCAGCTCGCCAAGCTCGCCGATTTCTATGTCAACGATGCCTTCGGCACCGCCCATCGTGCCCACGCTTCCACGGTTGGCATCACTAAGTTCGTGCAAAAATCCGCTGCCGGGTTGCTCATGGAAAAGGAGCTGCAATATCTGGGCCGCGTCCTGCAGGACCCCGAGCACCCTTTCGTCGCCATCCTCGGCGGCGCCAAAGTCAGCGACAAAATCGGAGTCATCCAGAACCTGCTCGGCAAAGTCGACGTCCTCATCATCGGCGGCGGCATGGCATATACTTTCCTCAAAGCGCAAGGCGAATCCGTCGGCAAGAGTCTGGTCGAGGAAGACAAGATCGAACTCGCCCGGGACCTTCTGCAGCAGGCGAAAACCCACAAGCTCAAGTTCCTCTTGCCCACCGATCACGTCATCGCCGACCGCGCCGAAGCCAGCGCCTTGACCAGAATCGTCGGCCCCGGCGAGCCCATTCCAGACAACATGATGGCGCTCGATATCGGCCCGCAATCGATCGAAGCTTTTTCCGAAGAAATCGCCCGCGCCCGCACCATTGTCTGGAACGGCCCCATGGGCGTTTTCGAAATGCTGCCCTTTGCCAAAGGCACCTTCAAGATCGCCCAGGCCGTGGCGGAAAATCCTGGGGCCATATCGATCGTAGGCGGCGGCGATTCCGTAGCCGCCGTAAAAGCCGCCGGCGTAGCCGACAAGATCACCCATATTTCAACCGGCGGCGGCGCTTCGTTGGAATTTCTGGAAGGCAAGAAATTGCCCGGAGTAGAAGCGCTGACGGACAAGAAATAGGCGTTCGGCGCTGGGCTTTGGCTCTTGGTTCGTAGCTCGTAGAGCTAGTTCCATAAATCGGTTTTGGGTAGGGCATGGCTTCAGCCATGCGGTTTAGGGCCTGGAAAAATGCGGGCTTTAGCCCCTGAGAGACGTGCCTTCCGAGCTGAAAGGCTTTTATGAAGCCGAACCAGCTCGCAGCCTCGAAGCTTCGTACCAGGGGCATCGCTTTAGCGATGCCGAAACTCGTACGTCACCGACTGCCCCTTTAGGGGCCGCTATGTCCGACTTCGCAGCCCGACTGACTTTCGCCAACCGCAAGACGCTCGAACTCCACGGCCCCGCCGACATCACCAAGGAGACCACCGAGGCCATCGTCAATGCCGCCAACTCTTCCCTGCTCGGTGGCGGAGGCGTGGATGGAGCGATCCACCGCGCTGGCGGTCCCTCGATCCTCCAGGAGTGCAAGCGCCTCGTGGCAAGAATGAAGACCGGCTCCCTGCCCGCCGGCAAAGCCGTCATCACCACCGGCGGACGCTTGCCCGCTAAATACGTAATTCACACCGTCGGCCCCGTCTATCGTGGAGGCAACCAGCGTGAGGCCGAAACCCTAGCCAGTTGCTATCGCGAGTCCATCCGCATCGCCGACGATCACTCCATCCGATCCTTGGCCTTCCCTTCCATATCGACCGGAGCCTTCGGCTATCCTGTTGACGAGGCCGCTGAAATCGCAGTTCGCGCCATTGTCGAAGTTCTGCCGCCCTGCGCCCATACAGAACACGTCCGTTTCGTTCTCTTCGACATTGCCACCTGCAAAGCCTACGTCCAAGCCACTGAAAAATTATCCCATCAACCACTCGCAATTTCCGCTATCTTCGAGAAAGGTCCCTCATGAGAAAAAAACTGATCGCCGCCAACTGGAAGATGTACAAAACGCCCGACCAGGCCCGTGACTTCTTCCGCGACTTCCTCCCCCTGGTCAGAGATCACGACCGCGACGAAATCGTCGTCTGTCCCACCTACCTCTGCCTCGACGCTGCTGTCAATGCGGCCAAAGGTTCGAACGTAGCCATCGGCGCCCAAGATCTCCACTGGGAAAAAGAAGGCGCATTCACCGGAGAAATCAACGCCGCCATGCTGCTCGCCGTCGGCGTCACTCACGTCATCATCGGACACTCCGAGCGCCGCCAGTACTTCGGCGAAACCGACGACACCGTGAACCTCAAGCTCAAGTCCGCCATCGAAGCCGGACTCATCCCCATCGTCTGCGTGGGAGAAGTCCTCGAAGAACGCGAAGCCGGGCTCACCGACGACGTCCTGCGCCGCCAGTCGCTCCGCGCCTTCCATAAAGTCTCGGCCAAGAAAGCCGCCAGCCTCGTAGTCGCCTACGAACCGGTCTGGGCCATCGGCACCGGAAAAACTGCAACGCCGCAAATGGCCGCCGACGCCCACGCCATCATCCGAAGCCAAGCCGCCGAATCCTTCGGCCATGAATTCGCCGCGAAACTCCGCATCCTCTACGGCGGCTCCGTCAAACCGGAGAACGCCCACACTCTGATGTCGGAAGAAGAAATCGACGGCGCCCTGGTAGGAGGAGCGTCGCTCGATCCCAAATCGTTCGCGGCCATCGTGAAGTACTAGACGCTTGTTGAATAGCTTCATGAATTGCCATCCCGGTTCCTTTAGGTTTGTCGTCCCGAGCGAGGCGAGGAATCTGCAGATTGTCAGAAATCGGCAATAACTGCGGATTCTTCGTCGCCTTCACGCCAATCCTGGCGAAGCTGGACTAACCGGTCCTTATATATCTGTGAACCGCAGTTGGAATCCCAAAGCAAGGTTTTGCAAGCCAGCGCTCCCAAAGCGCGGGTGGGGGTCTCCAAGAATGCAGGCCATGCGCTGTTCGTGGACGACGCCGAGCACTTCAATAAGGTGCTGGCTGAATTTGTCAATTCGCTGACCTCTCTGTCCGATGAGAGCACCAATCAAGAGAGACCGAGAATCCAACAAAGGCACTTGGCGTGTCGGCAGACCGGAGACGTGGCTTAATGTCTCTGCTTATCGATGACGTGGAGGTCGTCGTCTTCCCCAAGGATTCCCAGCGTTGCAGCGCGATCGGGCTCAGCATAAAAGAAAACGTCCCGAAGGAACATCCGGGACGTTTTCTTTTTACGCTTCGGATTTGCGCGAGGCGTCAGTGCGAAATGGCCGCGAACAGCGGCGAGTGTATCAAGGACTGGAACTTTTGGTCGTCGCTCTTGAAGTGGACTTGCAGGTTCGAGCTGTCGGAATCGACGGTGGTGGCGTCAATGGCAGTTTTTTCGATCGGGCTGGCATTGAGCTTCTTGTAAAGCATGACGCCCTTGAATACCGTGGAAAGCGTGGCCGCCGTCATCGAGTCGGACGTGAGCACGCTCAGATCGAAATTCACCCCGCTCTCGAAGTTCAAGGTGTAGCGAGAAGCCAGAATGCGCTTCTTGACGCCCTCGTAGTCGCCAATCTTTGCGGCGGCATCGCCCATCACCGAAAACATCATGGCCTGGGTTCCCTGCTGGTCGAGGATGCTCCACAGGGACGAACCATCGACGGCCGACATCTGGTCGGTCATCACAGAATTCGAATCAAGCGATGGGCGCTTGCCGTCGCGGGTATCAAGCGCGCTGTGCAACGAGGCCTCGGTGCCGAAGGCCAGCGTGTTATCGTCCAGGAAGGTCATCACTAGACCGTTATCCATCGGGTAAATGCTGGTCGTGCCGTATTTGGTGGCCGCGATCTTCTTAAGCCTCAACTTCTTGAGCACGGCTTTGGCCGAGAACGATCCCTGCGCCACGCCGATGGTCTGAATGCCTTTTTTCTCCGTACGGAAAGAGGCGAAGTCGAGCTGGTCGAGATCGTGGTCGGCGTCAATACCGATGCCTTTCAGCGCGGTCTCAAACTCCTTCAGATTATCGGGCAGGACTTGCGCTTTAAGAGCCTGCGCAGTGGGGGAATCTTTGAGCGCCCGGTAGTCGACGCCGATCAGTTGCTGGACTTCAGAAGGCACCATGGAACGCGCCGACGATGCGATCGGCATCGCAAAGCCAGCCGTTGCGCACAGAAGCAAAACCACAAAATACAAATTCTTCATAGAACTCCTCGAAATGGACGCCTCAGAACATGGTTCTCAAAGTGGGTCTGCACCGTTTAGATGCGAGCCGCAAACTTTGCGTTGGCGATTTTGGGCAGACTTTAGCCGTTCCCCGTTTATCTTAGTCCTTAATTTGGCGTGGAGGGCCGTAACTAAAGCGCGTCCCCCCGGCATGGTCTTAGAACGTTCGAATCGCAGGAGTTTGCGTGGGAAACGGGCGGCTTATTGACTCAGATAGCTTTTGGACCCCATCCGGATGAATGCCGCGCTTTCGAGCAAGCAACTATTTACTCCGAAGATACTAACCAACTAGTATTGGTACCCCCCCCCGGTCTTTTGGAATCATAGGGTTAGGAGGAAAATTACGTCATGGTCTTTGATTCTAAAGGGCTTATGGTAAAGTATTCCAAAATCAGTAACTTAGCTCCAAAACAGGGCTGAAAATGGGTTTGGGGCAGCTTCAAGGGCCGTCTTGGTTCCCGGACGCACCTCGAAACTGCCCCAATCAAGATCTTTATTTTCCCGCACAGCAGATTGGAAGTCAATAAATTTGATCACAGGTTTGGTGTGATGAAGGGAGTCGGAGCCGAAGAGACCTGAATGCGCTATTTCGATGGATCGCGGGCAAAAATCGGCGGGGTGGTGGCGTGCTTACATCAACAACCTGCTAGTGCCTGGCAGACTGCTGCGGAATATTTCTCCGGAGGTGTACAATACCCGCCGATGGGAATGAAACGCATGTTCTGGCGTTCTCGTTCGGAGGTTACCGAAGAAGTTGAAAATGGCACTCCGGTCAGTATTGAGGCCGGCCGTCCGCGCCGTCGGATGAAGGTGATTCTGACGTTGGCTCTATCGGGGGCACTGGGAGGATTTCTGATCTCGTATGTGTTCCCCGCGCGCTATACCTCCATTTCAACGGTTCTGGTGGAGGGCCAGAAGATTCCCGACGAATACGTCCATCCGTTCATCACTTCCGATTTTACCCAGCGCATCCAGACCCTCAGCCAGGAGGTTGTGAGCCCCAGCAAGCTCCGTGGGATGATTGAGGGTCCCACGCACGGGTACCCCCCGATCCCCCCGCTCGTCAAGCCCGAGGAAGAGGATAAGCTCATCTCACACATCCAACAGAACATGACGATTGAGCCTGTGTTCCCTAGCTTTTCCGAAGCGCCCAAGGCCAGCCCCGTCGGATTCACCGTCACCTATGTTGATTCAGACCCAGCGCGGGCGCAACAAATCTGCGCTGCCCTGACCGAGGCGATCGTGAATGAAAACCTGAAATCTCGCGCCGAGGTTGCCCAGAGCACCGTCGAGTTTCTCGGCCGCCAGCTCGATGACGCCAAAAAGGTCCTTGACGATCAGGACGCCAAGCTGGCCGATTTCAAGAAGAAACAGATGGGTCAGTTGCCCACCGACAGCCGCACCGCCATGAGTCCGATTATCGAGGAGCAATATAAGTTGCTCACCCGCGATAACGATACTAACGAGGCCTCCTACAAGGATCTGCTGGGCAAGTTCAGAAGTGCGCAGTTATCGGAGCAATTGGAGAACCAGCAGATGGGCGAGCAGATGAACATACTTGCCACTGCCAACCTTCCCGTTTCTCCCGATTTCCCGAACCGGACGCTGTTTGCGCTAGGAGGGCTGGGTCTCGGCCTGATACTTGGGATTGGTCGCGCTCTGTGGCCGTCTCGCAAGGTCAAAGCGGAGTAACTGCCGAGCTGCGCTCGGCATGGACAGACGAGGGCGTCTGTCCCTACGCGAGTAACTGCCGAGCTGCGCTCGGCATGGACAGACGAGGGCGTCTGTCCCTACGCGAGCAGGATACAGCAACGATGAATCCGTTCTAGCCTTTCAGCGCCGCGGCGCGCTTACGCGTGTCGGTCACGAACGACTCGTCCTTCGGCGAATCTTTCTTGATTGAGTCGAGATTGATCTCGACGTTCGCGAGCGCGCCTTCTAGGGCGGCTTTTGCCAGGGCGATCGCGGTCGTCAGATCGGATTTCATGTTCGGGTTGGTAATCGGCTTCAGATTGGTAGCAATCTTCGCCACCTCGACTACCTTTTCGGCGACGCCCAGTGGGACGCTGGTCGCTTGTTTGAGCGCGGAGCCAATCGCACTGTCGCCATCGTTAGCATTGCCATCGGATTTGCCATCGGAAGACTTGGCCGACTTGTAGGCCTTCATGACTACGTTGTAGGACTCGGCGTCGGCATCAATTGCGGACTTGAGTTCCTCGCGAAGCTGACTGAGCCGCGCGATAGCTTCGCTGAGCTGGGTTTCGTACTGCAGGTACGCTTTCTTGCCGCGCGACATGGACGCGACCATGCTTGCAAGTCCGGCGGCCATGGCGCCGCTGGCGGCGGCAGCGCTGCCTCCTCCGGGAGTCGCGGTGGGAGCGGCTAGCTGTTCGATGAAGGGCTCGACTCCGGCGCGCAGGCCGCCAACCGCGACCTTGCCGCTCATGACTGCGGCGAGGCGGTTTTCGAGAATGAGCGAGGAATCGAAGTTTTCGATTTGCAGGAACCATTCCGCGGCCTGCTCTAAAGCTCGCTTCGGAATCAGGCCGACGATCTCGCTTGAAACCGGGATGACGCCGTAGCGCGCGGCTTCGCGTTTCACGAATTCGAAGACGCGATGGATGGGGGTCTGCTCGAAGTCGGTCAGGTTCATCGAGACCTGGGCCATGCCGCGCACCAGGAATCCGGCGCCCTTGACGAAGCGCAGGCCGCCCGTCGAAAAGCGCACGGCTTTCGCGATTTTTTTTGCGATGTCTACGTCGGGCGTATTTAAGAAGACGTTGTAGGCAATCAGAAATTTGCGCGCGCCGACGACGGTTGCGCCAGCCGTGGGATGCACGCGGGGCTCTCCGAAGTCGGGCTTGCGCGCGGGATTCGTCGCAATCTCGGCGCGGATGCCCTCGAACTGACCGCGGCGAATATTCTCCAGGTTCTGGCGCTCGGGCGTGGCCGCGGCGGCTTCATAAAGATAGACCGGAATCTGGAAGCGCTTCGCGACCTCGGCTCCGACGTGCTTCGCCATGGCGACGCAGTCTTCGAGGGTGACGCCGTCAATCGGGATAAAGGGAATAACATCGGCCGCGCCCATGCGCGGGTGCGCGCCCTCGTGTTTCGTGAGGTCGATCAACTCGGCGGCCTTCCCTACCCCGCGAATCGCGGCCTCCTGGATGGCTTCGCGCTCGCCGACCAGAGTGATGACCGAGCGGTTGTGGTCGGAATCCATTTCCCGGTCGAGAAGATAGACCCCAGGGATCTTCATGGCTTCGACAATGGCATCGACTTTGGCCGGGTCGCGGCCTTCCGAAAAATTAGGAACGCATTCAACAAGAGTGCTGGGCATGGCCAGAAGGATAACGGGCGGCGGCCCGGTCAGGCAACTCGACCGGGATTTGACAGGACGCGAGTGTAACGAAACTATATTCCAAACTTTGCGGTGCATGCCTCGAACGGAACCTTCGAGCAGTGCTAGAATCCGGATTCACAGTTGCAGCATCCAGAAATTCACAGCAGGAGCGCACCATGCCGAAATATGTCATCGAACGCGAGATTCCAAACGCCGGCAAATTGACCCAGCAGGAACTCCAGGCTATCTCGCAGAAGTCCTGCGGCGTTCTCCAGAAGCTTGGTCCACAGGTCCAGTGGCTTGAAAGTTTCGTCACCGACGACAAGATCTATTGCGTCTACATCGCACCTAACGAAGAAATGATCCGCGAACACGCCCGCCAGGGAGGTTTTCCGGCAAATCGAATTTCAGCAATCCGGTCGGTCATCGGTCCCACCACGGCGGAAGGTTGAACTCTGACCACTATGCCCAATTCACGCAGGACGACAATCGGCGTGTTCGACTCAGGCGTAGGCGGACTGACCGTTCTCCGGGCGCTGGTCGAGCGCATTCCCGACGCCGACTATCTCTACTTCGGCGACACGGCACGCCTTCCTTACGGATCGAAGTCGGCGGCCACGGTCGCGCATTACGCGGTCGGGGCGGTGCGCTATTTGCAGGATCAGGGAGCGGAGTTGCTGGTGATCGCCTGCAACACGGCAACCGCGCTGGCGCTCGACGAGATCAAAGCGGCGGCGGGCGTGGAAGTGATCGGCGTAGTCGAACCGGGAGCGGAAGCTGCTGCGGCGGCCACACGGAAGCGGAAGGTGGTCGTCATCGGCACGGAGGCGACCATCGGCAGCCACGCCTACCGGCGAGCGCTCGAAGCCCGAAAAGTCGCGGTGCGCGAGAAAGCTTGTCCTCTGTTTGTGCCGCTGGTCGAAGAGGGTTGGGTGGAGCATCCGGTGACCGAGCAAGTGGCCAGGATTTATTTGTCGGAAGCCTTTTCGCCGGAGGTTCTTTCGGAAGATGCGCGCGATGCCGACGTGCTCTTGCTCGGCTGCACCCACTATCCGCTGATCAAGCCGCTGTTGCGGCGAGTTGCACCGGAGCACGTCGAGATCGTGGACTCGGCCGAGTCGACGGCCCAGGACGTGGCACGTCAACTGGGGTGCCAAGGGAAGATCGAGCCTCTGCCGTCTTCAGCTAGGAACCAGCGAAGAAGCGTCCCCGAGCTCAAGTTCTTCGCGACGGATTCGGCGGAGAAATTCAAGAACATGGGAACGCGGTTCCTGGGGCTTCCGGTAGCAGATGTGCTGCACGTGGACTTGAAGGAATAGGCGGCGGAAGCCGTGCTGCGCACGGCTTGGACCCTTCAACTTCCCCCTCGACTCCCCCACCCCGTCGCGCCAAAAGCGGGCGCGCTGGGGGCCCCGGTTCGCTCGGGGCTTCGGCAAAGACGGGCAGGCTCGCGTGGGCGCCCGTCCCTCCGCTGCATAGAAAAACGGCCGCTGGCGCGGCCGCCTTCTGGGCTCCCAAATTCTTTCGGTACATCGGCTTCAGTACAAGCGGAAACTGACTTCTACGTTAATCGGCACGGCGACCGGCTTGCCATCTTTCATGGCCGGATCGAAGCGCCAGTTTTTTACCGCTTCGATGGCCTTTTCATCCAGACCCAATCCTAGAGTGCGAGCCACCCGGATGTCGCGCGGCCTGCCATCCGGACCGACTATCAGCCAGAGCACGCAGGTGCCCTGATACTTGGCCTTGCGGGCTTCCTCCGAGTACTCAGGGTCCGGCGAATAAATCGCTTTCGGGGCAGAAACACCGCCGCCAACGTGGAATAGTCCACCACCGACGCCACCGCCGCGACCAGGGCCATATCCGGGACCTTCGCCCGAACCGACGCCGCCGCCGCTGCCGGAGCCAATGCCGCCTCCATAGCCAGTTCCATTCGAAGGCACAGACGGCAGACGCGACATCGGATCGCCCAAGTCGGGCATGTTGGGCTGCTGTAGGTGAATGTCGGGGGGGACCACGATCGTCGGGGGAACTTCGAGTTTCGGGTTCGGGTTGCGCACCACTGCCATGGGAGGAGTGATCTGCTGCATGGACTGCTTGGGCAGACGGCCTTCCGATGCCTGCAGCTTGTCGCGATCGCCACCACCACCGCCGCCACCGCTCATGCTCTTCGAAGGCGGCAGCGCGGGAATGTCATCGGGCGCGATCAACAAGACGGTTTCTTTCGGCTTGGCGTCGGCGATGATTTTCCGTCCCATGTAGGTGCCTGCGATGATGGCGGCCAGGGCCAGCACGTGGATGACGGTTGAGCCAGCAACTCCGCGTCCCTTGTAGTTGTAGAAGCCCCAGATGTCGCGCACTGGGATGGGCTTCGAGGTCAGCACCAGCGGAGGAAGTTTTTTCGGAAAGAAGAAATCGTCAAGGTTGCGAAACAGGGATTTCCAGAGAGGCTCGTCCAGGGTCTGATTGTTCAGGAGAAGATGCAGCTCGGGCTCTGGACCCAGCGCTTCCGGATTCTGCGGTGTTTCAAATTCTGCCATGTTTTTCCGAGCAATAATTTCTAGTTCACAGGACGTGAGCCGCTCATTTAGATGCGCGGACTCTCCTCAAAGCGCTCAAAAAAATCGCTTGCAGACGGGCAAACCTATCCTGCCCTAATAATTAGATGCATACGGCTTCGATCTGGTAAAAATTGTACACGCTTTTTCCCGGCGGAAAACAGTACTTTTTGAATTCGTTCTCACTGCGGCAGCCCCGATAGACGTGTCCTTCCGCGCTCCCTATATAATGAAAAGATTCAATCAGTTGGGAGAACCTTGCGAGTGCCGATGGATCTGAAATCCACCATCAATTTGCCCAAAACCGACTTCCCCATGAAGGCGAACCTGCCTCAGAACGAGCCCAAAATGCTCGATCGTTGGGAGCAGATGCACATCTACGAGCGCATTCGCCAAGCCCGTAAGAGGAAGGAAAAGTACATCCTGCACGACGGCCCGCCTTACACCAGCGGCCCCATTCACCTCGGCACGGCGATGAACAAATGCCTCAAGGATTTCATCGTCAAATCCAAAACCATGTCCGGATTCGACGCCCCCTACGTCCCCGGCTGGGACTGCCACGGACTGCCCATCGAAATCAAGGTCGACAAAGAACTCGGCGGCAAGAAGCTCCAGATGCGCCCCACCGACGTCCGCGCCGAGTGCCGCAAATACGCGCAGAAATTCCTCGACCTGCAGCGCCAGCAGTTCAAGCGCATCGGCATCTTCGGCCGCTTCGAAAAACCGTACGCCACGATGACGCCGCAATACGAGTCGGTGGTGCTCCGAACCTTCTTCTCTTTTTATGAAAATGAGTTCGTCTACAAAGGCCTGCGCGCCGTCTATTGGTGCATGCACGACGAAACCGCTCTGGCCGAAGCCGAAGTCGAATACGAGAACCACACCAGCTCGACCGTCTGGGTGAAATACGCGCTGCTCGAGGATCCCGCAAAACTCGACGCCGCGCTCGCCGGCAAGAAACTTTCCACCATCATCTGGACGACGACTCCCTGGACGCTGCCCGCTTCCATGGCCGTGGCTTTTCATCCCGACGAAGAATACGTAGCCCTCGAATCCGGCGGCGAGGCCTACATCGTTGCCTCCAAGCTCGCGAAAGACGCCGCCGGGAAATGCGGGCTCTCGAACCCGCGCGAACTGGCCCACTTCCCCGGACGCAAACTCGAGCGCCTCAACTTCCAGCATCCCTTCCTCGACCGCAAAGTTCTCGGCGTGCTCGCCGATTACGTCACCATGGACACCGGAACCGGCGTCGTCCATACCGCGCCCTCACACGGAGCCGAAGACTTCGCCACCGGCGTCAAGTACGGCCTCGACGCCACCAGCAACGTCGACGAAAAAGGTATACTGCGCAACGGCCTGCCCGAGTACAACGGCAAGCGCGTTTGGGACGCCAACCAGCCCATCATCGACCTGGTCAAAAGCCGCGGCGCTCTGCTGCACACCGAAAAAACCGAACACTCGTATCCACATTGCTGGCGCTGCCACAATCCCGTCATCTTCCGCGCCACCGAGCAGTGGTTCATTTCCATGGAAACGCCCATGCCCGGCGGCCAGGGGAAAGAAGACACGCTGCGCACGCGCACGCTGAGCGAGATCAAACACGTCAAATGGGACCCGGCCTGGGGCGAAGAGCGCCTCTCCAATATGATTTCGACTCGCCCCGACTGGTGCATCTCGCGCCAGCGGGTGTGGGGCGTCCCCATCGGCGTCTTTCTCTGCGAGAGCTGCGGCAGGCCGCTCAACGACCATGCCATCAACCGCAAGGTCGTCGAACTGTTCGCCCGCTGCGGCGCCGATGCCTGGTTTACTTCCGAGTCCGATACCATCCTTCCCGCCGGAACGAAATGCCCGCATTGCGGCGGCGCGAAGTTCGAAAAGGAAACCGACATCTTCGACGTCTGGCTCGAATCCGGAGCGAGCTACCTAGCGCTAGTTGCCGACGAGCCCGACTACTATCCCTGGCCTTCCGATCTCTACCTCGAAGGCGGCGACCAGTACCGCGGATGGTTCCAGTCTTCCCTGCTCTGCGCCATGGGCACACACGCTACGCCGCCGTATCGCGGTGTCGTCACGCCCGGCTGGACGCTCGACGAAAAAGGCCAAGCCATGTCGAAGTCGCGCGGCAATGATGTGGACCCGGTTGACATCGCCAGCCGCTTCGGTGGAGAGATCGTGCGCCTATGGACTGCTTCCGTGGACTTCCGCGAAGACGTCGTCGGCTCCGAAGCCCTGATGCGGCGCGTGGGCGAAAACTACAAAAAGATCCGCAACACGTTTCGCTACATTTTGAGCAACCTCTACGATTTCGATCCGGTGAAAGACGCGGTTCCGTTCGAGAAGATGGAGGAGTTCGACCAGTACATGCTGCGCCAGACCTGCGCTTTCGCTGCGAATATAAGAAATTGGTACGACGAATTCGCCTTCCACAGGATCTATCACAGCGTAAACCACTTCTGCGTTGTGGACCTCAGCGCCTTCTATTTTGACGTTCTCAAAGATCGCCTCTACACCTTCGCACCGAAGGCGCAGGCTCGCCGCTCAGCGCAAACCGCAATCTGGCGTATTGGCGAAGCGCTTGTCCGGTTGCTCGCGCCCATCATGAGTTTTACTTGCGAAGAAATCTGGCAATATCTGCCGCGGATCGCAGAGCGCGAAGAAAGCGTGCACCTCGCATCATTTTTTTCCCCGGCTGAGATCGCAGAGGGAGGCAACGCCAAATCCAATTCCGATGAGGATTGGAACTCGCTCCGCATGGTTCGCGATGAAGTCCTCAAGGCTCTCGAAGAGGCTCGCAACAACAAACTCATCGGCGGCGGCCTCGAAGCCCAGGTCCATCTCACAGCTCCCGAGCCACTGTGCTCGGTTCTCAGGCGCTACGAAGGCCAGCTGCGCTATCTGTTCATCGTGTCGGCCGTCAGCCTGACCGAAGGCCCTGGTAACGGCACCGGCAACGTGCACGTGGAAGTCAAGAGAGCCGACGGCGTTAAATGCGAGCGTTGCTGGAATTTCTCGACCCACGTGGGCGAGGACAAGAACTATCCCACGGTGTGCGAGCGCTGCAGCGCCGTGCTCAAAGAAATTGGCGGGGAAATTGAAGGGGCGTGACCGCGCCTTCCGCAAACGCGATAATCTATAGAAAAGATAAAGAGAAAAGTTTTCCGGGTCATGCGCAAATATCATTTCCTGATCGCGTTGTCCGTCCTCGCTCTCGATCGCGCCACTAAGTGGACGATCACACACCGGCTTTCTTTGCACGACAGCATCCCGGTCATTCCAGGATTTTTTCGCATCATCCACGCCGAAAACCCGGGCGCCGCGTTTGGCATTTTTGCGGACTCCCCCTCGGAATGGAAAGTCGGCCTGCTGATTGCCTTCTCGATAGTTGCGCTGCTGATCGTCTCCCTGCTGCTCTGGAAAAACAGCCACCGCATGACCACCACTGGAATCGGGCTGTCGTTGATTCTGGGCGGAGCCGTCGGCAATCTGTGGGACCGCCTCATCAGCCGGCGCGTGGTGGATTTTCTGCTCTTCTACGTAGGCCGACACCAGTGGCCAGCCTTCAATGTGGCCGACAGCGCGATCGTGGTTGGAGCAAGCCTGCTGGTGTTTGAGATCATTTTTACGAAGTCGCCCAGCCAGCCATCCGTCGCTTCAACTGAAAACTGACAACTGAAAGCTGATCCGCTACGGCGTCCCGTAAAGCTGGCGGTAGACGTTCGCGTTGCGCAGGATGGCTTGCACGTATTCGCGGGTTTCGGTGAAGGGGATGGACTCGACGAACTCCTGCGCATCGCGGTAGTGGCCCTCGCCCAGCCAGTCTCCGACGCGGTCGGTGCCGGCATTGTAGGCGGCCAGCGCGTACTCGTACTGTCCGTTGTACTTGTCGACCATCTCTTTGAAATAGCGCGTGCCGAGTTCGAGGTTTACGGCCGGCGTGTAAAGTTGCGGCGCGTTATATCCCTTGAGCTTGACTTGTTTGGCGACGGTCTTGCCGGTCCTTGGCAAAAGCTGCATCAGTCCCACGGCGTTGGCGCGAGAGAGCGCCAGCGCATTGAATTCCGATTCCTGCCGGATGAGCGATGCGACCAGATAAGGATCGAGGCCATTGAGCAGCGAATATTTGCGCAGATCGGTCCAATAGGCTTTGGGAAAAAGCGCTTCCCAGTACGGGCGCGGCAGGTCGGGAATGTCGACGGCGAAATAGTTGGGCGTTGCCCGCTTCATGATCTCAATGCCGCGATCATAGCGGCCGATGTCCTGATAAACGCGCGCCATCTCCGGCGGCGCCCAGGTTCCACCGTCTTCTTCCTGGCTCGCGGCGGCCTGCAACTCGCGCACCGCCATATCCGAGAGCCCGCCGTTCGAGAGCAGGCGCGCCCGCGCGACGCGCAGGTTGTCGTCGGGAGGGTCGGTTGCGGCAATTTTTCCTGAGGTTGAGAGCGGAGGAACGCGGTCGAGCAGCGTGTAGTGCGGCAGGGGTTCTGTTGGGCCGCCTCCGCTCGGCAATCCTTTCAAACGCTGCCGTCCGAACTCCGCGTAATAGTAGTTGCGAAAGCGGTCGGTGAGTTTCTGATAAAACGCCCGAGCCATGGCCGGGTTGCCCTCTTCTTCGGCGAGACGCGCCCGCCAGTAGAGCGCGGCGGGAATTTCCGCGGAATCGGGATAGAGCGCGACTTGATTTTCAAAACCTTGCCGAGCCTCATCGGTCCGGCCTTGCCGGAAGGCCAGCCACGAAGCCTTCCAGTGCGCGTAGGATGCGCGGCCGCCATTCGGAAAGCGCTGCTGCAACTCGCGGAAGCAGTCGATGGCGCGATCATAGTCGCGCTTCAGCAGATACATGTTTCCCGCCGAAAGCAGCGCTTGTTCCAGCCACGGGCTCGCCGGGCCAAACAGCCGCAGCTCGTTCAGGGTGCGTTGCACAGCCTCTTCATCGCTGGTGGAACTCTCGGTTTCGCTCAGCAGGTAGAGGCGCTCGGCTTCGGCGTCGCCCGCGTTCTGCACGCCCATGGCAGTCAGAATCTTGCGGGCATCGTGACTACTGCCGCTTTTTTCGAGCGCGCCCGCCAGCGCCAACTGCACTTCGGGACGGTTCGCCGGACTAACCTCTTCGACGAGATCGTGGTAATCGTGGGCCGCTTCCGCATAGTGCCGGGCTTTGAACAGCAGATCGGCGCGCGTGCGGCGCTCGGCAAGAGAGCCGGAGATCCCGAGCTTGCGCAACTCGGCTCCCGCCGCATCCGCCTCGATACTGTTGGGAAGGTTGAAGTAAACGTTGCGAAAAGCGCTCGCGGCCTTCTGATTATCGCCGGCTGCTTCATAGGCGTGCCCGATCGCGAACTCCAAATCGCTGCGCACCGGGGCGCGGTCTTTTTCGAGCAGAGCCGCTGCCTCCTGCGCGCGGCCCTCCTCCAACAGCGCGTTCGCGTAGAGCAGATGGGCGTCGCGGACCAGCAGTGAGTCGGGAAAGTCTTTGCTGAAATCCGCGAGCGTGGAGAGCGCCTCGGCATTGTGCGCCGTCTTCAAGTAGGCGTCGCCGAGATAGTAGGCAACGTAGTCTCCTAGTTCGCTGGCGCCGGCCTTGGCCCGGTTGAGCGGGTCGATCGCTTTGGCGTAGTCGTGATCGAGCGTGCGGGCATAGCCGACGACGAGCCAGGCAAGCGCGCCGGCATCAGCATCATCTTTGGCGTGACGGCGCGCGTAGGCTTCGACTCCGGCATAGGCGGTGGGAGTGCGGTCCTGCAACAACTGCTGCGCCATGGCACGAAGATTGGCGGAGGCGACAAAGGCCCGGCGCACCCGGCGCACGCGCGGAGAGATGGTCTTGCGCTTTTTCCTGGTCCTGGTGGAAGCGGCGGGCTTTTTCTTGACGGATGCGCTCTTAGCTGGCGTGCCCTTAGCGGGCGCGCTCTTATCTGGTGTGGCTGACTGGGACTGGGCAACTGCGGGCTGCAAAAAACCGAGCCAGAGCAGGGAGAAAATTCCAGCGAAAAACACAACTGCAAAACGGCGCACTCAAACCCTACCTACTGCCGAAAGTTGGCACCCATGATGGAGAGATCGTCTTCTGCGAGACTTCTTATTATTTCATGCTGGAAGTAATTGCCGGACGCTGCAACCGTATTCCCGTAACGTTTCTGGTACGTCCCACGGCTTTTCTCGATCGCGTCTTTCAGACGATCGTAGAGATCTTTGTTCTTCCGGCCTTCCGCGACCTTTGCCTGATTATAGAGTTTGACCTCGTCGACCAGCAGGCGGGCAAACCGTTGGGCCTTGCGGTGAATTTCCTGATCCTCGGGCGAAATCGCGGCAACCGGCGGCGTCTCGGGCGTTGCCTCAGTCTCCGCATGATCGATCGGCAGCGGCTCGGCCAGCGCAGGCTCCATTTCAGCAACCACCGACTGAACTTCGCCGATCGTGCCCTGGGCTTCAGCGGTCACGCCCTCGGCGGCCATCATTGGAATTGGAGCCTCAACTGCGGCGCTTGCGACTGACGCCGAGGCTTCGCTCATCGATGTTGACGCTGTCGCCGCTGCCGCCATGACGTGGCCAGGAGCATGCGAGGCGAAGGGATCGTTGAAAGCCGGCACCGTGTGCACGGGCGCCTGATATGGCGGAGCCTCGGCCGCCGGGACGCTATGACTGTCTGCGTGCGCCTGCGCTTGCTTGCGGAGCGAGTTGACCTCGAGCCAGGCGCTGGTGGAAAGCACGAGCAGTTCGAGCGCGCCAGCATTGAGCAACCCCGCCCCACCGGTTCCGCTGTCGGCGTAGACCAGCGCGGCAACTTTGTCTTTCAAAATCAAAGGGAGAATCCGGCCTTCTCCGCTCGCTGGCGCTCCCAGTTCCTGCAGGAAGCGCGAGTCCATGTCGGCAACCGGAGCGCTCGCCACGACGCGATCGCCGATCACGCGGGCGACCGCAGGAGCGCTTTCGTCAAGCGTGAAGTCTTTCACCGCATCGTTATTGGCGAAACCGCGTCCCTGCCATCCCGTGGCATGGCTGCCCTTGACGACAAAGAGCGCGACTCGAGCCGCACAGCGGGCGCTGGTATCAAGCAACGCGCGCAGAATCTCCCGTTGCGAGGCGCCCAATTGGATTTCAGCAACGGCGCGCGCCAGATCTGCCGGAGCGGATGCAGAAGGCGCATCATGGGTTGGTTCGGCTGTCGCAGGCTCGTCCAACCTTGGTTCGGCTGCGATCTCTTCCATCACGCGTTGGACAATCTCGGTGCGAAGTTGGGCCGCATGGCTGTCCAGAACCTGGCCAACCACCCGTTCCACAATTGGTTCAATCCAACCGTGCTCCTTCATTCGTACTCCGAGGTCAAGTCCTGTTGGGGGGCGAAGGGAGTAACCCTTCTAACCTCTGATTATATGGCCCCTTGCAGGCGTTCTCGGGACACCTTGGTACGTGCCCTACTGGTGCCCGAAGCATCCAAAAAACAAACAAGGGAACCTTTTCTGGCAAGCGCGCGGCAAATCAACGCACCGAAAACCACGGCCAACAAGTACAATAGCACCGGGAAATCAGTCGCGCTGTCGGAAAAATCTGCATCAAGTTACGAATGAGTACCATCCAACCAAACGTAGAGCAGCCGGTCAGCGAAGAAATGGCGCTGGTCCGGCGGGCCAAGCGTGGCGACGATCAAGCGTTTGAAGAATTAGTACGGCGCTACGATCGCAACGTTTTCCGCATTGCGCAGCACATTACGCAGAATCGCGAGGACGCTGAAGATGTGGTCCAGGAAGCGTTCCTCAAGGCGTATGGCAACCTGGCGAAGTTCCAGGAACAGTCCAAGTTTTATACCTGGCTGGTGCGCATTGCGGTCAACGAAGCACTGATGAAGTTGCGCCGGAGAAAGCCGGAACGCACGGTCTCTCTGGACGAAGAAGTACGAACTGAGGATGACTCGCTTCCCCGTGAGGTTGCGGATTGGAGCCCCAATCCCGAGCAGATGTACAACCAGGGGGAGTTGCGGGACATTCTGACGCGCACCATTCAGGGGTTGCCGCCGGGATTCCGGACGGTGTTCGTGCTCCGAGACGTGGAAGGCCTCTCGACGGAGGAGACGGCCCAAGCGCTGGAGCTGAGTATTCCGGCGGTGAAGTCGCGATTATTGCGCGCGCGCTTGCAGTTGCGCGAGCGGCTGAGTCGCTTCTTTCAGAAAAGGGCGAGTGGAGATGGCGACCAGTGAAGTGTTCTGAGTTTCTCAACGAGCTGACCAACTACCTCGATGGCGCGCTGGACGCCCGGACCAAGTCCGAACTCGATGATCACCTGGCATGGTGCCACAACTGCTACGTCGTCTGCGATACCACTCGGAAAACCATAGAAATTTACCGCAATTCGGAGCTCTACGAGTTACCGGAGGATTTGCGCGTACGGCTCCGGTCGGCCATCATGACCAAGTGTTCGGGGCACAAGAAGTCCGACCCTGCGGGCAGCTAGAGCAGTTTCATAGTTGATATGTCCGATATCCGCAGTGTCCGAACCAGCCGACAGCGTTTTCCGGGGTGATGGCGGCGAAGGCGAGAGTGACCGCATCTTCCAGCAGCGGGAGGGTGCGGGCT
>Ga0224534_1000211_pt1 | contig 39438 bp, 21 predicted proteins | sample 714E12024metaG_FD_172012 | JGI IMG/M metagenome (GOLD analysis project Ga0224534, IMG submission 172012) | Peat soil microbial communities from Stordalen Mire, Sweden - 717 E1 20-24 | ecosystem: Environmental > Terrestrial > Soil > Wetlands > Peat | place: Sweden: Norrbotten County, Stordalen... | reverse complement strand
CACTTGCCGGTTTCGCCCTCCAACCTCCTCAGGCGAACACCGCAGCCGGCATAGCTATCCCCAACGTTTACAGCGGCCGAATCGGGCCCCTAAGGATATCTTGGACAGGTGTGGTCGGGGACCTGCCCCACCGAAGACCTAGTGCGGTTGTTCATTGGCTTTCTCGTACTTCCGGATGGCGCCGGCCGCCAGCAAACAGTCGCGGCGCGCGATGATCAATTCCAGCTTGCCGGAATCCAGGCAGGCTTTGATCAGCGTCTCGAAGGCCGCCGGTTCGAGTGTGGGATCGGTGACGTGCACGCGGCGGATGCCCATGGCGCGCGCCACGTCTTCGAAAACGTACTTGCCGGTGTGCTGGTGATCGAGCGTGCGGCCGGTGCCGGGATGCTCCTGCATGCCGGTCATGGCAGTGGTGCCATTATCGAGGATCAGCACGACGTGACCGGTAGGCGGAGGGTTGTAGACCATCTCGACCAGGCCGGTGATGCCGCTGTGCACGAAGGTGCTGTCGCCGATCACGCTGACCACGCGGCGCGCCTGCTCGGGCGGCAGCACGTGGCGCATGCCGAGCCCGACGCCCAGCGCGGCGCCCATGCAAACCAGCGTGTCCATGGCCTCAAACGGCGGAAGCACCCCCAGCGAGTAGCAGCCGATATCGCCGGCCACGATGCAATCCAGGTTGCGCAGCGCGGTGAACACAGCGCGGTGCGGGCAACTGGGACACAGCTCGGGAGGCTTGCCGGCGGACGGCTGGGGCTCGGGCGATTGATCGCGCGCGGCGATACGCCGGACGCGCGCGACGTTGAGCTCGCCAAAGCGGAAAGCTTCCGGCGCGGCTTCGACTGCGATGCCTGCGGCGCGCGCCGCATCGGCCAGGTACGGGTCGCCCTCTTCGACCACCAGGCAACGGCCGACGCGCGCGGCGAATTCGCGCATCCGTTCGATCGGCAAAGGATACGTCATGCCGGGCTTGCAGACGCTCGAATGAGGCAGCGCCTCGCGCACATGTTGGTAGCAGATGCCGGTCGCGATGACGCCGAGCGCGGCATCGCCCTCGATCATCACGGTGGGGCCTTCAGATTCGTTCCAACGGGCGATTTCGGCGAGCTTCCGCCGCAAGCGCCGATGCGCCGGGCGGGCATAGGCGGGAATCATGACGCGCGCGGCGATGTTGCACTCGAAGGCGGGCGCTCGCGGCGGCGGAGCGGGGTAGCCCGGCGTGATGACCACGCTTTTCGAATGACACACGCGGGTGGTGATGCGCAGGAGCACGGGAAGGCCCCAGCGCTCGGAGACATCGATGGAGCGCAGGGTGAAATCATACGCTTCCTGGGAATCGGCGGGCTCGAACATGGGCACGCCGGCGGCCACTGCGTAGCGGCGATTGTCCTGCTCATTCTGGCTGGAAGCCATGCCCGGATCGTCGGCCGAGACGATTACCAGCGCGCCGGTGACGCCGGTGTAGGCCACGGTGAAGAGTGGATCGGCCGCCACATTCAAGCCGACGTGCTTCATGGTGGCGAGCGCGCGGCCGCCGGCGAACGCCACGCCGATCGAGACCTCGAGCGCCACCTTTTCGTTCGGCGCCCATTGGGCGTGGCCGCCGAGCGCAGCGAACGCTTCCAGAATTTCGGTGGATGGCGTGCCCGGGTAGCCGGTGCCCAGGTGCATCCCCGCATCCAGAGCGGCCAGCGCCACCGCCTCGTCGCCGCTCAGCAACAACCGGCGCGCAGGGCACCGGTTCGGCGTTTCCATTTGTAACTCGCGGACTCCCATTGGAACGATCAGTGTATCCGATGGCACGGAGAGCGGGCATGGGCCACGGCGCAACCTGTCAAGGCAAAGTAGAAATGTCCTATTGTTCATGTACCGCCGCTCCGCCGCAGGCCAGAAGAACCTGGTGCCCCGGTCGCAATTGCTGAATAAGCGGCATCCGGATGCCGGGCGTGTTTTAGGCATGTGCAACGATCACCTTTACGGCCTTTACAAACTCCGCCGTGACCGTCCACGAGCTGCGCGCAGGACACGAAGCCGCACTTGAAAAGTGGGCTAATCCCGGTTCGAAATGTACTTCGGCTGTGTCGAGAGGACACAGCGATCCGCGTAGAGCCGCTGATTGGAAAGATGCCTTTGTGGCATTCGGCGTGCATGGAGAGTGCACATGCTGCCTCGCATGTCGGTGTGCCTGTTGCTGCTGACGGCTGGAGGCCTGGCTGCTACCCCAAGCTTCCTATTAGGAATCGACTATGTAGAGTGGGGGCCTGGTTCCGTATCGCAGATCGCCGCCGACAACACCGGGGCCGTTTACATTTTGTCCACCTGCGCGGCTCACACGCCTACCACCATGCCTTCTTGTGTGACTAAGCTATCGGAGGATGGCCAGACCGTTCTTTGGCAGAACAATCTTGGATTCACCGCCGCGGCGATGGCGGTGGACCCCACTGGCGGTGTCTACGTAATTCCCGCACCGACAGACAACCAGGAGTTTTACGCGCAGTTCTACGACGTTTTCGTGGAGAAACTGACCGCGGATGGGTCGGCCGTGTTGTGGCAAACCGAGATCGGCGCCATGCGGTCTTCATCGCCCGCAGTTTCGGCGAGCCTCGCTGTCGATTCCACCGGCCGTGTGTTTGTGGCCGGGACTGCGGCGAGCGGAGGCGAAGTTGTGCGCCTGACCCCGGCTGGCGCGATTGATACCACATTTTCCGGTGTGCCCGGAAAACCGGCGGAAGTTGCCGTGGATCAAACGGGGGCGAACATCGCGGTGGTCTCCTGGATGGGCGGAATCACGAACTTCCTCCCTCCGGGCAGCGATCCGGGCTATGCACTCGCGAGGTTGGCGCCGGACAACGTAACCTGGACTACCCTCGCTACTCCGCAGGAGCCGTTTCCCTCCGGTCTGGCCGTGGCCGCGAATGGCGACATAGTAGCGAATGGCCTGGACAGCACTTCGACTTTCTATGTGGAGCGGATCGATGCGGCCGGAAAGACGGTATTCTCGATCGTGGTTCAAGGGACCTACGGAGGTTCTATCGGGTCCCAGGACGGATTTGGGATGGATTCGAATGGGAATGTGTACATCGCCGGTTACGCAGCGTCATCGGCGTTTCCGGTCAAGAATAGTGTCGCGCCCTGCGGGTCGGATTGGCTCAGCGCAATTGCGCCCGATGGCTCAATCTTACAAACCACGTATCTTCCCGGCGGCTCCTACCCGCCAGTGGTGGCTTCCGGGCCGCTCCTGATCCCTTTAGGTGCAGTCGGTCAGCCAGCGCCGCTCATTACGGCGAACGGGAACTCCGCCGTTTTCGTGATGGTGGAGGCAGGCGCGGACTTCGCGCCCACGCAGACCGGGCCGTTCCCGCCGTCGCTCGCCCTGTATCGCCTGTCTCCGAATTCGAACGCCCCGACCCTCCCGCTTGCATGCGTGGGAAACGCGGCGACATTCAGCAGCGGGCCGGTTGCGCCGGGAGAGATCGTAACCTTGTCCGGCACCGGGCTCGGGCCACAACAGGGAATACCAACGCAAGCCACGTTCGCGAGCCCGTTCCCGACGCAGGCGGGAAACGCGGAGGTGACCTTCGATGGCACGCCGGCGCCGCTGCTCTGGGTGCAGGACGGGCAGATCAACACGGTGGTTCCGTGGTCTGTGGCCGGGGAGACGACGAAGATCTGCGTTACTTATAACAACGTGCCGACGAATTGCCTGACCTATCCGGTCGCGGCGGCGGCGCCCGGTGTGTTCATGGTCGACATTTACCACGCGGCGACGCTGAATCAGGATGGGAGTATCAACTCAGCGACGAATCCGGCGCCACTCCACTCCATCGTGACGGTCTATGCTACAGGCTTGGGGCCGATCAACCCTCAGCAGGCCGATGGCGTGCTCGTGGCAGGAACACCGCTGCCGGTGAATACACTGCCTCTCCAACTGGGATCGTTCACAGGTCGCGGCGTTGCCGATATCAGCTACGTCACGTACGCTCCAGCCTACGCCGGGCCTGCACCAGACCTGATTGCGGGAGCGAGCCAGATCAACTTTTTCGCGAGCGATGTCATCGGGGTTCTCTCCGCCGTGCAACTCGTAGTGCAGACGCCGTCAGGGGCGAGCTATAGCAACTTCTTCCAGATCTATTTGGCCGGCCAGTGAAATTCGGCAGTCGCGACATCTTCTCTCCTCTCTCTCAGTCTCTCTTGGGGCCTCTCTGCGAGAGAGTCAGTTGCGTGGACTGTAGGAGTTAGCCGTCAACCAAAGGTGACCGCTGCTAACCAAGAGGTCGTTGGTTCGAGACGTGTCCGGGGAGCCAGTCTGAAGCTTCTCGACTTCATGCTATCTAATTGATTTCATTACGGGCACTTCAGACGTTTCTTCTGGATTGGCCCCGCTTGGCAGTGAGCCCGGCGTGGACTCGAACTCTTTATCCGACCAGCTTCCACCAAACGAATCGGCGCTGGCCCAGTACGCATGCCAACTTCCGGATGGGCGACGATTCGGGCGTTGGAGCGCGTCGGTTAGCACTGCGGCCTCCCAGACGATCTATCGCCGCGCCGCGCCGCAGAACTTTGTCACCGTCATCGGGCCGAGTCATAGGGAATGAGTAACGGGCATGCGGAAAGAATCCCGATGGACCGTGGTGGCCATCCTGGCCGAGTTGCGCCGGTGTGGCGAGGACATCGAGCGAAGTAACCGCTTTTGGCGGTCTGGCGGTTGTTATGATGGCGGCTGGACCTGTGGATCACTCAATGATCGGCGAAATCCTTGACGCCAAATACCGCATCGATGAGCAGCTCGGCGCGGGCGGAATGGGCAATGTCTACCTGGCGACGCATCTCGGAACGACTCGCGTCGTCGCAGTCAAAGTGATCGCTCCGAGGTGGGCGGCGGAACCGCAATTTCTCGCGCGTTTCCAGCGCGAAGCGCAGGCATGCGGCCGCCTGCGCCATCCGAACATCGTCAACGTGACGGATTTCGGAATCGCGAAAGCCGCGAGCGGCGACATGCCGTATCTGGTGATGGAGCTTCTCGACGGACAGACGCTTTCGGATTTTCAGAAAGCCAATCCGCGGATCGCGCTGCCGCTGATCGCGGACCTTCTGGACCAGATTGGACTGGCGCTTGCGGAGGCACACCGGCATGGAATCATCCATCGCGATCTGAAGCCTGACAACGTCTGGCTGGAACCAAACGGCCGCGGCGGCTACACGGTGAAAGTGCTCGACTTCGGAGTGGCCAAGGTAAATCTGCTCGCTGACTGGGCTCCCCGCTTGCAAGAGATGCCGGAGGTGAGCGAACCGAAGACGGTCATTCCTCGGCCCATCGTGTCCGGCGACGAATTGGAAACGGCCGTGATGGACATGACGAATGAGCCCCGGTCATCAAAAAGCCGAACGCGAGCCGAGGAGGCAGAGACCGTCGCCATCGCGCTGTCCTCGTCCGGCCCATCCTCCGGATCGTTCGACAGCAGCGCAGGCGCGCAAACCATGCCGGGCAGCCTGGTGGGTACCCCCGCGTATATGTCGCCGGAGCAGGCGTCGGGAGAGGAAGTCGATTTCCGGTCTGACATCTACAGTTTGGCCGTCGTGGCCTACTCCCTTGTTTGCGGCGAACTGCCCTTTACACGAAAGACGAGCGAGTTATTCAAGAACCAACAGACTGGTAATCCTGCCGAGACCGCGAGCGTCCACAAGATTCCGCGCGACGTATCGGACGCGATTCTCGCCGGACTCGCGCGCAATCCCGCGGATCGCCCGGCCTCCGCGATCGCATTTGCCCGGCGGTTCCATAACGCCGTGGACGCCGAGTTTCTCGCGCTAAGGAGATCGAAGGCATTTCTGCTGCAACATCTCGCGGCATATGCTCTTTTGCTGGTGCCCATTTACGGGACCATCTTGTCGGTGACGGCTGTCTTGGCTGCATTGAGCAAGAAACTGCTGCCGGTTGCCGCTGTGCGAATCGTGCTGGTCCCGTTGGCAGCGGCGGTTCTTTTCATTTTTGCCGACAACTTACTTCGTGCGGCAGCAGCACTAATGGCGCTGGACGAACAAACCCGCCTCAGGAGATTCCTTTCGTTCCGAGTCTTCTGGAAACTGGTTAAGGCGATGCCGGTTCTGGTGGTAACGCAGGCCCGATCTCTGTGGTTCTTCGGGCCCGGCTGGGTGATCGGCGATAGCCTATGGCCGGTGATTTGCGTGGTTGAGAAGCTATCGGGGAAGCGGGCCATTCAGCGCTCGCGCGATCTGATGACCGGCTTGCGGTCCGCCGGGCGTGCCCTCGCGATTCGCCATTTGGCGCTGGCGGCATTCGCGATTGCAGACGTGGTCAAATCTATCGGCTTCCTTTGGCAAAGTGGGCGGATCGCTCAGGCGAATGAGGTCACCACCGCAACCTGGTTCCCTGTGTTTGCGCTCTTTGCGGGGACACCGCTATTTCTATACGACCGGACGGCCGCCAATGAAAGTGGTCCGTTGCTGCAGTTAGACCGCACGCCAGAGGTGCGAATCACCGCGCGAGTGTTTTCCGTCAGCTCGATGATCTGGCTAGCCGCTGGGGCGATCTACCTGATATATCAGCCGATCAGGCTATGGCTGTTCGGCGCGCGCTGAGGGAGGTTGGGAAAGCAGTTCGCAACCGCTGCCAGAGCGGCTTGCCCGCGCGCCCGGTGCTAGAATGCCCGTAGCCATGCGCATTATTGCCCTGGCGGCGCTCACCGTCTCCGCTTACGGCGCCACCTACTACGTCAGCGGGACGGGAAGCGATTCGAACAGCGGCCTGAGCGAAGGCGCCGCATTTCGAACCATTCAAGCCGCCGCGAACAAGACGCTGCCCGGCGACGTGGTCTACGTGATGAACGGCGTCTACACCGCATGCACGGGATGCAGCAACCTTCTGGACATCACGCGTTCCGGCACGGCGGCAGCGTGGATCGCCTATCGCGCGTACCCCGGCCACCAGCCGCAGATCAACGCCGCGGGCGCCTGGAACGCCATCGAGATTTCTGGTGGAGCGTCCTATATCGAGATATCGGGCCTCCATCTGCAAGGCAACCGCCAGAACGTGAGCCTGGCCCAGTGCACCGCCGAGGAGCAGGCACCAAATGCACAGCCGGATCCGGCCTGCGACGGGAACGGCATCAGTATCGACGGACGCCAGGATGGCGCCAACAAGCCGCATCATATTCTGATTGCTGGCAATGAGATCTACGATTTCCCGGGCGGCGGCATCGGCACCGCGGAGGCCGATTACGTGACCGTCGAAGACAACTTCGTTCACGAAAACGCCTGGTACTCGCAATATGGCAACAGCGGCATTTCACTCTGGGAATCGTGGAACTACGACAGCGGGCAGGCGCCGCACACCATCGTCCAGCGCAACCGCGCATTCCATAACCAATCGCTGGTCCCCTATGGGCAAACCGGCAAGCCCACCGACGGCGAAGGCATCATCATCGATACGTCGCGCAACAACCAAGGGGGCGACCCCATCGGGGCGTACAAGGGCGGGTTTCTGGTGCAGAACAATCTCTGCGTCAACAACGGCGGTGCCGGCCTGCTCGCCTACCAGAGCGATAACATCACTTTCCTGAACAACACGGTGTACGGGAACGGGCTGGTGGTGCAGTACGCGGATATCTTCGTCAACCAGTCGGGCTCGGTGAACGTGTGGAATAACGTGGTGGAATCCGCCGCCACCGGAACCGCCGTGAACGCTTACGGGAGCACCGACGTGCAGCTCGATTACAACGTGTACTGGAACGGCCCCGTCAAGAACGCCACGGCCGGCGCGCACGATCTCACCGCCGATCCGCAGTTCAACGCGCTGGGCACCGATCCGGCCAGCTCCGATTTCCACCTGCTCGAAAGCAGCCCCGCGGCGCGCACCGGGAACCTGGCGGTAGCGCCGCCGGACGATCTGGAAGGACTCTTGCGCCCACAACAGCCGGGAACCGTGAACCGCGGCGCATACGAATCGACGATCAGCGGGAGCGTCGCGTTTTCGGCCGCGGGAGTACTGAACGCGGCCAGCTTCGCGGGCGGCGGCGTGTCTCCCGGCGAGTTGGTGACCATCTTCGGCACTGGCTTCGGAGCCAGCCCCATCGCCATAGCCAGCTATGGGAGCGATGGATACCTGCCGGTGGAGGTGGGGGCCACGCGTGTGTACTTCGATAACATCGCGGCGCCGATGATTTATTCGCTCAGCCAGCAGGTGAGCGCGGTGGCGCCATACGAGATATCCGGAGCCACCCAGGTGCAGGTGGAATACGCCGGCTTGCGGAGCCAGCCCGTGGCGATTCCGGTGGGACCCGCCGCGCCGGGCATTTACTGCTATTCGGGTGGAGCGGGGCAGGCAGTGGCGGTCAACACGTACGCCGATCAAACCGTGGCTTACAACCAGGACCGTCCAGCGGCGCGCGGGGGCTACCTCACTTTCTTCATTACCGGTGAGGGACAGTTGACGGCGCCGTGGGCCGACGGTTTTCTGCCGGTGGCGCCTCTGTTCCCGAATCCAGCCGCGCCGGTCAGCGTGCATATGGGCGGAGTGCCGAGCGAGTGTTCGGGGAATTGGGAGGGACTGATCTACGAGGGGGTGACGCAGGTGAACGCCTGTGTCCCGGCGGGCGCGCCCACGGGCGATGCGGTTCCGCTGGAGGTGAGCGTGGGCGGCGTCTCCGCGCAGTCTGGCGTGACGGTCCGCATCGGGAGCTGAGCTCCTTTCCAACAGGGCAGTCAGGCTAATCCAACTAACATGGCTTTCTTCTGGAATCGACCGTTTTTTTCCAGGCGCCCCGAAAAGGGTCCCGCGACAAGCGCGATTGGCTTGCACAGCGCTTCAGCACCGGTGGCCATCAGCCCGTCAAACCGGCATCTCCCAAGCTCCAATAACTGGGCGATGGTCACGCTGTTTGGTACGATCGCGGTGCTGTACTTCGCCCGCGAAATTCTAATCCCCCTGGCATTTGCTCTCATTCTGACGTTCGTTTTGACCCCTGTGGTCGCGCTCCTCGAAAGATCGCGGATCGGCCGCGTACCGTCCGTCGCTGTGACCGTCCTGGTAACGATAGCGGCGGCTGGCTGCATTGCCGGGATCATCGCAATTCAGCTCGTTAACGCCGCCCAGGAGCTTCCCCGGTACCGCCAAAACATCCAAGCCAAGATGGCAGCGCTTCGCATTCCCACCACGGGACCGTTTGGCCTTGCGGCCAACAGCGTTAAGGAAATCGCGCGCGAATTCTCCAGCCCGGCGGCACCCTCTCCGGAGCCTGCTCCTCCGGCGCAGAATCGGAAGCAGCGCACTGCGCCGAGTGCTCCTGGGATTCCCCTGCCTGTACAGGTCGTGCAACCGCCGGCAAATGAATTGGAGTACGTTCGCGATCTGGTTCAGCCCGTTCTTCGGCCTCTGGCAGTGACCGGACTTGTCCTCGTCTTCACGGTCTTCATGCTGATCAAGAGACACGACTTGAGACATCGCCTTTTCCGGCTGGTCGGACTCGGTCAGATCAACATCATGACGCAAGTGCTCGACGACGCTGCGCAACGTGTCAGCCGATACCTGTTGATGCAGATCCTGGTCAATGCCGGCTTTGGAGCTCTGTTCGGATTCGGTCTGTACTGGATTGGCGTGCCCTATCCCGCGTTATGGGGAGTCGTCGCCGGCCTCCTGCGCATCGTGCCGTATATCGGCACGATGGTTGCCGCCGCGCTGCCGATCGCACTCTCGTTGGCGGCTTTTGACAACTGGCTGCCGCCGCTGCTGGTTTTCCTGCTGTTTGCCGGCCTGGAAATGATCATTGGCAACTTCGTCGAGCCGTGGCTTTACGGGGCAAACACGGGAATCTCTTCGTTGGCGCTGCTGGTGGCGGTTGTCTTTTGGACGATTCTGTGGGGACCCGCCGGCCTCATTCTGTCTACACCTCTCACGGTTTGCGTCGTTGTGCTGGGCCGCTACGTTCCTCAGCTCTCTTTTCTTCATGTCCTGCTGGGAGATGAAGTAGTTCTGGGGGCGGAAGCTCAGATCTACCAGCGCTTACTGGCGATGGACCAGCCGGAGGCGCACGCTATTGTGGACCGGTTCCTGGAAGCAAGACCTTTGGTGGAATTATACGATTCGGTGCTCATACCCGCTTTGAGTCTGGTCGAGCAGGATCGCCACAAAGGGGCGATTGACCCGACCAGGGAGGAGTTTCTCTTTCTCAGCATCAACGATATGATTACCGAGCTTTCGGAGCACCAACCGGCGCACGATTCATCCCAATCCGAAGATGCCGCGGCGGAATCAGGCCCGGCGGAGCGTCTCAGCGCCAGGATAATCTGCCTTCCCGCAAACGATCGGGCCGATGAGGTCACCGCCGCTATGCTGGCGCAAATCCTGGAGCAGGCGGGCCACGCGGCTCTGTCTCTTCCGATAGCCCACGCTTCCCTCGTGGAGATGCTGGCGCTCCTGGAGATAAGACAAGACGACGTCATCTGCATCTCCGCGTTGCCGCCTTTTGCCTTTCCACCCGCGCGGACCATGTGCAAACTAATTCGGGAACGCTTTCCGAAGGTCAAGCTTGTAATCGGAGTCTGGGGGTTCAGCGGCGATACGGAAAAGGCCAAGGCGCGTTTCGAGCGAACCCAACCAGATCGATTGCTCACGAGCCTGGCGCAGGCTGTCGAGCAGATTCAGGAACTGATCCGGCCTAAGGCGTCATGATTCGCCTTCGTCCAACCCGGTCGTTGTCGTTGGCCGTCGCCGAAAGCCACTCCACCGCGGACCCGCGCAGGGCCGAGAACAACTGCCGATATTTGCGCGATACCGGGCGCCTCGCGGAGCCGGAAGGGGTATGGTGGAAGCATGCCTGCTCCGCGGCATCGTGAGGATGTGGAACCGCCCGCGGACGCCTGGGCTTCACGGGCCCGTCAATGGTGCCGAGCGGCGCTGACGCTGGCCTTTCTCTTCGCCAGTTTGCCAATGGCGAGCAAGTTGTTCCTGGGCAGTTGGGGGTTCGACGGCGCGCCGGGCATAGCGTGCCTGTGCCTGGTTGCGGCGGCGTATCTCTATTTTGCCGGGCGAGAGCGCCGGCCCGCGATTCCCGATTCCGCCGCGATTCTGGACAAGGCCATCCGGCTGGCGGCGTCGGGGGAGACCGGCCGGGCGATCGCGCTACTGAATGAAGCGCTTCGGCTGAGCCCCAGCCTCTGGCAGGCGCGGCAATACCGCGGTCAAATGCGTCTCGGAGAACCGGACGCCGCAGAATCCGCGCTCCAGGACTTCACGGAGGCTATTCGGCTGGCGCCCGGCGAACCGCATCTCTATATACTCCGCAGCCGTGTCTTCACCCTGCTGGGGCGAGAATCGTCCGCCCGCGCCGATCTGGAGGCCGCCGCCCGACTGGGCGGAGACACCGGGGCACCGGCTGGACCGTAGTTGAATCACCCTGCCGGGAGGTCGCGGCGTTTGTCGCGAGGTGCCGTCAAATCTGGGATCCGGCGTAAGTCCCGAGAAGAACCAGGAGAAGAATTACGCACTGCCACCACGAGTTTCTCACTGACATTTTTCAACGACTACGAAGGTAATGTCATCGGTCTGCGGCAAGCCCTGAGTGAATGCCTCAATGGCTTTCAAGAGCCTCTGCTCGATGGCCTGACTTCCCGAGGGGGCCTCTTGCCGGATGAGTCTTAGTAGCCTTTCCTCTCCGAACATCTCTCCCTGCGGGTTTTCTGCGTCCGTAAGGCCGTCGGAATACACCACGAGAATGTCTCCTTTGTCGAGACGGAACACGCTGGATTCATAAGAGGCGTCATCGAACAGCCCCAGGACATTGGCGTTAGAACCCAGCTCTTCGATTTTTCCCGTTGCAGAATGGAACAAATAGGCTGGAGTATGTCCCGCGCTGATGAATTGTCCCATGCCCTGTGGGTTCAGGACAAAGAGAAAGAGCGTCACGAACTGGTATGGAAGAGATTTCTCGCAAAGTAGCCGGTTAACCCGCTCCAAGACCTCCTGCGGTTGGGTCCTTGAGTGAAATTCCATGCTGAGGGCGCCAAGCACCATCGAACTTAGCAAGGCTGCGGACATCCCCTTGCCTGAGACGTCTGCCAGAACCCCCATCCAATCCCCTGAATCTAGCTGCAGGAAATCGTAGAAATCCCCTCCCACATAGCGTGTGGGAGTGTTAAATGCATGGATGCGAAGATTCTCAACCTGTGGCAGGGAACGGGGCAGCAGGCTTTCCTGAGTTTCCTGCGCGAGGGCTAATTCCTGCTCGCTCTTCTTTCGCTCCTCCAGGGTCTTGAGGCGAATCACCTCGCGGCTTGCCTCGAGTTCCCGGACCGTCTCCTCCAGCACTTTGCTGTAGTTCTTGGTTTCCAGGTGCAACAGGCGCACTTCCAGAATGTTGTGAACGCGCGCGCGCAGCTCGGCTAGATCGAACGGTTTGCTGACGAAATCCTTAGCGCCCGCTTCGAGAGCGCGCAACTTGTGAGCCGGCTGCGCGGTGATGACGAGGACCGGAAGATAACCGTCTGTTTCGATCTCTTTCAGCCCCTCCATCACTTGGAATCCGTCCATGCCAGGCATTTGGAGATCGAGCAGGATCAGGCTGTATCGATTTTTGCGGTGAAGCTCGCAGACCTCGCGCGGGTCCATCGTAGACTCGATGGAAGCATAGCCTGCGATACGCAGCATACCCTCCAGCAGACGGACGTTGGCTTCCTGATCGTCAACCACCAGGATTCTGGCGTTCAGAATGTCGGCTAAACTGACCATGACCTTCGTCCCGATTTACCTGGCATGACCCGCCTCCTGTCGAGCGAATTCCAATGCTGCGTCCAGTGTGTGCATGAACTCATTGATCTTGATTGGTTTGGTGAGATACCGGAAGAATCCTGCCTGCAAGCCCTTCTCGATGTCGCGTGGCATTGCGTTCGCACTGAGGGCAACCACGGGAATGTGCGCCGTGGCCGGGTCTCCGCGCAAGACTTTCAATGCTTCCACACCGCTGATGCCGGGCAAATTGATGTCCATCAGGATCATCGTCGGCTGACTGGTGCGCGCTACCTCGATGCCCAGAGTACCGTTCACCGCGGTCAACAGTCGCAGGTCGGGGCGCCGCGCGATGAGTTGCTCCACCAGCTTCATGTTCGCCAGGTTGTCTTCGACATAGAGCAGGGTGAGCCGCCGCGCGCCGGTCGCAACTGTCGGTACGTCCAATGCTGCGGCTTCGCCGCTTTCGACCACAAGTTGTGGTGCGGCGCACGAGATCAATTCGCACCAGAACACGCTTCCCGCGCCGGCAATGCTTTCTACGCCAAGTACGCCCCCCATCAGTTCCGCCAGCCGCTTGGTCACCACCAGGCCGATGCCCGTGCCTGCCACGCCGCCCGCCTCTTGTCCGAGACGATTGAAGGGCTGGAACAGTTGCGCCAGCTTTTCCGGGGACAATCCCGCACCGCTGTCCTTGACGCTGATGCGAGTGAGTCCCGGAGCGCTGGTGGCGCAATCCACGACAACCGTTCCCTGCTCCTTGTTGTATTTGATCGCGTTGGAAAGCAGGTTGATGACAATCTGCTTCAACCGGGTCCGGTCGGCGCTGACAAAGAACGGGTTGTCGAACCGGGGAAAGGTCATGTTGATGCCAAGCTGTTGCGCTTGCGGCTCCATCATGGCCTGGCATTCGGACATGACCTCGGCCAACGAGACAGCTTCCGTGGATAGCGACACCTTTCCGGACTCGATCACCGAGAGATCGAGAATTTCGTTGATCAACTTCAGCAGATGCCATCCCGCCTGGAGAATCTGATCGATGCTTGCCGTCTGGGAGGGCGTTGGTGGCGGGGAATCGGAAATGATGAGCTGGGCGAAGCCGAGGATCGCATTGAGCGGCGAGCGAAGCTCATGACTCATGCTGGAAAGGAAATCCGATTTCGCGAGGTTGGCTTGCTCCGCGGCGGACTTGGCGCTCTCCAGTTCGACGTTGGTTTCCTGGAGCGCCTGCTCGTTGCGCTTGCGCTCCGTCACGTCCCGCGCCACGGCCAATACGCCCTGCAGCGTCCTGTCTCGGTCGTAGAAGGTGGTGGCGTTGTAGGATACCTCTGTTTTCTTGCCATCCCGGGCGCGCGCGGTGAGTTCGTAGTCGGTGACTTTCTTTTCGCTCAGCACCAGCTTGATGGCCGCTTCGGCCCGCTCCGGATCGGTAAAGTAGTTCTTGGACGGCGCGCCAATCAACTCGTCGCGCGTGCAACCCGTGAGCGCCTCCATCTGCTTGTTGACGTCGGTAATAATGCCGAGCGGATCGGTGGTCATCAGCGCGTCGATATTGGATTCGATGAGAGACCGCGTGTAGAACTGCTGGTCGCGCAGGCGCTGATCGAGCTTTTTCTGGTCCGCTTCCACCTGCTTGCGCGCGGTGTTATCGGTGCCGATTAACAGATAGCCGATGATGCCGCCACGATCGTCGCGCAGCGCCGTGACCGACACCACCGCCGGAAAGCGGCTGCCGTCCTTGCGGATGTAGGTCAATTCATAGATATCTTCAATCCCGCGTGAGGCCTTGAACACCAGTGCCTCAAAGCCCGGAGCAATCCCGGTACCCAGTTCCAGGCTCAACGCCTTGGCGCGTGCGATAACTTCCTGCGGGTCGGAAATATCGGCCGGAGTAATCTTGTTCAACACTTCGGCGGCCGCGTAGCCTAGCATGCGCTCGGCGCCGACGTTGAATAATTGAATGACACCCTTCTCGTCGGTGGCAATACTGGAGAAGTTGGCGCTGTTGAAAATTGCGGCCTGCAAGGCTCCCGCCTTCAGCAGAGCCTCTTCCGCCCGCTTGCGCGCGGTGTTATCGGTGCCGATTAACAGATAGCCAATGATGGCGTCGCTATCGTCACGCAGCGCCGTGACCGACACCACCGCCGGAAAGCGGCTGCCGTCCTTGCGGATGTAGGTCAGTTCATAGATATCCTCAATCCCGCGCGAGGCCTTGAACACCAGTGCCTCGAAGCCCGGAGCAATCCCGGTTCCCAGTTCCAGGCTCAACGCCTTGGCGCGCGCGATGACTTCCTGCGGATCGGAAATATCGGCCGGAGTAATCTTGTTCAACACTTCGGCGGCCGCATAGCCTAGCATGCGCTCGGCGCCGACGTTGAATAATTGAATGACACCCTTCTCGTCGGTGGCAATACTGGAGAAGTTGGCGCTGTTGAAAATTGCGTTCTGCAAGGCCCCCGTCTTGAGCAGAGCCTCTTCGCGCCGGACCTCGGTAACGACATCCAGCGCGCATGCGGCGTCGTCGGGAACGGCAGGATCGTCTTTCTTCGCGGACATGTTCCAACCTCCATCGAGCTGACAAGCCGATACTTGAGGATACCGAATCCGGAGGCTGATCTCCCCGGTCCCAGTTTTGCTTGATGTCCTCAGCGCGCCGAGTTAGGGTCCAAATGGCTGCCGATAGCGCCCATTAAAAGGAGTGAAATGAACGAGTTAACCATAGCCAACAGAGCGGCGAACTGGCAGAGGCTGAAGACCCTGGTCCTGGATAACGTTTCCGCCCCGATCACAAAGCGCGTTTACAATCTGGGGCTGATGAGTTTTTCGCCTGGTTCGGCCTGGAACCCCGGCCCATCCGCGGTCTTAATGCCGCGTATACTTGTCGAATGTCGTCATTACTGGGAGAGAGTTGCCAGCCTCGTCGAAGAATCCTCTAGAACCCAGCGGGCCAATCACGGCTGGTTCCCACCAAAACACGCCTTTGCCTCGGCCCTCCGGAGTTTCTTGCACAACCCGATTTAGTTCTTCGAGAAACTCCTTTTGTCCGCCAGGCGTTTCGGGAAACGGTCCAGGGCGCTTCGTGTACTCCGCCGGCATCCAGTTGTACGCGGCCTCCACGACGAAGATATCCTTCCTATACTCACGCGCCATGAAAGCCATGTTTTCCCTTAGATCGTTCAGGCTGCCGTGCCACCAGGGATAGTAAGACTGGCCGATGACGTCATAATTGACATGATAGGAATTGAGCTTGTCGAAGAAATACTTGGTCCGAATCTTGTCGCCGCCTCGATCGATGTGAATCATGATTTGAGAACGCGGCGCATCTCCAGTTCCCGCGTCCACGCCCGCAACGCCCGCTTTGATCAGATCCGCGAAGTTGTCCCAATTGTCAGGGAGCCGGCCATCCGGCCAGAGCATGCCGTTGACGACTTCATTGCCGATTTGCACCATGTCCGGAGGCACGCCCGCCTCGTGGAACGCGGATATGGTCTGCTTTGTGTATTCGAACACTGCTTTGACCAGTTGGGCATGAGACATGCCTTCCCAGGCTTTTGGGAGGAATTGCTTGCCCGGATCGGCCCAGGTGTCCGAATAGTGGTAGTCGAGCAGAAAATGATAACCCAGCCGCTTAGCGTCTTTGGCGAGCGCGATGGTGTATTCGAGATTGTTGGGCAGATCTGAGGGTGTGTGAAACAGTCGCAGGCGAATCCAGTTATAACCGTGATCCTTGAATATCTCCAGGCCCGGCTTGACGACACCCATATCTTTGAAGGCCTTGCCGTGGTCCTCCGCTTGCTTTAGAAAAGAGAGATCGGCGCCAACCGCATACTCGGCCGCGCGAAGCGGCGTCACCGCCAGGAGCAGCGAGGTTAGAAGAATGATGCTCGGAACTGTTTTCATGCGTCTTTCACCGCCTCCTCGCGCGGGGTGCTAGTGGACCGGAACGATTTGCCATTGCTGCGTCGCGCTGTTTTCGTTTTGCGGCTCTTGAACGGCGAACCCGGCTTGCGCGCCAACTCCGCCGTTCATGTCCAACACCAAACCGCTCACGCGGTTGACAAAACTGAAGTAACTGTTGCCGGCTGAAATGACATTCCATTCCAGTTCGGGGCCGGTACCGGATGGAGATTGAACAATGGCGTTTCCGCTCAAGGTTGATCCGCCGAAATCATCCAGTACATTCGTCGTGTTGCCCGCTCCTGGATTGAGACCAGCGATCTGGAAATACCCGTCGTTGTTGCTCGTAATGCGCCATTGCTGGCTCAAGGTCGGATTTCCGTTATCCACCTCGGCGTCGAGCTGTGCGCCGGCGGCGGTAGAAGCTTGAGAAACGGACAGAATCTGCCCGCTGCTGAGATTGACGAACTTGTAGTCTAAAGTGGGATCGAGCTTGCCGCCGAGTGCATCAATGCCTGGAAGCAGCATGGAATAGTTCGAAGCACTTACGTTTGTCGATCCGGAAGCATCCGCATTATCGAAGAGCGTCAGGCCATTCCAGATGTAGATCGCGTCCTGCAGACTATCGCCGTTGAGAAATCCGCCGCTCGCATTGGGTATGTTTACACCGGCCGGATCCCAGTACTCCATTCCCATGCCCAGGTTATTCGGCAAACTCTTTTGCGCACCCTGCAGATCCACCAGAAATTGACGCTGCAGCGCCGGGGTTGGCTGAGCGTACCACGGATCGTTTGAGTCGAAGCCACTCTCGTAATGCTCCCCGGTTTCGATGATAAAGATGGGCTTCCCAATGTTATTGGCGGCGTCAATCAGCACGTCTTGTTCGATCGGTTTGTTGTTGGGATTTGACGCGGTAGCCTGCGGCTCGGTCAAGGGACCATGATAGATGGGGTAGTAGCTCTGGCAGATGGCATCATAGGGAATATTGTTATGGTTCGCGAGCGTGAAAAACTGTGTGAGGTCCCAGGCCGGTGTAATGTGAATGCAGGTCAGCGGGGCCGGAATCGCGGGGCCAAACGAGGTGTCCGCCGCCGCATCGTTCACTGCCTGAATAGCCTGGATCTGCAAGGCGGCGAAACCGCCAAAGTCCGCTCCCGTCGGGCTGCCGAGTGACCCGAGAAAACCGGTATCGACTTCATTGCCGATTGACACCAGATCCGGCATGGTTCCTGCCTGCCGATACGACAGGATCTCGCCTTTCACGTAAGTGTACAAGTCCTTCTGCAACTGCGCCCCCAGCGTGTCGTTGGCCCACGCCGCCGGGACACTGGCAGAGCCGCCGCCATCGAACAGCAGGGTCAGTTCGACACTCAGGCCAAGATTCTTCGCACGCTTCGCGAGATCCAAATCCTGCTCCTCTGTTTCCGCGTAGCAGGCATTGCCCCTGCACTCTGGCTGCGACGCGTTTCCATAGGGTGGCACCGAGCTGGGCCTTAGGCGCACCATGTTGACGCCATGGTTCTTGAAAATCTCCAGCACGTCCTGTTGCTGACCGGCATCCTTCCACCAGGACAACCCAATTGCCGCGCGGGCCGCCTCCTGCTTCTCCAGCAATGCATCGTCCACCCCGCGGAAGAAGGCTGGCCGCAGCAGCCACTGTTGGCTCTGAGTTGCGGTGCCCAATAGCTCGGTTTGATCCAGCGACGTTCCTGCCGACACGGATCTCTGGGACAAATCGATCGCGAGACCCGTGCTCTTGTTCGAGATCGTATAGTAGCCGTTGCTTGTCGCGTTGAGGACCCACCGCTGCGAGTCAATAGCCGCGCAAGGATTCTGTACCACATAGCACGCGGACGCCTGCCGGCCAGTCTCCTCCATCTCGCGCCCGCGACGCGGTGGCTGCCGGCAAGCCTCTAAACGCACTGCCGCGCCGCCCGCGTCATCTCTAACCGGATGGGTCACGCGGAAGATGGCGGCGCTATCGAAACAGAGGCTATTGCGAGTATTGCTGATCCGCCAAAACCCGTCGGAAAGCCTGGTGAAGGCCCATCTTTGGCTGAGATTCGTGAAACTCCGCGGCTGTTGAACGATGTGGTCGCCAGCGGTCGTCGAGTTGTCAATCAGGTCGGCATGGAGGCCGCTGAGTTGGTTCAGGAGGTAATAGGTCTCACCGTTGACCGGAGTGGCATCGGTGGGCTCCTGTGGTTGCTGACTCGGCGCAGGTACGATGGTAGTCAGAGGAGACGACCCGCCCGAGCCGCCTCCGCGTGCATAGCCGCAGCAGAGGCCGGAAATCATGATGATCCAGCAGAAGAGGAGACGCGGGGAGAGAGTCCCTGGGTTTTCATGGTTCCGCATCGGGCGTCTGATCCTTTTGCCCTGGGGGCTTCTTGTTCATCTGCCAGTACAACGCACTGAGACGCTCCTTGGCTTGCTTGATTTCTTGGAACAGCCGTAGTTCTTTCTCGGATTCATCTTTCAACTGAAGACGCTTCGAAACCGATGCCAGTCGAAAGTGGGCCTCGTCATTAAGCGGATCCGATTGAATGGCCATGCGCAGATACTTCGCCGCCTCCAGGAGCTTCCCCGTGGTTGCCAGGACGCGGCCAAGCCCGATTTGCGCTTCCGCATCTCCTGGATTCAGGGCAAAGGCGCGGCTGTAGTGAGCATATGCGGCGTCCAGATCGGAACGCCGAAAAGCAATCTTTCCAAACTCGCATTCCGTCCGACAACTGTCGCCATCCAGCTTCACGGCAGTTTCCAGCTCTTGTTCCGCCGCAGCCTCCGATTGCGCGTCGCCCGGCGCCGACTCCAAAATGGCTTCGGCCAGTTCGTAGTGCACGCCTGGCAGGTGTGGGTTGATCTCCAGCGCCTTCCTATAGTGTTCCGTGGCGCCCTTCAAGTCGCCCCCATTGATCAGGCGCTCCGCGATCACTTGCTGCATACGGGCTGAACCCGGAGCGAGGATCGCCAGCTTGTTCAGGGTGTCGTCGGCCAAATCGGAATAAACCCGCTGCGCCATGTATAGGATTTCGATATCGTCGGGGTCGAGATCCACAAGCGACCGCATCACAGAAGCAGTGCGATCGAGGTTACCCTGCTGGTAGTAGATATTAGCCAGTTCCAATCCCGTCTGGATTTGCAGGGTTTTGTCTTTCAATCCGGGAAATGATTTCTCCAGTAACTCCTGTGCCGAACGGTTTCCCAATCTTCTTTCGCAAATTCCCAGGAGAGCCTGCGTTTTTATTAAAGACGGGTCAATCACGAGAGCCTTGCGCAGATATTGCGACGCCTTCTGATAATCATGCAGAAAGAACGCAATTACACCTAAGTTTGCGTACGCCTCGGCGTTCCTGGGATCGAGTGCCAGAACCGCATCGAACTCCTTGACCGCGGAGTTCGGGTCGTTCGCCTTGAGGTACTCGGCCGCTTTCCGAAGGTCATCGTGAATCCCCGCAGCGCGGGAAGCTCCGGTCTGCGCGGGCATGACTGCGAGCGCGCTCGCGAGAATCGTAACAACCAAAACCAACGCCCTGCCGCCTAAGCGTTCGACCCGGTTCTCAGCCACACCCGGAGCAACGCCCAAGCGAACCACGGATTCGTGAGGCTTATTGGTTTGGGGCTTGTTCATGATGATTGCGCTCTCTCCAGATCACAGAATGCCAACCGGGGCGGCCCGACTCGCGGCTCGGGGCCTCGTCGCTGTGCGAAAGATACCACAAAACTCACTGCTCCGACGAGCCGCAAAAAAATGCGGGATGCGGAAGGAACGCTCCTTCCGCAACCCGCAGGGGGTTAGTCAAACTCCGGCGGTGAGCTCAGAACGTGAAGTGACCGCCCACTTGTATGATGCGCTGGCCGCCTTCGGGGCCCGTGATTACGCCAGCCGTGCTATCGGCCAATACGCCGTTGGTGTAGCCAACGTTCGCATCCGGGTTAGCGTAGTTGACATGATTGAACACGTTATACATGTCAGCCCTGATTTCCAGTTTCATCCCCTCGCGGTGAAGGGAAAAACTCTTTCCGATGCTGAAATCTGCGTTAAAGAAGCCCGGCCCGATCAGGGTCATGCGCCCGTTGTCGCCAAAGGTCCCAGGCGCCGGGTTGGTGTAGGCCGCGGGATTGAACCACTCCTTGATTGTTGGATTTGACAGCTTCGGGTTGCCGATTAGCTCGGGATATAGCGTGGAGCCGGCGCTGAGCGATGAGTCGAGCCCTGTGTCAATACCCTCAGCAACCGAATTCTGGATCACCGGGGTAAACGGAACACCCCCGTGCCACTGGAAGATAGTGGAGACGCGCCAGCCACCCGCGATCTGGTCCGCCACGCCGTGAAGCGCAAACTGGCGCCCGCCGCCGAACGGCAGTTCGTAGACGATCTGAGCGGTCAGGAAATTCGTCGTATTGAAGTCCGCCAAACCGTAATTGGCGGCCGGGACGTATGCGTTCTGGTAGATATCGACGCCCGATCCGTGACCGTTCCCGGTGCCGGTGTCGAGCGCTTTCGACCAAGTGTAATTGGCCTGGAAGGTCACGCCCTGCGACATCCTCTTTTCCAGGTGTACTTGCAGTGCGTTGTAATTCGACCATCCTGTGTAGTTCTGAGCCGCAATAGAGTTGAATATGGGGTTGGGGTTCCCGCAGTTATAGCCCGTGCACCCCAATTTGGATACCGGAGCCTGGTTGATATCGGTTGCAAAGTTCAGGTTCTTGCCGCGCGTGTTGAAGTAGCCTGCGTCCACCAGGATGCCACCCGCAAACTGGTGCTGAACACTGAGGAGAAACTGCTGCACGTAATCGGTAGGTATGTTACGCGGGTAATACTCCACGGAGCTATAGTTGTCGATTTCCGGCGAGAGAGTTTGAAGCGTCGGATAGACCACTGTCCCGGCAGGCGGCCCTACTGCCAGTTTCCATGCATAGCTCCCGTTGACATATCCCCCATTTCCGTTGTTGTGGGGATTGAAGCCGAGGCCGAGCGCGCCATCGGTGTAATTCTCGGCATCGCGCGCCGCGTCAAAAATACCGTAGCTGGCCCGGATGGACCACTTCTCGCGGGGTGCCCAAGCGACACCAACTCGGGGTGCGAATTCCTTGTAATCGCCGTTTTGGATTGTCGACATGTTGCTTGTCGACCCTCCATATTGCGTATCGCTCTGCCCGCCAAAGAGGATGGCGCCTTTGTAGGCCCCGCCATCCGCGGAATTAGGCAGATAGGGGTCGTAATTGCCGAACAGGTTGTGATTCACGCCCCATCCAGACTGCATCTGCCAGCGGAGACCCAAGTTCAGCGTCAGATGCGATGTGACCTTGAAGTCGTCACTGGCGAACACCGCCGAATTCCACATGTGAGCGCTGGTTGCGTCGGAATCGTAGACATACCATCCGTAAACGTCGCCAGCCAGAAAGTCGGCGTACGGGATTCCGGTGACGCCTCCGTTGAATTCGAAATTACCCGAGCTGATATCCCCCCAGCTCGTATAGTCCTGGTAATCTTTGTCGTACTCGCCGCCAACCTTGATGGTGTGCCTGCCGCGAATGAGCGTGATGACATCGGAGACGTTGTACACACCTTGGCCCAGAGCGGCATCTATGTTACCATTTTCGCCGCATCCGGAACCCAAAGCGACGCATCCAACGCCCGCTCCGCTATCAATCGTGATTTTGGGAAACACGTTGGCCGGAGAATTGGTGCCATAGGCCGGCTCAAGGCCAAGCGAGGTTGGATCGTTCTTATCGAGGGAGGGCGGCTTGTACTTATCAAGCTCGCGGTTTGCACCCAGACGAAACTCGTTCAGCACCGTCGGGGTGATCGTGTAGATATACGTGAGTTGTCCGGTCAGATTGTCGGTTTGCCCTTGGGAATACGACGTGGCGTCGTTGGGGTACAGAGGATCCGCGGGGACATAAGACGACACAGTGGGAAAATAGTTGAAGCTAAACGAGAGTCTTTGGCTGTCCGAGATATTGTAGTCGACCTTGCCTGTATACCAGGTGGCCGTATTCGGACTGGTGCCGTTAAACACGAAATTGTTGATTGTGGGGCAGCTTGGTGAAGTGGGGCATCCCGAAACCCATCCCGGAGCGGTAGCCCCGGGGAAGTAGCTCTGAAGCTTCAATGCCACGGGATCGTAGGTTCCCAGCAGGGTGCCGGTGGGACTGAAGGCGGCTCCTGTGGAGCCTCGGATTCCGGAAAAATTGCCCGCTTCCATGGCAGCGGTCGGGTAACTATAGAGTCCGGAAGTTGGAGCGGACGAAGGGTTGCGCTGGTAGTTGAAGAAGAAAAACAGCTTGTTCTTCTTGATCGGCCCGCCCACGCTGCCGCCGTAGTTATTCCAGTGCTCCACGGCCTTCGACCCCGTGTGATTGTAAAAACCTCTGGCGTTCAGCGCGGTGTTTTGATCGAATTCATATGCGCTGCCGTGCCAATGGTTGGTCCCGCTTTTCGTGATCACATTAATCGAAGTGAGACCATTGCCATACTGCGCGGGTGCATTGCCTGAATTGATGCTTACCTCGGAAATGGAGTCAATGGGCGGGATGAAGTTGCTGCTGTTGAAGTCTCTCGGAGCGGTGGCAGCCGAACCGTCAGACAAATAGTTGATATTGTATCCCTGCGTGCCGTTGATTCCGACCCCCTGGCCGGCGGCTTCCCCAGCGCCTCCGCCGGTATTCACGCCGGGAATAAGCTGAGTCAACTCCGCGCGCCAGTCGGTGCCAACGATAGGCGCCGAGTCAATCGCCTGGGAGTTCAGGCTCACGTGCTGCTCGGTTGTCTCCGTTTCAACCAGCGGCGACGCTGCGTTCACCACAATTTCCTGGGTGGAAGCGCCGACTTGGAGCGTCGCGCTAATTTCGATTGTCTCGATCTGGAGAACAATGCCTTCGCGGACAAAATCGCGAAAGCGTTGCTTCGAGAATGTGACTGTATAGCTGCCCGGCGCCAGAAACGGCACATCGTACAGGCCGGACTGGTTCGTCGCCGTTGGAGTGACGACACCGGTCTGCACGTTCTTGATCGAGACCGCCGCTCCCGGAACAAGGGCTCCCAAAGAATCCGCCACGGAGCCTTTGAGTTCCCCCGTGTTCGCGTTTTGGGCTCTGGCGAGAGGGGCGAATAAGATCGCCGCCGCCAGCAAAACTCTGAGACTGTACCGATGAAGCACCGTCAAATCAATCACTTGAGCCTCCTGAGAACTGAGAATCCCACCAATCGCCCGCACCCAACGCTCGGATACCTGACAATCCGCGTAAGGGCAACCGATTGATTCTACGACCTGTTTCCCGGCGAAGAAATCCGTCTAAAGTAGGACTGCCGCTTGAAAGCATCGATCCTTGTGCACGACGGATAGCCGTCGGGGTACGCAACTGATTTTCTCCGTCCGCCCTTGTGGCGGAGGTTCTCGCCGTGGGGCTCATCTGCCCAACTCCGCAACAGCCTGGTATTCCGGGACCACTTGAACGTCTTGCAGTTCAGCAACTTGGCCACAGGGAGGGAAAGAGATGTTGGCTCCGGCGGGCAAGTAAATCGGAGCATCCTTTTTCATCGGGAGGATTTGCAGTCTCAGGGTTTCGTCCGCTTCCGGGGCCGAAAACCGGCGCAACGCGATTTCGAAGGGCGTTCCCTTATAGAAGTCATCCGTCGCCAGTTTGCCATCGGCATAGACGCGAGCGATGTCACCCATGTAGGTGATCCTCAAAAACACATTTCGCACCGCCGGAGAAGTGATCGCTGGAACCTGAATCCTCCATTCGGCGGCGCCATTGAACGCCTCGGCCTCCGGCGCCTCAGCCACTTCCTTGCCCATACGAACCGGCGGGCGAACCTTTGCATCGCGGAGTTTCTTAACCGTCGCTCGTACCGTTTCTGACTTTACGTGACTCTGGTATTGCTCGAAGAGACCATCAGGACCGGAGGCGATGAATCCTGTCGGCGTGGCATCGGGCCTCGGGAGAATCTCGAACGCTAACTGACTGGGGTCGGTGGTGCTGAGATGGACGGCGTCGGAAGTGAAATAGAGGTCGGCGGCTGACAGTAACAATCGCGCGCGACCAGCCAAATTCGCCTTCCACGCATCGCGTGCCATTTCTCGAGAAAGCACGATGATCTGGATTTCCCGGCCCCCGGCCTTCCGGATGTGTATGGCGGCCTGCGTTCCCGGTTCGACACCGTCAACAATGATGTGATGGTTCTCACGTTCGATTCTGGCATGCGGAGCTTCGATAATCTCATCCGCGGCGGATTCGAACGCAAACTCCGCTGGCAGGCCCGGCCAGGCAAAGAACACATAGGTATTCGGTTCTCCCAATCGGCAGAGGAGTTGCGCGGTCGAATACTGAAGCAAGGTTCCTCCCAAATTGAGATTCACGGGCCACATGACATAGGCACCGCTGGGGATTTCCGTCGGATGCCGCGGCACCTTCATTTCGCCCGCGGCTGTTTTCAAACGAACCTGGAAATTCTTTCGCGCGGGTAGCGGATAATTCCTCTGGTAGTTGTTGATGAACACGAAACCATGATCTCCCTCGAAACGTGCCGCCACACGAGGAGTCGCGGTATCGCTCTTGCTCGCCGGCATGCGGTCCGGAAAATACGCAGTCATCGTCGCCAGGCTGGAACCGAAATCATCCAGAAACAGGTGAAATGTCTTCAGGTCCCGGAGCGAGGGATTCATCTGTCCAAACTCACCAAAAGGAGCCTGGTAGTCATAGGATTTCACCGGGAGATCGTTGGGATAACCCGTGGCCTGGGACTCCTGTAGAGTTGTGCGTTTGCCATCCGGATTGGTTCCACCATGAAACATGTAGTAGCCATACAACGTCACGCCCGATCCCAACTTGACCAGAACCATGGCGGCCACGTCGTCCGCGGTGAGTACGAGTCGCCGGTGATAAGACATCTCCATGCCGCCGCCCATCTCCGCCGTCAGGAAAGGATAGGAAACGAAACGGGCGTCAAGGTCCGGGCGTATGGCCCGCAGGTCGTCACCCACATTTTCGTCGCAACGAATGGGAGTGAAGAAGTAATTCGCGTTGGGTGGTAGTTTCTGCAAACTTCGGCCCCAAAAAGCGTCTGCATATCCCCCGAACACCGGCAGGAACTGCTGCTGCGGAACCTCCGCGGCATCCCAGCCGGTCGCGGTATAAAAGGGCGCGTCGAGACCCGCTTCGTGCGCTATCCGGAGGAGCGTCAGCATGTGCTCGGGCCCTTTACCTGGTCCACGCTCGTGATATTCGTTCTCGATTTGAACACCGATGATGGGGCCACCCTCTTTCCAGAACAATCCCTTCGTTTGCCGGCCAATTTGTTCGTAGAAACGACGAACATAGCGAAGATAGGCTGGGTCATTTTGGCGAGTGGGGTATTTCTGAATCAACCAATCCGGAAGGCCGCCATTGCGTACTTCACCGTGAGCCCAGGGTCCAACCCGGATCCAAACGTACAATCCATGTTTCGCGCAAAGTTGGACAAACCGGCGGAGGTTCCGTTGAGCCATCCAGTCAAACTGACCTTCGGTTTCTTCATGGTATATCCAGAAGATATACGTCGAAACAACCTGCACGCCGCCAGCTTTCATCTTCAAGATTTCTTCTTCCCAGCCACTTTCGGCGTAGCGCGCATAATGGAACTCGCCCATTACGGGAAACCAGGGAGTCCCGTCCTTAAGCAGATACCGGCTGTTCGCCGAAAGCACGTGCCCGTCCGGTGCTCGACCTCCAACCGCAAATGGAAGGGGTTCCGGCGGAGCGGCAGGCTGGCTTACGTCGATCAGCAATGATGAATCGTTATCCTGGCACACTCCTCTGGAACTGATACAAAACAAGACGCCAAATCCAGCCAGAAGCGCAAATGTGAATCGAATTCCAAGGTTGTCTCTCATCACCAAGTATCCTGATGCTTCGCATTGAAACTATCAATATACCGGCAGAGGGAAACTTTGCAATCCAACTAAGGTCGTACATCCAGTCGGCCTCCGGACGTGGTTTTGTGCGTGGTCTACAGGTGCTCCAATCCTCGCTGTAAAGCGACGATGACCGCTTGCGTGCGATCATTGACCTCCAGTCGCAGCAGGATCACGCTGACATGGCATTTCACGGTAGCTTCTGTAATGCCGAGTGCGCTGCCGATCTCCTTGTTGCTCTTCCCGCGCGCCATCAAAGAAAGTACTTCGCGCTCTCGCGGAGTCAACTCCGAGTTGGGAGTGCGATCGGCTAGGCTGCGCATGATCGGAGGGGGCAGAAATCTCGATCCCGAATGCACTCGGCGCAAAGCATCCACGAGGGTCTCGTGCGACATGCCCTTGATCAGATATCCCAGCGCGCCTGCTGCCAATGCTTGATGAACGTCCTCGTCCCCTTCATAGGTCGTCAGCACAACGCACTTTGCCTGAGGATCCTCCTGACGGATAGCGCGGATCGCTTCCATTCCACTCATTCCCGGCAGTCGCAGATCCATCAACGTGACGTCGGGATGATGTTTTTTGAACATCAGCACTGCTTCTTCTCCCGAGCCGGCTTGTGCGCAAACCCACATGTCCGATCGAGCGCCGATGATGGCAGCGACACCCAAACGCATGATGGGATGATCGTCAACAACCAGAACGCCGATTTTTTGACCTTGGTTCATGCCGTGACACTCATTCGTTGCTTCCCGGTGCTCAAGGGACGCACTGGAACTTCGATCAAAAGGGCAGTTCCATCTCCCAGCGAAGTTGTAATCTCGAAACGGCCGCCCACGCCTTCAACCCGCTCACGCATCCCGACCAAGCCGAAATGCCCGGTGTCTGCGGTGAAGGCTTTTTCGGAATCGAAACCACGGCCATCGTCGACCACTTGCAGTCGCACGCTCCCGCCCGTGAAATGCACACTCACGCGCACAACCTGAGGCTGAGCGTGGCGCACCGCGTTAGAAACGGCCTCGCGCGCAACCATGAGGACGACGTGAGCGACCCCATCATCCAGCGCTACCGGCCTGCCCGACGTTTCGAACTTCACTGACACATGGGACACTTGGCTCATCTGCTTGGTCATTTGATCGAGCAAAGGGCTAAGTCCGGGAGGAGCGCTCCCCTTCTGACGAAGATCCCAAACCGCGCGCCGCGCCTCGTTAATTGTCTCGCGGACCTGCTCCCGAGCCGAATCGAGCAGCGCGCGAACTGGCCCGGCCTCGTCCAGATCGAGTGAAACCACTGCCTCAAGCAGAGCCGAAGTGCTAGCGCAACCCTGGATAACCGTGTCGTGAATCTCGCGCGCTATGCGGTTTCTCTCTTCGAGCACGGCTTCGAATCGCTCATGCACCTGACTCAATCGAATTCGATAGGCGCTCAAAACCGTGGCGAAGGCAAGGGCCGCGCACAGAGCCAGAAACCAACCAGTCCGATAAACATGCGGCCGCCAATCGATTCCTAGCCAGGCCTGAGTCGCCTTATCCGGCATATTCATTTCGAATGCCTGAACCCTAAATCGGTACTCTCCCGGCGGTAAGTTCGTATAGTTCGCCACTCGGCTGTTCAGCGGCTCCGTCCAGTCGCGATCGAAACCTTCGAGCATATATCGGAAGCGGATGCGTTCCTGCGATCGCAGGCGTATGGCGCTGTAGTCGATCTCGAGTCTGCCATCGCCAGGCGGGACGAGGAGTCGGCCGGTAACCGGCTTCTCGCGGCCGTCCACGAGCACCTGCTCGATGACCACCTGCGGCAGATCGCGTGGACGCGTCTGGTCGGGCAGGATTCGAACCGGTCCGCGATTGCTGGGGAACCACAGCTCACCGCTCGCCGTGATGCAGCCTGCGGGTTGCGTACCGCCATGCATTTGCGTCGCTTCAACACCGTCTGACAGACCGTAAAGCGTGACTGAGGGATGAAAATCCGGGTGTTCCGCGAGCCAATCCAAATCGTGCCGGGGAACCGAAGAAATTCCGGTCGGTCCGCTCATCCAGAACGTTCCGCGCGCATCTTCAAGAATCTGATAAATGCTATTGCTGGCGAGCCCTTGACCACTGTTGAATGACGTCAGCTTCCCCGCTCGCCAGCGAATTAGCCCGCCTCCGCGCGTCCCGAACCAAAGCCCTCCATCCCGATCCTCGTGAATGGTCCATACCTTCTCCGAACGAAGCCGCTCCGTGACTTCGTCCTGAAGAAAGCTCCCATTTCGCCAATGGCTCACTCCGTGATCGGTTCCAATCCACAGATCGCCCCTGCTGTCCTCCATCAGTGTACGAACGCTGAAATAACAGAGGCCGTCGGCCATCCTGTAACTGGTTATCTCGCCGTTGTGCCACCGATTGACGCCCTCGTCGGTCCCAATCCAGATGCTACCGTCGTGACTCTCGAGGAAAGCACGGATAAAATCGTTGGTCAGGCCGGATCGCGTGGTGTAGTGAACTTGGCTGCCGGCTTTCGATCGAAATGCTCCATGACCGTCTGTGCCGACCCACAGAGCGCCTGAGCTGTCGCGAAAAACATTGCGCACACGAATCCCGGGCCCCGGGGAAGGGATCCGTTCCGAATCGTCGCGTCGCGGATTAATTCGATATAAGTCCGTGCTCGCCACAATCAGCGAACCATCGAGATCGGGGTATATCGTTCCGAAATCCGCATTCTGGACGTCGGGCAGCGGGAACGTACTCATTGCCGTCCTGCTCAAACGCAACAGACCCGTCTGCATGCCGCCCCAGAGGTTTTGTTCGCTGTCCTCGAACAAGGCCAGCACGGTGCTACTCGGAGGATCGTCGGAAGTCGTAACTCGTGTGAAGCGCCCATCCCGAAAGCGAAGCAAGCCCCCACCTATGCTGCCAATCCACAGCGTGCCCTCAGCATCTTCTCGCAACACTCGAACGGTGCTGGCGACCTCCGGGAGTTTCTCGAAACGCGCACCCTCTTGGGCCGTTCGCCGCTCGAGCCCTGACACTGTGCCGACCCAAAGTGTTCCGTCGCTGGTTTCGAGAATGGATTTAACACGGGTGGCGCTTGGATAGCCTTCGAGCAATAACTCTTTACATTCACCACCCTGAATCATCACAAGCCTGGAGCCACCAACCCACAAGCGGCCTCGATGGTCCTCGCGGATAGCATGTACGGCGAGCGCGGGGATCTTGCCATTGCCGTCCGTGCGGATGAAGCGCCCACCGGAAAGCTGAAACAAGCCGTCGTCCGTCCCGACCCACAAAGTTCCTTCGCGGTCTTCATAAACAGCCCTCACAAAGCCATTCGTCAAGCCGCCCGGCGCGGAATAGGCCTGGAAGATGCCGTTGTGGTACCGGAACAAACCGCCACCCTCCGTGCCGGCCCACAAACTCCCGTCACGCGAAACGGTCAGGCAGAAAATACTGTTTTCGTGTATCTCTGGCGTGTTTCCGCGATCGAAAACGACGAACCGCGCTCCGTCGAATCTCACCAGCCCACCGCTCGTCCCGATCCAGAGGTAGTGATCGGGCGTCTGCGCAAACGCTTGCACCGTGTTTTCCGGCAGTCCATCCTGGGTCTGCCACACACGGCGAGTGTAGCCATCCGCGAAGGTGCGTTGCGTGACCGCATCAAGCTGCGTGGCCTGGCAGAAAACGAATGCACACACCCAAATGGAGCGATACATTACGGATAAGCACATCCTATCACTTCGGGGCAAACGTGGTTGACTTGGCGTGCCGGGGCTGAGCGCCCCACAGCCGGCCGCCAGCCATCCTCGCGGCCGCCCACTCATCCGGCTGTGGCCGCCAGTCCTCTGAAAACCATTGCACTTTTCGGCGGGTCGAGTAGAATCGATCCAGGTGGGTTGAAACCGAGTATCAGGCCTGAAATCGAATGACCCGTGCCAGGCTGGCTGGGCCTTCTGCGCATTGCTGCCGGCCCTCCTGCCCGTTCCGGCGGCGGGCTGGCCAAGAATAAGGAATAGGGAGCCTTGATCCACATGAATCGACGCGCCATCTTACCAGCGGGGCTGCTCGTTGCGGTCCTGACCTGGCTGCCATCGCTCGCCTTCGGCCAGAACGCGAGCTGTTCGCTCAGCGGCACCGTCTATGACGCGAGCAACGCGGTGGTTCCAAACGCCAAGGCCGTGCTGACAGACGAAGCTACAAACACGACTCGCGAGACGGTCTCGAACAACGGCGGGTTCTTCAGCCTCTCCGCCATCCAACCCGGCTCTTACAAGGTCGCCATTTCGGCGCCTGGCTTCGCCGTCTGGGAGCGTGCACACATCGTCTTCAGCCAGGGCGAGAACCGGAATCTGCCAAACGTCGTGCTGCAGGTTGGGATCGCCGCCGAGCACGTTCACGTGTCAGCCTCACTTGACTCGATCGCACCGCTCGAGACCGGTGAGAGCCGTCAAACGCTGAACGGCACCATGGTGAGCGACATTCCCATCGAGGGCCGCAATGTCACCGAACTCATCAAGATCATGCCGGGCATGGCCATGAACAGCGGCCTCTCGCAACACGCATGGACCAGCCTGGTCACGCAGAGCAACGTCGGACCGGTCGGACAATACTCCGCCAACGGTACGCAACCCAACGGAGCGATGACTGTCACCTCTGACGGCGCCAACCTGCTCGACCCCGGCAACCAAGGCACCCAAGTGGCCAACATCAATCCGGACCAGACCGCGGAGGTAACCGTACTTACCTCGGCCTACGGCGCCGAGTATGCCAAGGGGCCGGTCACCATCCAGGCCATCGGCAAGAGCGGTGCATCCGCATTTCACGGCGCACTGTACTTATATGTGTCTGCTTTCAAACTCGACTCTGAAGATGCCTATTACAAGACCCTTGGATTCTCCCGGTCGGAAACCACCCCGTCTTTCTTCTTTCCCGGCGGCGAGATTGGCGGCCCGGTGCTGATTCCGGGCCTCCGGTTCAATCGTAAGCGCGACAAGCTGTTCTTTTACATCGCACCGGAAGGCATGGATCAGCCCATGTTCTCGGGCGCTCAGACTTTCGTTCCCACCGCGCAGATGCTGCAAGGGAATTTCTCGCCGCAATATATTGCCACTCTCGGCACGGCATTCGCGAACGCCTATCCTTACTATGCGGCGCTCCCAACCGAGCACGGAGCCGCTGCCGAGTATCCCGGCGGAATCATCCCGGAGAGTCTGCTCAATCCGACTTCGCTCGCCTATACGAACAGCTTCCCCCAGATAACCTGGCAGCAACCCACCGCCGCTGGCAACAACTTCTATTACGGGCTAAAGACGCCGGCGGATCGTTTTGAGTTTCGAGTGAGGACGGACTACAACGTCAACGACAGGACCAGGGTTTCCGTGACATGGAACCGGCAGGATGAGTTCGATCATAATATAACCGGCGTCTGGTACTACCCCGGCACCGCGCTTCCCTATCCGTCGCCTATGCCGGCCCACGAGGTTTCGAACATACTCAGCGGCAACGTGCTTCACGTGTTCGGTCCCACGCTGACCAACGAGACGGTAGTCGCATTCGCCAGGTTTCTGAACCCGGTTCGGCTTTCCGATCCCTCCACGGTTAACCCGGCTACGCTCGGTCTCAGTGGCTATCAGCCTTTAGTGCCCGATCCGTATTTGCCGCAGCCCCCCAACGTGTCGGGCGTCCCCGGTTACTATGCACCCGCTTTCGGCACCAGCTTTCAAGGCGGCGATTTCGGAAAACTGTCGCTCGATCCTTCGGTCGCCGATAATCTCTCCAAGGTGGTAGGCACCCATGCTCTGAAGTTCGGCGTCTATTGGGACTTCGCCGAAAACAATCAGCCGGGCGGATTGGGAAACTTCCCGCAGGGGATTCTTCAGTTCGGTAACACGGGTGCGGACTCCAGCGGCAACAACCTGGTCGATTTTCTCACCGGCCGCGTGCAGTCCTTCCAGCAGGTGCCAGCCCTCAGCGTATACGATCTCAGGCAGAGTCAGTATTCGCTGTATGCGCAGGACCAGTGGAAGGCAAGTCGCAGACTGACCCTCACCTACGGCGTGCGGCTCGAACACGTCGGCCAATGGTGCCCCACCAGCGGGCCCGGCTTGGCCGTGTGGAACCCAGCCTCATACGACAACACCAGCGCCGCCGGGCCGTGGACGGGCCTCTTGTGGCACGGCATCGACGACAAGATTCCCATGTCCGGCTTCCCGTCGAAACCCTTCTTCCCGTTGCCGCGATTCGGCGTGGCCTGGAACCTTTTCGGAAATGGCAAGACCGTGCTCCGTGGCGGGTTCGGCGTATACCGCTACCAGTTCTCTTATAACAGCGCGGTCACCGCGGGAATCTATGACGAGCCGACCGGCATCCCCAGTTACAACCTCACTAACCCGGCGAACCAGGGATGGAACTTCGCCCAGTACGGTCTGCCGAGCACGGTCCTGGGTCTGGGTGGAAATCTCGGAGCTATGCAACAGGGAGACTCCCGGACGCCATATACGGAGACCTACAACGTCATCGTCTCCCAGGCTCTGCCGTGGAGGTCGATTCTCGAAGTCCAGTATTCCGGAAATCAGAGCCGCGACCTGCTGCTTTCCGGCAACGGCAGCACCATCGCCGCTCTGGGAAACCTGAATAAGACGCCGTCTGGCGCGTACTTCCTGCCGGACCCCGTCACCGGAGCGGTTAACGATCCGGCGTCGGCGGCGATCCCCTACCAGGACTACCGGCCTTACAAGAACTATCAGACGATGTTACTCGTCAGTCATGGCAGTTATCAGAACTACAATGCGCTGATGGCGTCCTGGAACAAGCAAACCGGGCCAGTCACTTTCATGCTGAATTACACCTTCAGCAAGGTGCTGGGCATACGCGACGGCGAGTCGGACAACGGAGCCGGCAATGGCTTCGCCGTGGATCCCTGGAACCTCAACGGTAACTACGGCGTGCTGCCGTACGATCACACCGGCATCTTCAACGCCGCGTATTCAATTCACGTGCCCTTCCATGTCCATGGCAACCACCTCTTGGAGGGGGTGGCCAACGGCTGGGTGATTTCCGGCACCACCATGTGGCAAAGTGGCGCGCCGATTCAACCCAATACGGGTGGCAATCTGTATCTCGCCACCACCGGCGGCTTGACCTCGCAGATGTGGCTGGGCACGGATTCGGAGGAAATCCTGCCCGTGCTCACCTGCGACCCGCGCAATAATTTGAAGCCCGGGCAGTACTTCAATCCGGCTTGTTTCGCGCTCGCTCCGCAAGGCCAGAATGGCCCGGCGGTCTGGCCCTATATCAAGGGGCCGAACTACTTCAATAGCGACCTGTCGGTTCATAAGGAGTTTCGTATTCGCGAGCACACGATTGACGCGCGCTTTTCCGCGTTCAACTTTCTCAATCACGCGATACCCCAGTTCACTGGCGCCGACACGGAACTGGACTTCGCGGCGCCTGTGGCGGGCACCAAGAACTCCAACGCTCTCACCACGGGCTACCCGATCTACTCAGTGGGCTCCCGCATGGTGCTAATCGCCTTCAAGTACAGGTTCTGAGCCGCGTTAGAATATGGCCGGTACTTCTTCCCGGCCACAGAAAGGAGATGGCGCGTGGGCATGTATTATCCGCTGCTGCTGATATTGTTGAAATGCTTCAACGCCATCGCCTATACCTTCGTCTCGGTCCTGTCCCTGCGACGGCTGCGCGCGCGGAAAGCGCAATGGGGCGGCTATGGCTACGCCTGTCTGGTAATGTCGATCGCCGCCATGTTTCTGAGCGGTCTGGCTCAGGAGTGGGCAGTCACCACGCTGCACCGCAGATTTGCACTGCTGGATTTCGTTGACGGACTTGCCACCTTGCTTGCGCCGCCGCTGGTATTTCACGTCTTATACCACAGTGAGCGGTTGCAACTGCGTGGCCGGCGCGTCTGGGCGACGCTGCTGGCCCTCTGCTGGCCGATCACCGCGGCGGTGGCGATTGCCGCCGTGGCGGCGTACCGTGGCGGCCACGAGCGGAGTCTGTGGCAACTGTCGGTCGCCTTCGATGCCTACTGCGCACTTTGTGCGATCGGCATACTGGTTGCTTCCCGCAACCGCCTCGGGCTGTTCGCACGCGGCCCGCGCCGCTGGTTAGTATTGCTGTTTCTGGCGTGGATCTGCCTCGCCGCACTCGAGCCGCGGTGGCAGGGCCGGGCCGTCGCCTTCGCCGTAGCCATCGGCATAGACATCTGCTCGCTGGCCTTCGTTTTCATCGTTACATACTACACGGAGCGGCTCACCTTCTTCGACGTTCTGGTGAAGAAGGCCGCCTTCGTCTTCGCGTCGCTGCTGCTGCTCACGCTCTACTTCGCGTTCGTCACTCCGTTCATCTGGGCCATGCACCTGCGCGGCTGGATCGGCACCCTGGTTTGGGCACTCTCGGTGTGGCCCATCGTGCTCCTGGCTCCTTGGGGGCAACGCAAGCTTTCGCGCTGGGTGGACCGGCTCTGGCTGGGCCGCCGCTTCTCGCCCGCCGAGGCCACCCGCTACTTCCTGGCCGGCCTGCAGGGCGCCATCAGCGCCGGCGAACTGCATAAGCTTGCCGAACAACACCTGAGCGCCATCTTCCGGGCGGGCGTGGAGGTGCTGGGCGATGCCGCCAGCCAATCCGGCGGTTCGCGTACCGGGGCGGCCATTACCGTGCCCATTCGCCTGCACGGTGAACCCACTGGGGTGATCCGCGTCCAGCCGCGCGCGGACAGCCAGCAGTTTCTCAGCGAGGATTTCGATCTTCTCTCCTCGCTGGCGGAGGCGTTTTCATTCCTGCTGGAAAATCTGCGCCTGCGCGAAAAGCGTCTGGAACAGGAGAAACGGGAGCAGCAACTGGTTTTGAACGCCAACCGCTCGGAGTTGAAGGCTCTGCGCGCCCAGGTCAATCCCCACTTTCTGTTCAATGCGCTGAACACCATCGCCAGCCTCATCCCGCGCCAACCCGATCGCGCCGAGCGAACCATCGAGCAGTTGGCGGAGTTGTTCCGTTACACTCTGCGCCGGTCGGACCGGGAGTGGGTAACTCTCGAAGAGGAACTCGAAGCCGTCTGCGCCTACCTGGACGTCGAGCAGGCGCGCTTCGGCGACCGCCTGGCCATTCGGATCGAGGCGTCCGTTGAAGCCAGGCAGATGGGGATCCCCGCCATGATCGTCCAAACCCTCGTGGAGAACGCAGTCAAACATGGCGTCGGAGGCATTCGAACTCAGGCGGTGGTCGAGGTCAGCGCCGAAGTCTCCGCATCCGGATTGCGCATTGCGGTCGGCGACAACGGCCCCGGATTTCCCGCCGCCGCGATGCGGGCGTTTCCGCCTGGCAACGGCGGCTACGGACTGCGCAACATCCGCGAGCGCTTGCAGGGGCATTTCGGGGAAACTGCCAGCCTGACCGTGGACCGCGACACAAGGCTGGGGATGACCGTAGTCAGCGTTCGCCTGCCGCGCGCAGTGTCGCAGGCGGTGGAGGCGAGGGCGCAATGATCCGGGTCATGCTGGTAGACGACGAGCAGGCGGCGCGGGAGAGGCTGCGGCAGATGCTCGGCCCGATTCCAGGCCTCGAAATCGTGGGCGAGGCGGCCGATGGCGAACAGGCCATCGAGAGGATCGTCGATCTGCGGCCGGACCTGGTCCTGCTGGACATCCAGATGCCCGGCTGCACTGGTTTGGAAGTGGCGGCCTGCCTTCCAACCCCTCGCCCCAAAATTATCTTCTGCACCGCGTTCGATCAATACGCCGTCGATGCGTTCGAGCTGCACGCAGTCGACTACCTCCTGAAGCCCGTCAATCGCGTCCGGCTGGCGCGCGCCATCGACCGCGTCTGCCAGGGCGATGGCCTCGAAGCCGGTGGCGAGGTCGAGCGCATCCTCGCGGCGTTGCGCGCCAGGAACACGCGTCTGCTGGCTCGCTCGGGCGATGGGTATCGGGTCATCCCGCAGTCTGAGGTGGTGCACTTTTTCTCCGACACTGGGCTGACCAAGCTATGCACCCGCGATCGTACCTACCTTCTCGATCCGACCCTAAACGATCTGGAGCAACGTCTGGACCCCGCTCTGTTCTTCCGCGTTAGCCGCGCCGCCATCGTGAACCTGGACTGCGTGACTGAAGTCCTGCCGCTGATCGGCGGTGTGGCCGAGGTGGTGCTGAACACGGGTGTGCGCCTCGAAGTCAGCCGCCGGCGCGTCAAGGATCTGCTGCAACGCCTTGGCGGCGAGGATCCGAACAAGGTAGCCTCGTGAGCCGCCACTTGTGACAACCGCCGGTGTCTTTTGGTCGCTGGCCACCGCCAAAGCCCTCCCTCGCATCTGATAATGTAGGTCCAATGCCTCAGCAGAACCCGTTCCAGGATCCGTTGCGCTTCGAACGGCGCGTGCCACCGTGCGCGGTAGTGATTTTTGGCGCCAATGGCGACCTCACCAAGCGCAAGCTGTTGCCCGCGCTCTACCGTCTGGCCTACGACCGGCGCCTGGCGCCCGGATTCGCCATCGTGGGAACTTCGCGCACGATTCTCACCGACGATCAGTTTCGCGACAAGATGAAGGACGCGGTCGCCGCGTTTTCCGAAGACACCAAGCTGGATGAAGATCTCTGGAAGACGTTTGCCGAGGGCCTCCATTATGTCGCGGGCGACCTTGGCGACGTCGCGCTGTTCCAGCGCATCGGAGAGAAGCTCGCCCAAATCGACCAATCCCGCCAGACCGGCGGCAACGTGCTCTTCTATCTTTCCACCCAGCCCAGCCAATACGCGCTGGCGGCGCAGGGCATCGGCGCGGCCGGCCTGCAGCACGGCGCGGGCTGGCGCCGGCTGGTAGTCGAGAAGCCCTTCGGCCATGACCTGGCCAGCGCACGCGAGCTGAGCGATCGCCTGCACGAAGTCTTCGACGAATCGGCCATCTTCCGCATCGACCATTACCTGGGTAAGGAAACCGTGCAGAACATCCTGGCGTTTCGCTTCGGCAACGGGATTTTCGAGCCGCTCTGGAACCGCCGCTACATCAATCACGTCGAGATCACCGCCGCCGAATCGATCGGCGTCGAAGGCCGCGGCGCTTATTACCAGGAAGCTGGCGCGCTCGCCGATATGATCCAGAACCACCTCTTGCAGGTGATGGCCACCATTGCCATGGAGCCCTGCGCCAGCTTCCGCGCGACCAGCGTGCGCGACGAACGCTCCAAGCTGCTGCGCTCCATGAAACCCATGACGCCCGACGAGATCCGCCAGAATGCGGTGGCGGGCCAGTACGGCCCGGCGCGGATTGGCGGCGGAGACGTCCCCGGCTTTCGCCAGGAGCCCGGCGTCAACCCTGCTTCGACCACCGATACCTACGCCGCGGTGACCCTCTGCGTGGAGAACTGGCGCTGGGCCGGCGTGCCTTTTTATGTCCGCACCGGCAAGCGGCTGCCCAAGCGCGTCACCGAAATCGCCATCCACTTCAATCAGGCCCCGCTGGCCATGTTCGATGGCGAGATGGCGGACGGCACGCCCAATCTGCTCATCGTGCGCATCCAGCCGGAAGAGGGCATTTCGCTCAAGTTCCTTTCCAAGCGCCCCGGCGCCGGCATGAAACTGCGTCCGGTGTCGATGGATTTCAACTACGGCTCCAGCTTCGGCGAGCGCTCGCCCTCCGCTTACGAAACCCTGCTGCTCGATGCCTTGCTCGACGACGCCACTCTCTATACGCGGCAGGACATGGTGGAAGCCAGTTGGGCCGTGGTCGAGCCCATCCAAAACGTGTGGCGCGAAGAGTCCGTCGACTTCCCCAACTACGCCGCCGGAACCTGGGGACCGGATGCAGCCGACGCCATGCTGGCCCGCCGCGGCCACATCTGGAGGAAACCGTAATGGCCGTCGCGCCTCCCGAGAAAATCCTCAAGGATCTCGCCGAGCTCTGGGTGACCACCGGCAAACAGGAAGCCGGCGTTGAGGCGCAGGGCGTGCTCCGCGCCTGCACCATGACCCTGATCGTCATCACCGAAGACCGCGAGGATCCCTCCGGCCTGGGCGAAACCATCGCCGCCCTGATGCCGGAGCATCCCGCCCGCACCATCGTCATCCGCCTTACCGGCGCGGGCGAACGCTCCATCGCGCAGCGCGTCTTCGCCCAGTGCTGGATGCCGTTCGGACAGCGCCGCCAGATCTGTTGCGAGCAGGTGGAAATCACCTGTTCGGACGCATCGCTCGGCGATCTGCCGTCGGTGGTGCTGCCGCTCGAAGTGCCGGATCTTCCCGTGATCCTGTGGTGCCGCAGCCCGCGCTTGCTGGGGATGGCCGACTTCCCCGCCCTGGCCGCCATGGCGCGCCGCGTGGTGGTGGATTCGAGCGCGTTAACGGATGCACCCGCCGCCTTGCGGCGTCTGGCGGACGAAGCCGCCCACGGCATGTTGCTGGGCGACCTCGCCTGGACCCGCCTCACCCGCTGGCGGCAAACCCTGGCGCAAATCTTCGAAGACCCGCGCCATGCCGCCCGCCTCACCGGCGCCGCGCGCATTACCGTGTGCGACGGGGGCGCCGTCACGACGCAGGCTCTTTACATGGGTACGTGGATGGCCGGCGCGCTCGAGGCCGCCGGCGTCAGCTCTACGGTGCACGTTCGCACCAAGGCGCAACAAACCTTTGCCGAACTCGAATGCGGCGACTTCCACGCCCGCCTGGAACGCCAGGACGACCACTTGGTGTCCACCTTCGACGGTCTCTCGCAGTATACTCTTCTGCCCAAGCCGGACGACTACCTGCTGCTGCGCGAGGAGCTCGGCATCGTGCATCGCGACCCGGTCTTCGCGAGTACCCTGTCGTTAACAAGTCAAGTTGTCCGGTTTTAATAATTAGTGATCTGTCCGCTTTGTGAAACAAAGCGATGCGGCCTTTAGGCCGCCGCCTTGTGGGTTTTGGGTTTGGCCTTTGCTTTGGTTTT
>Ga0224534_1000208_pt1 | contig 39573 bp, 31 predicted proteins | sample 714E12024metaG_FD_172012 | JGI IMG/M metagenome (GOLD analysis project Ga0224534, IMG submission 172012) | Peat soil microbial communities from Stordalen Mire, Sweden - 717 E1 20-24 | ecosystem: Environmental > Terrestrial > Soil > Wetlands > Peat | place: Sweden: Norrbotten County, Stordalen... | reverse complement strand
CTGCGTTCGATCGTTCGCGGCTGTACGCGTGGCAGCGCGATGCCCTCGACAGTTGGGCGGCAGCACAGCATCGCGGCGTCGTCGAGGCGGTGACCGGCTCCGGCAAGACGATGCTGGGCGTAGCGGCAGCGGCCGACGAACTGGCCCGGCGAGGTCAGGTGCTTGTCATCGTCCCCACCGTCGAGCTGATGCACCAATGGCACCGTCATATGACACCTGCTCTCCGGCCCGGCTACTCGATCGGTTGCCTCGGCGATGGAGAGACCGGAAGCTTCGCGACCCACGACATCGTCATCGGTGTGGTGAACAGCCTTCGGGAGAACGACCTGCGGATGACTCGTCGCGGAGGGCTGATCGTGGCCGACGAGTGCCACCGGTACGCCAGCACCATGAACCGGCTCGCGCTCGACCAACGCTTCGAGCGCCGGCTGGGCCTGAGCGCCACGTACGCCCGTGACGACGACGGACATGTCAATTGGCTCGATCCTTTCTTCGGCGGGACGTGCTTTCGGATGGGATACCGGCGAGCGGTCGACGACGGCGTCACGGCTCGTTTCACGGTCGGCCTGGTTGGTGTCGCCCTGCCTGCGGCCGACCGGGCGATCTACGACGAGCTCACTTCGCAGATCGGGCACCGGCACGCTCGGCTGATGCAGCGCTATCAACTACCAACTGCCTCTTTCGGCCAGTTCATTCAGGCGCTGAACCTGCTCGCCTCAGGGGTCGGCAGCGACGCGGCCGGCGCGAGTGAGGCCCGCGCCTACCTGGCCCTGCTGCTCGAACGCCGCCGTCTCCTGGGCGACACTCCGGCGAAGACGCGAACCCTGGCGGGACTCGCTCCGGCGATAGCCGCCGCCGACCGATCGATCGTCTTCACCGGCTCGATCGCAACAGCCGAGAGCGCCGCTCTGGCCCTGACTGCTCTGGGCTTGCGGGCTGAGTCCGTTCACTCGCGGCTCGCAACCGCGGACCGCCGCGAGGTGCTCCGGCGTTTTGCTGAAGGTGATCTGCAGGTGATCTCGGCACCACGGGTGCTGGACGAGGGCGTCGACGTCCCCGAGGCGGACCTTGCCGTCATCGTCGGTGCCAGCCGCTCCCGACGTCAGATGATCCAGCGGATGGGTCGGGTCCTCCGCAAGAAGCCAGACCACCGCCGAGCGCGATTCGCCGTCCTCTACGTCGAATCGACGGTCGAGGACCCGGCCCAAGGTGCCCACGAGACGTTCCTGGAAGAGATCACCGAGGTGGCTGACGAGGTGCGCTCGTTCGGTAGCGCGTCGGGAACCTTCGACGCCGCCATCGAGTTTCTCCGTCGGCTCGCCGGTTAGCGATGCGCCGTCCGCCGAGCGATGTGCTGAGCGACACGCTTCAGTGTAGTTGTTCGGTTCGATTAATGTGACGGCAACGAACAACGTCGGGAGCACAAGTGGCTGGTCGTCCCAAGAGAGCCGAGATCTATGGACGCCTTGACGAGGCCTTCGTGGAGCTGCGTGAACGCCTCGGTGGTCTGCCCGATCCGACTGAGGCGGACGACATCTGGACGACCATCTGGTACGAGGAGGCGCACAACTCGACCGCCCTCGAAGGCAACACCCTCGTCCTCAAGCAGGTCGAGGCGCTGCTTGCCGAGGGTAGAGCGGTCGGAAACAAGGAGCTCAGGGAATACATGGAAGTGAAGGGGTATGCGGACGCGGCGAAGTGGGTCTACGAACAGGCGCTCAAGCCGCAGCAGTCTGATGGTTCGCTGCTGATGTTGACCGAGGTCCGCTGGATCCATCAGGCCGTTCTCGGTCCGGTGTGGGAGGTCGCGCCGCATCCGTATGCAACCCCGAAAGAGGCTCCTGGCGGCTTCCGCGAGCACGACGTCGCCGAGTTCCCGGGGGGGATGAGACCGCCTTCCTGGACCGAGGTTGCCGGAGCGATGCGGGACTGGGTGCGTCATGCAGGCGCGCTCAGGGACGTCGCGTCGCCCTTCGAGGAGATCGCCGCCCTGCACGGTCAGTTCGAGCGGATCCATCCATTCCTCGACGGCAACGGCCGTACGGGACGCCTTCTCGTCAATCTCCTGCTGGTCCGCCTCGGCTATGCCCCGGCGATCGTGTACAAGCGCGACAGGGCGCGGTATCTGCGAGCGCTGCGAGCTGTTGACGCCGGCGAACCCGGGGCGCTCGGCGAACTCCTCGCCCGTGCCGTCCTCGACAACCTCTACCGCTTCATCGTGCCGGCCGTAGCCGGCCCGAAACGGCTCGTGCCCCTCGCTGCGCTCGCCGATCGGGGAGTCTCGGAGGACGCCCTCCGGATGGCCGCGAGTCGCGGTCGCCTCCGCGCGCACAAGGGACGCGACCGACAGTGGCGGAGCAGTCGGGCATCGGTCGACGAGTACAAGGCCGCGCGGCAGTTGCACCAGCGGTCGTTGCCAGCAAAGTGATTCTGGGCGCGGGGTCGTCCATACCCCGAGCCCACGCGTGGCGACCTTGGCGGCTGCTGTCGCCGGCGCGCAAACATGAGGACACGACCGCGCGAGACAGCTCCTGCGAGCATCTCGTGAACTCACGGCTTCAGGGCAGCGCCTCTTCTCTCCCATTGATCTCATCGGAAGTACGACGAGCAGGTCGCTTCCCGCCTCGGAGGTAGCTCACAGATCGCCGTGACCGACGGGTGCGAATTCTCGCGCATGTTACCTACGCGATACGAGCGGGTGAGATGCACGCTATGTCGCTCGAGCGCACGTCTCCAGATGAGGTCCCCGGTTCGCTCGGACCCGCCCTCGCGTCGCGCCGGGAGGCCCACGCGCTGCTCGTCGTTGGTGGCAGCAACCTGCTTCTCGTTGGCCTGATCGACCGACCGACTGGAGATCTCGACGTCATCGGTCTTTCGGAGCAGAGCGCGTACCGAAAGCTCGTCGAGCTGCCTGAGCCGCTTCGCCGAGCGGCAGCCGAAGTCGGTCTGGCCTTCGACCTATCGGAGCGGTGGCTCAACACTGACGCGGCGTCGCTTATGGACTCCGAGCTTCCGCCGGGATGGCGAGAACGGATCGAGATACGCCGATACGGCGCTCTCGAGCCGCATCTCACGTCACGGTTCGACCAGATCTGTTTCAATTTTTGGGCTGCTGTCGATGCAGGACCGAAGAGCAAACACTTCGTCGATCTGGTCGCGCTGTCACCGACAGACGCCGAGCTCGCGGTCGCCGCCGAGTGGACGGCGGATCGCGACATCTCTGACGCGTTCTCGACCCTGATCGCGCAATGCGTCGACGCGGTGAAGGGGGCGACACGCGATGACGACCGCTAAGGCCATCGAGCGTTCGTTACGATGCAACGTACTCGACCTCTGCCGGGGGGGGCATGGTCGGCGCTCGGGGTAACGAACAGTTCGCCGGTATCCCCATAAACGTGAGCGAACGTGTGTACGCTTTAGCACGTGAAGCTCGCCGCGTGGGCCCGTTCGTACGGCGTCCATCCCCAAACTGCCTATCGGTGGTTTCGCGACGGCACGATGCCAGTACCGGCACGGCGGCTGGCGTCGGGCACGATCGTGGTCGAGCACGACCCGGTGGCCGTTGCCGAGGGTCGGACTGTCGCCTATTGCCGGGTGAGCTCCCACGACCAGCGAGACGATCTCGAGCGCCAAGCCGGTCGCGTGAACCTATGGGCGAGCGAACACGGCCTGTCGGTCGACGAGGTCGTGACCGAGGTGGGTTCCGGTCTGAACGCGAAGCGCCCACGTCTCGCCCGGCTGCTCGCTGATGCGAGCGCGACGCGGATCATCGTCGAACATCGAGACCGCTTGGCGCGCTTCGGTGTCGAGCACCTCGGAGCAGCGCTCTCGGCCCAAGGCCGGGTGGTCCTCTTCGTCGACGAGGGCGAGGTGGACGACGATCTCGTACGCGACATGACCGAGGTGCTCACCTCCTTCTGCGCTCGCCTCTACGGCAGGCGCGGGGCGCGCAACAGAGCGCTCAGGGCGATCACGACGGCGAAGAACGGCGAAGCGGCCTGATGCTCGTGCACCAGGCGTTCCGTTTCGAGCTCGATCCAAGCAACGCGACGCGCTCCGCGCTCTCCTCGCACTGCGGGGCGAGCAGGTACGCGTTCAACTGGGGCCTCCGATTGGTCAATGATCAGCTCGAGGCGACGCGCAAGCTGACGGTCCTCGCGATCCGCCAGGGCGCCGGCGTCGAGGAGGCGACCACGTGGGCCCGCAAGGTCACAGGTCCAGTCCCCTGCTCGCTCCCGGCGCTGCGACGGGCGTGGAACGCCACGAAGCACGAGGTGGCCCCGTGGTGGGCCGAGAACTCGAAGGAGGCGTACTCCTCCGGGCTCGACGGCCTCGCCCGGGCGCTCGAGAACTGGTCGAAGGGGCGTCGCGGCGAGCGGGCCGGACACACGGGCTTCCCGACGCGGAAGAAGAAGGAGCACCGGAGGAGCTGCCGGCTCACGACCGGTTCCATCGGGGTCGTCGACGACCGTCATGTGAAGCTCCCGCGTATCGGGCGGGTCCGGACGAAAGAGCAGGCGACGAAGCTCCGCGAGCTGCTCGACGACGGACGTGCGCGCATCTGCTCGGCCACAATCTCCGAGGAGGCCGGCCGGTGGTTCGTCAGCTTCACCTGCGAGGTGGAGCGGCACGATGTGCACGGCCGGCTGCCCGACGCCGTGGTCGGTGTCGACGTCGGAGTGAAGCACCTCGCGGTGCTCTCTACCGGTGAGGTGGTCGAGAACCCGAAGGCGCTCGGCTCCTACGCGCGCCGCATGGCCAGGCTCTCGCGCGAGCTCGCGCGTCGCGAGCTCGGCTCGAAGCGCTGCCGGCGCACGAAGGCGAAGCTCGCGCGATGCCACGCCAAGGTGGCCAACACCCGTCGGGACGCGATCCACGAGCTCACCTCAGACCTCGTCTCGAGCTACGGCACCGTCGTGATCGAAGACCTGAACGTCGCCGGGATGACCGCCGCCCCGAGGTCGAAGCCTGACCACGCCGGAGGTCACGGGCCGAACGGCAGGCGCCGGAAGGCCGGGCTGAACCGGGCGATCCTCGACGCCTCTCCCGGCGAGGTGCGCCGTCAGCTTGTCTACAAGCTCGCCTGGCACGGCGGAACGCTCGTCGTCGCCGACCGGTTCTTTGCCTCATCGAAGCTCTGCTCGTCGTGCGGTGCAGTGAAAGCCAAACTGCGCCTCGACGAGCGCACCTACTGCTGCGAGCACTGCGGTCTCGTCATCGACCGCGACCTGAACGCAGCGCTGAACCTTGCCGCCTACGGGCGTCGAGCGCTGTCCGTCGCCGGGAGTGGCCCGGAGACTCGAAACGCGCGTGGAGGGGCACACCGCCGGCTCCGGTCGGACGCCCCGGTGAAGCGCGAAGACGGCACCGTGGAACCGGATAAGACCGTCACCGCCCCGTCGCAAGGCGAGGCTGCCTGACCGTGCTCACATTTGCGCACGGATCGGGTAACGGTCTCCGGCTGGTCGAGAACACACAGGACGTGGGCGATCGACCCCGAGCCGCTGATCGTCTTCGCCGCCACCGCGGACCTTGACCCGCGGCTTCGCGACGAGGCGCTCGACTGGTGTATCCGCAACTCACGTCACGTCTCACGCGTTCGCCTGCGCAATCTCGTGGTTCAACGACCCGACAGCACGGGCGAGCAATGGGGTCACTTCGCGGCCACGGTGAACGCTCACGCCCGCATTGAGTGGCCGCGAGCGTCCAAGCCGCGGCCGTACGCGGTCACCGGGCGATCCAACCTCCGACCACTGACTGAGCCGTCAATGGTTCTCCTACGCATTCGAGCGATGTTCGGACTCGGGGCTCGTTCGGAGATACTCCGCTGTCTTCTCTTCGGCCATAACAAGCGATTCACCGCAGCCATGCTTGCCAGTGCGACCAACTACGCGAAGCGCAACGTCGCGGAGTCCTGCGACGCACTCGTCCAGGCTGGAGTGCTCGCGACTCGCGAGGTCAGCCGGCGGTACTACTACTCGCTCGCCAACCTCGGCCGGCTCGCCGGCTTTGTCGGCGTACTCCCTGAGCTCGTAGTCGATTGGCCTTTGCTGTTGGAGGTTCTCGGTTTGTTCCTCGAGTATGCGGATGTTGCGCTCGACGCGAGCGACCAGGTCCGCGTGATCAAGGCGCACAAGGTGGCCGAGCAGGTGGAGGACGCTGTTGCTGACCTCGGTCTCGACGCTCCCGACCGGATGAAGGGGGCGGCCTCTCTCGCTGCCTGGGACGAGTGGATGATCGAATGTACGAAAGAGTTGGCACTTGGTCGCTGGCCTGGCGACAACAGCTATTCGACGAAGCCCTTTGTCTAGACCCTCAATCGCGTGATCCCGAAGTCGAGCCAGGACGCGCTGTCGAGCCGCTGAGTCAAGGGCCTCTCGGAGCCGGTGATTACCTGAGACAGCGTTCGGTGATCACGGAACGTCGCGACAGATGGGTCTGAGAGGTCGGCGGCGCGGATTGTGGACCGCGCTTGAGCGGCCGCGAGGGTCCCGCGCCGCGTGAACCGGAACGAATTGATGGGTATCACTCGATGCGGCCCGAATCTTGGTTCGCTGCGGTTCCACGAGGCCGTGTAACAGGCACCACGGGTGGCGCTGTCATCCGCGCTACCGGTCAGCCCCGGACTCATTACTCCTGCCATCAACTGTAGAGAGAAAGGGGCAAACTTTGCGATCCGGCGATCGTCAGCCCTGAGCACGAGCGGCCTTCGCCCGAGGGTGGCCGGAGAGAGGCTGCCCGCGACGCGGCGACGACGGGTCCGCACGTCCCTCACGCCGCCGAGGTGTAACCACGGTCACCGTCTCAGGTGGCTTGGGCCACGTTCGCGTGGCGCGATCGTGGCCCAAGCCTGTTGTTCTCGAAGGCGCCGCTCGCACTGTCGTGCGCAGGATCGCCCCGACACCGCCTTGAGGCGGGCTATGTCGCGGTCGGTTGCTTCTAGCCGATGGCTCCGGCGGCGTAGGTGTACTCCGACTCCAAGGACGCGAGGGCCGCTCCGGTGAGCGTCACCGTTTGCCCGGAGCTGTTGACATACACGATCTTGGTCACGGGTGTCACATCGAAGTAAGCCTGCTTTGCGATCAGGTAGCCCGCCAGGACCGCGTTCGACTTCGGGTTCAGCTCGGCGAGCGTCGTCGGTGCTGTGCTGACAACGGCCGGCAGGTTCTCGATGATGTAGGTGTCGACGGCGGCGGCGTGATCGACGGCGATGTCCTCGTCGAAGGCGTTCGGGTACCAGACCGAGTCGGAGATGCCCCTGACCAGCAACCACGGGACACCGAGCTGGGTGTTGGCAAACGCGAAGCCGTTGCCCTCGTTCTCCTCGGCGTCGCTCGGGTAGAGCGCGTTCTGAGCCGCGATCCACTCCAGCGGTTCGGTCCACACAGGGGCCTGGCCGATGACCCCGGCGAAGACCTGGTTCGTGATCGTGCCGGTGCGAGTGGAATCACCTGTGGCGTCCGCGACGGTGTCGGTCCCGAGCAGGCCGCTCGCCTGACTGGCCAGCTGAACGAGCTCGAACGGCGACGCGAAGGCACCGATCGTGACCCAGGTCTTGTCCTTGGCCGGCGAGGTGGAGTTGTAAGTGGAGGCGTCAGCCGGCGTCGGCTCCACCCTGCCGTAGCCGGTGACGATGTCCCCCTGGATGTCCGACGCCGCAGTGAGGTGCATCTGCTCGGCGCCGTAGCCCTGCACGTAGGGGCCCTGGCTGTCTGCGGCGAGCTCGTAGTGGATCGCGGACTTGTCGACGACGAAGCCACTTGTCACAACATCGCCGACATGGACCGCCGCGTCCTGGGCTCCCGCGGTGCCGGAGAAGAGCGTGGCCCTTGGATGGAACGTCCTGTCGAGGATGTAGGTGGCCAGTTCGGCGGTCTCGTCAGCCTCGCCCGATACCGTGTCGACGACGCTCCGGCCGGCGATCGTGCCGATCCAGAACGTGTATCCGTCGATCTCGACGGAGCGTTGGACCTTCATCTCGGCGAGGATCGGGGCTTGCTCTGAGCCCTCGGCACTGACGATGCCGATCGGGGCCAACTCATGATGGTGCCGCCACGTGCTGACCGCCGGACGGGCCTTTGTGTTGGAGCCTGCCCGGCCGAATGCCTTACCGGGAATGGCGACGATTGCCACCACGAGGGCGGCCGCCACAGACAGCACCACTGGGATCGACAGGAATCGCCGATGTCCGCGTTGTAACAAGCTGGCCACGATAGCCTCCTAAGTTGATAAAACAACTGGACAATTCGCATGCTCGTGCCGGAAGGCCCGTCCGGATAGAGGCGAAAGTCCCTATCCCGCCAGCCTGGCGCCGCCCGATCGGGCAGGTCTGTGACGGCATTCGCATGAGCCTCACAAGTCACGGACTTCGGCAGGCTGTCGGTCCCGAAGGATGCGTCCGAGACACCGATGGGGCGTCGGTCGGCGAGTGGGCCGCTCAGCTTCCTGTCGTGGCGCGAGTCGCTTGCGTGGCTCGTTGCCAACAACGATGTCAGTGCCGCTGGGCTCGTGTGGCTGAAGCCGGAGTTTGCGCAGCAGCAGCGGCCGGAACGCGCCTCCGGAGAGCGGGCGGGGTGCTCGGCTGATCTTGGACAGCACCGCGGGCGCAGTTCAACGGCAGAACATCAGCTATCCAAGCCGAGACAGCGAGTTCGATTCTCGCCGCCTCCAAGACCATGGCCAGGTGTGTTCCTCGGGGAGATCTGGCTGAGAACAGGCACGCCGGCAGTGTTGACGATGGCGGCGGTGGTGAGGACGACGAGGCGTCCGAGTAGGTCCGGCGCTCGTCCCAGTCCGGACCCAGGCGGTGCCGCACCCGTCACGTAGTCGCTGTGATCTCTCCGGCGTCCGAGTACGGACTCATCCCACGTGTGACTCGGGGGCGACGGCCAACCCAGCCATCGCGACCGGAAAGCCGTCCACCACCGATGCAGCCACTAACCGGCGAACTCTGAGGACACAGCCAACGTGGACCAATAGCGCGTAGTTCTCAACTCAAGACCTTTAACCTAAGGAGACGTTGCACTGCTGCAACATCAGTCGGTCGGCTCCAGAGGGCGCCTGAGTGCCATCGGGAAGGCCCGTGTCGGTATTGCAGTCGCCCGGTGGCGTTCAACATGACTACATACCCTGATTGTGGAAAGGTCATGGCCGCTGCTCAAGTCAAGCGAGATGGTTCAAGCCCTGCAGCTTCGGACTGAGGAATCGGAGGAAGGCAATGGAGTACAGGACTCTCGGGAGATCGGGCCTCAAAGTCTCGATCATGGCGCTCGGTACGGCGAACTTCGGGGGCGCTGCCGCCGACGCTCGCTGGGGCCAGCTCGAGACGGCAGACGCGCGTCGCTTCGTCGATATCGCTCTCGATGCGGGGGTGAACTTGATCGACACCGCCGACGTGTACTCGGGCGGCGCGTCGGAGACCATGCTTGGCGAGGTCGTCAGAGGTCGGCGAGACGAGTTGCTGATCTCGACCAAGGTGCGGTTCCGTTCCGGGCCGGGTCCCAACGACGTCGGGCTATCACGCCACCACATTGTCACAAGCTGCGAGGCGAGCCTACGCCGCCTGCGCACAGACTGGATCGACCTCTACCAGGCCCACGAGTGGGATGGCATGACGCCGCTCGAGGAAACCCTGGAAGCGCTCGACGACCTGGTGCGCACGGGCAAGGTGCGTTATCTCGGATGCTCCAACTACGCCGCCTGGCAGCTCATGAAGGCGCTCGGCGTCGCCGAGCGTCGGGGCTTCGATCGCTTCGTGAGCCAGCAGATCTACTACTCGGTGCTCAACCGTGAAGCTGAGCATGAGCTCTTGCCGGCAAGCGTCGAAGAAGGACTCGGCAACCTCATTTGGAGCCCGCTCGCCGGTGGCCTGCTGACAGGGAAATACCGACGGGACGCGCCAACGCCGCCGGTCGGACGTCACCTCTCGGACTGGGGGGAGCCTCCGATCTCCGATTGGGAGCATGTCTACGATGTGGTCGACGCCATCGTCTCGGTGGCCGAGTCGCGCGGCATAACTCCAGCACAGGTCGCGCTTTCCTATTCGCTTGCTACACCTGGAGTGACATCGGTGATTGTCGGCGCGCGCACAGAGGCCCAGCTGAGGGACACCTTGGCGACACCCGACGTCGTGCTCGACCGCGACGAACGTGAACGAGTCGATCGAGTGTCGGCGACGCCGCTGCCGTATCCGATGTGGCACCAGGTGATCAACGCCTCTGACAGGATGCGACCGATCGATCGTTGGTTCGCCGGGCTCGACCGCCGGAGCGAGAGCGACGCGGTTGGGCAGTGACCTGGTCGCGTTCAGGCGCTCCGCCGCCCAGTCGGTCGGCCTCCGGCACTATCAAGATGTTCCGATAGCTCGGTTTCGTACCCTCAGTCTTCAGTTGGGCGACTTGGCATAGTCGCCTTCGTTCACGGGCGTTCGCAGTTGTTCGGACAACTCCTCTGAGCTGCTCAACCCGTCCACTGTAGTTCGCTGAAACCCGCGAAAAACAAGGGAGAACTCGTTCCGAGCTCTTCCTTGACCACACGCAGGCGCGGGCGACCCAGAGCGCCCAGCCCGCTTGGTGTCCCGGGTCCCGCTTGGTCGGGCGGCTGAGCCGGACGAGATCACCCCCGCCGTAGCCTGGTTGCTCAGTCCGGCTGCCGGTTACGTAACCGGTGCCGTGATTCGCGTGGCAGGCCGTCTTTGACGGCCGCTTCGAGCTCGGATCACCACCGGCCTCGCCGATAACTGAGCTGAACAGTCACTGTCCGTAGCCTGCGACTGCCGCGCCCGCATCCCGTGCGAGCAGAGCGGCCTCGGCGGCGGCAAGGAAGGCCACGACAGCAAGCAGGACAAAGGCCGCGCTAAAGGGGCGCCCTCCGCTCGTGCTCGAACCGACCAGACGATCGAGCGGGGCACCAGCACGGAGGGCGAGGGCCCCGACCGCCACTCCGAAGCCCATGGTCAGCTGTTGGATCGTGCTCGTGAGGGTATTGGCATTGGCCATCGCGTCGGAGCCGACGTCTGCGAAGACGATCGTGTTGTAGGCGGTGAACCCGATCGAACGGAACACCCCGCTCGCTACGAGAACGAGCACTATCACCACGAGCGGGGTCCTGGCTGTGAACACCGCACACAGGCCAAGAGTGATCCCGGCCGAGGTGGCCGAGCCCATAAGGACAGTCCGGAAACCGAACCGGCGCAGCAAAGGTGTTGTGAACGGCTTGATCGTGATGTTCCCCACGAAGACGGCGATGACGAGCAACCCCGACTTGATGGGGCTCCAGCCGAAGGCATTCTGGAACATGAGCGGAAGCAGGAAGGGCGCGGCGCTGATCGCCATGCGGAACAGCGAGCCGCCCAGATTCGCAGCCCGGAAGGTGGCGACGCCGAGGACGCGCAGGTCGACCAGGGGATGAGCACTGCGGTTGAGGTGGAGCACCGCCCACCAGATCAACACGAGTCCCGCACCGACGGATGCTCCGACGACGGCCCAGGAAACGTCGGCGTTCGTCACGAGCTCGAGCCCGTAGACGAAGGTGGCGAGCCCGGCGCTCGTCAGCGCGAAGCCCCGCCAGTCCAGCTTTCCGGGCCGTGGTGGCCGCAGGTCGGGCACGATACGAGCCGCGATCAGCAGGGCCACGAGTCCCAACGGGATGTTGAGGACGAAGATCCAGCGCCACGACTCGTAGGTCACGAGCACGCCGCCGAGGGCCGGGGCGATGATCGGGGCGATGAGAGCCGGCCAGGTGAGGTAGGCGATCACCTTTATGAGGTCTGTCTTGCCCGCAGCCCGCAGCACGACGAGCCGGCCGACGGGCACCATCATCGCCCCGCCCACGCCCTGCAGGACCCGGGTCGCCGTGAGCTCACCAAGGTTTGTGCTCAGGGCACAGAGGCCCGAGGCGAGGGTGAACACGGCGACGGCCCCCGAGAACACGACCCGGGCCCCAAAACGATCTGCTATCCACCCGCTGACGGGGATGAAGACCCCGAGGGCAAGCAGGTAGGCCGTGATCACCACGTTCAGCTCGACCGACGGCACGCCGAACGAGCGCGCCATGCGCGGCGCGGCCGTGGCGATGATGGTCCCGTCGAGGTTCTCCATGAAGAACGCCGCGGCTACCAGGAGCGCGAGGCCCCTCCAGCCTCGTGCGCGGCGGGCTTTACGCGCCGCCCCCGCTTCCGGCTCAGCCTCGCGAGCTGCGAGCGGGTTCCGGGCGGTCGGGGCACCGACGCGGCCCGACTTCCACCTGTCCCTCAACGCGAGAAGAGGAGGATCTCGGTGGCCGGGCCAGTGTCCGACGCGCCGCGGATGAGAAGCACTATCACCCTGTTCGACGCCGCGTTTCGAGCCATGAGCGCGCTCTTCGGGTGCTCTTCAATTCCAGGACTTCGCGACCGTCATCGAAAAAGCAGCGTACTGCCGCAGGAAGAGCCGAAATGAGCTGCATCTCCAAGAGCGGGCGCCCCGCCCAGCAGGGCTCGCGGCAGATCCCGGTCGGCCCGTTGCCGGCCATCGACGACCGAGCCGAGAGCGCACAAGCTGAGACCACCGGCGGCAGTTCTCCGCAGTGGCTCGTTCTGCGACTGCCAGCCGCCGAAGCCGGACATCGACGGTCCGTGCCCGCGAAGCCCGGACCTCCCCGTGTCAGGTGTGAACGGCTGTTGTGCGGAGCCTCTGCCGCCTGAATGGGCGGTCCTTGGACTGCCCAGTCGCAGGCCAAAGCGTGGCTTTGCCCTGGGCAGGAGCCTGTCCACCGGCGGCGAATTCGGAACCATCTGGACGGTGCGACGGCCACTTGTGTACCGGGTGCCCGACACCCTGCACGCCGAGGGGCTGGTCGAGTTCCAGGACGCCGAACCTGGTGATGGCGAACCGCCCCGCCGGAAGGCCGCCATCACCGAGCGCGGAAGACGGCTGTTCTCGGAGTGGCTCAAAGAGCCCGTCGCACTCATGCGGGACAGACGGGGCGTCCGTAGTCCACACCGCTATCTTCATCTAGACAACCGGACACATGCCGGTACTAGTTGAGCAATGGTCGTCCACCGATATCCGTTGGTCCCGAAGCCGGATTCCCGGACAGGCGTGCCGGCGTTACTCGATGCGTCCCGACGACGGCGCTCGGCAAGCTCACGGTCACCTCTCTCGATGGACCAAATTTGGCACTTTCGCTGTCATCCGCTGGGGTTCGCTGTTGTCCGGGCAACTCGTCTCAGCTGCACAACTCGTCCGCTGCAGTTCGTTGAGATCCGCTAAAAATAAGGGGAAACTGCCTTTCCAAGCTGAGAGCCCGGGTTCGGTTCCCGTCGCCCGCTCGAAGAAGCTCGCCTGGCATCAGTACCTCGGGTCAGGTTCGGCCAGAGGTGGGTCTCAGGACTTTGCCGTGACCAGGTCGCGTGAGGGAGGCGATCGCACCGACGACTGCGATGCCTGCGCCGGCCACCATCGCCAGGTGATAGCCAGCCACATAGGCCGATGCCGCAGTTGTGCCCTGGGCTCGTCCGGTCAACAGTACGGCTTGGCCGCCGGCCCCCAGACGAGAGGTGGCGAGGGCTCCCAGAACACCAATTGAAAGAGTCTGGCCGAGAAAGCGCATCGTCCCGAGGGTGCCAGAGGCGACCCCCAGCTGGGCTCTTGGCACCGATCCCATCACGGCGGAGGTGTTGGGAGAGCTGAAGGCCGCCATGCCCACTCCGACGATGGCGAGGTCACCTATCAGCCGGGCCATGCTTGGCTGGGCGGGAAGCTTCGAGAGCATGATCAGGCCGGCACCGATGATGGCCATCCCCCCGCTGGCCAGCCAGCGCGAACCGACCACGTCCGAGGCACGTCCCGCCAGCCACGAGAGTGCGACCATGGCCGCTGGCGCTGCGATCAGGAGGAGCCCGGCTTGCTCAGGGCTCCGGCCGCTCACCACCTCCAAGAACACCGAGGTGAGCACCGTGACAGCAGCGAATGCCATGTAGTTGGCAAGAGCGGCGAGATTGGCCGTTGCAAAGAGTCGGCTGCGACGGAACAGGCTCACGTCGAGAAACGGCTCGGAGCGTCTGGACTCGTATGCCACCAGCCCGATCACGCCGCCTGCGCCGCCGACCATGAGAGCGAGAGACGAAACGGCAGTCCAGCCCCAAACGGGAGCAAGACTGACCCCCACCATCCCGGCCGCCAGTGCGCCAACGAACAGTCCGACCCCGGGCAGGTCCAGACCAGTCGGTGTCGCCCTCCGGCTCTCGGTGTGGCGCCCACTGGTGAGACGCCAGCCCAGCACAAGGCTTGCCGCCGCCACCGGGACGTTGACATAGAAGATCGACCGCCAGCCGACCTGCTCGGTGAGGAGCCCGCCCAGTGCCGGCCCCAAGGCGAGACCGAGGTAGACAGCAGTGACGTTGAGACCAAGAGCCTTGCCACGTTCAGCCTCGGGGAAGGCCTCGGTGACGAGCGCCGTCGATGTCGCCGACAGCAGAGCCGCTCCGAGACCCTGGGTGCAGCGTGCGGCGAGGAGCCAGGTTGTCGACGTCGATGCCCCTGCGGCAGCCGACGCAAGAGCGAAGATGACCAGACCGGTCCGGTACAGGCGCAGACCGCCCCAGGCGTCCGCAAGGCGTCCCGCAGGGATGAGGGCGACGGTGAGCACGAGCAGGTAGCTGAGTTGCACCCAGAGCGCCCCCACGAAGCCGAGGTGGAGGGCAGGCCCGATCTTGGGCAGAGCGATGGCGACGACACTGCCGTCGAACGGAGCTATGAAGGCCCCGATGGCTGTCGCTCCGAGCAGGCGCCAGCGGCGCTCTGAAAGGCTGCCGGCGCCCCCTCCGCGATGCCCGCGGCCTGCCCGGGCCGTCACCAAGTCCTCTTCACCAAGCCCAGTCGATCCCGATTCCCTCGAAGCTGGCAAGTCATATCAGAGTCCATGTGGCTCGGCCGGCAGCCGGCCCGAATTGGCAGCCACTAGACCAAAGAAGACCCAAGGCTCCGCGCCTCGCGCGCCACGCGTCGCGCCTCCTGCAACGGGACCGGCGTTCGGGCAGCCGGAGTGGATGCGTCGAGCACGACACGGGAGGCGGTTTCCGGGCTCGTCCGCCATCCCGCGTGAGCGACGATCGGGCGGGCACCGGTCCTGGTGCACACCCAAGAGGCGACACAACGACCGTCCACGAGCAGCGGTGCCACGGATCCGCGCCGCAGTTCGGGCTGGTCGCCGATGGCGACGAGTGGCTGGCGGGTCACGCCCACCGTCGGCAGGTCGACGACCGCACCCAGGTGCACAGCCAGACCGGCACCCCGAGGATGGTCGAGCCCGCTGGCGTCGACGAGCAGGAGTTCAGGCCGCAAGTCGAGTGCCGCCAGCGCGGCAGCCAGGATCGCTCCCTCTCTGCGGGCCAGGAGCCCGGGCACGTACGAGGAGGCGACACGCGAGGTCACGATGCTCTGGGCGAGGACGTCGTCCGCCTGCCTGGGGTGGCCAGGTGTCGCAGCGCCCCTGAGATGGTGGTCGGTTCTGCGGGTGCTCCGATCGACCGCATTGCCCCGCCACGCGACAGCAGCTGCCCACGCCGGGTCACCCGATCGGCCCGGACCCGTGCTACCGCGGGCATACGCGACGAAACATCCGCCGAGGACGGGCCGCTCGCTCGACGGCAGCCACGGTTCGGCGGCCAATGTGCTCGCCGCCGCAATGGCGAGACGGCCCTGGAGCTCGACGAGCCCCTTTTCGTTCTCCGGCCATCCCCACGAATCGGCTATCACAGCGTGATCTTGCCCGACGCGTACGGCCAGCCGGGCCGCCGCCGCCGCCGATGGCTACCCTGGTGCCAATGAAGGGTGACCGCGTGGAAGTCCTCGTCGACGTGGGAGCCGGAGTCGAGCGCTTCGAAATCGAGGCCACACGGGCCGGCAGGCGGGTCGAGGTGGGAAACGCCCGGGGAATAATCGAGGTCACGGAGGTCACACGTTCCGGGACACCCGTCCGTACCGCCCGGTTCATGGCGGCCAAAGTCGTTGCCGTGGTGGAGCATCCTGCTCGTGACGGCGAGCTCGCGGCTCGCTCTCGGTCTGAGACGCGGGACGGGGCACCGTGATCGCGACCCGCGTGTCACCTCTCACGCTGCCTCTGTCTGGGTACTTCTCCTAACCCGCCGCCTTGACCACGAAAGGTGTCAAGGTCCTGGCACATGCTCAATAGCGCCACGCCGCCGTTCCGGTCGGCGTGGTCGCTCTCACGAGAAGAGCTCCTGGCAGATGCGCTGCACCGCTGCTCAGAGGGCGACTCGTCGACTTGCACCCTTCACCAGGTAGCAAGAATCCGTGCGTCTGACATGGACCTGCCCGAAGCGAACCCGACGAGCATCCTTCTTCTTGTCCGGCGTTCCCCACGCACTCGCAGGTCATCGGCCACGCAGCCGGACTCACCGGGTCATTGGACCTGCTCACTGGTTGGTTCAGCACCCGGCGGCTCAGCGGGCTCTCGCTCCAAGAGCCTGCGCACCTCCGTATCCAGGCGCGTGAGCTCGGCTCGTGCCGCTCGGGCGTAATCCTCTCCCCCCGAGGCGAAGATGACCGATCGCGAAGCATTGACAATGATGCCCGGACCCCTGGAGCCTCGGCCTGCAGCGACTGTGGCTCCGAGGTCGCCACCCTGTGTTCCGACACCCGGAATCAAGATGGGGATGCTCCCCGCCACGCCCCTGACCTCTCGAAGCTCCTCAGGTGCAGTGCCGCCGACCACCAGACCGCAATTACCCAACACGTTCCAATCACAGGCCACCGCGTGCGCGACTCGGCAGTACAGGGGCAGAGGTCGCGAGCCGGCTTCTTCGTGCTGGCACGCCAACCCCTGGAACTCCGCGGCACCAGGATTCGAGGTGCGACAGAGCACGATTGCACCCTTGTCCTCGCGGTCCAGGAACGGCCTGAGTGCCTCTCGCCCGACATACGGATTCACGGTAACGGCGTCCACGCCGAGCAGGTCATAGGCAAAACGGGCATAGGCCTCGTTGGTATTGCCGATGTCTCCGAACTTCGCATCCAAGATGATCGCCACGCCCGGCGCGACCCTTCGTGCGTACGTGACGGTCTCCTGCAGGGCGACGAAGCCATCTACACCACAATTCAGATAGAACGCCAGGTTGATCTTGTAGGCGCTGGCCAAGTCCGCAGTCGCATCGACCATGTTGGCGTTGAACTCACGTTGAGACGGGCTGGCCTGACCAGCGGGCGTCGGCAAGGCTCGAGCATCACTGTCCAGCCCCACCGATACAGCGTGGCCACATGCCCATCTTTCGCTGAGGAGCTCAACAAACGCAGATGCCATGGGTCCTCCCTGGCCAATAATGCCCTCGCGACGTCATCTCGCTTCGGCCACAACTCTAAGCTGTCGCTGCACTTCGACGGACTGAAAGGCGGCCGGGTCACTCAGGTAGGAACAGACGACGTCATACTCGGTTGCACTGAGGTGTGGTCGGAGAAGATCCATTCCTTGGCTCTTGAGGCGAATGAGGGAACGGAGAGTAAAGCCCGCTTCCGAGGCCGCGTCCGCCCCGCCCTGTTCGCGGTCCACGACCACCAGGACATCACTGCATGACACGGCCTCCAGGCCCCTCCTCTCGATCTCGTGCTGGACTTGTCGAGCCGCGATGAGCTTCGAGTCGAAGCGAGTCACGAGGTCATCGACGAGCAGCAGCTGGTCGCCGGCCTCAATTTGCCCCTCAACGGCCGCATGTTGTCCATATTGCTGCAGCTCCTCTGCGGCGCCGGCCTCAGTCCGCGCGGCGAGTTTCCGTGTCATCAACGCAGGAACCCCTGATGCGAGCGAGGTTGCGATCGCCACCGGGATCCCGCCGAGAGCGACGCCGACGAGTCGCTGAGGCCTGGGTTGGTCTTTGTCGAGCAAGGCTGCGAGAGCGACGCCGACGTCTGTCAGAACATCGGGGTAACTGCAGAGTTCTCGCAGTTGAAGGTATATCGGGCTCCATTGGCCGGAGACCAGGGTCCACCCTTCCGGCCTGTCGCGATACCAGGTACGAAGCATTCCCCGCTCGTACAGGGCGGTCATGACCAGCCCAGCGGCTTCTTCCACTCACAGCTCCTTCACGCAGATCTACCGGTTGCGATAGGCCAGCCGTACGGTGTCCGCACTAGGCAGTGTGTACTGATGAAGCTTCGGCACAGCGTCCCGTACGTGGGTCGCGTTCGCGCCGTACGCCACGGCGATCGTGCCCCTGACGGGCGAAGACTATCGCTCGAGCGGTATGGCCCGTCACCGCCCTGGACACCTCGGGGGATGTCTGAGCAGCGGCTGAAGAGTCCATCGAGTTCCCCAATCTGCCTTGAACTGGTCGAACGTTTCGAGCAGGGCTGGCCGACTGTGGCTGTCCTTCCTGTATCGCCTCGCTTGGCGCGCCGTCGAGCTGTTCGCCCGCCTCTTCCCGGTTCTCGGCGGCGCGGCCACGTTCACGGGCACGGCCGCTCGCCGCGGCGCCCTGGCAGCAGGGCCGACACATCGGTCGGCGGCGCAGCGCACCATTCGGCTCGTATCACGTCCCGGGCAGCGACGGCCCCGGGCGACAAGCACACCAGTTCCGATCCCGCCGCCCGGTCGACCATGATCCGCACGTGAGCCCACGACGACCGCGTACATGCGCCCGCAGCTCCACGTTCGAGGGCGTGAGCGGAGCTTCGCAGCGCTCAAGCAAGACCGGCCAGGTCCTCGACGTTGTCGAGCCCGTGCCGATCCAGGTAGTCCAGTATTCCCTGGTTGATCTCGCGGGCGACTCTGCCCTTGCTCTGACGGATCCCTGTAACGACCTGAACTGCCTGGGCGCCCGCCCGCAGCCGTTCGATTGCAGAGGCAGCATTGTTGATGGCTCCCACACCGATCCTCTGCAGGCCCGTGCCGCGAGTCATTCTCGTCAGATCCCTCATGCGTTCATTGGCCCTACGTCGGAATTCGCCGACATCACCGCTGAGTCCCCCGGCCAGGCCTTCCCAGCCATAGCGTGACTTCAGCTCATCGTCAATCGTGGTGTTCGAATCGATGATCCCGGTAACGCCATGACCTACACACACCTTGATCACGTCGTCGAGGTCTTCGAGAGCCAGGTCCACAGTCGTCTTGACGAATAAGGGCTTTTGCCCCTTGGAGTCGAGCACGTCCTTCACCGCCACGACAATATCGGTGAGGGGCCCGGGGTTGAGCAGGTTCCTCAGACCCGGGGTGTTGGGCGATGAGACATTGATCACAAAGTAATGCGCATAGTCGTACAGCCTGTCGGCTACGGCTGCATGTGCCCACGGGGCCTGGTTGTCGGGGGTCAGCCTGTTCTTGCCGATACTGACACCGAGAATGCCCGGCCTCTCTTCCGCATCGAGATGCCTGGCGACCGCCTCCATACCCTGGCTGTTGAACCCCATCCGGTTGAGCGCAGCCCCACGGCTGTACCACAGACGCGGACGCGGGTTGCCTCCCTGCGGGTGGACCAGCACCGAACCCACTTCCGTACCGGCAAAGCCCAGCGCGTACAGTCCGTCGACAGCCCAGCCCTTTTTGTCCCAGCCGGCACCGACCAGGACCGGGTTCTCCAGCGACATGCCTCCGACCTGGGTGTGCAGTCGCGTGCTTTCGACTCGTTCACCGCCGAGCGCAAAGTCTATGAGGTGGTGGCCAAGTGGATGCTTGGCCAGGGTATGAAGGCCGAGTTCGGCCAATTCTTTCAGCTGTTCGCTCTCGAGGGTTTCCCACCTGGCTCGTAAGCTTTCCGTATCCATGGTCGTCCTTGTATTGCTGTGGTTGTCTCTGTGGCTGCAGCCGGAGCTTGGCCGAGGAGAACTCAGGCTGCTATGGGTCTTCCCCGAGCTCACGGCGATAATTGCGCCCAGCGCTGGTTTGCCGAGGGAGTGGGTCCGTGAAGAATGTGATCGCACGGTCTCCTCTCCGAGACGATACTCGCTCATATGGGAGGACCGAGCGGTGCATCGAGCTGCGCGCCCGCCTCTTCCCGGGTGGTCGGCGGCGCGGGATCCTCGGCGAGCCTCGCCTGTTCGACGGACGCCGCATGGCGCTCCTGGAGGCTGCGCACCTCGAGGCGGTGGCAGCGCCAGTCGGCGATGCCCGCGGCGGCGGCCCGGGCGGCGGCGACAGTGGTGAGGCAGGGCACACGGTGGGCGGAGGCAGCCCGGCGGATGTGAGCGCCGTCGGCCCGCGGGCCCCGGCCGCGGGGGGTGTTGACGACGAGCTGAACCTTGCCGCCCGCGATGAGCTCAACTGCGTCGAGGGTTCCCACACCAGGTTGGCCGACCTTGGCGACCCGCGTCCCGACCGTCACCCCGTGGCGCTCGAGGAAGTCCGCTGTTCCCTCGGTGGCCACCAGAGCAAAACCGAGATCCGCGAACCCACGCGCCACCCCCACTCCCGCCTCCTTGTCGCGATTGGCGAGCGACAGGAAGACGGCACCGTCGGCTGGAAGGCGGTTGCCGGCCGCGAGCTGGCTCTTGGCGAACGCGAGGCCGAACGTGCGGTCGATGCCCATCACCTCACCGGTGGAGCGCATCTCTGGTCCGAGCAGCGAGTCGACGTCGGGAAAGCGGTCGAAGGGAAGGACCGCCTCCTTCACGCTTACGTACGTCGGGCGCCGAGCGCCGGGGGCGGGCAGCATGCCCTCGTTGCGCAGGTCCTCGAGCGTGGCTCCGAGCATGGTGCGCGCCGCTATCTTCGCGAGCGGCACGCCGGTCGCCTTGGCGACGAACGGGATCGTCCGGCTTGCCCGCGGGTTGGCCTCGATGACGAACACCTGGCGTTGCTTGACGGCGTACTGGACGTTCAGAGGGCCAAGGACCTGGAGGGCGGCCGCAATGCGACGGGTGTGGTCCTCGATCAACCCGACAGTGCCCTCATCGAGCGTCGGCGGAGGGATCACGCACGCTGAGTCACCCGAGTGCACCCCGGCCTCCTCGACGTGCTCCATCACCGCCCCGATGAGCACTTCGCCCACGCGGTCGCGGATCGCGTCGACGTCGACCTCCACGGCGTCCTCGAGGAACCGGTCGATCAGCACAGGTCGCACCGGTGCATGCGGACCTTCGTGGCCGAGGGCGGCGGTGACTGCGCGGTCGAGGCTGTCGGCGTCGTAGACGATCTCCATGGCCCGCCCGCCGAGCACATAGCTCGGCCGGACGAGCGCCGGATAGCCGATCCACTGGACGATCTCGCGCGCCTCGGCTAGCGATGCCGCGGTCCCACCGGCCGGTTGGGGGATCTCGAGACTGGCGCAGAGTGCCGACCACCGCTCGCGGTCCTCCGCCATGTCGATCGCCGCCGCGCTGGTGCCCAGCACGAGCGAGGGCGGGAGACGGTTCGCGAGCTTGAGAGGCGTCTGGCCCCCGAGGCTGACGATGACGCCGGCGACGCCACACGCGCCGCCGCCCAGCTCCACGGCGACGATGTCGAGAACCGCCTCCTCGGTGACCGGCTCGAAGTACAGCCGGTCGGAGGTGTCGTAGTCGGTCGAGACCGTCTCCGGGTTGCAGTTGACCATCACGGTCTCGTAGCCGGCCGCTCGCAGAGCCATTGACGCGTGCACGCAGCAGTAGTCGAACTCGATTCCCTGCCCGATCCGGTTCGGCCCCGACCCGAGGATGACGACGCGCGGCGACCTGCCGGGTCTGACTTCATCCTCGTCCTCGTAAGTGGCGTAGTAATAAGGTGTCTCGGCCGCGAACTCCGCCCCGCACGTGTCGACGGTCTTGAAGGTCGGCCGGACGCCCGCGAGCAGCCTTGCGCTGCGGACGTGGTCCTCCCCGACGCCGAACAGGTAGGCGATCTGGGTGTCCGAGAAGCCGAGTCGTTTCGCCCTCCGCCACGCGCCCGGCTCGAGATCGGAGGGCATCACCCCCGCTGCGGCGAGATCCTCCAGCCCGAGCCGTTCGTCGACGACCGCCGCGATCTGGTCGAGGAACCATGGATCGATCGCCGTCACCTCGGCTACGCGTTCGACGCTGAAGCCGCGCCGGAGTGCCGCCTCGAGCTGGAACGGCCGGTCGGGGGTCGCAGTCGCGGCTCTGTGCAGGAGCTCGTCGTCGTCGAGCTGCTCGTAGCGCTGTTCGGCCCGATCGGCGTTGAGGCCCGCGCGGTCGAGCTCGAGGCCGCGCAGCGCCTTCTGCAGCGACTCAGGAAAGGTCCGGCCGATCGCCATGGCTTCACCCACCGACTGCATGCGAGTGCCCAGGGCGTCGAGCGCGCCGGGAAGTTTCTCGAAGGCCCAGCGGGGCACTTTCGTGACGACGTAGTCGATCGTCGGCTCGAAACATGCCGGGGTGGCTTTGGTGATGTCGTTCGCGATCTCGTCCAGTCTGTAGCCGACGGCGAGACGGGCGGCGATCTTCGCGATCGGGAACCCCGTCGCCTTGGACGCAAGCGCGGACGAGCGCGAGACCCTCGGGTTCATCTCGATGACGAGCATCCCGCCGGCACGCGGGTCGACGGCGAACTGGATGTTGGAGCCGCCGCTCTCGACGCCGACACGGCGGATGCACGCGAAGGCCGCGTCGCGCATCTTCTGATATTCGACATCAGACAGCGTCTGCGCCGGGGCGACGGTGATCGAGTCGCCCGTGTGGACGCCCATCGGGTCGAAGTTCTCGATCGAGCAGACCACGACGCAGTTGTCCGCGCCGTCGCGCATGACCTCGAGCTCGAATTCCTTCCAGCCTGCGATCGATCGCTCCACGAGGATCTCGCTCACCGGGCTGGCGGCGAGACCAGCGGCCGCGAGCCGGCGGAAGGCCTCGTCGTCGGCGGCAATGCCCGTACCGGCGCCCCCGAGGATGAAGGAAGGCCGGACGATGAGCGGGAAGCCGACGACGACCGCCGCCTCGAGCGCTTCTTGCATGTCATGGGCAAAACCGGACTCGGGCACCGAAAGCCCGATCTCGGTCATCGCCTCCTTGAACCGGTCGCGGTTCTCGGCGGTGCGGATCGCCTCGAGCTTGGCGCCGATGAGCTCCACTCCGAACCGGTCCAGAATCCCGTCCTCGGCGAGTTGGACCGCGAGGTTGAGCGCCACCTGTCCGCCCATCGTCGGCAGCAAGGCGTCGGGCCGCTCCCGCTCGATGATCGCGGCGAGCACATCCACTTCGAGCGGCTCGATGTAAGTCCGATCGGCGAGGTCGGGGTCGGTCATGATCGTGGCCGGGTTCGAGTTCGCCAGGATGACGCGGTACCCCTCCTCCCGCAGCACCCGGCAGGCCTGGGTGCCCGAGTAGTCGAACTCGCAAGCCTGGCCGATGACGATCGGGCCGGAGCCGACGACGAGGATCGACGAGATGTCGTCGCGCCGGCCCATCAGCTAGCGGCCATGAGCGCCCGGAACTCCTCGAACAGGTACCTGGCGTCGTGCGGCCCGGGGCCGGCCTCGGGGTGGTACTGGACGCTGAACGCTCGGGCATCGGTGCAGCGGAGGCCCTCGATGACGCCGTCGTTCAGGTTGACGTGGCTCACCGCCGCACCGGTGAGCGTGCCATCGGCCACGGCGTAGCCGTGATTCTGGCTGGTGATCTCGACCGCGCCCGTCTCGAGCCGCTTGACCGGGTGATTGCCGCCGTGGTGCCCGAAGCGCAATTTGTAGGTTTGTGCGCCCAGCGCCCTTGCCAGCAGCTGATGGCCGAGGCAGATCCCGAACACGGGGATCGCGTCGAGCAGAGCGGCGATCTCCCGCACGACGTGGCCGAGGGCGGCCGGGTCCCCGGGACCGTTGGACAGGAACACGCCGTCGGGACGGCGCGCGAGCACCTCGGCCGCCGGGGTCGTCGCAGGGACGACCTCGACGTCCGCGAAACCGACGAGGTTGCGCAGGGCGGCCGTCTTGACCCCGAAGTCGTAGGCGACGACGGAGAATCGGCGCCCGGCACCTTGCATGCCGGCAAGGTACGGCGCGCCGGTCGTGACCTCGGCGACGAGGTCCATGCCGAGTGTGCCGGGCTCCGCCTTCGCAGCGGCGAGCAGCTCTTGTTCGGAGGCGGTCCCGAACGCGCAGGACATTGCGCCGGCCTCACGCACGTGGCGGGTCAGCCGGCGGGTGTCGACGCCGGTGAGCCCCGGCACCGCGAAGCGGCGGAGGAAAGCCTCCAGGCTCTCCGCCGAGCGCCAGCTGCTCGGCCGGTCGGTGAGGTCCCGGACGATCACGCCTCGGCAGAACGGGCGGCGGCTCTCGTCGTCCTCGGGGGACACGCCGTAGTTGCCGATGTGAGGGTAGGTGAACGCCAGCACCTGCCCCGCGTAGGAGGGATCGGTGATCACTTCCTGGTAGCCCGACATGCACGTGTTGAAGACGAGCTCCCCGCTGGCGATCCGGCCGTCGTCGAGTGCTCCCATGGCCTCGCCCTCGAACACGGCACCATCGGCGAGCGCGAGCCGAGCCGGAAGGCGCGTGTCTCGGGACCCGGCGCGCATCGGCCGGGTCCCGCTCATCGCTGCGCCTCGCCGTCGATGACCACGGCCTCGCCCGCGAACACGGTGTGGCGGACCTTGCCGGTGAGCCGGCGACCGGCATAGGGCGTGTTGCGACTCCGGCTGGCCTGGCGGCTCCGGTCGACAACCCATTCGGCGGTCGGGTCGAACACTGTTAGGTTCGCCGCCGTGCCGGGCCGGATCGGGCCGCCTTGGCCGCCCTGATGAGTCCAACCACCCTGGCCATCCTGGTCGAGCCCGGCGATGCGGGCCGGCTGCCAGGAGAACAAGCCGAGAAGGTCCCGCAGCGACATGACAGCTCCGGTGCCGAATGGCACCCAGCCGTCCCCGGCTTCATCGTTGCCGCCTTCGTCGGGGACCACGCAGAGCGCGGTGTGGGCAACCGCGAGCGCGGTTTCCAGACCGAGCATCCCGGCGGGAGCCTCGTCGAAGGGATCCTCCTTTCGCTCGGGCGCGTGCGGCGCGTGATCGGTCGCGATTGCATCGACAACGCCGTTCAGGAGACCCGCCCGGATCGCAGCCACGTCGGCGGCAGTTCTCAGCGGAGGGTTGACCTTGTACACGGGGTCGAAGCCCGCGACGGCGGCGTCGCAGAGCGAGAGATGATGCGGCGTGACCTCCGCGGTGACCGCAAGCCCGTCCGCCTTGGCTCTTCTGATCATCTCGATTGCGCCCGCTGTGGACAGGTGCAGGAAGTGCATGGGTGCGCCGGTGAGCCGCACGAGCGCGAGGTCCCGTGCCAGCATCGCTTCCTCCGCGAGCGAGGGCTGGCCTGCGATCCCGAGGCGGCTCGACCAGGCACCTTCGTTCATCTGGCCGCCCGCTGCGAGCTGCTCGTCCTCGCAGTGCTGGGCGAGGACGACGCCGAGCCCCGACGCGTACTCGAGCGCACGGCGCATCAACCCACCGTGTTGCACACCTCGCCCGTCGTCGGTGAACAGCCGCACGCCAAGCTCGGCCAGCTCGGCCATCGGGACGAGTCGCTCGCCGCGGCGGCCGAGGGTGATCGCCCCGGCGACCGCGATCTCGGCCAGCGCCGTCCTGCCGAGCGCGAGCACATCGCGCGCGACCGCTGCCGAGTCGATGGCAGGCTCGGTGTTCGGCATGGCGACCACGGCTGTGTAGCCACCGAGAGCGGCGGCCCTCGACCCGGACTCGACCGTCTCGGCGATCTCTCCTCCCGGCTCGCGCAAGTGCGCGTGGAGGTCCACAAGGCCCGGCGCGAGAACACAGCCGCCCGCGTCGAGAACGGTCGCGCCCGTCGGTGCGTCGATGACCTCCTCTACGGCGACGATGCGGCCGTCCCGCACGAGGACGTCGCTTCGCCGTTCGCCCGTCTCGTCTACGAGCCTCCCGCCACGGACGACGATCTCCCCCTTGTGTGTGAATGCGTTCCGGCGAGGCATCACATCGCTCCCGAGCCGAGCAAGTGGAACAGGACGGCCATGCGGACGATCACGCCGTTGCGCACCTGGCGCGTCACGAGGGAGGCAGGCAGGTCGGCGACCTCCGGCGAGATCTCGACACCGCGGATCATCGGTCCGGGGTGCATCACGAGGGCGTCCTTCTTGAGCGCGTCGGCCCGCGCCCGGGTCAGCCCGTAGCGCCAGTGGTACTCGTCGAGCGAGGGCAGCAGAACCTCGCCGAGGCGCTCGGACTGGATGCGAAGCAGGTAGATGACGTCGAGCTCCCCGAGTATCGCGTCGAGATCGCCGGTCGCAGTCACGGGCCAGCCCTCCAACGAAGCGGGCATGAGCGTCGCCGGCGCCACGAGCACGACTTGTGCACCCAGCGCGCTGAAGGCGAGCACGTTCGAGCGGGCGACCCGCGAGTGCTTGATGTCGCCCACGATCGCGATGCGCAGCCCCTTCAGATCGGCAGGGATTTCTCCGTCGTGACGCGCCGTGAGAGCCTCACGGATGGTGAAGCAGTCCAGCAGCGCCTGAGTCGGATGCTCGTGGGTGCCGTCCCCGGCATTGATCACGCTCGCGCCCACCCAATTGGTGACCCTGAGCGGCGCCCCCGAGGAGTGGTGGCGGATGACCATCGCGTCGATGCCCATGGCGTCGATAGTCTCGACGGTGTCGCGGAGCGACTCACCTTTGACAGCAGACGACGTGGCGGCGGTGAAGGTCATGACGTCTGCGGAGAGGCGCTTTGCGGCAGTCTCGAACGACAGGCGCGTCCGGGTGGAGGGCTCCATGAAGACCGTCGCCACCGTGCGCCCCCTGAGTGCTGGCACCTTCGGGATCGGTCGCTCAGACACCTCGGCAAACGCGTCGGAGAGGCGCATGATCTCGAGGATGCCGTCACGGTCGAGATCGGCAATGGAGAGAAGATGCCGGACCGCCGGGACCCGGTGGTCCACGAAGAAGTCCTCCTCGGCCGCCGCTGCCCCTGCGCCTGTCACCTCGGCGACCCCGATCGCCCCGGTCGCGTCGCTCGCCTGGTCAGTCAGCCTCGGCGGGGTTCCAGTGCTCGTCGTCATGCCAGGGACGATCATCGGACCCCCCTCTCCTTGTCGGTCGTCAGGAGATCACCTATCGTGACCCCCTTTTCGGTCACATCGACGAGCTCGTCCCGCCGAGTCGGCAGGTTCTTCCCCACGAAGTCGGGCCGGATCGGCAGTTCCCGGTGACCGCGGTCGACCATCACGGCCAGCTGCACAACGCCAGCCCGCCCGCGGGCCGCGAAAGCCTCGAGCGCAGCCCGGACCGTCCTCCCGGTGAACAGGACGTCGTCGACCAGGACCACAGTGCGCCCGGTGATGTCGAAGGGCAGGTCGGTGACCTCCTCGGGCAGCACCGGACGAAGCCCGATGTCGTCGCGGTAGAAGGCGACGTCAATGGTGCCGAACGGCACGGCCGTTCCCTCGATTTCCCGGAGGATGGCCACGAGCCGTTCGGCCAGCCACACGCCGCCGGTCTGAAGCCCGATGACGACGACGTCTTGGAGCCCGCGGTTGCGCTCAACGATCTCATGCGCGATGCGCACAAGGGCTCTTCGAACCTCGTCGCCGTCCATCACGTGGCTTCGGGCAACAAAAACGCGCCCTGACGGGCGCGTCAAACCTCTCTCTCTATCGGCCACTTGGGCTCCTCCTCGTACGTACGGCCTCGCTGGACCCGCTTTACGTTCGAGGTCTCACTCTAGCTGCAGGCGGGAGCAGCGCCAGGATCTTGTGGAATGGCTGCACTGCTCACAGCGCACGACTGATCCACCGTGGGCGCAAGAAGCATCCGACAGCTACGGCCGGCCGGCCTCGATCCAAGTCTGAACTCGCGAGTCGCCGACCCGGCGAGCAGTCGGCATATTGGCCCAGACCCGGAAGCGCTCCCGTTCCTCGACGCTGAGCTGCGAGAAGAGCGTCTTGGATCCGGGGACACTTCGCTGAGATCCAGAGCTCCGTCCCCGGCCTGGGCTGGGCGGTCGGCCGGCCGTTCTGCCGCTCTCGATGTACGGCGCAAGCAGCTTGCGCAAACTTGCGGCGTTCTTCTTGCTGAGCTCGATTTCATACGCCTTGCCGTCGAGAGCGAACGACACTGTCTCGTCCGCTTCACCGCCGTCAATGTCGTCTATCAGCCGGACCACGATCATCTGCGCCATGAGGCGGAGCGTAACCGCCTCAAAGCCGGCCCGTAGGACGAGCTGCGACATTGACGGGGCTCCAAACTCGCGCTCTTCACACGAGCGCCCTTGAATTGGCGTCGCCAACGGCTCGCGGTGGCGTCTGTCGAGCAAGTACGAACCCCTCATCCCGGTCCGGGCGCTACGCCGTCGCAGACGGCAGAAAGTCGGTCACGTCTCAATACGACCAGCACTCAAAAGGCGCGTTCTGATCGCTGGCCTGACTGGCGTGCGTCGTCTGTCCAAGCCTTCGCATTCTCGAAGAACCGCAGCCAGCCTGTGTACGGCCCGGCAGCTCGCCCTTCGCCGAACAGCTGCCGGCTCATAAAGGCTCTCTCCGGGTGCGGCATCAGAACAGTAACCCGCCCGTCGCTGCTGGTGAGACACGCGACGCCCCGTATCGAGCCATTCGGGTTGTACGGATATCTCTCTGTGACTTCGTGATAATTGTCGACGTACTGGAGCGGCACCAGGCGCCCGGCCAACGCTGCCCCGACCGAGTTCTCATCGTCCGCGAACTGGACCCGACCTTCGCTGTGAGCGATGGGCACCGACAAGACCGAGCCCGCCATATCGTGAAAGAACAGGGAAGGCGAGTCGTTGACGCGAACACTCACCAAGCGCGCCTCGAATTGCTCAGAGGTGTTTCTTGCGAATCCCGGCCACTGATCTGCGCCCGGGATGATCTCTTTCAGAGCCGCCAGCATCTGGCATCCGTTACAGACACCTAAGCTGAAGGTGTCGGGACGCCGGAAGAACCCGGCGAATACGTCCCGCACGTCTTTCTGCAACAGGATCGACTTCGCCCAGCCCTCGCCGGCCCCCAGCACGTCGCCGTAAGAGAAACCTCCGCAAGCGACCAGCCCGCTGAAGTCTTCGAGATCGACTCGACCCGCCATGACATCGCTCAGATGGACGTCGACGCTCGTAAAGCCGACAGCATCGAAAGCTGCCGCCGCTTCGATCTGCCCATTGACCCCCTCCTCGCGGAAGATGGCGACACGCGGACGCTCTGCTCTCGAGCTCGGCGTTAGCGGCCTGATGTTCCCGAAGGTCGCTCTGTGGCTCAGTCCCGGGTCCCTGTCGTCGAATATGGCGCGATACTCCTCGTCGGCGCATTGCGGATTGTCGCGAAGCCTTTGGATCCTGTAGCTGGTCTCCGCCCACCATCCCTCGAGCTCGGAGCGGTGCTTCGCATAAGTGCCCTGACCGGCCACGATCGAGATCGTCTGACTGCTGGTCGGACGGCCGATGATCGCAGCGTGACTGCCGAAACTTTCACGCAGAACGTCGATGACCCGATCTGCATCCCCACTCCGGACCTGGATGACCACGCCCAGCTCCTCGTTGAAGAGCTTCTCCAGATCGCTTCCGGGCAACGCGCTCAGATCCAGCTCCAGTCCACAGCGCCCGGCAAAGGCCATCTCGCACACAGTGGTCAGCAGCCCGCCATCCGAGCGATCGTGATACGCCAGGATCAGATCCGCTCTCTTCAGCCGAACGACAGAGTCGAACAGCAGTGCCAGCGTCCTCGGCTCGATGTCCGGCGTCTGGTTCCCCAACTGTCTGTACACCTGGCCGAGCGCTGACCCACCCAGGCGATTCCTGCCGAGGCCCAAGTCAACGAGTATCAAGACCGACTCCTCCGACACGTCCAGCTGAGGAGTCAACGTCCGGCGGACGTCGGCCACGGCGGAGAACGCGCTTATCACCAGGGACAACGGCGATATCACGCACTTTTCCTCACCGTCGGATTCCCACACGGTGCGCATGCTCAGCGAGTCTTTGCCCACCGGTATGGCCAGACCGAGCGCAGGGCAGAACTCCTCACCGACAGCCCTGACGGCCCGGTACAGACGCTCGTCTTCGTCGCCATAGCCAGTCGCCGCCATCCAGTTCGCCGCCAACTTCACGTCGGACAGCTCTTGTACGTCGCCGGCCAGAATGTTCGTGATGGCCTCGGCCACCGCCAGGCGTGCAGAGGCGCCGGCGTCGATCAGCGCCACAGGGGCTCGTTCTCCGAGGCTCATGGCCTGGCCGCTGTTCGCATCGAAAGCCAGGGCGGCGACGGCCACGTCACTGACTGGTACCTGCCACGGGCCCACCATCTGCTCCTGGGTGATCAGCCCCCCGATGTTGCGGTCCCCAATCGTGATCAAGAACTTCTTGCTCGCCACCGCTGGCAGGCGCAGCACCCGCTCAACTGCGTCCCCCAGAGTGATGTTCGTCGTATCGAAGGCGGCCAGGCCGTGTCCCTGGCTCGAGCACTCGACGGTCTTCTTGACCGGCTTGTCGAACAGCACCGACATCGGCAGGTCGATGGGCACAGTGCCGAACAGGCTGTCTGTCAGCACCAGCCTTGCGTCTTCGGTGGCGCAGCCGACGACAGCAAGCGGGCACCGCTCGCGTGCGCACAGCTCGGTCAGGACTCGCAAGCCTTCCTCGCTGGTGGCCAGGACGAAGCGCTCCTGAGCCTCGTTGCACCAGATCTCCATGGGAGAAAGACTCCCTTCGGCACAGGGAACGCTCCGTAGCTCGAAGGTGCCGCCCATGCCCGAGTCGTGCACGAGCTCCGGCAAAGCGTTTGCCAATCCCCCGGCGCCGACGTCGTGAACCGAGACAATTGGGTTATCCGTCCCAAGAGACCAGCACGCATCGATGACTTCCTGGCAGCGGCGCTGCATTTCGGCGTTGCCCCTTTGCACCGATGCAAAATCGAGTTCCGACGTGCTGGCTCCGGAGTGCATGCTGGAAGCCGCGCCACCGCCCAGCCCGATGCGCATAGCCGGACCGCCGAGAACGACGACAAGGGCACCGGCGCCCAGCCGGCTCTTCTGGACGTGCTCGGCCCTGATGTCGGCCGATCCGCCCGCCAGCATGATCGGCTTGTGGTATCCGCGGGCGATCCTGCCGTTCAACGTCTCGTAGGTGCGGAAGTAGCCGGCCACATTCGGGCGGCCGAATTCATTCGCAAAGCCGGCGGAACCGATCGGCGCCTCGAGCATGACGTCGAGCGCGGACGCGATTCTGTCCGGCTTGCCGTAACACTCCTCCCAGGGCTGCTCCCAGCCTGGGATGTTCAGATTTGACACGCTGAAGCCGGACAGGCCCATCTTCGGCTTGGCGCCACGCCCGGTGGCGGCCTCATCTCGAAGCTCCCCGCCAACGCCCGTCGCGGCGCCCGGGAACGGCGCAACCGCGGTCGGATGATTATGGGTCTCCACCTTTATCGCCCAATGAACCGCTTCCTGGTGATACTCGTAGGCCCGGGTGCAGACGTCGGGGAAGAAGCGACCACCAACGCCACCAGTGATCACTGCGGCATTGTCGGAGTAGGCCGACAACACTCCCGCGGGGCTCTTCTCGTAGGTGTTCTTGATCATCTCGAACAGCGACTTGGGCTGGCGCTCCCCGTCGATGGTCCAGCTGGCGTTGAACGTCTTGTGGCGGCAGTGCTCGGAATTGACCTGTGAGAACATCACCAGCTCGACGTCGGTCGGATCGCGCCCGAGAACCCGGTACGCGTCACACAGGTAGTCAATTTCCTCTTCCGCCAGCGCCAGGCCCTCGCGGGCGTTCGCCTGGGACAGCGCCTGCCTGCCAGCGTCCAGGAGGTCTATCTGCACCACAGGCCTGGCAGGACCCTCTTTGAACAGTTCCTCTGCCTCCTCGAGCCCTCCGAGCGCGACCTCGGTCATCCGGTCATGCAGATACCCAGGCAAATGCGGTTTCAAGGACGCGTCCGAGGATTCGACGTAGTACGCCACGCCCTTCTCGATGCGCTCCACGCTCAAGCCGGAGTTCCTGGCGATGTCGGTGGCCTTTGACGACCAGGGCGAAATCGTGCCCGGTCTGGGTATCACCACGTGCAAGGTGCCGACCGGCCCTGTGGACTCTGCCGGCCCGCTGTTGAGCAGCTGCTTCAAGCGGCTCTCGTCGGCGCGGGAGAGCTGGTCACACCCGTGAGCAAGGTACACAACCTCAGCCGCCACGCTCACAACCGAGGGGTACTCCCTTTGTATCCGGCTCAACAGCTTCGCGGCACGAAACTCCGAGAGCGCGGCTGGCCCCCTGTATACCAGCACTACCTGACGCCTAAGGTGCTGCCGCCGAACACAATACCCAGCGGCTCGATGACGACCTGGCGGGGACCGGCTTCGACCCGTCCGGCCAACCAGGACTGAAGCCCACACTCGGCTGCGACCGATATTACGCGGTCGGCGTGGATCTCCTGCACGTAGACGGCGTACCCGGCGCCCATGTTGTAATTGCCGTACATTTCTCTGCGGTCACTGCGGGCATGGTCCGAAATGAAGTTGAACACCTCCGGAACCGGGGGAAGACTATTGATGACGTAGCTGAGCTCCTCCGCGGAACGCATCAGCTTTCGCCAGCCGTGGCCCGTTATGTGCGAGAGATAATGGACCTCCACATGTGAATCGATCAGCGAGGCTACTAGCTCGGCGTAAATATGAGACGGACGCAAGACGGTCGCGCCGAGCTCGGTGCCGTCAGCGAGCTCGCTCTGATAACCAGCCTCCAAGCGGCTCGCTATGTCCCGAACCAGGCTGATCCCGTTGGCGTGGACGCCGTTGGAGGCGATGAGGACAATTGCGTCGCCTGGCCGCAGAGCCTTGCCCTGGATCAGGCGCTTCTTGTCCTTGATGACGCCGAAGGCGGACCCGGCGAACTCGAGAGCTCCGGGCACCACCACTCCTGGCAGCGACTGGGTCTCACCGCCCCCCCAGGCGACTTTCGCCAGGTCACAAGCTGCCCGCCAGCCTCTGATGAAGCCTTCGGTGAGCCCGGCGTCGCCAAGCCACTCGTAGGAGCTCGAGGACCAGTAGGCGTTCAGGGCCACGGGCCGGGCGCCGACGCTGACCAGGTCGTTGATGACCGCGGCGACGGTGTCTTGCGCGATAGCGGCGAAATGGGACTTACCGGTGATCTCGTAGACCTCTCGAGCTATGAGGCTCTTGGTGCCGAGGCCCTCTTGAACCAGGGCTCCGTAGACGTCACCCATGTCGAACACGTAGGCCGATTCACCGCGGGTGCCGACGACCTCGCTGTAGCCGTAGGGCATGTTCGAACTGGTGGCTTGGCCTTGCCTCTGTGCCAGCACTTTCGCGGGATCGGCAGTCTCGTAGTCGACAAGTCTGTGATACTGCAGTCGTTCCGGCATGAACTCAGGTCTCCCAATTCTGGTCGCTGATCCTCTTAGGAATGCTCCGGCTCGCTCGGGCGGGTCTCCGGTCTACCGGAACTTTGTCCTGGCGCCAGTTCCGGCGTTTGCCGCAGACCGATGTCAGTTCGGAAGTTCATGCCGTCGAAGCTTATGCAGTGAATCGCGTCATAGGCTTTGCGGCGTGCGTCATTCAGGTCCGACCCCACCGCGGTGACGTACAGAACGCGGCCGCCCGCAGTCCTGAGGGCGCCTTGGTCGCGAATCGTTCCCCCGTGGAAGATGACGACTTCCGGCTCTGACGAGGCTTTGCCGATTCCTGATATCGGCATGCCCTTCTTGTAGCTGCCGGGATAGCCGTCGGAGACCGCCGCAACGGAAATGGCGGCACCGGATTTCCAGGTGACGTCTTTCGGGTCGAGCTCCCCTCTGGTGCAAGCGTCCAGGATCTCGTAGAGGTCGCCGTCAAGGAGGCGCATGTACGTTTGAGCTTCGGGATCGCCGAACCGGGCGTTGAACTCCACGACCTTCACAGTGTCTCCATCTATCATGAGACCTGGATACAGGCAGCCGACGAAGCCTGCGTGCTCACGCCGAAGTCCGTCGAGAGCTGGCTGCACGATGCGCGCCTCGATCGTGTCGAGGTGACCGCGAGTCACCCAGGGCACTGGAGCTATGACGCCCATCCCGCCGGTGTTCGGCCCTTTGTCGCCGTCGTAGGCCTGTTTGTGATCCTGTGAGGCTGGGAACAGCACTGCGGTTCGGTCGTCGCAAAACGCGTGCACAGAGATCTCCTGCCCAAGGAGGAAGTCCTCGATGACGACCGTGTCGCCCGAGGCACCGAATCTCTTGGCGACCATGAGCTTGAGGACCGCTTCGCGCGCCTGTTCGAAGGTTCCCGCAACCACGACGCCTTTGCCTTCGGCCAAGCCACTCGCTTTGATGACCGCTGGGAATGACCGGTCCGCGAGCCCGGAAAGCGCCGCCTGGTAGTTGTCGAAGCTACGAAACGGAGCCGTAGGGATGCGGTTCGCCCTCATCAGCTCTTTCGCGAACGCCTTCGACGTCTCGATTCGAGCGGCGGCCCTGCTCGGCCCGAACACCGCCATGCCCGCTTGCAGGAACTCGTCGACGACTCCGGCCTCGCTTGCAGCCTCCTGGCCGATGACTGTCAGGTCGATCCGCTCTTGCTGAGCGAACGCCAGCAGGTCCTGAACCTCAGTGAAGTGGATGGGAACGTTCTCGGCGATCTCTGCAGTTCCGGCGTTGCCCGGTGCGACAAAGAGTCTCTCCACCTTCGGCGACTGCAAGAGCTTCCAGGCCAGGGCGTGCTCTCTTCCGCCACCCCCTATCACCAATACTCGGGCCACCTTCCCAGCTCCCCTTCACCTTGTCGAGATGTCTCCCGGAGAGGGCTCCGCCCGATCTCCCGCGGGAGTTGTGCTCACTCGGCCCCGATCGGCTGCCCGAGCCGTTCCCCGAACGCCCTGCCCGCCTGCAGGGCCTGCGAGTACTTCCTCCGCCGGGTTGCGAACTGACCTATGTCCCGTGGGACCTGCTCTCTTTGCAGGGACTTGATCCGCTCCGACAGCGCCGCCGGCGTATCGTTCGCGAGCAGCGGGGTCCGGTGCTCGAAGACAACCGGACCCTCGTCGTAGTCCTCCGCGACAACGTGAACCACATGGGCCGCGTATGGGAGCCCCTCCTCCAGAACGTGGCGCTGGACCTCGATACCGTACAGTCCCTTTGTCTCCGGCAACGGACCCGGGTGAATATTCAGCATCTGCGCCTGGTACCGACTCGTGTACCCCTGCCTCCAGCCGAACTGGTGCACCAAGCTCGGCGCAACACGCTTCAGGTAACCCATCAGGACAACGAGCTCGAACCCGCCCTCTCTCAGCAGTTGCTCAACAGCGGCGACTTCGGCAGAAGTCTGGTCACCAGGGCGCAGCCGCTCTCCCGCACCTGCCGGATGGCTCTTACGTCCCACACAGGCCGTAGCGACCCGGGAGCCGTACTGCTGATTGATTCGGTCGACGCGCCCCAGGACCCCGGCACTCTCGCTGCTCGAGATCACGAGGCCGACCTCGCAGTCGATCTCGCCTTCAAGGCAGGCACGAATGAGCGCCTCAGCCGTAGTGCCCTCCCCCGAGGCGAGCACCTCAAGTAGCGCCTTGCCCATGCCCGCGCCGCCCTAGACCCTCAGCCCGCTCGGGTGGGTCTCCACCTGGCCGATCTCGGCCGTTGAGCCGTCGACCCTTCCCATCACAGGCGAGCCGCTCCCGACGACGGCCTCCTCCCGGCGGCCGATGCCGATCGGATACACGCCGTCGAAACAGGACATCGAAAGCTGGCTCCGCGACAGGCCAGTCGCACGCACCATTCCATCTATCGACAGGAAGTTCAACGTATCGGCGCGCAAGTAGGCACGCATCTCTTCGAGGCTCATATGTGCGGCAATAAGGTCGCGTTGATTTGGCGTATCGATGCCATAGAAATCAGGATACCGAACAGGCGGGGAGCTGATCATCAAGTGAACCTGTCTTGCTCCGGCATCGCGTACGATTTGCACCACCTGCCTCATGGTCGTGCCGCGAACTACTGAGTCGTCGACCAAGACGACCCTCTTGCCGGCTACGCTCTCCAGGATCGGATTGAGCTTCATCTTTATGTCGCGCCTGCGCAGGCCCGCAGTCGGCTGGATGAACGTGCGATGTATGTATCGGTTCTTGATGATGCCGACATCAAAGGGCAGGCCACTCGCTCGCGAATAGCCAAGCGCAGCTGGAATCGACGAATCCGGGACCGGAATGACCACATCCGCCTCGACGCAGAACTCCTTGGCCATCTCGAGGCCGAAATTCTGCCGCACGTTGTTGACTCGCTGACCCATGATTATGCTGTCGGGGCGAGCGAAGTAGACGAACTCGAAGACGTCGATCTTTTGATTGCCTTCTACAACCTGATGCGAGGTTATGCCGTCTTCATCGACGCGCACCAGTTCTCCGGGTCTTACGTCACGGAGAAACGTTGCGCCGATCGTGTCGAAGGCACAGGTCTCCGAGGCAACCACGTATCCGTCATCGAGCGTCCCGATTGACAAAGGCCTGATTCCACACTGGTCGCGGAAGGCTATCAGCCTCCGTGAGTCCATTGAAACCGCGGAGAAAGCCCCCGTGAACAGCGGGTACGCTTTGATGATGGCGCTCTCGAGCTCGTGACCCCTGCTGATGTAAAGGGCTATGGCGGCTTCCATCAGGCGGGTGTCGTTGTGTGTCTCGGTAGGTATGTCGTGACTAGCCAGGAAGTCCTCGAGCATGCTGCAATCCGGTAGGTTGCCGTTGTGCGCCAGGGCGAATTGGCCCCTGTCGTGCAGGAAGGGCTGATTGTAGAAATCCCCGCTACCACCGGAGGTCGAGTACCGGTTGTGCCCAGCGGCTATATGGCCTCTCAGGCGTTGCATGTCTTCGTCGTGATAGACGCTCGACGCCAATCCAGCGCCGGCATGCCTGTACATGCTGTGGCCGTCGCTGGTGACGATGCCTGATCCTTCTTGCCCGCGGTGCTGCAAGGCCCACAGGCCGTAGAAGGTTACGCGCGCTGCCTCACTGCCAGGACAATAGACGCCGAAGACGGCACACTTTTCCCGCAACTTGTAGTCGGATTCCGATCTCATGGGCCTTGGCCTGTCCCCTCAGTAGAGCCTAGGTTGTCGGAACAGCAGGTCGACTTCGCAGGCAGTCGCCGAAAGTGTGCGGCGCTGCGCGCAGCGGGTCGCGTGGGCATCGTTGCCTAGGCGACCGGAAGCAATTCAGGGAGCTCTTGATGCGCTCAGCGTCGCCTCCCATCCCTCAGCCTGCAGTTGCTGGTCTGCCTGGACACCGGCTGCGATCTGCTGTTGCTTGAAGCTGTCGTAGGCATCCGAAAGGTTCGCGTCGGTCAGTGCCAACAATCGCACTACGAAGAGAGCGGCATTGGTGGAACCATTCTCGGGCATGGTTGCCAAAGGCACTCCCGGGGGCATCTTGATGTTCGACCAAAGCGCCTCGTGTCCGTGGTCATCGCGTGTGATCGGCACCGCGATCACGGGCAATGTCGTGTAAGCCGCGGTAACTCCGGGTAGGTGCGCCGAGCCACCGGCACCGGCGATAATGACCGACAAACCGCGTTGTTTCGCCGTGTTGGCGTATTCGGCGAGCAGATGCGGCGTTCTGTGTGCCGAGAGAATGCGCACTTCGTACCCGATGCCAAACTTCTCCAGTGTCTCCATGGCGCCGGCCATCATGTCGAGATCGGAACCAGACCCCATGATGACGCCGACTCTTGGCGTTGCTGAATGCTCCACTTCGACTCCTCGATGCTCAGGAACGCGTGCAAGAGACTTCTGGCGGTGCAAGATCATCGACGCGCTTGTTCTACTGCCCTGCTGCTGTTGCAAGTCGCCGCCGCCCTCCGACCGGCGCGAGTCCGCGATGGGATGTGAGCGACGATACCAGCGTGCGACACGGAAGTCCGTTTAGAGCATCGGGGTGCAGTGCTGGCTTCGCCGAGGTCGCGTGGCGCCGCTCGTCGACGGACCAAGCCCTGGTAGAGCGCAGATCCAACTCACGCGCTCGTTGCCTTGCGCGGCCGCGATCGCAGTAGCCACCAGCGGCGGGCCATGGGTTCAGCCCGCCGCTGGTGGCCTTCAGGCACCCGACCGGGCTCTCTCACCGCCAAGCCACACGCATCGGGCCCAGCCGGCGCAGTTCGCCGGCCGCGATCCCGTCCACCCGCCCGCCCCGGCCGACGTCGTGAGGCGTCTCCGCCTCATGCGACCAGGCTTCCCGATCAAAACAGGGCAGCTGTCCACGGCCTACCGCTAGCACGGCCTTGCCTTGCATGTGGCTGTCCGTAGCTATGATGAGCGGCTATGACGGCTCCCACAATAGCCGCGACAAACTTCGCCTTACCGGGCCAGACGGAGTTTTCGAGGGGCAGTGTGCGTGATATTTACACCATCAACAATGAATATCTTGTAATGGTCGTAACAGATAGAATTTCGGCATTCGACGTGCTGCTGCCCGTGGCGATTCCCTACAAGGGACAGGTACTGAGCCGGATTGCGGCGTATTTTCTGGAGCAGACCGGAGACATCGTACCCAACTGGTTCATTGTGTCCCCCGATCCAAATGTCGTGATAGGCCACTTGTGCAAACCTTACAGAATCGAGATGGTCATCCGCGGATACTTGGCGGGACACGCCTGGCGGGAGTATGAAGCCGGCAAGCGAGCACTCTGTGGCGTCGAGCTACCCGACGGGTTGAAGGAGAACGACAGGTTCCCGGAGCCGGTCATCACACCGGCGACGCACGCTGACCGAGGTCACGACGAGGATATCTCGGCTGATGAGATCGTAGACGGAGGTATCGTACCGGCGGCTGATTATGCCGAGATGGCCGAACTCACTCGCCGGCTCTATGCGCGCGGCAGCGAGATGGCGGAGCAGAATGGCCTGATTCTTGTGGACACCAAGTACGAGTTTGGGTGCAAAGACGGTCGTTTGTGCCTAATTGATGAGGTTCACACGCCGGATTCCTCCCGTTACTTCTACTCCGAGGGTTTCGAGGATCGTCAAGAGCGGGGCGAGCGTCAACGGCAGCTTTCCAAGGAGTTCGTGCGGGAGTGGCTGATTGGAAAGGGCTTCCAGGGCCGAGATGGCCAGACCATTCCTAACTTTCCCGGCGAGTTCGTCCAGGACGTCTCGGAACGATACGTCGAGCTGTTCGAGAAGCTGACAGGACACGCGTTCTCTCGATCTGACGAGAGCGAAGATCCGCTGTTGCGTATCGAGGCCAACATCAAAGCGGCTTTGGCCTCTCTGCAGAAAGGCAGCTCGATCGTCGGCTAGGAGAGTTGCTCCCGTGGTCACGGCAGCTGCCGGCCTCGGACGGACGGTCGTGCTACAGCAGAAGAGCTCCGGCACCTGGCACAGTCTCGGGGCTGCCCGCAACTACCGCTCCGTCCGCAGCTACGTCCCGACGAAACGAAAGCGGGGACAGGACGTCTTTCACGGGATGTGGCTTGTCTTCGAAGAAGACGTCCGGTTCCCGGGAGTCGTCCCTCGGACCTGATCGCTCCGCAGCTCGACCGTCGCTCGTCATACCACGCGGCTGGGATCTGATCAGTTACAATAAGATAACGATAAGATAACGCGTGTGTTACCACCCCATCGATCCGCGCAGGAGGCTCCGTGCACGACAGCTCGGTGATCGGGATTCCAAGGCGTCCGGTCCGGCGGTTGCGCGACCGGCCCATCGTCGAGGCCGGCGCGG
>Ga0224534_1000207_pt1 | contig 39643 bp, 28 predicted proteins | sample 714E12024metaG_FD_172012 | JGI IMG/M metagenome (GOLD analysis project Ga0224534, IMG submission 172012) | Peat soil microbial communities from Stordalen Mire, Sweden - 717 E1 20-24 | ecosystem: Environmental > Terrestrial > Soil > Wetlands > Peat | place: Sweden: Norrbotten County, Stordalen... | reverse complement strand
GTGGGCAAATCCTCGATCTTCAACGCCTTTACGGGGCTGCGTCAGCACGTCGGCAACTGGCCGGGCAAGACAGTGGAAAAGAAAGAGGGCTTCTTTAACCTACCCAGTGGTCAGACGGCCAGTTTGATCGATCTGCCCGGTATCTACAGCCTCACCTCCAATACGATCGAGGAGATCATCGCTCGCGATTTTATCCTGCAGAACAAGCCTGACGCCATCATCAACGTGGTGGATGCCTCCAACCTGGAGCGCAACCTGTACCTGACCACGGAAATAATGGACCTGGACAGTCCGGTGATCATTGCCTTGAATATGACGGACCTCGCCGGACAAAAGGGGTACCATATTGATTTGCCGGCCCTGGCCGAGGCATTGGGCTTGCCGGTGGCGCCGGTTATAGCCACCCGTAAAAGCGGCCTGGACGAGTTTTATCAGTCGCTGGATCAATTGATCATCCGGGCGAAACAGGAGCGGGGACGCTTTCGCTTCTCACCATCGCTGGAGGAGATGATTGAAAATATTGCCGGCCGGTTAAGGGTGTATGATTTTGGCGTTTACCCGTTGCGCTGGCTGGTCATAAAGCTGCTTGAAGGCGATCAGAAGGCGCGGGAACTGGTGGCCGCCGCTGTTGGGGAGACAGGCATCACCGTTCTGGACGAGGAGATTAAAGAACGGTTGCCTGACGGCCCCACCCAGATGGCCGAGGAGCGTTACCGTTGGATCAATGAGGTGCTGGATGCCGCTGTGCGACGCGATCAGTTGGGGAAGCTGTCTCCCAGCGACCGGGTAGACTTGCTGCTAACTAATCGCTGGCTGGGCGTGCCTATCCTGCTGGCCGTCCTCGCCGGTACTTTCACACTCATTTTCAAGTTGTCGCCGCCGCTGCAGAACCTGATCGGTAACCTCTTTTCGGGGCTGAGTTATCTGATCCAGACCGATCTGGGTCCGGTTCTGCCAGGATGGCTGGTGCGGATGCTCACCGACGGTGTGCTGGCCGGTGTGGGCACAGCCATGAGCTTTGTGCCTCTGATCGCCATCACCTTCACGCTGTTCGGCCTGTTGGAGGACGTGGGCTACTTCTCCCGGGCGGCCTTTGTCATGGACCGTTGGCTGGGCCCCCTCGGTCTGCCCGGCAAGGCTTTTATCAGCTTGCTCATGGGTTACGGCTGCAACGTGCCGGCGATCATGGCGGCCCGCACTGCTGAAAACGACCGCGGGCGCTTGCTGACCATCATGGTCACCCCGCTGACCATCTGCTCGGCCCGGCAGGTGGTGGCGGTGGCTCTGATCGGGGCCTTTTTCCGGCCAAGATATGCGTCCTGGGTAATGCTCGGTTTGTACGTATTCAGTTTCGCCCTGATCTGCCTGGTCAGTGTCATACTCAAAAATACGGTACTGAAGGTCGATGTAAAACCCTTCTACATTGAACTGCCCATGTACCGGTTACCCAACTGGAAAAATATTGCCACCTACGCCTGGCAGAAGACCAGGGGTTACCTGGAGCGGGCGGGCACTCTTATCGCAGTGGTGAGCGCCCTGGTCTGGGTATTGGCCTACTTCCCCGGCGGTTCGATCGACAACAGTATTCTGAGCACACTGGGTCATTGGATTGAGCCGGTGGGGCGTCCTTTTGGCTTTGATTGGCGCCTTCTCGTTGCCCTGATCTCGGGGGTGGCCTCCAAGGAGACAGTTCTGGCCACACTCGGCGTTCTCTATCACGCCAACGAATCCAACATCGGGACCGTGCTCACCAACAGCATACCCTTTGCCTCGGGGCTGTCCTTCTTCGTCTTTTCCATGTTCTATATCCCCTGCCTGGCCACCACCTTCACCGTACATACCGAGAGCGGTTCATGGAAGTGGACGGTCTTTTCCGTTGCCTACACCCTGCTGCTGGCGGCGCTGCTCTCACTGGCGGCATACCGACTGGCGCTGGCAATAGGCTAACTCCCCCCAAAAAATTTAGAACCGAAAATATGGGAGCAATCAGACGCCTGGGTGGTGTATTCCTGGCGCGCAGCCAATCATCCCGATATTCTGAGTTTTAAGAAGGGCCTGTCCTCATGCTACAATCAATAGTAGTATTTGGCACTAGTGGCTTTGTCCTCGGCAATCTTTTTGTCGCGGATAGCCGATTTAAGTTTTCAGCGTATCTGCGAGGAATTAAATAATGAGAACCTCATGGGAGAGGGAAAATGAGGAAAAAAAAGATTGAATGCCCTTCCTTTTTCTCGAACCGCCAACTTAAAGTAATTTTGAAGTATGACAGTTTGGCTTATACCTGGAAAAGAATATTGGCGGCGGCCATTCCATTCCTTGTGGAGTCTGGCCGGGCGGGTGCCCTCCTCCGCATCCGGGCTAACGCCCGGCCTTGTACTCCACATTCTTCAGGCCAGACCGCAGGTCTGGATGCGGAGGAAAGAATGTGGAGTACAAGGGCGCGGGAGTGGTGGGCGGACGGCCGGCTCTGGATGAAGGATGATTGCAATAAAGTGCTGGACGGAGGCCTCTGTTTGGCCCGGCGGGCGATCAGCGGTCAGTGGCCCCCTGTAGCTCCTGCTTTTTGGAAGAAACGGGGATTTTACGGGGCGATACTGGCTTTGGTAATCCTGGCGGGTGCCCTCTGGGCGCCGACAGGTTACCTGGAACAGATTCCCACGGCATTCGCCGTTCGTCACACCGGGGAGCAGACAGCAATGGAAAGCTCTCCACAACCGGCCGGACAGCAGAGCGCCGTAAACCAGATCACCATTACAAAGGCAGCTTACGAATTGCAGGTGACTGAAAATGTCGTCAACGTGCGGTCAGGACCCAGCAAGAATAAACCGGAGATCGGGCAGGCACGTTTTGGAGACGTCCTGCTGGCAAAGGGAAGAAGCAGTGATAACTGGTACCAGGTAGCTTTTCGGACGGGAACGGGCTGGATCGCCGGTTGGTGCGTTCAAACCTACCGTCCTTCTGGCAAAGCGTCAATCATGGTGGCGGACTCCAGCCTAGAAGGCCCGGGAACACAGGGGCTACCCGAGGCCAGCCGGGGTGTATCGTCCGATCTGATCGGCATTGCCAGGCGTTTTCTGGGCACCCCATACTGTTATGGTGCAAACGGGACTGCCAGTTTCGATTGTTCCGGTTATGTGCGTTATGTCTATTCCCGCCTCGGGATCAGCCTGCCGCGCGTCGCCAGCGATCAGGCCCTGGCAGGCAGAAGGGTGTCGTCTCCAGCCCCTGGCGACCTGGTATTCTTCTCCGATAGGAGAGACGGGTACATAACTCACGTCGGGATCTATATCGGCAACAATTCTTTCATCCATGCCAGCTTTCAGGGGGTCACCATCACGTCGCTCGACGATCCCTGGTATAAGTCGCATTATGTCATGGCGTGCAGTGTTAATTAGAAGACGGGCTGCCACAAGTTCGACGACCTTGTCTTCAAGAGAAAAAGGCCTTCCAGGCGCACATCCTGAAGGCCTTCATTTTTTGAGTAACTTTTTGCACAACCCTCTCGATATTGGAAGCCCGACATCCGATGCTCGTCTTTCCCACAGATGACTACCCCTACTCATTCGTTTGCATCCGAGCCATCATTGGAGTGCTGCTTTGTTTGCTGCCCGTTTTGATAGGCGTTCTTGGGGGTAATGCTTTGAATCGCCTGCTTTAATTTAGAGAGCGTAAACTTCTGGCCATTCTCCTGTACTTTCGGGCCATTGTTCCTCTGGGCATCCAGGATTCCTCGTTGAATGTCGGGGTATTCGTCCTGCCGCGCCCGGTCCACTGACGCTTTTGCGGGCGCCGCCGGAACAGCCGGCTGCTGTTTGTGGGAGTTTGCCTGCTGGGTATCAGGTTGCCCTTCTGATATTTTGGGGTATTCGTCCTGCTTGGCATCTTGGGGTGTCTCTCGCTTTTTAAGGAGGTTGCTCAATGATGCCAGAAATTCCTGCTGCGGTGCGGCTGTTGATTCGTCAGTGCCCTCCCCGTTCATGTTTGCTATCCGGGCATTCTCCGTGCCGGAGAATGCTTTCTCGCTTTCTCTGTTTTTGCTCTCCGGCCCTAATTCTTCAACATAATGTTTTGGGCCAGCGCTTAACTTGCTATTTATCTCTGGTGCCTTGCTTAACTTGCCGACCCTCTCCTGTTCCTCATTCAAATACATATGCAAGAATGAACCCATCTCATCGGCCATGTCTGCTATACGATGGCTGAAGTGCGATAAATAGCGCATCAAGACGGGGCTGTCTATGTCGCGGGAATCTCTGATGACGTGGTCGATGGTGTTCCATCCCTCTTCGAATACGGTTCTGGAAAGTATCTCTATATAGTTTGTTGTTTTGTTATCGATGCTCGATATGGCCAAATAAGTGACCGAACGATAGCCGAGTTCGTGATACCGGAGATCGCATCCCTTGTCCTGGAATCTTGCCAGCAGATCCCTACCATCACTTTCGCGATCATCTCCTTCTCGCACGTAAGCGATCGGCTTCTCTTTCAAGACCCATTTATTGGTTATATATTCATGTACGTATTCCCAGTCTTCTTTGAATAGGTGGAGGACTCTGATCTCAATCAGATCAGTTACTATTTCATCATAATTCTTGCTGTTTATTTCTAATTCCCTATTTCCGATTTTTTTTCTGATCAGTGCTTCAATCAAGCGTTCCGGGTCTTTTAGCCTCGTTATTACTGAATGAACATTATCCACGGTTTTCAGGCAGTCTGAAAAGTAATTCTCCAGTGCCCTGTATTGGGGCATCTCTTTTAGGTATGCCTCAAAAATACCGCTCAATTGTTCCCACTTCAAGCCCGTACGGTTGTATTCCGTTTCATCGAGATGATACTTTTTTAAAAACGTCTCTTCATCGCTCAATACGTTCATGGCCATGTCCCCCGTAAGGCTATTTATTATTCTAATTGAAGACGTTCTTTTACGTATATCCTCTATATTACGAGCAATATTTAGCGAAGTTGGCTATTTTTTAAAATGTGAGGTGAAGAGATTGGTTTTGCCAGTCTCCTTCCCGGTGTTACTTCCTGCATCCTGTCTTACGCCGGGAGGTTTGCTGGATATCCTCTTTTTGAATACACTCCGGGCACAGGTTTTTAAAAACAAATTCGAAGATTCTACCACATTCGGGGCAGTTGCGGATGCTCATAGCTTATCTCCCCCAAATTTAATTTGTATCAAAATAGTACCATCATGATAATGCATTGTAAATTCAGTTTGGAAAAAAAGTCCTAGATGGGCAGCACCATCGACCTAGTGGAAAACTCGATCACCGGAGCAACATGGATAGCGACAAAAAAATCCCGTCATTGATCTTGAAGACTGCTTGCTATTCATCTTCCGAAAAGCAATCCCCGTCCTATCTCCGACATGGGATGTATGATGTGCAGCACGGCATCAACGCCAGAGATTGAAACAATCCTATGTTATTTCCTTTTTCATCGGCAACTTGTTTAATACTCACTGCATAATACTGATAATACTTCTCATTAACCACAGGTGACTACCCGCTCTTTTACCCCCGTGCGGAGTACATCCGGAGCGGTGGGATAAGAGCGGCTACATCACTGTATTAACTGGCTCTTGGCTTCAGTGGGGGAAAGCAATCACGATGGCTACCCGCTCTAATGCCCCCGCTTGGAAGCGGTGGAATGTGCATTAAGGAGGAGAATTGCTGCAGGGGCGCAGTTAGTGGCGGTATTTATATATGTGGTAGCATATACCATTTTAATGGCATAGTATATCAGGTATGTTCGCTGAGAAAATACAGGAAAGTTGTCAATAGTTGGTGATCACAATGGCATCCCAAAAGAAGTCTTGTCATTTCATGAACGGGCACGATGAATACAAGTGCATTGCCGGCGAGTTCTTCAGAGGGGCGCCGCAGTGCTATCGCTGCATGTATGAGGATGGAAGGGAAGATTGTTACCTGCCCTCGTTTTTTCTGCGTTGTCCAATCTGCGGCAATGCCCGCAACCACGGTGAACTGGTTTGTTTTAACTGCCAGTTTGTGATCCTGTTTATTTATCAGTATATTATCATTGACCAAAAAGCTGAGTGAAACTATGTTGGTGTTGGCCGGTGAGCGACTATCTACTTTTTGGAACCTTGTCTTAACGGTGAGTTGAGCAAACATAGTTTACTTCACGTCGGTGACATTTCCGGGTAGTCCATGTCAGGTTACGGCGACTGGCGCACTACCGATAATGATGCGTAATAGGGCAACACCTTTTCGTAATCTTTGGCCGAGTTGTCCAGTTGCTGGCTCTGGTATTCTCCTCCGGTCAGCAGGGCGTCGTAAAACTCGAAGATGGAGTTTGCCAGGTAGAGGGTGTTCTGCTGGGCATTCCCCATGGCCTGCCGGTGATTGGGGCTGACCTTGAAAAGAGAGAGCCTCTTCCTGCCGGATGATATTTTTTTATACAGGGCTTCCGCCCGGGGGATGAATCTGCCGTTTCGGTTCTGCTGCTTGTCCCCCAGGTATTCCTGGCGAATATCCGAATACTCGCTCATCACTTCCAAAAAGGTATCGTTCAGTTGCTTGATGGCGGCTATCTGGGTACTTTCCGGAGGCAGATCGGTACTCGCAGGTGATCCGGCCCGCGCACCGATTTGGGGTTGGAGACCCGGTGCCATTCTGCTGATGGCCAGAGATCCGATCACCAATACCAGGATAATAATGACGGCAGAAGCCAATTTTTTACCCACTGCAATCTCCCCTTATTTTCAACCTCCATTTTCAGAATAGTATATTCCGGCGGAATAGGTCTTATCCTTGCCGGGATTTCCGCTAAACCGACCGTTCAACAAGTTCTTGGCTTCAGTGTGGGATTGCCCGGATGCGGAGGAAGCGGTGGCATTAGAGCGGGTAGCCATCGGTAAACAGGCCGTACGGGTGAGCCAGGTGATACTGCAAACTCATTTGAATATACAAAAGATGACATAATAGGGCTATATGTGACATATTATTTTTCATCCACAATTTAATCCACATTTGATCGTAAGCAAATACAAGGTTATGAACAGTTTTATCCACATTATCCACAGGAAATTCGCCATTTCGGGCCTTTTACCAAATTTTTTTCGACATTGTAAATTCGATCAGATCGGCTTCCTTGATCGTGACCCAGCACAAAATAGAAAAAGGCGATGCTGGGCATAAATTCAAACGAAGCGAAGCGAAGTTTGAATTAGCCATGTGCCTGTTCAGTGCTCATATTGCGTAGCATGCACAGCATGCGAAGCAATAGTATTTGAGCGCTGAACAAATGGCACGGCATGTACTCCGCATTCTTCAGGCCGGGCGTTAGCCCGGATGCGGAGGATTGAACTCCCACTGATTACCCTACCTTGAACCCACCGCCTAAAGAAGCGAGGGACTTCTAGGCGAAGTTAAAGGCAGTTATGACTAATGCTGCGCTGGATCGGGGTCTGCGCGTTTGCGGGACAGCGTTTGCGGGAATAATTTGACAGCGATCCATTCTTGTGCTAACATGTTGTCACTCGTAAGCCCCTTATATTCAGGAGGGCTATGGCGTTCAAAGGGCGGGGATCAATAATCTAGGAGGATGCAAGGGTAATGCAGGGCAAAGTCAAGTGGTTCAACAATGAGAAGGGCTACGGATTTATAGAAGGCGATGACGGTGGTGATGTCTTTGTACACTACTCGGCTATTAAGGAAGAGGGCTTCAAGGCTTTGGTCGAAGACCAGCGGGTGGAGTTCGAGATCACCGAGGGTACTCGTGGTCCCCAGGCCACGAATGTCGTCAAACTATAGATGGCCTCACCCGAAAGATCTCTTGGCCCGGATTTTTGAGGCGCACCTAAAAGAACCTCTGTTGACGGGGGTTCTTTTATCTATAATCAGGTAAATGGAGTGCGCCAAGGGATATTCTACAGAAAAAGGGAATATTAAATAAATACATGATAAGGGGGAGTGTTGCAGATGAAGATCACCATTCGTGGTGAGAACACCGAGATCACCGATGGCTTGAGGGATCACGTCGAGAAGAAACTGAGCAAGTTAACCCGCTACTTTGACCAGATCAATGAGGCGCAGGTGACGGCCATAACCCATCGTGGGAGCTACATCGTGGAGGCTACGATCCCCCTTAACAGCTTTATCCTGCGGGCCGAGGAAACCAGCGATGAGAACCTGTATGAAGCAGTGGACCTGGTGGCCGAAAAGCTGGAGAAGCAGATCCAGAAGCACCGCACCAGGCTTTACCGGCGGTTCCGGAACCAGGGTCTGAAAAACCTGATCACTACCATGGGAGACGAGAACACCGTGGGGATGCCGTCTGTGGTGCGCACCAAGCGGTTTGCCATCAAGCCGATGCAGGTGGAGGAGGCAATCTTACAGATGAGCTTGCTGGGGCATGACTTTTACGTCTTCAGCAACTCCGAGACGGAGCAGGTCAACGTGCTCTACCGGCGTAAGGACGGGAACTTCGGGCTGATCGAGCCGGAGTTCTAGACAGAAATTGCACCGAGACTGTCAGAAGGGGGCGCAGAGCCCCCTTCTTCGTGTTCGCCCAGCAGAACGGAACTGACCTCTGGCCTCTGTCATGGGCTTCTCTTGTATGCGCCGAGGTGCTACAATGAAGGTGGAAGTAAGTCGGCGCTTTCTGCCCATGTCTGAAGGCAGGGGCATGCACGATGAGAAGAGGGTGAGGAGATGCTGGATGTCCTGCGCAACCTGTTCGATGACAACGCCCGTGAGGTCAAGCGGCTACAGAAAACGGTCGATAACATAAACGAGTTTGAACCATACATCCGGAGTCTGTCCGATGACGAGTTGCGGGCCAAGACCCAGGAGTTCAAGGAACGCCTGGCGGAGGGCGAGACCTTGGATGATATCCTGCCGGAGGCCTTCGCCGTGGTCCGGGAGGCCGGTTGGCGCGTGGTGGGCCAGCGCCCCTTCGACGTGCAGTTGATGGGCGGTATCGTGCTGCACCAGGGCCGGATCGCCGAGATGAAAACCGGTGAAGGCAAGACCCTGGTGGCCACCATGCCGGCCTATCTGAATGCCCTGACAGGCAAAGGGGTTCACATCGTGACGGTGAACGACTACCTGGCCCGCCGGGACAGCGAGTGGATGGGCGGCATCTATCGCTTCCTCGGACTGAGCGTCGGCCTGATCGTCCACGGTCTGGAGACCGGCGACCGCCTGCTGTCTTATGCAGCGGATATCACCTACGGCACCAACAACGAATTTGGCTTCGATTACCTGCGGGACAATATGGTGATGCGGGCGGAAGATATGGTGCAGCGGGACCTGTACTATGCCATCGTCGACGAGGTTGACAGCATCCTCATCGATGAGGCCCGCACGCCTCTGATCATTTCTGGGCAGGCGGAGAAACCGACCGATCTGTACCGGCGGATCGCCCGGATCGTACCCCGGATGCAGGTAGAGAAAGACTACCAGGTGGACGAGAAGCTGCACACCGTGGCGCTGACAGAAGACGGCACCCACAAGGTGGAGCAGTTGCTGGGGGTGAACAACCTCTCTGATGAGGCCAACCTGGAGCTGGCCCACCACGTCTACGCCGGTCTGCGAGCCCACACCCTGATGAGGCGAGACCGGGACTATGTGGTCAAGGACGGCAAGGTGATCATCGTCGACGAGTTCACTGGCCGGCTGATGTTCGGCCGGCGCTACAGCGAGGGGTTGCACCAGGCGATCGAGGCCAAGGAAGGAGTCAACATCGAGCGGGAATCCCAGACCCTCGCCACCATCACCTTCCAGAACTATTTCCGCATGTTCGATAAGCTGGCCGGCATGACCGGCACCGCCGCCACCGAGGAGGACGAGTTCCGGAAGATCTATGGCCTGGACGTGGTGGTGGTTCCTACCAACAAGACGATGATCCGCTTTGATGTTCCTGACATGATCTACCGTACCGAGCCAGGGAAGTTCAAGGCGGTGGTCGAGGAGATCGCCGGGATCAACCAGACCGGCCAACCGGTGCTGGTGGGTACCATCTCGATCGAGAAGTCGGAAGTATTGAGCGGCATGCTGAAGCGCCGGGGCATTCAGCACCAGGTGCTGAATGCCAAGTTCCACGAGCAGGAGGCAAAAATCATCGCCCAGGCCGGACGGATGGGGACGGTCACCCTGGCCACCAACATGGCCGGGCGCGGCACCGACATCGTCCTGGGGGGCAACCTGGAGCACCTGGCACGGGAGGAACTGCTGCGCCAGGGATACGAATCCGAGGCGGTAGCCGAGGCGGCCGAGCATAGCGTTCCCTCGACTTCGGAGGTGGCCGAGGCCCGGGAGGAGTATCAGCGTTTGGTCGAACGCTTCCGGAAGGAGACCGAGGCGGAGCACGAACAGGTGGTGGCCCTGGGCGGCCTGCACATCATCGGTACCGAGCGCCATGAGAGCCGGCGCATCGACAACCAGTTGCGCGGCCGTTCCGGGCGCCAGGGCGATCCCGGACTGTCCCGGTTCTACGTCTCCCTGGAGGATGACCTAATGCGCCTGTTCGGTGCTGACAATATCGCCGGCATCATGGACCGGCTGGGCATGGATGACTCCGTTCCCGTCGAGCACAACCTGGTCTCCCGCTCTATTGAAACCGCCCAGAAAAAGGTGGAGAGCCGCAACTTCGATACCCGTAAGCACGTGCTGGACTACGACGACGTCATGAACCAGCAGCGGGAGGTGATCTACGGCCAGCGGCACCGGGTGCTGCGGGGGGAGAACCTCTATGAGTCCCTGGAGGAGATGATCGACAGTGTGATCTCGGCCGCGGTCGCCCGTTCCACCGTCGAGGGCAAGTACCCGGAGGACTGGGACCTGGAGGGCCTGATCGCTTATGGGGAGCAGACTTTTCTGCCCCTGGAAGCCTTGACTGTGGAAGAACTGCAGTCTCTGGGCAGCCGGGAGGCGATCCGGGAGCGGCTTTCAGAGGAGGCCAAGTCTTTCTGGCAGGCGCGGGAAGAGGACTTTGGCGGCAGCGACGGCATGCGCAATTTCGAACGGTTCATCCTGCTGCGGGCGGTGGACGCGAAGTGGATGGAGCACCTGGATGCTATGGACCAGATGCGCCAGGGAATCGGCCTGCGTGCCTACGGCAATTCCGACCCCCTGGTGGAGTACAAGTTTGAGGCCCATAACATGTTCCAGGAGATGATCACCAGCGTTTATGAGGACGTGGTGCGCTACCTGTTCAAGCTGCGGCTGGTACAGGAACAGCAGCCGGCGGTGCGGGTGCGGCAGGTGGTGGAGAACCGGGGGGATGAAGAGGCGCCCGCTCAGCCGGTTAGAGTTAAGCAGACTATTGGCAGAAACGATCCCTGCCCTTGCGGGAGTGGGAAAAAATATAAGCGCTGCTGTGGCAAAGATGCTTAAACGAGGGAAGGTGGAGCTTTTGATTTTGGCTGAAGTTAAAAGAGGGGTTGAAAGGTCGAAAAAACGGCTCGAAGAATTGAGGGGTTCTCTTTGACGTAGCTCAGAAGCAGGAGCGCCTGGCCGGGATCGATGCCCGGGCAGCGGCGCCGGACTTCTGGTCCGACCCGGCTCAAGCCGGTCGGATGCTTCAGGATGCCGCCCAACTCAAGGAAGAGGTTGACCTCTACTCTGGCATGGAAAAGGATTTAGAAAATGCCGAACTCCTGTTGGAACTGTATGCAGAATCCGGGGACGCCGGACTCGGGGCGGAGTTGGAGAGCAGTGTCGGCATGCTGACGGTCGCCCTGGATCGTTGGGAGCAGGAGAACCTCTTCAGCGGCCCCTATGACCGCCGGAACGCCCTGGTCTCCCTGCATGCGGGGGCAGGCGGCACCGAGGCCCAGGACTGGGTGGAGATGCTGTTCCGGATGTATGGGCGCTGGGCCCAGGAGCATAACTGCAAAGTGGAGGTGCTCGACCTGCTGCCCGGGGATGAGGCCGGGGTCAAGAGCATCACCGCTCTGGTCAGTGGACCCATGGCCTATGGCAACCTGAAGGCAGAGCGGGGCGTGCACCGGCTGGTGCGCATCTCTCCCTTCGATGCCTCCGGACGGCGCCATACCTCTTTTGCCTCGGTGGACGTGATCCCGGAGGTGGAGGAGGATGCGGATCTGGAGATCGATCCGGATGACCTGAGGATCGACACCTACCGGGCCAGCGGGCACGGCGGCCAGTACATCAATAAGACAGATTCCGCGGTGCGCATCACCCACCTGCCCACCAACACCGTGGTGCAGTGCCAAAGCGAGCGCTCCCAACTGTCCAATCGCCTCCAGGCGATGAAGGTGTTGCGCTCGCGCCTGCATGAATTGAAGATGAGGGAGCAGGATGAGAAGATGGCCAACCTGCGCGGTGAGCAGCGCGAGATCGCCTGGGGCAGCCAGATCCGTTCCTACACCTTTGAACCTTACACCCTGGTCAAAGACCACCGCACCGGCGTGGAGATCGGCAATGTCCAGGCGGTCATGAACGGGGGGATCGACCCCTTCATCGAGGCCTACCTGCGATCTGTGATGTGAGAAGTGAGATGTGTGATGTGTGATAAATTCCGGTCAACGCTTCCCCGCAGGATTTTCGGCGGGGTTTTTAATTCTGGACACGGGGGAGAGCGTTGTGGGTGTGATGGTCAGGGGCAAGTTGTGGGTGAAATGTTGGGTTTTGTGCCAAACTAAGCGGGAAGGGGTGTTAGCCGGTGCCCTACCGCTGGATCAAACGGTTATTGCCGAAAAAGCTGCTGCTTGCCTGGATTGGCATTACCGTGGGCTCGCTGTTCATTGCGCTGGCCCTCGACATATTCCTGGTGCCCAACCGGATTGCCGCCGGCGGAGTCACCGGTATGGCGACCATCTTCTTCTATGTATTGAAGATTCCTATCAGTTGGACGATCATGATTGTGAACATTATCCTGCTCTTGTTGTCCTACCGGGAATTGGGGCTGCGGCTGGTGATCCGCAGCCTTTACGGGGCGGCTGTCACCTCGGTGTTTGTGGAGTTGCTGCAATACCGAGTTCCGGTGCCGACCCACGACCTCCTGCTGGCGTCCATTTTCGGCGGGATCATCGCCGGCCTGGGAACTGGGATCGTCCTACGGTCGGGGGGGACGACCGGGGGTACAGACCTGGTGGCGCGCCTGGTGAACAAGTTCCTGCCCATAACCCTGGGGCAGGCACTGCTGGGGGCTGATTCGGTGGTGATCGTCATGGCTGGCATCTTTTTCAACGCCGAACTGGCCCTCTATGCCCTGCTGGGTCTGTTGGCCACCAGCCAGGTGATCGACCTGGTGCAGGAGGGCATCGTCTTCGCCAAGGCGGCCTTCATCATTACCAGCCACAGCGAGGAGGTGGCCCAATCGATCTTTCAGGAACTGGGACGGGGGGTGACTTCCCTCGCCGGTACGGGAATGTACACCGGCGAACGGCGCCCGGTGTTGGTCAGCGTGGTGGCCAAGACCGAGGAGAGCCGTCTTAAAGACCTTGTTTACGGGGTGGATGCAAATGCCTTCGTGTTTTTCACCGACGCCCACGAGGTCATGGGAGAGGGATTCAAGAGCTACCGGTAACGTGATCTGAAAGCTTGAAAACTGTTCCCCTGTTTGCGAGCAGGTGCCTCCGGTCCGGTAGATAATATTTTACAATTCTTATCAGGAAGAAAAAAGAAAACAAAAAAAAGGGAAAATAAAATTTATGTCGAAACAGCTCCTAGATAAGGAGTTGTTTCTTTATTAAGACAGTACGCGGCTGTGAGCATGGTGACGGTTGTAGCCGTTAAATCGATTAAAAAGTGGCTGAAGATAGGATAGCCAGGTAGAACATGCTGCAGTCCCTGAAGTCCCAGGGAGCGTTGCGGTTGTTGGCCCGATCAGGAGGGGATGTCAGTCAACTCCTGTTGCTCCATTGGTATTGGGCTGAACTCTTTTTTCACAGATGGCTACCCGCTCTAATGCCCCCGTGCGGAGTACATCCAAAGCGGTGGGATAAGAGCGGCTACGCCACTGTATTAACTGGCTCTAAGCTTCAGTTGGGGAAAAGCAATCACGATGGCTACCCGCTCTAATGCCCCCGCTTCCTCCGCATCCGGGCTACGCCCGGCCTCCTGAAGCCAAGACCCAGTTGAACCGAGGTGAGACGGGTGATCCAATTCTTCAATGTTTCCAAAATCTATAACGGCGTCAGGGCCCTGGCGGGCGCCACGCTCCAGATCGAGCGAGGCGAATTTGTCTTTCTGGTGGGGCCTAGCGGTGCCGGAAAAACTACCCTGCTGAAGATGATCCTGCGTGAGGAGGCCCCCACCAGGGGCCAGATCTACGTTAGCGGGCGGAGCATTGCCAGGATGAAGCATGGGGAGATTCCCACCCTGCGCCGCCAGATCGGGATGGTCTTCCAGGACTTCCGGCTGCTGCCGGAGCGCACTGCTTACGAGAACGTGGCCTTTGCCATGCAGGTGATCGGCTCGCGACCGGCGGAGATCAGGCGGCGGGTGCCGGAGGTCCTGGGGCAGATGGGCTTGGCGGAGGCGGCCGACATGTTCCCGAGACAGCTTTCCGGCGGCCAACAGCAGCGCGTGGCCATTGCCAGGGCGCTGGTCAACAAACCTGCCCTGTTGATCGCCGATGAGCCAACCGGAAACCTGGACCGGGATACTGCCTGGGAGATCATTAACTGTCTCCAGGAGATCAATAGCCAGGGGACTACCGTGATTATGGCCACCCACGCCCGGGAGATCGTGGACGCCCTGCGCCAGCGGGTGATTGCCCTGGAAAATGGCAGAGTGGTGCGGGACGAGCACCAGGGTGCGTACGCCAATGCCACCTAAAACCTGGGGCTATATTCTGCAGGAGTCCATCCGCTCCTTGAAACGCAACGGGTGGTTGAATTTCGCGGCGGCAGGGACGACTGCCGTATCTCTTTTTATTCTGGGTGTCGCCATCCTGCTGGTGATCAACACCAACTTCATCGCCGGTTCGTGGGGGTCCAACGTGGAGATCATGGCCTACCTGAACGACGGGGTGACAGGGGATGCGGCCACTGCCCTGCGTACCCAGATCCTGACTATTCCTGAGGTCAAAGACGTACGCTTCATCTCCAAGGACGAGGCCCTAGCCGGCCTTGAGCAGCAGTTCGGCCAGAATGGTCAACTGCAGGAGAGTCTGGGGGGGTCGAATCCCCTGCCGGATGCCTTCGAGGTGAAGACCACCGACCCCCGGGATGTGGATGGTGTGGCGAGCTTGCTCGGTCTCATGCCAGGGGTCAGTCAGGTGAGCTATGGCCAGGGTGTGGTGGATAAGCTGCTAGAACTCACCTATTGGATACGCCTAGTGGGGCTGGCCATCGTGGGACTGCTCGGTCTCTGCGCTATCTTCCTGATCGCTACTACCATCCGCCTCACCATGTACGCCCGGCGCCGGGAGATCGGGATCATGAAGATGGTAGGAGCCACTGATTGGTACGTGCGCTGGCCGTTCCTGCTGGAGGGGGTCATCCTGGGCACTACCGGGGCGTTGTTGGCCATCGCCATACTTTACTTCTCGTACAGCACCCTGACCTCAAAGATCATGGAGACACTGCCTTTTTTGCCGCTGATGAACAGCAGCCTGGTGCTGCTCCAACTGTTTGCAGGGCTGTTGGCAACGGGTGCAGGCCTGGGTATCGTCGGCAGCCTGATCTCCATGCACAGCTATCTCCAGACCTGATATCGGCCGTGAGCTGCTGGCCGTTGGATGAACGTCGGTGCGCTGTTGTGAGGGAGGGGAGCATCGGTTGAAGTGGACAAGGATTGCCCTGAGCCTGCTCCTGGCAGTGCTGCTGCCGGCGATGGCTTTGTGGCCCAGTTGGGCGGCAGGGGCTAGCGATCAAAAGAACCAGCTTGACCAGGTAAATCAGAAGATCGAGCAGGAGAGAGCGCAGCTCGAACAGAAGGCAGAACAGAAACAGGTAGTGACGCAGCAGTTGCATAAGGTCGATCAGGATATAGCACAGACCCGGGACGAGTTGGATACCCTGAACGGCAACCAGATACTGCTGCAGACACGTATCAACAATGACCAACAGGACATGCAAAAGACCCAGGCCAGCCTCGATGACCGGACGAGCATCTTCGACCAACGCCTCAGGGATATCTATATCGACGGCAATGTCTCCTACCTGGATGTGCTGTTCAAGGCCACCAGCCTGGACGACTTTCTGACCCGCTTCGACCTGTTGCAGCGGATCGCCGAACAGGATATCTCGCTGATGCAGCAGATCACTGCTATGCGCGACCAGATCGCCCAAAACAAGAATGATCTGGAAGGTCAGCAGGCGCAACTGGTCGTAGTTAAGGGCCAGACTCTCGCCAAGCAAACCGCCCTGACGGCGAGCAGCCAGCAAAAACAACAGTGGGTGTCCCAGATCCAGACCCAGATGGGCATCTTGCAACATAACGAGGACGAGGACGAGGCCTACTCCGAGCAGCTCACCCAGATCATCCAGGAGTTAACGAACAAGAACGCCCCGTCTCAGGGCACCGGACGCTTCATCTGGCCGGTAAAGGGGCCGATCACCTCGCCCTTCGGCATGCGCATCAATCCGATCACGCACAAATACTCGGGTCATACAGGGATCGACATCGGCGTTCCCTATAGCACTCCGATCGACGCTGCTGACGGCGGCACCGTGATCTTCGCCGGCTGGAACGTCGCCTACGGCAATATGACCGTCATCGACCACGGCGGCGGCTTCTCGACCATGTACGCCCACCAGTCGAAGCAACTGGTGGCCGTGGGGGGTCATGTAACCCAGGGTCAGATCATCGGCTATATCGGCACTACCGGGTGGAGCACAGGGCCGCACCTGCACTTCGAGATCCGGGTGAACGGCGTCCCGGTTAACCCCATGAAGTACCTCTGAGTTGTGTGGAAGAGCGATTGCCTGCTACCTATATTTTTTATTTATAGGAGTTAGCAGGAAAATTTTCAGCTGTGTCGAAATTACTATTTCAGTTGTCAATACACAGAAAGGGTCTATATGGTGATCTCGATGGCATACTCTTTTTCTCGTATTAAAAGACAGGATTTGCCGGTACGGAATACAGAGCGCTTTACAACTGAGATCCAAGATGACGCCGGGTTGCGGCGTACCGCCCTTTCTTGTTTGATATGCCTGGTGCTTGTTTTTATTTTTTTTGGCGCAACCGGCAACTTGGCTTACGCTGACAATGTGACTGTTGGCAATGTGCAGTTGCAGGTATCAGGCGATACCGTCAATGTGCGTTCAGGCCCTGGTGCGAGCAACGAGAGAATCGGACAGGTGCATCAGGGAGACATCCTTCAGGCAAAAGCAAAGAGTGATGACAACTGGTATCGGATCGATTTCCATGGAGAGACGGGATGGATTGCCGGTTGGCTGGTCCAGGTCTCCCGGCTGTCTGCGGATGATCAGCCGTCTGCGGATGCCTCCCGTGGATTGGTGACCGGTATAGTCAGCACTGCCGAGCGTTTTTTGGGCAGGCCCTACTGTTATGGAGCGAGCGGGCCTTATAGCTTCGATTGCTCCGGTTATACGCGTTACGTCTTTTCCCTGTTTGGGATCAACCTGCCGCACACCGCCAACGGCCAGGCCCAGGTAGGTGAAAGGGTGACGTCTCTATCCCCTGGCGACCTGGTATTCTTCGGGAGCAACGGTTATATGGATCACGTCGGGATCTACATAGGCAACAACTCTTTCATCAATGCCGAAAACTACGGGTCTGGTGTCACTATCTCCTCACTCAGCGATTTCAGTCCCCGGTATGCCGAGGCGCGCCGGATCAACTAGCGCCGGTGGCCAGTGACTGGTAAATCCTCCTCACTTCCTGTCTCACCGTCCAGAGGAGGCAGTTTTCTTCCGATGGCATGAAGTGATTGCCGGTCTGTTCGAAGTTCACGGCGTAGCAGCCTCCACCGCATCTCTGACAACAGTGCCCGCAGTGCTGCGGCTGCCGGTTGCCGGAGTTTCGGAAGGGCTCAAGCAGTCTGACATCGATGCCCTCGTTCACATTGCCGATGATCCACCTTCCAGCCTCCTCCTCCAATCCCAGCAGCTTCGAGCAGGGGCTCACGCTCCCATCCGGCGCCACCGCCAGCGAGGTCCTGCCGGCCCGGCAGCCCCAGCCAACGTATTCGTCCTGCTGTTCAAACTCCTCGATGAACAATGGCAGACCCCGTTTTTTCCATTCACAGTAGTCGTGGAGTATGGCCACCAGGTTGAGGCCATACTGCTCTATCTGCTTTTTGCTCCATTGCTTAGGGCCATGGGCGGGGCCGATGATCAGGTTGTGCAGACCTAAAGCGACGAGCTGTCTGAAGTCTTCTCTCATGGCGTCCAGGGCTTCGGTGCTGACGGTCATCCTGGCGCCCAACTGGGGTTGGTACTTTTTCATCAGCGGTATCAGGTCAACGATTTTATGCCAGGTGCCGGCGCCGCTTTTCGTCAGGCGGTACCGGTCATGGCTTTCGGGCCCACCGTCTATGCTGAGCAGGATACTGATCCGGTGCCTGGCAAAAAACTTCAGGGCTGACTCGTCGATCAGGGTGCCGTTGGTGGTGATCGCCCAGTTGACGTAGCGATTGCGCCTCCGGGCAGCCTCGGCGGCATAGGGCACTATTTGCTCGATCAGCGCCATTTCCAGCAAGGGCTCGCCGCCGATCAAGGTTATGGTGACTTCAGGCACTACCGTCCGATCCAACAGCAGATCGATTGCCTGCTTGGCGGTGGCGCCGGCCATACGCTCGTGGCTTTTCCTGCGCACGAAACAGTATTGGCAGGTCAGGTTGCAGTTGAAGGTCAGGTTCAATTCCATGGCCGCCAGAAAGAGCCTGTTCATATTCAGTTCATTATCTACGATGCCTGCCAGTTTTCTGGCTTCACCCGGGCTGATCAGAAACTTGTTTGTTAAAAGCCCGGCAAGAGCCAGGGGGGAGTACCCTGGATTGGCGCCGGCGTACTCCCCGATAAAGTCGTTGATCTGGTTGATCCAATCACTCCTGCTTGTTCTCTCCATGGCGTTATTCTTTTGCACCCTGGTCATTCGCGGCCTCGCTGTCCGGCGCCGGATCCGGTGTCTGCTGGGGTGTTCCCTCCGGCGCCTGGCCGTCGTAACCGAACGGGTAGTAGCAGGGATAGGCGAAGAGTTCGAAGCAAGAGGCGCCGAATCGTTCGAAGCAATGGTGTCCGAAAAACCGCTCGAAGCAATGGTGTGCGAAAAACCGCTCATAGCACGGATCTGATGATGGACCCGGGGATGGGGAGTAGGCCGTGAACGGCTGGTAGCAGGGCGCGGAGAACGCCGGATAACATGGCCGGGAGAATGCCTCGTAGCAGGGATGGGCGTGCTCTTGGCGGCAGGGATGGGCGTGTTGCTCATAACACGGGTCCGGGGACGGTACGTCGGAAATATACGGCTGATAACACGACGCAACGAACGGCTGATAACACGACTGAGTGAACGCCGTGGCACAATACGAAGTGAACGTCGTGGAACATTGTGTGAAGAAAGGCGTGGAGCAAGACTGGGTAAACGGCTGGGCGCATTGCATATAAAACGGCTGGTAGCACTGCTGTGAATACGACTGATAACACGGCTGAGTATATGTTTGATAGCATGGACGATTATACGCCTGGCGGCACGGCTGAGCGCCAAACGGTTGGCGGCAAGGCGGGGCGTTATACGCCTGGCGGCACGGCTGAGGCTGACCGGCAAATGTTTGGTAACAGCCGTGAGCGAATGCCTGCTGGCACGGCTGGGCAAATGTCTGATCGGGCTCGGGAGGATTGTTGCTATCCTCGGCAGCCCTCAGCCGAAAGGCGATATCTTTCATATTCTCTTCAGTCAGAGAATGCATCGGGTTTTCCCAGACAACCTGGATTGCTGAAATAGGAATGACGCAGACTCCATCATCAGTTTCCAGGTGGACAGTTTGCTGGTTGACCGCGGCGACGGCGCCGGCGATCCGTTTCCCCGAAGCCAGTTCGACGACTATTTTATTGCCTTGGTAGTTCTTCAGTTGCTCGTACACATTAACTCACCCTTTCCTTATTTATGCTCGGCATTGCCCTGGAAAAGAGGTACACTAAAATCCCAGGTAGGTGGAATAGACGAGCGATGCCGTCCCGGAAGCGCCGGTGCTGATCTCGGAGACAAAAGCGTTCATGGGTCCTGACAGCCTGGGCTGGAAGGCCCCGGAAGTGACCGGAAAATCATGGGACTCTGTGCGGCCTGTCACGAAGGTATTTCCGAATTTATCAACGGCAATGCCATTTCCCACCTCAGATCCGGAACCCCCCAGGTAGGTGGAATAGGCGAGCGAGGAATTGCCTGATCGGCTGGTGTTGACCTGGGATATAAAAGCGTTGGAACCACCGGAATGGATACTCTTCAGCGTGGATTGAAAGGCGCTCGCAGTGACCGGAAAGTTCTTCGAGTAGGTGAATCCTGTCACGTAGGCATTGCCGGACGTATCGACAGCGATGCCATGCCCCTCGTCGCAGGTAGTTCCTCCCAGGTAGGTGGAGTAGACGAGGGACCTTGCTCCATTGGCGCCGGTGTTGAACTTGGTAACAAAAGCGTTGGAGCCGCCCATAATGCTCTTCAGCGTCGCTTGAAAGGCGCCGGAAGTGACCGGAAAGTCACTTGACCGGGTGAATCCTGTCACGTAGGCATTGTTGGACGCATCGACGGCGATGCTGTATCCCTGGTCAAAGAGGCTCCCTCCCAGGTAGGTGGAGTAGACAAGGGCGGCCGTGCCTGTTGCGCCGGTGTTGAGCTTGGAAACAAAAGCGTTGGCGCCGCCGTGCTTGCTGTTCAGAGCCGTTTGAAAGGCCCCTGAAGTGACCGGAAAGTCTTTTGAATACGTAAAACCTGTTATGTAGGTGGCACCGGAAGAATCGACAGCAATCCCTTGGCCCTCGTCGAAACCGCTCCCTCCCAGGTAGGTGGAGTAGACAAGGGCGGCCGTGCCTGTTGCGCCAGTGTTGATGACGGATAAGAAGGCGTTCTTGATGCCGTTCAGTCTGCCCTGCAAAGCCCCGGCGGTGGCGGGGAAGTCTGGGGATTCGGTGAAACCGGTCACGTAGGCGTTGCCCATGTTATCGACTGCAATGCCAAAGCCCACGTCCAGGACGCTCCCTCCCAGGTAGGTGGAGTAGACAAGGGCGGCCGTGCCTGTTGCGCTAGTGTTGATGACGGATAAGAAGGCGTTCTTGAAGCCATTCAATTTGCTCTGAAACGCCCCGGACGTGACTGGAAAGTCGGGAGATTCGGTGAAACCGGTCACGTAGATCTTGCCGGTGTTATCGACTGCAATGCCAAAGCCTACGTCCAGGACGCTCCCTCCCAGGTAGGTGGAGTAGACAAGGGCGGTCGTGCCTGTTGCGCCGGTGTTGATGACAGATACGAAGGCGTTCTTGAACCCCTTGAGCTCGGCCTGAAACGCTCCGGACGTGACGGGAAAGTCGGGAGATTCGGTGAAACCGGTCACGTAGGCGTTGCCGGCGCTATCGATTGCAATGCCGAGGCCCGAATCAAGGCCCCATCTTTTCGGGTGGGGGGGGAAGCCCAGGCTCGGATCGATTACCAGGGTATAGTCGGGGCTGTAGTTGTCACTCACGCTGAAACTATACCGGCTCTCCCCGGTCTCGTTCTTTGTGACCACGAAATTGCTGGCCAGGGGTACCTTGTTGCCGTCGATTAACTGGTAGCTGACCGGTTTTTTGTCTGTCAGGATGCCGAACGGGGTTGAAATCAGGATATTCCCGTCCTTGTCCAATACCGGGTCATCCACGCCGGAGAAGCTGAGGCTGATGTTTTTGATGTCGGCTCCGGGATGCGCAATAAACTCGTACTTGAGTTCTCCCCCCTGCTCTCTGAAGATCAGGTCGATCTCCGGCCAGAGATCGCGATAGATGACCTCTTCATAGGTGGGAAGGCCCGTATGCCACCTGTCAGAGTCGGCGCCGAGAAAGTAGTTCACTCTGGCGATACCCGGGACCCGTCCTTCCGGGGGGGTGGGGTTGGCGCCTACAAACCTCAGGTAGAGAGCAAATCCCTTGACCGTCTGCTCCTCTTCATCAAGATCAGCTTCGGCAAAAACCAGCTCTTCGGGCGTGAAGAAGATCTTCCATTTTGCGCTCTCCGCATAGTAGGATACCTTGGGGTGGGCCTGTCCGCAATTGGGGATAAAAACCAGTGGCAATCCCTCAAGGATGTCCATAGCCTGTAATTTGGCAGCCTGGGGGATTCCTTCACCGGAATAATCATACTGCATTCTGATCGCACCTCCTCAATAGGGCGTTTTATCAGGAAATTACGTTTCTCTGCCATTGGTGACGTTCAACTGATTTTGTATATTTTATTTGAGCAGCCGGGTTTTTGTTACCACAGATGACTACCCACTATAAGTTCGAAGTTCGGGGGGACAGGCCGCCCGGGGCTCTCGCAGGGCGATGCTGGCAAGGCTCATAATAATATGGTAGGATAGTTCATATAGTCAATAATGTGGTAGGATGCGGACATATTTTGGAGGTGGATGCCCTGGAACGGCGTTGGATAAAGCCAGTGATTGTGGGAGTGATCATTGCCTGCATTGCGGTCGGATTGGGCGGCCTTTTCTTTTGGGCGAATGCTACGGGGGTGGACAACCTGGTCAAGACCTATTTCCTGATCCGGACCGAGGCTTTGGCGCCGCCGTCTGCTTCGACATTGGTGGAGGGCGCCATCAAGGGGATGGTGGACTCTCTCAACGATCCCTATTCGGTCTATCTGGACAAGGATGACTTCCAGGATCTGAACGCCGAGATCGAAGGCTCCTTCGGGGGTATCGGGGTGGAGTTCGACATGGATAAGGATAAGCACCTGGTGATCGAGTCCGTCCTACCCGGGACGCCTGCGAGTAGGGCCGGCCTGCAAAGCGGCGATATTCTCACCCAGATCGACAGCCAGAGCACTGCCCAGATGTCCATGGACGACGCTGCCAAGCTGCTTCGGGGTGACGTTGGCACTACCGTTACCATCAAGATCTGGCGGCAGCAGGACAGCCAGTACCATACCGCCACTCTGAAGCGGGAGCAGATCTCGGTCCCCTCGGCAACCGGAGCGATCTTGCCGGGTTACCCGGAGATCGCCTACATCCAGGTGACGACCTTCAATCAGGCCAGCACCCTGCCGCAGTTGGCGCAGGCGTTTGCCAGCCTGGATCAGAAGGGCTACCGCGCTCTTATCCTTGACCTGAGGGACAACCCCGGCGGTGATTTGCAGACAGCGGTGGAGGTGGCCAGCTATTTCGTCCCGCCGGGGCCGGTGGTGCGCATCGTCAACCGCAACGGGGCCGAAGATGTCCTGAACTCCAGCCGGAGCCAGAAGTATCTGCAGGTGCCGCTGGTGGTGCTGGTCAACGGGGGCAGTGCCAGCGCCTCGGAGATCGTGGCCGGCGCCATCAAAGACACCGGCAGCGGGACGCTGATCGGGACCAGGACCTATGGCAAGGGTGTGGTACAGACCGTCTTCAGCCTTGGCGGCCAGGTGGGCGTCAAGCTGACCACCGATAAGTACCTGACACCGAAGGGGATCGACATCAACAAAAAGGGGATCGAACCGGACATCGTGGTCGATCAGCCAGCGGGCAGCACGGCGGACCTGCAACTGGAAAAGGCGGTCCAGGTGCTGCTGGAGAAGATCGGCCAGGTGCCGAAACAGGCGGCGTAAAGGGGGTCTGGCGATGGGCTTTCCCTGGGGCGCTGTTCTTTCGCAGATTGCGATGGCCTTTCTGCAAATGTTGCAGGACCCTAGCTTCCTGATAATCGGCGTGATCGTCATCGCTCTGATCTGGTTGCTCTACCAGCGGATGCAAAAGACCAGGGAAGCGCTGTTCGGGGTGCGCGACTCCACCCTGCGCCTCGTGCTCACGTCCCTGGTCTACGGGATTGCCGGCGGATTGCTGGGCAGCGTTCTGATCGTGGTGCTGGGGATCTCCATCAACGACCTCGGCATCCTCTATCTCTGGGTCCTGGCCGTGCTGCTGATGCTGGTCAACCCGCGCTTTCTGTGCTTCTCTTACGCCGGCGGCCTCCTCGCCCTGATCTCCCTGTTCACGGGCTACCCGAAGCTGAACATCCCGGCCCTGATGGGCCTGGTGGCGGTGCTGCACCTGGTTGAGAGCGCCCTGATCCTGGGCAGCGGCCACAGTGGTCCGCTCCCGGTCTATGTGCGCAACCGGCTCGGTCGGGTGGTGGGCGCCTTCAATCTGCAGAAGTTCTGGCCGGTTCCCCTGGTCATCATTATGGTGTTGACTATTGGGCAGCAGGCGGCGGTGGGAGGCTCCCAGATACAGATGCCGGGTTGGTGGCCATTGCTGGGCACGCTGGGGGCGCTCCCGGCCGGGGCCATACTCTTCATACCGGTGGTGGCCGCTCTGGGCTACGGGGAACTGGCCATCACCTGCCTGCCCCGGGAGCGGGTCAGGGTCACCTCGCTGCACCTGGCCATGTTCAGCCTGGTGCTGCTGGGGCTGGCGATCCTGGCCGCCCATGTCCCGCAGACTGTTATTCTGGCTGCCCTGTTCGCCCCCCTCGGCCACGAGGTGGTCATCCACGTGGGGCAACGGTCGGAGCTGCAGGGACCGCCACGGTTTGTCCCGCCCGCCCGCGGGGTGATGCTCCTGGACGTGCGCAAGGCCTCGCCGTTCCATGAGGCCGGGCTGCGCTCCGGGGACGTGGTCCTGAGGATTGGCGATATTCCCGTGAATTCACGGGCCGAACTGACTTACGCCCTGGACATCTCCGGCCTCTTGTTCGAGGTCGAATACCGGCAGGAGCCCGGCGGTTTGCGAAGAGACCGGGTTGCCGTGGATCCGAACTCCCTCCCCGGCCTGGCCGGGCGCTTCGGGGTGATGACCGTTCCGGAACCCGGCGACCAGCCAACGGTGGACATCACCATGGAAGGCACCCTGCAGAGAATTGCCCGCCGCCTGTTTGGCGCCGGAGCCCGGTAGCTTTCAGCAGTGATGTAGCCGCTCTTATCCCACCGCTTCGGGCTACCCGAAGAGTTCGAACAAGTTGGCATGGAAAAATGATATAATAATCTGGGGTGGAAGCCCAGCCTCCTCGAGGTTCGAAGTTCGAAGGGAAGGGCTGATACTGTGTTTTTATCCTTGGTAGGCTGAGTAGCTACCTGGTTTGAATGCCAGAAAGGTGCTTTTTTTATGGATAAATTTCAGCTCAAGTCTGCTTTTCAGCCGACCGGCGACCAACCAAAGGCGATCGCTGAGCTGACGGCGGGTGTCAGGCAGGGCTTGCCCACCCAGACTCTGCTGGGGGTCACCGGGTCCGGCAAGACCTTCACGGTGGCCGGAGTGATCCAGGAGGTGCAGCGCCCGACCCTGGTGATCGCCCACAACAAGACCCTGGCCGCCCAACTCTGCGGCGAGTTCCGGGAGTTCTTCCCGGACAACGCCGTCGAATACTTCGTCAGCTACTATGACTATTACCAGCCTGAGGCCTACGTGCCCCAGACCGATACCTACATCGAGAAGGACTCCTCCCTGAACGATGAGATCGACAAGCTGCGCCACTCGGCCACCGCTTCCATCTTCGAGCGCCGGGACGTGATCATCGTGGCCAGCGTCTCCTGCATCTACGGCCTGGGCTCGCCGGTGGCCTACCGTGACATGATGCTGTCCCTGCGCCAGGGGATGAAGGTCGACCGGGACAGCGTGCTGGCCAAGCTGGTCGAGATCCAGTATGCCAGGAACGACTACGACTTTGCCCGCGGGCGCTTCCGGGTGCGTGGGGACGTGCTGGAGATCTTCCCGGCCTCTTTCAGCGAGAAGGCGTTGCGGGTGGAGTTCTTCGGCGATGAGATCGAGCGCATTCTGGAGATCGACACCTTGACCGGGGAGATACTGGCCCGGCGCCTGCACGCCGTGGTCTTTCCGGCGTCTCACTACGTGACGCCCCGGAGCGAGACGGAGCGCGCCATCGCCGGAATCGAGGCGGAGTTGGAAGAGCGCCTGCAGGAGCTGCGGAGCGGGGAGAAGCTGCTGGAGGCCCAGCGCCTGGAGCAGCGCACCCGCTACGACCTGGAGATGATGAGGGAGGTGGGTACCTGCAAGGGGATCGAGAACTACTCCCGCCACCTGACCGGGCGCAAGCCGGGGGAGCCGCCCTACTGCCTGCTGGACTTCTTTCCCCAGGACATGCTGGTGGTGATCGATGAGTCCCACCAGACCATTCCCCAACTGAACGCCATGTACGCCGGGGACTACTCCCGGAAGCGCACCCTGGTAGACTATGGCTTCCGGCTGCCCTCGGCGCTGGACAACCGCCCGCTGCGCTTCGACGAGTTCGTGGGCCGGGTGCCCCAGATCATCTTCGTCTCGGCCACTCCGGGGGACTATGAGCTGTCCCGCCGCCGTCAGGTGGTGGAGCAACTCGTCCGCCCCACCGGGCTGATCGACCCGGAGGTGGAGGTGCGCCCGGCCACCGGCCAGGTGGACGACCTGGTGGAGGAGATCCGGCTGCGGGTGGAAAAGCGGCAGCGGGTGCTGGTCACCACCCTGACCAAGCGTATGTCTGAGGACCTGACCGACTACTTGAGCGAACTGGGGATCAGGGTGCGCTATCTGCACTCGGAGATCAAAACCCTGGAGCGCATGGAGATCCTCCGCGACCTGCGCCTGGGGACGTTCGACGTGCTGGTGGGGATCAACCTGCTGCGCGAGGGCCTCGACCTGCCTGAGGTCTCCCTAGTAGCCATCCTGGATGCCGACAAGGAGGGCTTCCTGCGTTCCGAGCGCTCTCTGATCCAGACCAGCGGGCGGGCGTCCCGGAACCTGGACGGCAAGGTGATCATGTATGCCGACAACATTACAAACTCCATGCGGCGGGCGATCGACGAGACCAACCGCCGTCGCATCATCCAGATGGATTACAACCGGCGCTATAAGATCACGCCCCGTTCCGTCCAGAAGGCGGTGAGGGGGACGTTGGAGATCACCCTGCCGGTAGCGGCGGAGAGCGGAGAGACATACAGCGCCAAGAATGTCAAAGACTGGGATAAACCGGACCTGGAAAAGATGATCGCCAAGCTGGAGCAGGAGATGCGCCAGGCGGCCCGTGACTTGGCTTTTGAAAAGGCTGCCGAGGTACGGGACGTGATCATCGAACTCCGCAAGGAGATCATCGCCAGGAGCCGGCACGGTCGCAAGAGCGAACGCCTTCCGCAGGATGCGGCTAATGCCGCCGAACTGCTGGGGGCGACGCCGGTTAGTGAAGGGGGGTCCCAGAGCGGACCATGGCCAGGCAGTCATCAAGAAAATCGAAAAAAGAGATCCTCTTCCCGGCACGGGACAAGATCGTCATCCGGGGGGCACGGGTCCATAATCTAAAGAACATCGACGTGGATATCCCCCGCAACAGGCTGGTGGTGATCACCGGCCTGTCCGGCTCAGGCAAGTCCTCCCTGGCCTTCGACACCATCTACGCCGAGGGCCAGCGCCGCTACGTGGAGTCGCTCTCGGCCTATGCCCGGCAGTTCTTGGGGGTGGCCGACAAGCCGGACGTGGACTACATCGAGGGGCTCTCCCCGGCCATTTCCATCGACCAGAAGGCGGGCAGCCGCAACCCCCGCTCCACCGTGGGCACGGTGACGGAGATCTACGACTACCTGCGCCTGCTCTTCGCCCGCATCGGCAGGCCGCACTGTCCCCAGTGCGGACGCCCGGTGCGGCAGCAGACCGTCTCCCAGATGGTCGACCAGGTGATGGCCCGCCCGGAGGGGACGAGGGTGCAGATCCTGGCGCCGCTGGTGCGGGGCAAGAAGGGGGAGCACCTGAAGCTGCTGGCCGACGTACAGCATAAGGGGTTTGTGCGCGTCCGGGTCAACGGGGAGATCCGGGACCTCGGCGAGGAGATAGTCCTTGACAAGAACCGCAAACACGACATCGAGGTGGTGGTCGACCGCCTGGTGGTGCGCCCGGGGCTGGAAAGCCGTCTGGCCGGTTCCCTGGAAACCGCCCTGGAGATGGGCGGTGGTACCGTGATCGCCCTGATGCAGGGCGGCGGGACGTCGGAGACCGGGGGCACCCAGGCGGGGGAACCGGCAAAAGCAGAAGGTGCTCAACCGGCAGCACCGGATGGAACAGTGGGCCCCCGGTTGGTGGAGCTTGAGGGGACAGAAGAGGCCCGGCTGGCGGCGCTGGAAGGGGTGGACGACACCAGGGCGGCGAGGCCGGACGGGGTAGAAGATAACCAACCGGCGGGGCCGGGGGAGACCGGTCAGGCACGGGAGGCGGGGGAGGAGTTCATCTTCAGCCAGAACTTCGCCTGCCCCGAGTGCGGCATCAGCCTGGCGGAGATCGAACCGCGGCTTTTCTCCTTCAACAGTCCCTTCGGGGCCTGCAAGGAGTGCTCAGGCCTGGGTCACCGCCTGGAGGTGGACGAGTCGCTGGTGGTCAACCCGGACCTGCCGGTGCGGGCGGGGGCGCTGATCCCCTGGACGCGGACGCCGCAGCATTACTACCCGCAACTGGTGCAGGCAGTTCTGGAGCACTACGGCTGTTCCTGGGACACCCGCTTCAGGGATCTGCCGCTGGATGTACAGCATACCCTCCTCTACGGCACGCAGGAGCGCATCCGTTTCCGCTACCGGGACACCTATGGCGAGGTCAAGTCCTGGTATGCCGCCTATGAGGGAGTCATTCCCCACCTCGCCCGCCGCCACCGGGAGACCGAGTCGGATGAGGCGCGCGAGGATATCAGCGAATTCATGACCTCGCGCCCCTGCCCTGCCTGCCGTGGGGCCAGGTTGAAGCCGGAGGCCCTGGCGGTGCGGGTGGGTGAAAAGAATATCCACGAAGTGACTGGATTGACGATCAGGGAGGCCGCCGTCTTTCTTAAAAACCTGGAACTGACCTCCCGGGAGCAGCAGATTGCCAGGCAGGTGCTGAAAGAGATCGACAACCGCCTGGGCTTCCTGGTCAATGTCGGGTTGGACTACCTGACCCTGGACCGGGCGGCCGGCACCCTGGCCGGGGGCGAGGCCCAGCGGATCCGCCTGGCCACCCAGATCGGGTCGGGCCTGGTGGGAGTGCTCTACATCCTGGACGAACCCAGCATCGGCCTGCACCCCCGGGACAATACCAGGCTGATCAAGACCCTGATGGATCTGCGCGACCTGGGCAATACCCTGATCATAGTGGAACACGATGAAGAGATGATGCTGAGCGCCGACGAGATCATCGATATCGGCCCGGGAGCAGGGGTGCGTGGAGGGAAAGTCGTGGCCCAAGGCACCCTGGAAGAGATCATCAGGACGCCAGAGTCCATCACCGGCCAGTACCTGGGCGGCAAGCTGGAGATCCCCGTGCCCGGCGTCCGGCGGCGTCCGGACGGCAGGTGGCTGGAGGTCTACGGAGCGCGCGAGTTCAACCTGAAAAACATCGACGTGACCATTCCCCTCGGCCTGTTCGTCTGCGTCACCGGGGTCTCTGGCTCCGGGAAGAGCACCCTGCTGCAGGAGATCATCTACAAGGCCCTCGCCCAGGAGTTGAACGGGGCACGGGCGCACCCCGGCGCCTTCCGGAGCCTGAGCGGCCTGAAACACCTGGACAAGGTGATCGAGATCGACCAGTCTCCCATCGGGCGCACGCCCCGCTCCAACCCGACCACCTACATCGGGGCGTTTGACGGCATCCGGGAACTGTTCACCCTGACCCCGGAGGCCCGGATGCGCGGCTACAAGCCCGGGCGTTTCAGCTTCAACGTGCGGGGCGGTCGCTGCGAGGCCTGCCGGGGCGACGGGATCATCAAGATCGAGATGCACTTCCTGCCCGACATCTACGTTCCCTGCGACGAGTGCAAGGGCAGCCGCTACAACCGGGAGACCCTGGAGGTCAGGTACAAGGGCAAGAGCATCGCCGACGTCCTGAACATGACGGTCAGCGAGGCGGTGGAGTTCTTCCAGCACATCCCCAAGGTGAGCCGCAAGCTGGAGACCGTGAACGATGTCGGCCTGGGTTACATCAAGCTCGGCCAGCCCGCCACCACCCTGTCCGGCGGCGAGGCCCAGCGGGTGAAACTGGCGGCGGAATTGTCCCGGCGCAGCAACGGGCGCACCCTGTACATCCTGGACGAGCCGACCACCGGCCTCCACAAGGACGACATCAAGCGGCTGCTGCAGATCCTCGACCGCCTGGTGGAGGCGGGGAACACCGTGGTGGTCATCGAGCACAACCTGGATGTGGTCAAGACGGCGGACTACATCATCGACCTCGGCCCCGAGGGCGGTGACCTAGGCGGGCGCCTGGTCGCCTCCGGCACTCCCGAGGAGATCGCCGCCCACCCCACATCCTATACCGGGCAGTACTTGAAGCAGGTGCTCCAGAAACCGGCGCTTGCATCCAGGCAAGCCGTTCTGTCGCGGAACTGAACACGGCTTAACAGCAATGATCAGGCCGGGAAGAGTGGTGATGGGATATACCTGCTGAAGCCAATATAGACGAACAGGAACAGAAGATCCGGGAGTTGAAGCAGGACCTCGACCTGACGCCGGAGCGTCCGGGGGTCTATTTGTTCCGCAACCGGGCCGGGGTTGTGATCTACGTGGGCAAGGCGATCTCCCTGCGCAACCGCCTGCGCTCCTACTTCCAGGCGAAGGGGCAACCGGAAAAGACCCAGCGGCTGGTCACCGAGGCCGCCCGGTTCGAGTACCTGGTGACCGATTCCGAGGTGGAGGCCCTGGTGCTGGAGTGCAACCTGATCAAGGAATATCGCCCCAAATTCAACATCAACCTGAAGGACGACAAGTCCTATCCTTACCTGAGGGTGACGGCGGAGCAGTTCCCCCGGGTCATGGTCACCAGGCGCCTGGTGCGGGATGGCTCCCGCTACTTCGGTCCCTACCCGGAAGTGGGGGCGGTCAAGGAGACGATGGGATTCCTGCGCAAGTTATTCCCGTTTCGCTCCTGCCCCGGTCAGGACCTGGCCCCCCGCAGCCGCCCCTGCCTCAACGCCCAGATCAGGCAGTGCCTGGGGCCCTGCGCCGGGCGGGCATCATCCGAAGACTATCAGGAGATGATCGAGAACCTGGTGCAGTTCCTGGAGGGTAAGACCCGGGACATGGAGAAGAACCTGGCTGCCCGGATGGATGAGGCCTCCCGGGCAATGGATTTCGAGCGGGCGGCGCGCCTGCGGAACCAGTTGGCGTCCCTGCGGACCTTCCGTGAGCAGCAGCGGGTCACCCAGGCCTCCGGGAGCGATGAGGACGTCCTGGCTGTTGGCGCCCGGCTGGACGAGGTCTGCGTGCTGATCCTGAGGGTCCGGGGCGGCAAGCTGGTGGCGGAGGAGAACTACTTCCTGTCGGAGGCCGAGGAGTTGCAGCCCGGCGAGATCCTGGCCTCTTTCATCAAACAGTATTACCACGCCGGGCGGGAGATCCCGCCGGCCCTGCTGGTCAGCAGCCCACTGCCGGAGTCGGACCTGCTGGCCGAGTGGCTCACCCGGCTGCGGGGCAGGAAGGCGGCCATCCGCACGCCCAGCCGGGGAGCCGGATGCAAGCTGCTGCAGATGGCCGTGGATAACGCCCACCTCTATGCAGAGCGGCGCTACCAGCAGGCCCTGCGAACCAGGGAGAAGGGGCGCACCCTGGTGTTCGAACTGCAGCAGGCGCTTGGACTGGCCAAACCGCCCCGGTGCCTGGAGTGCATGGACATCTCCCACTTTGCGGGCCAGGACACGGTGGGCTCGCTGGTGCGTTTTACCGATGGCCGGCCGGACACCGGGGGCTACCGGCGCTACAAGCTGCACAACGTCATCCCCGGCGATGACTACGCCGCCCTGCAAGAGGTGACGCGCCGGCGTATCGCCCGGGCTGAGAAGGACTCCCTGCCCGACCTGCTGGTGATCGACGGTGGCAGGGGGCAGTTGAACGCGGTCCAGGAGGTGCTGGGAGAGACCGGTGGCGCCGGGATGGCGGTGGCCTCCCTGGCCAAGGAGGAGGAGCAGGTGTTCCTGCCGGGACGCCTGAAACCCTTGGACCTGCCCCGGAATAACGCCGGTCTGCACCTGCTGCAGCAGGCCCGTGACGAGGCGCACCGCTTCGCCCACGCCTACCAGGAGAAACTGCGGCGGGAGAAGGCCGGAGCCACCGTCCTGGCCGAGGTGCCGGGCATCGGCAAGAAGCGGCAGCGGGCGTTGCTCAAGCAGTTCGGCTCTGTGACCAGGCTGCGCTCGGCCAGCCTGGAGGAACTGGCGGCAGTGCCTGGGATGAACAGGAAGGCAGCTGCTGCCCTGTACGACTTCCTGCATGGCTCCGGAGCTTCAACTGGGTCTTAGCTTCAGTGGGTGATTGCTTTTCCCCCACTGAAGCTAAGACCCAGTTAATACAGTGATGTAGCCGCTCTTATCCCACCGCTTTGATGTACTCCGCATTCTTCAGGCCGGGCGTAGCCCGGATGCGGAGGAAGCGGGGACATTAGAGCGGGTAGTCATCTGTGGTGAAAAACAGAATTCTAAGATGCTGGAGATGAGACTGTGGAAAATATCAAGCTGGTAGCCATAGACCTCGATGATACACTGCTGCGGAGCGACATGACGATCTCGGAGCACACCGTGGCGGTGCTGCGGAAGGTACGGGCTCAGGGGGTGGTAGTGACTCTCTCCACGGGGCGGATGTTCAGTTCGGCCAAGCCCTTCGCCGAGCGGCTCGAATTCGACGCGCCTCTGATTGCATATGGAGGCGCCCTGGTCAAGAACGCCGGCTCCGGGGAGGTGTTGTACAACCGTCCGCTGGAACCGGAGGTGGCCCGGCGGGTGATCAGGTTTGCCCGGGAACGGAAGGTTCAGGTCAACTTCTACCTCCTCAATGGAGATGATGATGAGCTGTATGCTGAACTGATAACCCCTTTTGGTGAGAGCTACGGCCGGTTTTCCAGGGTGCCGTTCCACCGGGTGCCGGATCTGGAAGCTTTGCTGGAAGGCGGTAATCCCCTGAAGCTGCTGCTGATCGATGACGAGCCGGCGGCGGACCGCTGCCTGTTGGAGTTGCGGGAACTGCTGGGCGAACAGGCGCACCTTGCCAAGTCCAAACCCCGCTTCGTGGAGGTGGACCACCCGGAAGCCACCAAGGGCCGGGCGCTGCAGGAACTGGCCGCCTGGCTGCAGGTGGAACGAAGCCAGATATTGGCCATCGGGGACAACTATAACGATATCGAGATGCTGGAGTTCGCCGGCCTGGGGATCGCTGTGGCCAACGCTCCGCCGGAGGTGCGAAGGCGGGCTGGTCATGTCACCGCCTCGAACGACGAGGACGGGGTGGCGCAGGCCCTGGAACGGTTCGTGCTGGGCGCTACGATCCCGAATGGTTAATCCCCTACTCCTTTCCTTCCTCCAACTCTTGGATATATTTTTCACCACGCAGCATAGAAGCGATGGCCGCTATTAGAGACATGGCCGCGGCTCCATAGAAGGTTATTCTCAGGCTGGCCATGAAGGCCGGCGCCATCAGCGAAGGGAAGAATTCCTTGCTCAGGATCAGGTTCCTGGCAGCCGCCGGCAGGTTGGTCAGAACTGCAGCAGGGAGCAACTGTTGCATCGGGTTGTAGCCCAGGAAGGCGGCAAAGAGCGCCCCTGTGGGCGGCAGATTGGCCGTCTGACTGGCCACCGCCGGCGGTATGCCCTGCGCCACCAGGCCGGCGTACAGCACCGGCGGCAGCTTGCTGGCCATGCCGATGATGATCATGCTGAAAAAGAGGGACATGCTCAGGAGCATGCCGGAGTTCTGAATGGTGGCCCGCATCCCGGAAGCCACTCCGCGGTATTTTGCCGGCACCGAGTTCATGACGGCCGCCATGTTGGGGGAGTTGAACATTCCCATGCCCAAGCCCAAGAGCACCAGGATCAGCATGAACGGCAGGTAGGAAAAGTTGGCCGGTAGAGTAGCCAGTAGCAGAAAACCGGCCATGGTGAGCAGCATGCCGCCGGTGGCAAAGCTCCGGGAACCGAACCGGTCGGACAGCCAGCCGGAGAGCGGACCCATGAAGAAGAAGCCGCCGATCATGGGCGACATGTAAATGCCGGCCCACAGCGGCGTCTCAGCGAAGTTGTAGCCGTGCAGCGGCAGCCAGATGCCCTGCAGCCAGATGATCAGCATGAACGTCAGGCCGCCCCGGGCCACGGCCTGGAGAAAACCGCTCACGTTGCCAGCCGAAAACATGCGATTGCGGAACAGGCTGAGGCGAAACATGGGGTCCTTGACCCGCATTTCAATGAAGACAAAGGCGACCAGCAAGATGATCCCCGCCACCATGCCGCCTTGAACCCACGGATTCGTCCATCCCATGGGCGAATGTCCGTATGGCAAGATGCCGTAGGTGATGGCGACCAGCAGGAGGGTCAGGCCGGCGCCGAAGGTGGTGTTGCCAGCCAGGTCGAGCCCCCGTTTCTTGTTGAGGACACCGGTTTCCTGCAGCTTGAGATAGGCCCAGATGGTCCCGACAATGCCTATCGGCACGTTGATCAGAAACACCAGCCGCCAGTTGATGGCGGCCAGAAAGCCGCCCAGGATCAGTCCGATCAGGGAACCGCCGTTGAAGGCCACCCCGTTCAGGCCCAGGGCTAGGCCTCTTTCTTGGTGTGGAAAGGCATCGGTCAGGATGGCCGCGCTGTTGGCAAACAGGAAGCCGCCTCCGACTGCCTGGACCAGGCGGAAGATGATTAACTCCATGGCGCCGGTGTTGCCTGTGCTGGGGATCAGAGAGAGTATGAGGGAACCAACCGTAAAGATGATAAAACCGATGTTATAGAAGCGCACCCGGCCGAAAATGTCGGACAGACGCCCAAAGGAGACCAGCAGGGTGGCCGTTATCACCGAATAGCCCATAAGTATCCAGAGCAGGTAGGTCGTCTCGTCCGGGGCCAGCGGATTGACCTTGAGGGCCACGAAGATGGCCGGTAGGGAAATCAGGACAATATTGACGTCGATGCCGGCCATCAGCGTACCCAGGGTGGTATTGGACAGGGCTACCCATTTGTAGCCCGGCTTAGGGGCAACAGGAGCTTTTGCCAATGGTTCTGCGTTTGCCGTGTCAGCACTCAAAATTTTTGTCGCACCTCTCCTTGCCCGGCTGGTCATCGATCTTCTCCCCCGGCCCGGCGGTTTGTTGTTTTAATCCGGCATAAACACTGTTCAAGAGAGCGTTGATACCGTCCAGACCTGTATCGTCTCCGGCCAGGACCTCCTTCAGGCGGTCACAGCGGAAAGCGAGCACTTCCCGGTATGCTTCCCGGCCATCCCCGGTCAGGCGCAGGTAAACCATCCTCCGGTCTCCCTGGTCCCGCACCCGCAGCACCAGCCCGCTCCGGACCAGACCGTCCACCAGTTCGGTGAGCGTGGAACCGCTGACCAGCAGACTGCCCTGCATCTCGCTCATGTTGACCTCCGCCCGGGACTGGAGATAGCGGAGGATCCGGTAGCGGGGCATGCTCAGACCACGGCGGACCAAGAACACCTGGGTGAGATGGTTGAGGACCCTGTTCACCCGGTCCAGGCTCTCTTCGAATTGCTCCAGCGGTAGATCCAAGCCGCACACCCTTTCGCCTACCGTATAGTTCGGTAACCTAAGTTATTATAATGCCGTCGGCGCGGGTCGTCAAGACGGTGGCCGGTCAGCCAGGGATATTATCTGCGTTAACTCATGTTTGATACCTGGCCAATAGTCATTTAAAAAGGCGGCGACTTAGAGATGCCCATGAAAAAGAACCGGCTGTTCTTGAATTATGGGTATTATAACATCACGCACATGACGGAACCCCCTGCCGAATGAGCAGTCCTAAGGCGACTGCATTCCGGATCTACGAGAGAATTCATGCTTGAGCATCCCCCTTGTTCAGATGTTGCGTGTTATTGCTTCTTGATTGCGGGAGGGATACAATTGAAGCATGCCGGGTATGATTAACCCGTTTTTTAACAGCATGTAAATACCCGGTGGTGAAGGGGCAATTATCGTGGATTATGTCCTGGCTGTGGACCTGGGTGGCACCAAGATCTATTCCGCCCTGGTCGACTCCGGCGACCTGATAGTCAAGAGCGACGTTCGGCCGACGGAAGCGGAGTTCGGCCAGGAGCGGGTGCTCGACAATATCATGGCGGGGATCGGAGCGGGGGCGCCGCTGGATGCTCTGCATGGCGGCAAGATTCTCGGCCTGGGCATCGGCGCTCCGGGGCCGCTGGACCCGTGCGCCGGCAAGGTCTGTTATGCGCCCAACTTGTGCTGGCGGGACTACAACCTGAGGGATGTCCTGCAGGGCCGGCTTGGTGTCCCCGTCTTCCTGGAGAACGACGCCAACCTGGCAGCCCTGGGGGAGCACCTCTACGGGGCCGGGCAGGGCCACGACGACATGGTCTTCATCACTGTCAGTACCGGCATCGGGGGTGGCCTGATCCTTAGGGGTGAGATTTATGACGGGGCATTCGGCGCCGCCGGCGAGATCGGTCACCTGTCGGTGGTCCCGGACGGGCCGGCCTGCTCCTGTGGTGGACGGGGCTGCCTGGAGGCGTTGGCCTCGGGGTGGGCGATCGGTGGCCAGGCCCAGAGGCTGATTGCAGCCGGTCAGGGCCGGCGCATCCTGGCTGCAGCAGGCGGTGACGCCGAGGCGGTGGGATGCCCGGCAATCGTCCAGGCGGCCCACGACGGCGACCCTGAGGCGCGGGAATTGCTGGCGGCGGCGGGGCGCTACCTGGGACAGGCGATCGGGAACATTGCCAACCTGCTCAACCCGTCGTTATTCGTCATCGGCGGGGGGGTGGCCACCGCAGCCGGACGGCTGTTGCTGGAGGCTGCCGAGACTGCTGCGGGGCAGCGGGTGTTTCCCGCTCTGCGCTGCTTCTTAAAAATAGTCCCCGCAAGCCTGGGGGCGAGAGCCGGGGTGTTGGGGGCGGCAGCCTATGCTCACCATAAACTGGGAAGCGGGAAGTGAGAAGTGGGATGTGGGCAATAGAAGGCATTGGCGAAGCCAATGCCAACAAGAATCTCACCTCTAACCTCTCACCTCTCACATCACAAGAAAGGGGGTTGTCCGAGTGGGCGATCCGAAATCAGATCTGGATGACAAGCGTTTCATTGTAGAGCGGGACCCGGATGGGATGCTGGAGCTGCTGGCCGGCCTGCCGGACCAGTGTGAGGCGGCGCTGAAACTGGGTCAGGATGCCGCCTTGCCCAATCTCCCCGGAGAGTTGCGGCAGGTGGTGCTGGCCGGCCTGGGGGGTTCTGCCATCGGCGGCGATCTGCTGCGGGTGGTGGTGGCCCGGCAGGCCAGGGTACCCTTTGCGGTCTGCCGTGATTACAACCTGCCGGCCTATGTGGATCGGCAGACCCTGGTCTTTCTGACCAGCTACTCCGGCAATACCGAGGAGACTCTCAGTGCCTACCGGTTGGCAGGTGAGCGGGGCGCCGTACGCATTGCCGTGACCACGGGCGGTCGCTTGGCCGAAATGGCTTCCGCCGACGGGGTGCCGGTGCTCCGGGTACCCCCGGGACTGCCTCCTCGTTCCGCTATCGGCTACACGTTCCTGCCGACCCTGGTATTGCTGGAGCGCCTGGGCGTGATCGGGCATCAGGAGGGCTACGGTGAACTCCTGGCGGTGCTGCGCTCCCACAGGGAGGAGTTTGGCCCCTCCGCGCCGGTCTCCCGTAACCGGGCCAAGGACCTGGCTATGCGCCTGCACGGTAAAATTCCGGTTATCTACGGGGTGTCCGGCACTACCGAGGTGGTGGCCACCCGCTGGAAGGGACAGTGCAACGAGAACGCCAAGTGTCTCGCTTACTGGAATGTCTATCCGGAGTTGAACCACAACGAACTGGTCGGCTTCGAGGCGCCTCCGGATTTGCTGCGCTCCCTGTTCCTGGTCCACTTGCGGGACGCCACGGATCATCCCCGGGTCCAGGCCCGGATGGAGATCGTCAAGAGGCTGCTGGTGGAAAGGATCGCTGGCCTGGCCGAATTCAGCGGCCAGGGCGAAACCTTGCTGGCCCGGTTGTTCTCGCTGATCTACCTGGGCGACTTCACCAGCGTCTACCTGTCGCTGCTCTATGGGATCAATCCCAAGCCGGTGCAGGTGATCGACTACCTGAAGCAGGAACTGGCGAAAATCTGAAGTCAGAGGGGGATGGGGAGGAAAAATGGAGGAAGTTAGACCGATCCATCTGGTTATCGTCACCGGGTTATCCGGCGCCGGTAAGACCCAGGCGACCAGATGCCTGGAGGACCTGGGCTTTTTTTGCGTCGACAACCTGCCGCCCAAGCTGATCCCCAAGATTACCGAACTCTGCCAGCAGTCGGGGGAACGGGTACGGCGGGTGGCCCTGGTGATCGACGTGCGCGGCGGGCTGTTCTTCGATGCCCTAAGCGAGGAATTGAACAACTTCCAGCAGCAGGGGATCAGGTACGAGATCCTGTTCCTGGAGGCCTCGGACGAGGTCCTGGTGCGACGCTACAAGGAATCGCGGCGGCAGCACCCACTGGGAGAGGAAGTCTCCGTGCTGGAGGCGATCAGGGCCGAGCGTGAGCGGCTGAGGGAGCTTCGGGGCAAGGCCAGCATCATTTTGGACACCACCGGGATGAGCGTCCGTGATTTGAAGGAGAACCTGGCCCGGCTTTTCGGCAAACCGGAGAAGGACAGCCTCTCGGTCACCCTGCTCTCGTTCGGCTACAAATACGGTATTCCCATGGACGCTGACCTGGTGTTCGATGTCCGCTTTCTGCCCAACCCCAACTATGTGGACGACCTGAAAAACCTGACCGGGCTTGACCCGGCGGTAGTGGAGTACATTTTCAGCGACGACGTGACCAAGCGCTTCATGCGCCGTTTTTACGGGCTGTTGCGTTTCCTGCTGCCCTGTTACGTAACGGAGGGCAAGAGCCACCTGGTGGTGGCGATCGGGTGCACCGGAGGGCAGCACCGCTCGGTGGCGGTGGCCGAGCGCCTGGCTCACCTGCTGAAGCGCAGTTGCCAGGTCAACCTGCACCACCGGGACATCCCCCGCGCCGGGGCGGTGAAGTTGGCGTGAACATGGCAGAGATGCTGCAGTGGTTGGGCCAGCAGTACCGCCGCCAATCCCTGAAGCGGGGGCCGCGGATCGTGGCCATCGGGGGCGGTACCGGGCTTCCGGTACTGTTGCGTGGCCTCAAACGATATACGGAAAACCTCACCGCCATCGTCACAGTGGCTGATGACGGCGGCAGTTCCGGGCGTCTGCGGGGGGAGTTCGGCATCCTGCCGCCGGGGGACATCCGCAACTGCCTGGTGGCCCTGGCGGAGACGGAGACTCTGATGGACCGGTTATTCAACTACCGCTTTGACCAGGGTGAGGGACTGGCCGGTCACAACCTGGGCAACCTGCTGCTGACGGCCCTGACCGATATCGCCGGGGACTTCCAGACTGCCATCCAGGAGGCCAGCAAGGTTTTGAAGGTGCGCGGGCTGGTGCTCCCCTCCACACTGAAACAGGTGGTCCTTCACGCCGAGTTGAGGGATGGAACAGTGATCAGCGGCGAGAGCAAGATCTCCCAGTCCCTGGAACCGATCGGGCGGGTGTTCCTGATTCCTGAAGGCTGTGCCCCGGTGCCGGAAGCCCTGGAGGCGATCGCTGCCGCCGATCTGATCCTGATCGGGCCAGGCAGTCT
>Ga0224534_1000204_pt1 | contig 39807 bp, 34 predicted proteins | sample 714E12024metaG_FD_172012 | JGI IMG/M metagenome (GOLD analysis project Ga0224534, IMG submission 172012) | Peat soil microbial communities from Stordalen Mire, Sweden - 717 E1 20-24 | ecosystem: Environmental > Terrestrial > Soil > Wetlands > Peat | place: Sweden: Norrbotten County, Stordalen... | reverse complement strand
GTATTTGTCCAATTCAATGATACGGGGTATTTGGTTGGAGTGGTACCCTTTTATGTGATCACTGCCTGCTAAATTGGTATACTTTTATTGTAGCGTTCGTACCGTGCGGGGGGCGTGGATTGAAACGTCAGCTCGGACATGTCGATATACTGAGATGGGGGTCGCCCCCCGTGCGGGGGGCGTGGATTGAAACGGCAGTCCAGAGCTCGATCTCGTGATCTGCTCCGTCGCCCCCCGTGCGGGGGGCGTGGATTGAAACTTTCAACGTGTCGGGCCCTGCCGAAGCCTTCTTGGTCGCCCCCGTGCGGGGGGCGTGGATTGAAACTCTTTTTGGCTACGTTATTTATGAATTTCCTGCTACCATGGGTGAGATTCTGATAATTGTATGACGGGGTGCTTATGTTTATTATAGGTCGGAGCTGAGATGCGTTCGCTTTGCTGAGAAGCGACACAATTTAATTATAGCATCCTTGCCGTTTACATGCCAGATATATATCCTGCAGAAGGAATTTACTAAGGACATGCCGAATACTTTTTTAGTTGAGCATTTAAGAGATCATTTATGGCAGATTGGAAGGTGGAAATAATGATTATAGTATTAGAAGGCTTAGATAATTGTGGAAAGACTACTATATCAGATATGTTGGCCTCTTACTATAAAGGCAAAGGTTTGAGGGTATATGTATCCAAAGAACTTACAACAGAAGTCGGGCAACTTATTAAGGGGAGGAACAGAGATGGTGAACTATCACCGGTGACCAAAACCTTCCTCTTTGCAGCTGACCGCCAAATACGAATGGAATCAATCGATTTTGATTTCTATAATCTTATTATTATGGATAGGTATATTCATTCAGCAATAGCTTATAGAGAAGCGGATGGTTTAAATGGTGAATGGATAAGAAATGTAAATAAGCATAACAGGAAAAGCGATATTAATTTCTACATAGATATCACACCAGAAGAATCAGTTAAGAGGAATACTGAAGAGAAGTTTAATTTTAAGTACACCCTTGATTATCTTGCTAAAGTCCGGGATTCCTACCGGAGAGCCGTGGATAAAGGAGAGTTAATTGAAATAGATGGCATGCCAGGTATAAATAGTGTTTTAGGCAAAATAAAGATGGTCATTGATGAGAGGATTGGTAACTGTGGAAAATAATGATAGAGAAATAATTTATATCGCTATGAAATTATATAATTTTAGCGATAAAATTCAAGCTGAATCATTAGAAGTAGTTTTGTTAAAATATTTCAATACAAAAACATTCATGCCTTTTAGGGACACTGATGAAAATAAGATTGTATCTGACAATAGGACTAAATATATTTATGATGAAGATATAAAACGCTTGGACTCGGGACAAGTTGGTATGATATTAGCAATGTACGATGGGATATGCAAAGACGAAGGAATATCCTTTGAAATAGGTTATTCCTATGGGAAGGGAATCCCCATATTCTTAATTAATACGGATTTTATTTGGTATGCAACACCGAAATATGAATTCTTGTTCGACCCCGTAGTAGGTCATATGTGTAGTGACTATTTGCATTATTATCAGATAACCGAACGCGGGAGTTTTTTAGAATCTTTATCTCTAAGTCAAGAGGAAGGGTTCAAGATAGCAGTGGAAAAAGCGAAAGCACTTTATCAATTAATTCCGCGCGCGAGTAGCCTTCTCGTAAATGAGTGCGTCGAACATGATGTCTTTATTGATTTTGGTGGAGGAAGGTATGAATATCAAAGAGAATATGCAAAGTGGTTGGAAGAGGGGTTATCCTCAAGAGGATTGAAGGTCACTGTTGCGAATAGGTTTTATCCCAATAACGATTATGACTATTATGATAGCGGTCGTAATGATATTAAAAAGTTACTGGGCGCGGATATATTTGTATGTTTAGGAGATGAAACCGAAATGAATTCAGGCACTGGCGCGCTTTTGGGCCTTGGAAGATCTTTAGAGAAGCAAATAGTCATGTATGAGAGTAGTAATATAGAAATTCATGGGGAAAATGGACATAGAATGAAAAAGAATTTGATGATAGACTTTTCTGTTGATTATGTTGCAAGAACGAAAAAAGAACTTTTAGATGTGATAATAAATATTAGGGGTGAAAAGCATGTTTGACGACTTAAAAGATGAAATTTTAAAATGTAGGATGTGCCAAGAAGAATTTGGTTTTGAGCCTCATCCAATTATTTTTGGAAATGCTAATTCAAAGATTATGCAGATAAGTCAAGCTCCTTCGCAAAATGTCCATGAGACGTTAAAACCTTTTAATGATCATAGTGGGAGGAAACTGCGAAATAGATGGTACTGTATTGATGATGAGGTGTTTTACAATCAGGACAACTTTTACATTACTGCTGTGGCACATTGCTATCCAGGTAAATCAAAAAACGGGGGGGATAGGCTTCCACCTAAAAGCTGTGCTAGAAGATGGTTAAGAAGAGAAATGGAAATTGTAAACAATAGGATATATATTATAATTGGCATGAAATCAGCCAGCTTGCTATTTCCAGATCAAGATTATAACGGATTAATTTTTAATGACAACGAAATAAATGGCAAGCCTGCATTTGTTCTTCCACACCCATCTCCACTTAATGTAAGATGGTTTAAGGAGAACCCCTTATTTTTAGAAGTGCGAATACACAGGATAAAAGAAGTAATTCATGAAGTCTTATACTCTTGAAGGCATGAGTCCCCCATACTTAAAAAGTTTTAGGATGTTACATAAGAGCCCATAGAAGACTTTCGATCATAATCAGAAGTCTTCTTTTTATCGACCCCAAGGTAACTCGGCCTAGTTTTTATACCGAGCAAAAAAGATATGACAATTTTCACCGATATTCTACAGTCAATATAGTGGGATGATGCGTGGATGCTCCTCAGATACCTAGAAGATAATCCATCGTAATTTACTCTACTTTGGATCGGAGCTATAACGATGGCCAAAAGGAGTGGCGATATAAAATGGAGCACGGAGACACTCAAGACAACTTCACAAGCCCTTCGACGAATATCTGTTAGTTTCTTGAACAACGGACACGGGCTGGCTATGAATTAATTTTATTACTAGCTGTTTTAGATTTGGATATAGTCGCCCCCCGTGCGGGGGGCGTGGATTGAAACTTGAGCCCGGCCACAAAGTTGGCCACACTGCTGCGTCGCCCCCCGTGCGGGGGGCGTGGATTGAAACCCCGATGGTTCTCAGCATCGGTATTACTACAGCCGTCGCCCCCCGTGCGGGGGGCGTGGATTGAAACACCGATCAGCACTCGTTCATTCTGGATGACATGAACGTCGCCCCCGTGCGGGGGGCGTGGATTGAAACACAACTAAATGATAATGGATGCAGCCCTTGTGCGGCGTCGCCCCCCGTGCGAGGAGCGCGGATTGAAACTCGGCCTGTGCAACTCAGTTGAACAGTATCCGGGGTCGCCCCCCGTGCGGGGGCGCTGGTTTCCGGCATGGGCGATAACATGTTTGATCCAAATGCTCTGATCACCAGGGAGCAGATGGCCGTTATGGTTACTAAGGCTCTGGGTAACAAGGCCCCAGCCACTGACGGAACCGAACTGAACGCCTTCAGCGACAGCTCGGTTGTCAGCAGTTGGGCCGTCTACGGCATGGAAGAAGCCGTCAAGGCAGGTATCGTCAGCGGTATGACCGCCGGTACGCTCGCCCCCCAAGCTGATGCCACCAGGGCACAGGCAGCGGTGATAATTTACAAGATGCTCACCGTATTGGACAAGTAAGCGTATTCCAGAAAGCAAACACAACCGGTACAAAAACCATCCATGATGCACAAGGCGGCTCGGGGAGATAGAAAACCTGGCCGCCTCTGTTTTGGCGCCAGCATAGAGAATCCATAACACTGGGGTCTACTACGGCACGGTGTTGTTGAATAAGCTTATTTAAAACAGTTTTGCAGGAGTCTGGTAAAATATGATCAAACTTCTTTTTCGTCAATTCAAATCCTTGTTTGGCAGCAAAAAGTATTTCACCTCAACTCTTCCCCATGGTCAATTCATCTTTGTTTTTTATGCCCGAAAACTGCCAATCATCATCTTTCTGAGTTCCATCCTCGTCCTTGGCGCATTTGGCATCGGCCTCGTCTCCCATCAGAGCCGGCAGGTGTTCAAACCGGAGGCGCCCATCACACACGGCAGTACATCCAAAAAATGCGTATCCATCACGGTCAATGTCGATTGGGGGCAGGAATATCTCCCGGACATACTGGAGATCTTCAAGCAGCACCATGTCCAGGCGACGTTCTTCATCACCGGGCGCTGGGCCCAGGAAAACGGGCCGCTGGTCCGGAAGATTGCCGCTGAGGGGCAGGAGATCGGCAATCACGGGTTCTCGCATTCACATGTCAACGACCTGTCGCTGGATGAAAACATGGACGAGATCCGTCAGACCGATGATGTGCTCTATCAGTTCACCGGACGCCACGCCAAGCTCTACGCCCCTCCCTATGGGGAGTATAACGATACGGTGCTTGCCGCCGCCTCCAAGTCAAATCTGCGTACGGTGTTGTGGAGCATTGACACTGTGGACTGGCAAAATCCCACTCCTCAGTGGATCGTCTCCCGCATCCAAAACATGTCCCATAATGGGGCGATTATTCTGATGCATCCCACTCCGGTCTCCGTGAAGGCGCTGCCAGATATCATCACGACTCTGACCGGACAGGGGTATGAAATCGTGTCTTTGGAGAAACTACTCTCTGAGTGAATTCAACGAAAAATTTTGGCGGCTGAGTGGCGTAATTGGCAGGCTGTAGAAAGAGGATCATCATTATGATTGGGTTGATATTCAATGAGTAGCAGGCAGACCGGCATGCAAGCTCCAAAGACCGGAGACCAACGAGCGATAACCATTTTATGCCGGCTAATGTTGTCTCTGTTCGTATTATTGGCCGGTGCCGGAGGCGGCGTGCGCCCGGCGCTGGCTCAGCAACCGGAACTTCCCGGTGTTTCCGCCGGAGCTGCTGTGTTGATGGATTACCAGACCGGGCACGTGCTCTACGGCTATATGGCCTCCAAAAGGCTGGCGCCGGCCAGCACCACCAAGGTGCTCACCGCCTTGCTGGGGTTGGACATGGGCCGGGTGGGCGAGATCGTTACCGTCAGTCCGTACGCATCAGGAACTGAAGGCACCAGCCTGTACCTGCGCCCGGGAGCGAGTTTCGACTTGCGCGACCTGATCAAGGGGGCGCTTGTCAATTCGGGCAACGACGCCGCGGTAGCCATCGGTGAACACATTGCCGGGACCGAGAGCGCCTTTGCGTCACTGATGACTTACAAAGCCAAGACCATCGGAGCTGTGCAGAGCACTTTCATGAACCCCCACGGGCTTGACAACCCCGGGCATTATTGCACGGCTTACGATCTGGCGCTGATCACCCGCTATGCCTTAAGCGAGCAACTCTTCAGGCAATTTGTCCAGACCAGGGATGACGTGATCTACGATCAAAAAAACCATACCCCAGTGTATCTGAGTAATACCAACCAGCTGCTCTGGAGCAACAAGAATGACGGAGTCAGGGTGATCGGTGTGAAAACGGGTACCACCAGCAGCGCCGGGCAGTGCCTGGTAGCCGCTGCCGAAAAAGACGGGCAGGTGCTGATCACCGTGGTGTTGGACAGCGCCGATCGCTACGCAGACACGCGGCAACTGTTGCAGTATGGTTACGAAAAGTGCCGGTGGTACAAGTTCCCCAAGGGTAAGAGCATGCTTGCGCTGCTGGTAGCCGGTGGCGACCGCCTTTCGGTGCCGGTCGCTCCGGATGAGGACATCTGCTTTGCGGTCAACCCTCAGGATGACCCCCTGCTGGAAAAACGGATGGAGGTCAAGTGGCCTCTAAGGGCGCCGCTTCATTCAGGCAGGCTAATCGGCAAGGCCGATTTTTACCTGGGTGACCGTTTTCTATTCGGAACCGGCCTCTTAACCTTGACACCGGTGGTTAAAAAGTCCATCCTTAAAAAATAACAACTTACGACCAAAACGGGAGGAACAGGATGTATCAAAAAGTGGTGCTTGAAAACGGTACCCGCATCGCCGTGGAGGAGATGCCCGGTGTGCGTTCTGTGTCCATTGGGATCTGGGTGGGAACGGGTTCGCGATATGAGAACCCTGAGGAAGCAGGGATCTCCCACCTGATCGAGCATATGGCTTTTAAGGGGACTGCCAGGCGAAGCGCCAGGCAGATCGCCGAGGCGATCGAATCGGTGGGGGGTCAGATGAACGCCTTCACCAGCAAGGAATACACCTGCTTTTACGCCAGGGTCGTTGACGACCATCTCCCCATCGCCATCGATGTCCTGGCGGACATGTTCTTCTCATCTCTTTTTAAAGCGGATGACATCGATCGGGAAAAGAAAGTCATCCAGGAAGAGATCCGGATGTACGAGGATACGCCGGATGAACTCATCCATGACCTTTTTGCGCAGACGGTCTGGTCAGGCCATCCGCTGGGGCGTCCGGTAATCGGGACTATGGATTCGGTAGCCGGACTTTCACGGGAGGCAGTACTAGACTACCACCAGAGGCAATATTCCCCAGGGAACCTGGTCCTGGCGCTGGCCGGCAACCTGACCACCGATGCTGCGGTGTCGGCTCTGCAGCCGCTTTTCGAGGCTGCCGGGGCGGTGTCTCCGGATAACCGGACCCGGACTCCGGAAACCAGGTTCGCCAACAAAAGCATCGCCAAGCCTTTGGAGCAGGTGCATTTCTGCATGGGCGTCCCCGGCCTGTCCCAGCACGATGACCGGATCTACACCCTGCAGATCATCAACTCCATCCTCGGAGGAGGGGCGAGTTCCCGGCTGTTCCAAAAGATCCGCGAGGAGCGGGGCCTCGTCTACACTATCTACAGTTACTTTGCGGCGTTCAACGACGCCGGGCTGTTCACCGTTTACGCCGGAACCAACGCTGAGAATCTGAGTAATGTGTTGGAGCTTACCTGGCAGGAGATCGAGCAGTTGAGGGATAGCGGCATCACCACCGAGGAGTTGGCCAGAACCAAGGAACAGATCAAGGGAAGCCTGCTCCTGGCCTCAGAAAGCGTCACTCACAGAATGCACCGGCTGGGCAAGTCGGAAATCATCTATGGCCGGTTGATCAGCCCTGAAGAGGTGTTGCAGAAGACATCAGCCGTAACCCGGGAGGATGTGCTGTCCCTGGCGCGGGAGTTGCTAACGCCGGAGCGCCTTTCGATCACCATGATCGGCGCCATCAATGAAGTGCCGGAGCGCCTGCCCTGGAACCGGTAGAGGCATATTTGCCTTCCTGCGGGCATAAACTTGCGTAAGACAAGCTCCACTTGAGAAGTGGGAGGTGCGAGGGAGGCGCGGATATGAGGCTGAGCGAGCTTGAAGGAAAAGAGATGATCAACCTTTACGATGGCGGACGCCTGGGAACCATCCGGGAATCGGACCTGATCATCGAACCCGAGTGCGGAGAGATCGAGTCCATCATCATCCCCAGCCGCTCGAACTTTTTCAACCTCTGGTCGGAGCGCCGGGAGATGGTGGTTCCCTGGAACACCGTGAAGAAGATCGGCAGCGAGGTGATCATCGTCGACCTGGACCAGACCTATTCCATATATAAAAATTACACCTGACATCCCGCCCCCTGAATTAATTCAGGGGGTACTTCATGTATCCCCCTGCTGAAATAGAAGACATTCAGGCGAAGGGCCCCTAAACCAGGAGCAAAGGAAATTGTCAGGGCTGACCCGGCGAAAAACCGGGTTTTTATTGACATAGAGGGTTATTTATATGAAAATGTAGGCAGATCGCAGATAACGGTTGGCGATTCATCCCTCTCCTCTGAGGAGAGGGACTTCTCGCTGAATAATGTTAAAATGGGTTGGTGAAGGGGTGAGATACCGGGGATGAATGAGCTCATCAGCGTGATTGTAGCTGGAGCAGCAGGGAAAATGGGGCAGGAAGTCGTCAGGACAGTTTTGAAGGACTCTGATCTGGCCCTGGTCGGCGCTATTGACATCAACCAGACCGGATGCGACGCCGGTAAGCTGGTAGGTTTGCCGGATTGCGGGGTACAAGTCAGCGATGACTTGAAAACGGTGCTTCAGGGTAGAGAGGCGGCTGTGCTGGTAGACTTTACTAATGCCCAGGCGGCTGCAAGAAACGCCAAATCCGCCCTGGCAGCAGGGGTGTCGCCGATTATCGGCACCACCGGCCTTGATGAAGCGGAGATTGGGGAGTTGCGCAAGGCCGCCAAAAAGTCCGGGATCGGCGTGCTGATCGTTCCCAACTTTACCCTGGGAGCTGTTCTGATGATGAGTTTTGCCCGTCAAGCAGCCCGTTACTTTCCAAATGTGGAGATTATCGAGCTGCACCATGACCAGAAGATCGACGCCCCTTCCGGCACGGCCCTGCTCACGGCGCAGAGCATCGGAGCAGAGAGGAAGCCATTTCACCAGGGCAACCCGCAAGAATATGAGAAACTCGCCGGGGTCAGGGGCGGAGACTGGAACGGCATCAGGCTGCACAGCGTTCGGCTGCCGGGCCTGGTGGCGCACCAGGAGGTTATCTTCGGAGGGCCCGGCCAGACACTGACAATTCGCCACGACTCCATCAGCAGGGAATCCTTCATGCCCGGCGTGATCTTAGCAATCAAAAAAGTGCGTCAACTCCAGGGGGTCAACATAGGCCTGGAAACAGTCCTGTCTTAAGCACCTACTCCTTTCCCGGCACATATACTGTTATCGCCAATATTCAGGGAAAGGAGGGGGATCATTTGGGCATAGATCTGACCGGAATAGTAATAGCCGTCATAGGGGGAGACAGGCGCGACCTAGTCTTGATGCAGGACCTCGTGAGCCTTGGCGCCAGAGTCAGGGCAGTGGGGTTCGCCACTGGTGAAGAATTGCAGCAAATTGAACTGGTACCGGAACTGGAAACCGCCATAACCGGCGCCCAGGTGCTGATCCTGCCGATGCAGGGTACGGACCCGGATGGCAAGATCAAAACCCTGGACAACAGTGTTTTGCTGCTGACTCAGCCGATTGCCAATATCATTCCCCACGGTACCATCTTCATTATCGGAGCCGCCAGGGAGTTTTTACGCAATTGGGCAACAGCATATGGCTGGAAGCTGCTGGAGATCGCCGAGATGGATGATGTTGCTATTCTGAACGCCATCCCTTCAGCAGAAGGGGCGATTCAGATCGCCATGGAGCAACTGCCGATCACCATCCACGGCAGCCAGTCATTCGTGCTGGGTTACGGAAGGCTGGGCAAGACCCTGGCGCGGATGCTGGCGGCGATCGGCGCCATAACCACAGTAGCCGCCAGAAAGAGCGCGGACCTGGCCCGGATCTATGAGCTGGGTTATCGACCTGTTCAGTTTGACGAACTACAGGACTATATTCAGGAAGCAGAGATCATTTTCAACACGGTGCCGCAACTGGTGCTGGATGATAAGATGCTGCTCCTGATCAGAAAAAACGCCCTGGTCATCGATCTGGCAGCCTACCCTGGCGGAACGGACTTTAAGACGGCGCAAGAGTTGGGAATCACTGCGCTGACTGCGCCCGGACTACCGGGAAAGGTGGCGCCAACGACCGGCGGCAGGATCCTGGCCCAGGTAATTCCCCCGCTTATTCTCCGTGAATTGCCGTGCCATTTGCGAGGATAAGGCAGAGGGAGGCTTTTGAAGTGCGACTGAAAGGGGTACGCCTGGGATTTGTTGTTACCGGCTCTCATTGTTGCTTGAAGGAAGTGCTTACCGAAACAGCAAAGCTGGTCGTAGAAGGAGCGGATGTCACGCCTGTGGTTTCCTATGCGGTCAGCACTATGGACACCAGGTTTGGCAAGGCAGCGGATTGGTGCTCCAAGCTCAACGAGATTACGGAACGGGAGCCGATTAAAACCATAGATGCCGCGGAGCCGATTGGCCCGGGCAAGCTGTTCGATATTCTGGCGGTCGCTCCGTGTACGGGAAACACGCTGGCGAAGCTGGCGAACGGAATCATCGATACGCCGGCCCTGATGGCAATCAAGGCCCACTTGAGAAATCAGCGTCCGGTGGTGATTGCCATTTCCACCAATGACGGTCTGGGGCTGAACGCCAAAAACATCGCCACCCTGATCAATACCAAAAACATCTATATGGTTCCTTTCGGGCAGGATAATCCTGCCGTCAAGCCCAACTCACTGGTCGCCAGGTTTGATAGAATTCTTGACACCATCTGCTGTGCCCTGGAAGGGAAGCAGATTCAGCCGTTGTTGATACAGACTGCCGATAAATAATCGATCCTCCAGCAGGACACCGCATCTTTGTGTCAAATTTATATAGAGGACTTGGCTTGCGCCGAGCTGAAAGCCCGACATAAAGTAATCCGAGGGCTTCCCCGATACGTTCGCAAATATGAATTTGACGTAGCAGCAAAAGCCGTTCATTAGCACCGGGGGAAGCCTTGGTTGCACTTGTACTCGTTTCTCTCTAACATTTATTCAAAAATAAGTCTCAGGTATGCAGTATGAACGCGGGAGGATACTACTAGATGGCAGCAGGATATCGGGTTGCGGTTGTCGGAGCTACGGGAGTGGTAGGACAGGAGATCCTGGTGATCTTGAAAGAGCGCGGCTTTCCCATAGCCGAGTTGACAGTGCTGGCGGACGAGTCGTGGGAAGGGAAGAAGATCAGTTTTGGCGACGAGCAACTGACTGTGCACACAGCGGTGCCCGAGTCGTTTCGGGGGATAGAGATCGCCTTCTTTGCCACCAACGGCCCCGTCAGCGAGGTGCTGGTTCCTGAAGCGGTCAAGTACGGTGCCGTGGCAATTGATAACAGCAGCACCTTCCGGTTGAACCCGGAAGCCCCACTGGTCGTGCCCGAAGTCAATCCTCAGGATGTAGGCTGGCATAAAGGCATCATCGCCAACCCCAACTGTTCGACGATTCTTTTCGTGGTACCGATCAAGCCCTTGCACGACGCCGTCCGCATCAAGAGAGCGGTGGTATCCACGTACCAGGCGGTTTCGGGCACCGGCAAGGCAGGGATCGATGAACTGCTGGAAGAGACACACCAGGTGCTGGCCGGCGAACCCATTCAGCCCGGGGTGTTTCCCTACCAGATCGCTTTCAACCTGATCCCGCACATCGACGTATTCGGCGACAACGGCTATTCCCGGGAGGAGATGAAGATGCTCCTGGAGACGAGAAAGATACTCCATGACCCGGACCTGAAGATCTCCGCCACGGCAGTACGGGTGCCGGTGCTCAGGAGCCATTCGGAGTCTGTGAACATCGAAACCGAGCGCAAGCTGACACCGGGCGCCGCCCGGGCCATCCTGGCCGGGGCGCCCGGAGTGGTGGTCGAAGACGATCCGGCGGGGTTGAAGTACCCGATGCCTCTGTTCGCCTCAGGCCATGACGAGGTATTTGTGGGGCGAATCCGGGAGGACCTGTCGAGCGATCAGGGATTGAACTTTTGGCTGTGCGGTGACCAGTTGCGCAAGGGAGCCGCAACCAATGCGGTGCAGATTGCCGAGCTGCTGGTCAATGGCCGCTTGACGCACGGGGTATAGGATTGGCGCTCTTAGAGCGGGTAGTCATCTGTGAAAAAAAACGAACAAGTGGGGGTGGCGATGTGAAAAGGGATTTTGGTCGGGTCATGACGGCAATGATCACTCCTTTTACGGAGAGCGGCGAGGTGGCCTACGACAAGGCCGCAGAACTGGTGCTTCACCTGGTAAAGACCGGCTCCGACAGCATCTTGGTTTCGGGAACGACAGGCGAGTCGCCGGTGCTCACCAGGGATGAGAAGGAAAGGCTTTTCCTGGCTGTCAAAGAGGCAGTTGACGGCCAGGCGACAGTGGTTGCCGGCACAGGTTCGTACAACACGGCAGAGAGCATTGTCCTGACCAGAATAGCGGAGAAAACCGGGGTTGACGGGATCCTGCTGGTGACTCCCTACTACAACAAACCCAGCCAGGAGGGGCTGTACCAGCACTTCAAAGCCATTGCCGGCGCCACATCCCTTCCGGTCATCTTGTACAACGTGCCCGGTCGCACATCGGTAAACCTGCTGCCGGCAACGGTGAGCAGGCTGTCAGAGATCGAGAACATCGTTGCGGTGAAGGAAGCCAGCGGCAGTATGGATCAGGTGGCGGAGATCCGCCGCTCCACGCCGGACGAATTTCTCATCTACAGCGGTGATGATTCCCTGACCCTGCCAATCCTGGCCCTGGGCGGACATGGCGTGATCAGTGTCGCCTCCAACGTATCCGGGGTGCTGATCAAGGAGATGATCTACTCTTACTTCTCAGGACGGGTTGACCGGGCCAAGGAACTGCACCTGAAGCTGTTTCCGCTCTTCAAGGTGTTGTTCATTACTACCAACCCGGTGCCGGTCAAGGCTGCCGTGAACATGATCGGCATCGAGTCGGGGATTCCCCGGCTGCCTCTGGTATCAGCCACACCTCAGGAAGCGGAAGCGGTGCGCAAGGTGTTGGCGGAACTGGACCTGTTGTAATGTGCCGCAGCTTAAATTATAATGATAAAGGCATAATACCGGGTAGCCTACCTTTCGGGCATTGTGGAGGTAGGTTTTCTCTTCTGAAAGGCGAGGAATGGATATGAAAGAAGACACAGTAAGCATCATTCCCCTGGGTGGCCTGGGAGAGATCGGCAAGAATATGATGGCCATCAAGTACAAGCAGAACATCATCGTGATCGACGCCGGGCTGATGTTTCCGGATGATGCGATGCTCGGCATCGACTTGGTGATCCCGGATATCTCCTACCTGCTTGAAAACAAGGAGATAGTGCGGGCGATCGTGCTCACCCATGGACACGAAGACCACATCGGGGCACTGCCTTACATTCTCAGGGAACTCCATGTGCCAGTGTACGGCACCAAGCTGACCCTGGGTCTGTTGGAGGCCAAGCTCAAGGAGAACAACCCCTCGGAGCAGGTCAAAACCAGGTGCGTCAAGGCTGGTGAGATGGTGAACATCGGGCCCTTCCAGGTGAATTTCATCCGGGTCAGCCACAGTATTGCGGACGCGGTAGCTCTTGGTATCAAGACGCCGGTGGGGACTATCCTGCACACCGGGGATTTCAAGCTGGACCAGACTCCCGCCAATAACCAGGTCATCGACTATCATAAAATTGCCGAACTGGGCAACGAGGGCGTGCTGGTCCTGATGTCGGACAGCACCAACGCGGACAAGCCCGGCTACACACTTTCCGAACGCCTGGTCGGGGAGAAGTTTGACGAAACTTTCCGGAAGGCCGATGGGCGCATCATCATCGCCAGCTTTGCCTCCAATATCTCCCGGATCCAGCAGACGATCACCTGCGCCGGTAGTTATGGTCGGAAGGTGGCGGTGGTAGGAAGGAGCATGGTCAATGTCGTCAGCATCGCCATTGACCTGGGATACCTGGACATTCCGCCGGGTGTGCTGGTGGACCTGGATGAGATCCAGCTCCTGCCCAAGAACGAGACGGTGATCCTGACCACCGGGAGCCAGGGTGAGCCAATGTCGGCCCTTTCAAGGATGGCTGCGTCGGACCACAACCGGGTTGAGATCATTCCCGGCGATACTATTATCATTTCCGCCAGCCCGATCCCCGGCAATGAGAAATTGGTGCACCGGACGATCGACCAGTTGTTCCGCCAAGGCGCCGAGGTGATCTATGAGTCCTTTTCGGGTGTTCACGTTTCCGGCCATGCCAGCCAGGAAGAGCTCAAGCTGATGCTGAACCTGGTCAAGCCAAAGTTTTTTATCCCCGTCCACGGTGAGTACCGCCACCTGATCAGGCATGCCCAACTGGCCGAGAGCGTGGGAATCGACCCCGATAACATCTTTGTGGCGGAGAACGGGCATGTGCTGGAGTTCAGTGGCAAGCGGGGGGCTATTTCCGGCCGGGTCACGGCCGGCAGGGTGCTGGTTGACGGCCTGGGAGTGGGAGATGTGGGGAATATCGTGCTGCGCGACCGGAAGCACCTATCCCAGGACGGGATCTTCATCATCGTGATCACCGTGAGCAAGGAAACCGGGACCATCGTCGCCGGCCCGGACATCGTGTCGCGGGGCTTTGTCTACATGAAAGAATCCGAGGAACTGCTGGAAGAGACTAAAGAGAGGCTGCGCTCCCTTTTAAAGCAGTGCGAGGGCGAAGAGATCTCGGAATGGTCCGGGATCAAGTCCAACGTCCGGGAAGTGGTCGGCAAGTTCCTGTATGAACGGACCAGGAGAAGGCCGATGATCCTGCCCATCGTTATGGAGGTCTGAAAAAAGAATTCAGCATCGATTGCTATCGCCAATAGCCAGAGTGACGGGAAAATTTGTGATGATCCCGGCGGAACACCTCACGCCTATGATACATCATCTTTCAGGCTCAGATCCGGCGCAAAAGAGATCGTTCGGCCGGGTTGATACTCCTGTTTTAAAAAGACGTAGGGGTCGGTGCTCTTGATCTGCACGATCCGACCGGTGTTCATCCCCATCGGCTGGACGATCAGGGTGACTCCCTGATATTCGACCTCCTGCAGGTTCATGGTCTCGTCGGACTCCGTCGCCCAGATCAGTTCGGGCGGCATCGGTGTATAGAGAACCAGGGTTAAAACCTCCTCGTGATCACCAGGATTGCGGCTAGTCATCTGTGATAATGCCTGCTGTTAGTATTGAACACTTATCGAGAGTTATGCGGAGAGCTCCGTCCCTGTCAGAAAGGAAAGTTGACCACTGCCCGGGTAGAGCTGGCGCAAAAAAGTAGCAATGGCTATTGCCTAATAGTGCCAAAATAGTTGACATGGTATGATCAATAGTATAGGATAATATACACTAATAGGTTTATGCATTTTCTTTTCTTCTCATCCGCTAAAGTAATTCCCTATCTTACCTTTAAATTTTTTTTGTCAAAAATCAGGCAGGACAAACTTCTTTCGCCTGTTAGTATCGCTACATCAACTAAGCAGGACCTGGGGATTAAAAGGCGCCTCCTATATCTGAAAACCGCGTCTATTCCCTGTCTACCTCTTGCCCATTCCAGGCCTTTCCTGCGTTTTCCCGATGCTTTCCTCAGAATTACCATCCAGCTTCATCTTCCAGAACAGATGCGCAGCAGTTCAAAAAGCTTTATAGTCCTCAAGCAATCTCCCCCATGGGTTATTCTCCAGTCTATCGATATTTAAAGAATATACGGGGTGAATCTTATAAGACGACCATGGGCTAGGTGGTTATGAAAACCAGCGTACCATACTCTAGGATTTGTCCGCCACTCAGTAGTGGATATCCTAAAAACGGAGGTGGGAAGCACAGGTTGACATGGTTGCTTGGATGATTAGTATGGATACGACCCGGATAATTGTATATCTTCCACTAAAGTAACTGTATTGAGAAAGCTGGTAGGCAACCTTAGTAAGTACTAACTGATAAGGAGTAAAAATACTATGGAGAGAGAAGAAAGCAAGGAAGCAGTAAAGAGACGTAAAACCAGACGATGTATAAAAAACATGATTAAACAGGAGATGGACATGAAAAATTTAAAGAGGTATATGACGATGGTGGAAAATAAGGGATGAGAATAATAGCAGATAGCAAACATGGAAAGCTAATTACAAAAGGGTCAACATAGCTTTTCAAGAAGCTCGACATGGGAAATCATTTTCTATCTGAGTTAAAGCTACGATTCAACTGGGTCTTGGCTTCAGTGGGTGATTGCTTTTCCCCCACTGAAGCTTAGAGCCAGTTAATACAGTGACTACCCGCTCTTATCCCATCGCTTCGGATGTACTCCGCATTCTTCAGGCCAGGCCAAAGGCCTGGATGCGGAGAAAGCGGGGGCATTAGAGCGGGTAGTCATCTGTGGTAAAAGCAACTCGCTTCGCTCGGGGATTCAGTGGGGGTCTGCACCTCCACTGAATTAGAAGATTCAGACCAAGCTGCCAAATTCATCTCCCACTTCTAGAAGTGGGAGATGAATTTGGGGACGAGTTAAAGGCAAAAATGAAACTTGGTCTGAAGCGCTTTATCTGTGTGGGCAAGCGGGCCTGCCTCTACAGTCCTCGACTGCCAAACCCGGTAAACAGAGTTCACTTTAGACCAGAAAAACAGTAGAAAGGATACTTAAAAATGAAGGTAGGCGTTGTGGGAGCAGGCAACTGGGGTAGTAATCTGGTCAAAACCTTTGACGAGTTAGGAGCCTTGCGGGCGGTGGTTGATACCAATGCCTCGATGATAGAGCAATGCCGGTATCTATACCCGTACGCGATGGTTGGTGATGACTATGAAACAATGTTGGCAGACAACGAAGTTGCGGCAGTAGTGATCGCTACACCGGCCCAGACGCATTATGGCCTGGCTAGGGCTGCTCTCCTGGCGGGCAAAGATGTGTTTGTAGAAAAGCCATTCACCCAGTCTTTTATACAGGCAGAGGAGCTTGTGTCGCTGGCGGAAAAAAACGGCCGGATCCTGATGGTCGGCTATCTGCTGCTCTACCAGCCGGCTATAAAATGGATCAAGCAGTGCCTGGAATCCGGTGCAATTGGAACTGTACGTATTCTGCATCAGGAGCGTCTGAAGCTGGGAAGGGTCCGGTCCGTGGAAAATGTGCTGTGGAACTTCGGAGTCCACGACATTGCCGTGCTTCTTTACCTGGCAGGGGAACAACCCCAGAAAATTACCGTTAAGGGCCAGCAGATCATCCAACCGCAAATTGCAGATGACGTTTATCTGCATATGGAATTTGAGAACAATTTACACGTCCACCTTCATGTTTCCTGGCTCTGGCCCGAGCAGCGACGTTCCCTGATTGTCGTGGGAACGCAAGCCATGCTGACCTACGATGAACTGGAACAGACAGTTACTTTGCATCGCAAGGGAATCGCTTCAGGCCTGGCTAACGTTGATCAGGGCAGCGAGATCGTCTTCAAGGGCAGCAGCAAACCGTTGTCATTGGAGTGCCAGCACTTTTTAGAGGCGATTGCCGGACGAAATACTCCTCGTTCCGATGGCAGAAGCGCCTTGGCAGTGATCAGGATTCTGGAAGAGGCCAGTTCGGAATTAAATTAATAAATAGCTAGGAGATGTATTTACCATTGGCTAACTCATATCGCTTAAAACATGAATTATTCTATATCATCTGTTTTTGTGTTTTACTGGTTGCGCTGATATATTTGGGGGATAGGGGCTGGCTCCAGTACCTGCGCCTGGCCAACGAGCAGCAGTGGGAGAACCCGGTGCAGTTTGTGGCGAATTCTTCTAACGATAAATTGAAGGTAGACTTTATTCTATCCAAGGAAGGAGATACCGCACCTTATCGAACACTGCAGTTATGGGTGAAAGTGAAACCGGCTGTCAGTCATCCAATGAGTGCCACCGAGATCTCTCTATGGTCTAAGGGTGGTATGCGTTTACTGAGCATAAATGATTGCTGTCGTGCTTTCTTCCGGCCCATCAGCATGAGCGTATCCAATCTATTGACAAAAAAAGTATGATAGTATAGCATAATTAACATCAATGATGTTTTTTCTATTAAAATATTGTAACTACTACTACAGTTTAAAGTGGCTACACAGTACAATTTTCGGGTACCATCAGGGAATGAAAACCTATGTAGTCGCCTGGCTGTATTCTAGCGCGCCCGGTCTACCGGACCCGGCGCCGCCGCCGGGATCAAGCTTGAAGAGGACCGATCGGGCCGGCAGGGCTATGATTGTTTATAAACGTACTAGACGAATAGTGAGGGAATAAAATGGACAAAGACCAAAAAAGAGCTTTTAGAAAAACCACTGATCTGCGCGTGCGTGCTGAGTCCTTCTTATCAGAAACCACGGCAAAAAATGATTATAGCGGCCTGGATCATGAGCTAGAACTGCATAGAATTGAATTGAACTTGCAGAATGAAGAACTTAACAGAGCAAATGTTGAAACTGAAGTATCTAGAAAGAAGTACCAGAATCTGTACGATTTTGCCCCGATCGGGCTGTTTACGCTGGCCGCGGACAACCTGATCATGGAAGTTAATCTTACAGGCGCGGCGCTATTAGACATAGAGAGAAAGAACCTGTTCGGCAAGCCCTTTTCCAATTTCATTATGCCTGATAATCAGGACAAGTTTTATTTGTTTTGCCGGAGGGTGCTTACCGACGACGCCAAACAAAACTGCGAACTCAAGCTTCTGAAGAAAGACGGGACTCATTTTTATGCCAGCCTTGAGTGCGCGCAAGTTAAAGGTGCCCTTGACGGAAAGGGTGTCGCTCTACTAATAGCCATGAGCGATATAACTGAGAAAAAAAGAATAGAAGAAGAGAACCTGAAGAATGCCAGACTGGAGTCGCTCGGCCTGCTCGCCAGCGGAATGGCCCATGAACTTAACAACAATCTGACCATTATTCAGACATGCATGGACCTTCACTCACAACGGTATCCATTAGATAACTTTACATACAACACCTTCATGAATATAAAAAAAGCAACCGAAAAATCTGCCAATCTCACTCGTCAGCTCCTCCTGTTCGGGCGGAGGCAACCGCAGTTTAAAGCTCCTCTCAACCTCAACCAGAACATCAAGGACAATTTTAAAATGCTGGACCGGCTGATCGGGGAGGATGTCACGATCAACTGCTTATTTGCGCAGGACCTGTGGATGGTCAACGCGGACGCCGACAGCATCGACCAGGTGCTGGTCAACCTGGTGCTCAACGCCCGGGACTCCATGTCCAAAGGCGGCACGATCACTATCAAGCCGGAAAACATGACACTGGGAAAAAAACGCTTTCACCCATCCGGAACTGCCAAACCGGGCCGGTACGTCCGCCTGTCGGTGAGTGACACCGGCGTCGGTGTGGATCCTCAGTTCCTGTCCCGCATTTTCGAACCGTTCTTCACCACGAAAGAACTGGGCAGGGGGACTGGCCTCGGCCTCTCAGTTGTTTACGGTATCATTAAGGAACATGATGGTTATATAAATGTGACCAGTGAACCGGAGCACGGCACCACTTTCGAGATCTTCCTGCCGGCATTCGAGTTCGAATCTCAGCCAGGCCAAAGCGCTGAAAGTTTTGTGCGTCCAACCAAGTTCCGTGGTCGTGGAGAAAAAATCCTGCTGGTGGAAGACGACCGGGATCTCATGAACCTGACCAGGGAATTGCTGGCTGACAATAACTACGTGGTTCAGGCGTGCAGGGGTGTATCTGAGGCAGAGATCATCTTTGACCGGGAGAAAAAAGGTTTCGCCCTTTTGATCAGCGATATCATCCTGCCTGACGGCATAGGATCGGACCTGGCGCTGCAGTTGCGCCAGAAACAGCCCTCGCTGAGCGTCATCCTCACTAGCGGTTATGCCGACGATCGGGTTGATCTGGAGCGCATTCAGCAACAACCAGGGATATCCTTCCTGCCCAAGCCGTATAGTTTAGAAAAACTGATGCGTCAGGTCTACGAGGTAGTGCAAAATAATAGCTAAATTCCTTCGCAATATTTACAACTTGTAAGCGGACGAACGGCATTCTATACTGGGCCTGATACAAATGAACATGAGTGCTAAGTCTGGACTGGGAGCGTATCAAGTTGGATAAGGGGAAAGAAGACTCACGACAAGACAAGCCGGCAGCGCAGAGAAAGCTGGCCTTACCTTCTCATGGCAAGGATAGGCTCGCCAGAAAAGGCTCTACTCGTTTTAACATTGTGGGCATAGGGGCTTCGGCAGGCGCTTTGCGGGCTTGCGAAAAGTTCTTTACCAACCTGCCTCCTGACAGCGGGGCAGCTTTTGTGGTCGTTGTCCATCTGGATCCCAAGCATTCCAGTATTTTCGTCGACTTGCTGCAAAGATACACTCAAATGAGCGTGTTTCAGGTGGAAAAAGAGATAAGGGTAGCGCCCAACTGTGTATACGTGATCCCCCCCAATGCAGATATTGCCATGCTGCATGGGAGCCTACAGTTGCTGCCACCCGTAAAAATCCGAGGGTTACACATGCCCATTGACTTCTTTTTTCAGTCATTGGCGGAAGATCAGGAAGCAAACCCAGTATGCATAATTCTCTCTGGCACCGGTACGGATGGTACATTGGGCCTGAGAGCCATTAAGATGGGGCTCGGGATGGTCATGGTCCAGGACCCAATAACGGCGGAGTATGATGGCATGCCAAAAAATGCCCTGGATACGGGACTTGCTGACTATGTATTGCCAGTTGAGGAGATGCCGGCGCAGTTGCTCGCCTACATAAAAGGCTTCCATCGAAGGAAAAACAGTAAGGTTGCTACGGTGCATGACAAAAGATCAGATTCGCTCGATAAGGTGCTGGGCCTGATTAATTTACGGACCGGGCATGACCTCTCGCTATACAAGAAGAGCACTATCTATAGGCGCATCGAGAGGCGGATGAACGTTCACAAATTTGACCATATCTCGCAATACGTTGATTATCTGCAAAATGATGCCGACGAAGTTAACGCGCTCTTCAAAGAGATCCTGATCAACGTCACCTCGTTCTTTCGAGACCCTGAGGCATTTACCTTTCTGGCCGAGAGTGTGTTGCCGGAAATGATTGTCGACAAGCCTGAGGATTATATAGTGCGAGTATGGGCCCCAGGGTGTTCGACCGGGGAAGAGGTCTATTCCCTGGCTATCGTCCTGCGCGAATGCATGGATGCTCTCAAGCGTGAATTCAGAGTCCAGATATTTGGTACTGACTTGGATGAAGATGCAATTTTTACGGCGCGCAAGGGCGCGTATCCTCTAAATATCAATACCGATATCAGTCCCGAGCGGATGACCAGTTATTTCACAAGAGAGGACAATATCTATCGGGTCAGGAAAGACATCAGAGAAGTGGCGGTTTTCGCCCATCATGACATCGCGAAGGATCCTCCCTTCACCAGATTGGACCTTATCTGCTGCCGAAATCTTCTCATCTACCTGGAAGCGCCTCTTCAAAAAAGGATCTTGTCGTTGTTCCATCAACTTCTAAAGCCGGGCGGAATCCTTTTGCTCGGAACTTCAGAAACCTTGGGAGAACTAGCGGAGTATTTCACGGTTATCAACCAGAAATGGAGAATCTCTACTCGAAAAGAGGCACCAGTTTTGCCCATAACAATCGGGGGATACCCTGTCCCCGTGTATGCAGATACCGGACAGAGGGCCTCTCTTTTCAACGCCCCGGAAAGGAACAATCTGAGCATCTCACGGGTACTGGAGAAAACACTGCTGGAAAAATATGCTCCTCCCAGCGTGGCTATCAACAACAAAGGGGACATTGTCTATATTCATGGCCGAACAGGGAACTTCCTGGAACCGGCGCCCGGACAACCGTCCTTGAACATCTTCAATATGGCCCGGGAGGGGCTGAGGTATGAGTTGAGGTCTGCCGTTCTGCAAGCAACTGCCGAGAAGTCGGTAGTGGTGCATGAAGGCGTACGGACTGAGACTGACGGCAGTGCTGAACTCGTCAAGGTGACGGTAGAGCCGATCGCTGGCCCCAAGTTTCTAGAGGGTTTGATGCTGGTGACGTTTGAGAGACAGGCGCCTTCTGGGTCTTCCGGAGCCGGGGGAGTGGATATGGCGCCGCAACCAGGCTCGGCCGCAAACGATTATGTTGCCAAACTGGATCAGGAACTCAAACAAAACAGGCAGCTTCTGTATTCCAGCGTCAAGGACATGGAGGCATCATATCAGGAGGTTGCCTCGACCAACGAGGAATTGATGTCCACCAATGAGGAATTGCAGAGCAGCAATGAAGAACTGGAGACATCCAAAGAGGAAATGCAATCGTTGTATGAGGAACTGATGACAGTAAATAACGAACTTCAGACCAATATCGACGAGCTGTCGCAGGCCAACGATGATTTAAAGAACTTTCTGAACAGCACCGAGATTGCTGCAATTTTCTTGGACAAAGACCTCAAGATAAGGCGTTTCACTCCCCTGGCAACAAAGATGTTCAATCTGATCCAGGTTGATGTGGGACGGCCACTGGCGCATATTGTTTCTAATCTGGCAGGAGTAAATGTGATCGAAGACACCAAAGAGGTTCTGAACACCCTGGTGATCTCCTATAAAGAGGTGCAGACGGCGGATGAGCTGTGGTATACGATGCGGATCATGCCTTACCGGACTTCATACAATGTGGTCGCCGGCGTAGTAATAACGTTTATTGATATTAACGAGGTAAAAAAGGCCCTGGTTCAGGCCATTGCAGATGCGCGCGGTTTTGCTCAGGATATCGTGGCAACGGTGCATGAACCCGTGCTCATCCTCGACGTGGATCTGAAGGTGATGTTTGCCAGCCGCGATTTCTTTCGGGTGTTTAAGGCTACTCCTGAAGACACCGAAGGAAAGTTGGTGTATGAACTGGGGAATCACCAGTGGGATATCCCCAGACTGCGAGAGATGCTGGAAAAGGTTTTAGCCAGCAATTCCAGTTTCCAGGAATACAGGGTGGAACACGACTTTCCCACTATCGGACATCGGGTGATGCTACTCAACTCGTGCCGCATTAATCGGGTACATGTCGGGATCGACATGATTCTGGTGGCGATCAAGGAGACCAGATAGCTCATTCGAGCCAAGACGGCAAATCATGGGTCGCCCCAGGTGCTCCCGCATTGGCTAGTGGAGCTTTTTCTTATCCTTCTTCTTTCCCTTCCGGATCATCTCATGCAGCTTGTTGACCGACTGTCCCAGGCCACCGACGGCGTCGATCAGTCCTGATTCCACTGCCTCGTTGCCCAGCAGCACCGAACCGATATCCCGGGCGAGGTCGCCGGTGGCAAACATCAGCTCCCGAAACCTCTTATCCGTGATCTTACTGTGTTTGGCTACGAACCTAATGACACGATCTTGCATCTTATCTAAGTATTCCCATGTCTGGGGAACCCCAATCACCAGCCCTGACAGCCTGATCGGGTGGATGGTCATGGTGGCCGTCCCGGCGATGAACGAGTATTGTGAACTGACGGCGACCGGGACCCCGATGGAATGACCACCGCCTAGAACCAATGATACCGTGGGTTTGGACATGCTGACGATCAGCTCGGCGATGGCCAGCCCCGCCTCCACGTCACCACCGACCGTGTTGAGGATGATTAGCAAGCCTTCGATATCAGGATTCTGTTCCACGGCTACCAATTGTGGGATTACATGCTCATATTTGGTAGTCTTGTTATTTGGTGGGAGAACAATATGACCCTCAATCTGGCCGACGATGGGGACACAGTGGATGTTTGATTGAACGCTTGGCAATTCATTGTTTTGGCCGTATTCCTTGACAGTGTCTATTTTCCTTACTCCCTGCTTTATTTTTTTGGTTGCCGGCGTTTCGGGGCCGGTGGTTGTTGGCGGCTGTTCCGAGCCAATGTTAAAGAACATCATCTGGCATTTCCCTTTCCTTGATTGTGACCCAGCAAGGCTGGGGAACATCGTCACCCCGCGCCCCCGCCCAGAGGGCACCCGGCATGCGCGGGGTTCTAACCGGGAATCTGTTGTTGTATACTCTGTCTAGTATGTTCGCAGTAACCCAAATAATGCACCAACTGCAGCAAATGTATAACGAGATTCTATTATTTTCGTGGCGCTGAATAAGTGCTATAATTTGGTAGTGATGATCGACAACCAGGGGTGACATGATGCCTGCCAGGGTGTCCAGGGTTAAGAGAATAAAGCAGCAACCTGCCGGTGAAAGGCTGACACACGAGATCGCCGGCATTGTCCTGTTGGCCCTGGCAGCGCTAATGTTGGTGAGTTTTTACGCTCAGGCCGGGATCGTCGGCACCCTGATCGCCTATATCTTGAAACACCTGGCCGGCGATCAGGGAAAATATGGAGTTATTCTGGCCACCGCCTATTTTGGGGGCTGTCTCTGTATCTATAGGCGCCCGCTGAGCAAATTGCCACGGACTGCCGGTGTGCTGCTCAGCCTTCTCGTGGTGCTGACTATCTGCCACTTTCTATTGGCGTCCGCCACTCTGTCCAGGAACGGCATGATTTCCCTGCTCTGGAGCGCCGGCCTGCTGGGTGAGGGAGGCGGCCTCCTGGGCGCCCTCAGCAGTATGGTATGCGTCTATTTCTTTGCCAGGATCGGAACGATGATCGTATTGTCCTGCCTGTCGGGGATAGCGATCATCCTGCTAACAGGCACACCGCTGAGCAGGCTGCTGTCCGGTGCCGGAGCCTGCATGGCATCCGGATGGCTCAGCATCAGACAAAACCTGGTCAACTTCCTGTACGTCGAAGATGACGCAGAAACCGGCAGCGAAGATCCCGGGGCTGCGAAACGGGCCGGCAGGGATGAGAACCCCGGTCAGAACCTGCCCGTCATTATCGACTATGGGGCCACGAATTCTTCTCCTAAAGATTCTTCTAACAATGAGGATGCGCCGTCACCCCCGGCTGCCAGCCAGGGCCTGCCCGGAATGCTTCATGCTGCGATAAAAAATATCCCCGGCAATGACTCAGACAAAAATCTACCCGGGAACTATGAAAATTACCAGCTTCCCACCCTGAGCCTGCTGTCGCGGTCTTTGAAAGTGAAGAGCAGCCGCTTCAACAAGGAGATCTTGGAAAATGTGCGCATCCTGGAGGAGACCCTGGACAATTTTGGGGTGAAGGTCTGCGTCAGCCAGGTGCACCGGGGGCCGGCGATCACCCGCTACGAGATCCAGCCGGCGCCGGGCGTCAAGGTCAGTAAGATCGTCCGGCTGGCGGATGATATCGCCCTGAGCCTGGCCGCCCAGGATGTGCGCATCGAAGCGCCAATTCCGGGCAAGTCCGCCCTCGGAATCGAGGTCCCCAACAAGGAGGTCTCCATGGTTTACCTGCGGGAACTCCTGGAGTGCCCGGAGTTTACAGATGCAGCATCGAAGATATCCATTGCCCTGGGAAAAGACATCGCCGGCAACCCGATCGTCGCCGACCTGATGAAAATGCCACACCTGTTGATTGCCGGGGCGACCGGGTCTGGGAAAAGCGTCTGTCTGAACTCCATCATCACCAGCATCCTCTACAAAGCTACTCCCAGTGAGGTCAAGCTTGTGATGATCGATCCCAAGATGGTGGAACTGATTGGCTACAACGGCATCCCGCACCTGCTCTCGCCGGTGGTGACCGATCCCCGCAAGGCAGCCTCCGCCCTCAAGTGGGTGGTCAGCGAGATGGAAACCCGCTACGAACTGTTTTCATCTATGGGTATCCGGGACATCAGCCGCTATAACTCCCAGAGCGAGAACCACCGGCAGTGCGAGCCGCTGCCCTACATCGTGGTGGTGATCGATGAACTGGCAGACTTGATGATGATCGCCCCAATCGATGTTGAGGACGCCATCTGCCGCATATCCCAGATGGCTAGGGCAGCGGGTATCCATCTGGTGGTAGCCACGCAGCGGCCGTCGGTGGATGTGATCACTGGCCTCATCAAGGCGAACATTCCGGCCCGGATCGCCTTTGCGGTCTCCTCCCAGATTGACTCCCGCACCATCCTCGACCTGGGCGGGGCCGAGAAGCTGCTTGGCAAGGGGGACATGCTGTTTGTGCCGGTCGGCGCCAGCAAGCCGATCCGGATTCAGGGGGCGCTGGTAACCGACAGCGAGGTGGAGGATATCGTCGGCTATATCCTCAAACAGGGCAAGCCGCTCTATGTCGCCAGTTTCCTGGAGCAGCCCGAAACAGTGGCCAAAGTTGAAACCTTCGAGGACTCGCTGTTCCAGGATGCGGCCAAGCTGGTACTGGACCAGGGCCATGCATCAGTATCGATGCTGCAGAGGCGATTCCGGATCGGCTATGCCAGAGCGGGAAGATTGATGGACATTCTTGAGCAGAGAGGGATCGTCGGCCCCTATGACGGGGCCAAACCCAGGGATGTGCTGATGACAAACGATCAGTTCAAGCGGTTTTATGGGAAAAGCATGTGAATGTTCCTGGCTAGAGACAGAGTGTGCCTGTGTTCGATGCCCAAGGATGTAATATAGTGCTCAGCCCAGCCTCTCCCCTGAAACCTTCAGTTCCTTGATGGCGCCCGGCATGGGGAGCGAAAGCTGGCCGAAGTAGTTGCATTCGAGGCAAGAATCCGCTCGAGAAGCGGCGTATCTTGGGCAACTGCGGAATTTTATAAGCATCTATTCAACATATATAAACATATGTTAACATATAGTTGCCATGAACAATCATTTAACGACACGTGAAAGAGAAATACTCGAAATATTGAAGAAAGACCCGATGATCGCTCAGGATGACCTGGCTGAGAGGTTGAAGATCTCGCGCTCAGCAACGGCGGTGCACATCTCCAACCTGATGCGCAAGGGCTATATAACGGGCAGGGGTTACATCTTCGATGAGCACAGCAAGATCCTGGTGGTCGGAAAAACGTGGCTGGAGGTCTCTGTCAGGACCGGTGGCGGCAGCAGGGACGGTGTCAGGCCGGGAGTCATCAAACTTGCCGGTGCCGGGAACGGCTACCTGTTAGCACTGGAACTGGCCCGGCGCAACTTGGAGCCGACCCTGATCACCTTTCTGGGCCGGGATGAGATCGGCGCCCAGATGCTTGGCCGCCTGTCGAGCAAAGGCGTTAGCGTGCAAAATATCAATCACAGCCAAGATGTTTCCACCGGAAAACGCCTGGACTACTCAGGCCTGAACGATGCCGCTTTTCTGGTAAAAGACGATGAAGGCGAGCTGTCCCTGAGTGTGGAGGCGCTCTTCTCAAGAGAAGACCCGATCAGGAACACCAGGATGCTGCTGATCGATGGCGAGCTGCCCCTGAAGACAGTGACCTTCCTGGCCTCTTTGGCCGTCAACAACAATATCATGGTCTCTGTGCTCGGTTGGCCGCTGAACCTGCTCAAGGCACAGGGACTACTGGCGTACCCGCAGTTTTTCCTGGTCTGCTCTGCCAGAGATCTGGCGGTACAGTCGTCTATCGCCCTGCCTGGCGAGCCGGAGGAGCTATTCCCGACCTGCAGACAGATCGTCAGCGCGGGATGTCAGGCGCTGGTGGTGGTCTTTGGAGATCAGGGGCTGATTCTGGCCACTGCCGAAGAGACAGTGTACCTGCCGGCATTGCCCCTCCAGGCGCCAGGCACTGTTGTCTCCATTGCTGCCGGCCTTGCAGAGGGTCTGGCCTCGGGTTTAAGGATGCGCCTGGCGGTCCGGAGGGCGATGGGGAGCGCTGCAAGCGGCTAAATGAGAACTGAGACGTGCCAACCTCTCGCATCACATATCCCAGTTGGAGGGCGAATGTTATGGGAATCGGTGATTTGCTGCGCAGAGAGCGCGAGAAGAAGGGGCTTTCCCTGGGTGACGTGGAAAACGCCACCAAAATCAGGGTCAAGTACATCCAGGCCCTGGAAACGGAACAATTCCAGATCATTCCTGGCGAGGTTTACCGTCTGGGTTTTCTAAAAAACTACGCCAGGCTGCTGGACCTAGATCCGGGCGCCATTATCACCCGTTACAAAGCTGCTCATGAAAGCGCAGATCATGGCGCATCTCATGATGAAGAACCGGCAGGAGCACGGCAGACCGTTGCCAATGCCCGGCCCTCCGTCCGGGATGAGGACCAGCCGGGCACACGGCAGGCAGACACAGTTGCCCGGCGGCCTGTTATTGATTGGGCGGGCAAGATCGCCCAAGCCGGGTCAATTTTCAAAAGCAGGAGGGTGCTGCTGGGAGTTGCGTCTGCGGTCGTTGTTTTACTTTTGGCATACGTGGTGCTTAACATTGGCGTGTCCCATCGTAATAACGCGCCGCCACTCCAACAGACTCCAAAGCATACTCAAAATCTGCCGGCCACCCTGCCAACGGTTGATACTCAGCCCCAAACGCTGGAGATCAGGCTGGTGGGGACCGGACACTGCTGGGCTGAGGTCAAGATTGATGGTCAAGAAGCATATATGGGCACCATCAAACCTGGCGACACGGAAACATTTACGGCTCAGTCAACGGTCTGGTTGGATCTCGGATATCCCCAGAGCGTGGATGTTTACTACAACGGCACCAAGCTGCCTCCCCTGGGCACAACGCGCCCTGTAACGAAGACGTTTACCAAGAACATGGGAACATAATTCAAACGAAGCGAAGCGAAGTTAAATTGACAACCATTGGCGTGGTCAGCCTGGGCTGCCCGAAAAACCTCACCGAAAGCGAAACCGTACTCGGCATCCTGGCCAGCGCCGGGTATGTGGTGACTCCCTCGCTGCAGGAGGCGGAGATCATCCTGATCAATACCTGCAGCTTTATCAGGGCAGCAGTGAGGGAATCACTGGATGCCATTTTTAATTACGCCCGCTTCAAGAAAAGCGGCGCCTGCCGGTGCCTGGTCGTCATCGGCTGTTTGCCCCAGCGGTACGGGCGCAGGCTTGACAAGCTGATTCCGGAGGTGGACCTCTGGCTGGGTGTCAACGCCAGGCCTTACCTGCTCGATGCCCTGCGCGGCCTGGAGGCCGGGGCGCCGGCACCCGGCTGCAATTACGGCGCCTCCTTCCTGAAGGAGAGCGGTGATACCGGGGGCAACAATTCCCCACGCCTGCTGACGACACCTCCCGCCACCGCCTATCTTAAAATTGCCGAAGGCTGCTCCCACGGCTGCGCCTATTGCCTGATCCCAAAGCTCCGGGGAGGACTGGCCAGCAGGCCGCTGGAGACTATCCTCCAGGAAGCCGCCGAGCTGGTGGCTCTTGGGGTCAGGGAGATCAACCTGGTTGCCCAGGACACCGGCTCCTATGGCAGCGACCTGTACGGCAAGCCCACCCTCGACTTGCTGATCAGACGCCTGGCGGCCCTGCCCGATCTCCGGTGGCTGCGGATCATGTATCTCAACCCGTACTCGCTGACCCCCGGTCTGCTAGCGACCATCCAGGATGAGGAGAAGGTCTGCCGCTACCTCGACCTGCCCTTTCAGCATGCCAGCGCCAGGGTGCTGCGACTGATGAACAGGCCCGGGAGCCTGGCGGCCAACCTGCAGGTTGTGGCGGACTTACGGCGCCTGCTGCCCGGCATTACCCTGCGCACAACCTTGATGACCGGCTTTCCCGGTGAGGACAGGAGCGCTTTCAGGGAGTTGCAGAGCTTTGCGCGGCAGGCAGGGTTTGAAAGGCTCGGGGTCTTTGCCTACTGCCACGAAGAGGGCGCCGCCAGTTTCCGGCGCCGGGAGACCGTCTCCTTCATCGAAAAGCAGCGCCGCCGCCGGCAGTTGTATGGCTTGCAAAGGCAGATCTCCAGGAATATCAATGCCACCATCGTCGGCCAGGACCTGCTGGTGCTGATCGAGAGACGGGTGGGTGAGGGCGTTTACCTGGGCCGCAGTTACCGGGAGGCCCCTGACGTGGACCCGAAGATCATCGTCAGGGGAGACAGCCTCAGCCCGGGGGATTTTACAAATGTGAAGATAACCAGTGCCTATGCCTTCGATCTCGCCGGAGTGAAGGCGAAGCAATAGCAATTATCCGATTGTGGTAGAACCTTCAGCTGGTTCTTTGTTTCAGAGGGGAGGGCATTTCCTACTGAAGCCAAGGCCAAGTTAATATAGCCGCTCTTAACGACCGCTTCCAAAAAGAGGGGTCATTAGAGCGGCTCTATCATTTATGGCCAAAAAACGCCAGGAAACGCGGTTTTCCAATGCTTTCATAGCAGATTGGGCGGACGGATATGCTATAATCTTGGTCGCGGGAAGGAGGAGAGGCATGCCTTTACAACAGTGGCGCATCCCAACTATTGTGGCGGCAATGCTGATTACGCTCGCTTTATTGTTGGGAGGACAGATCCTTTACGAGAAACACTTCGTCAATGACGGCCTGGACCGTCAAGTCGCCAAAGTGGCGGCCGTCGATGACCTCAAGGTTGCCAAGGATGAAAAACCCCCGGCGGTGTATGTTCGCATCAATAATGCACAGGACCTGCAAACCGATTACCAGGGCCTGACGGATGTCGTGCGGAAGCAGTTGGGGCCGCAATACAAAGTGGTCCTGTTGGACAATCGCACTTCCAGGCTGCAGTCTCTGTATGAACAGGACTCCTTTGCCATCCAGGAGGCGATTGCCACCGGCGATTACCAGGCGATGCAAAAATCAGTAGCACGGCTTGCCGCAGCTAATAAGGTGCAATCCAATATTTCCGTCGATTCCAACAATGTCTACCTGGAACTGAGGGACGAACAGGGTTCGGGATACCTCTACGAAGTCATTCCCCGCACGTCCCAGGTGGCAAGCGGAGAGCAGGCAAACAATCCGGGTGGTGAGGGAATATGATCAAGGAAGTATGCCTGGGAACATCGCTGGCGGTGCTGATCTTTCTTACCATACTGGGTTATAACGTCGTCCCGTTGCTGTTGCTGGGAGGCCTGGGAGTCTTTCTGCTCCTGATGTTGGACCGCAAGGGACTGGGCGCCTCCTCGGGCAGCAACAGCTACGCGCAGCCGGTCAACTTCACCTTCGACGACATCGGGGGACAGGCCCCGGCGAAACAGGAGTTGAAAGAGGCCCTGGATTTCGTGCTGCACGCGCCCAAGATCATCGAGATGGGCATTCGGCCTCTCAAGGGAATCCTGCTGACGGGACCCCCCGGCACGGGAAAGACGCTGCTGGCAAAAGCGGCTGCAGCGTACACGAATTCCGTGTTTCTGGCCGCATCCGGCAGCGAGTTTATCGAGGTCTATGCCGGCGTCGGCGCCCAACGGGTCAGGCAACTATTCAAGACAGCGAGGGAGCGCGCCGTCAGGGAGAAGAAGGGCGGGGCGATTATCTTCATCGACGAGATCGAGGTCCTCGGCACCAAGCGGGGCACCAATGCCGGTCACATGGAGTATGACCAGACGCTGAACCAGTTGCTGGTGGAGATGGACGGCCTGCGTAGCAACGAGCGGGCCAGGCTGCTGGTGATCGGGGCGACCAACCGGGAGGATATGCTGGACTCAGCCCTGCTTCGGCCCGGGCGGTTTGACCGGGTCGTCAGTGTCGATCTGCCGGACAAGGCTGCCCGCTGCAGCATCCTGAGGCTCCACTGCCGGAACAAGCCGCTCGGGGAAGACGTCGACCTCGACCAAGTCGCCCGGGAGAGTTTTGGCTTTTCCGGCGCCCACCTCGAGAGCGTCACCAACGAGGCGGCGATCCTGGCGCTGCGTGAGGAACAGCCCACGATCTCCAACCGGCACTTCAAGGAAGCTGTTGACAAGGTGATGATGGGCGAGAAGCTGGACCGCAAACCCAACCAGGATGAGCTTTACCGGATTGCGGTGCACGAGAGTGGCCATGCCGTGATCAGCGAGCTGCTGAGGCCGGGGTCGGTATCTCACCTGACAGTCGCCAACAGGGGGCGTGCTCTGGGGTACATGCGCCAGATCCCCGAAGACGACCGGTACTTGTATACCAAGGAATCCCTGGTAAAGCAGATCAGGGTGTACCTGGCGGGAGCGGTGTCGGAGAGCATCATCCTGGGCGCCCGGAGCACGGGTGCGACCAGCGACTTCAACCAGGCCGTGCAGGCAGCACGCCAGATCGTCACCGCCGGCCTGTCGCCGCTGGGGATCGTCTGTGAGGAGATAATGTCCAAGGATATGCTCCACCAGGCCATCCAGGAGATCGTACAGCAGCAGGAGAAAGAGGTGGCCGGTATGCTTGACGGTCATCTGGATACTCTGAAGGAGATCTCGAGCCTGTTGGTCGAACAGGAATATATTTCGGGAACCACTTTACAGGAGCGCATCGAACAAGCTAAACTTGAAAAGCAGGCGCCTCTCGAGGTGTAAGGCGAGCGGGAGCCCGAGCGAGCATCAGTGGCGCCGGATGCCGGTGGCGGTGCCGGGTCCGTGCCATGTCCACTGGACATGGCACCGCCGGGCGCGGTGGAATCAGCAAGCCAACTACGACAGGTTTTCATTTGATGTGAGCTTTGCGATGAATTGCCCTGAGTGTTGCCTTTAATCGAACCTCGAATATCGAACCTCGAAAAGGGACAGGGATCATGCACAAGGCAGAAATTATCGCCATCGGCGATGAATTACTGAGCGGTGATGTGGAAAACACCACCACTCCCTTTATCATCGATCAGATCCGGTCGTTGGGTTACGAACTGATCAGGGCTACCACCGTCGGCGATGAGACCGACCGGATCGCCAGGGCAGTTCAAGGCGCTCTCGGCGCGGCGGAGATCGTTATCCTGACAGGCGGCCTTGGACCCACGCCCGATGACATCACCAGGGAGGCCCTGGCCAAGGCGATCGACAGCCCGTTGGAATTCAAGCCGGAACTATGGCAGGAGATTCAGCGGCTGTTTGAGCAGAGGGGAAAGTCGACGCCACCGGCCAATATCAATCAGGCATATCTGCCCTATCATGCGCAGGCAGTTCCCAACTCAGTGGGGACTGCCTGCGGCATTATCGTCGAGCATCATGAGGCAGCGATCATCCTCCTGCCAGGCCCACCCCATGAGCTGCGCCGGATGTGGCTGGACTCGGTACAGCCATATCTGGAGCGGCGCTACCCGGCCAACTCCCTGGACCGTCAGCAGAGCCGCGTCTTGAAAATATATGGTCTCGGAGAATCGGAGGTCATGGAAAGGCTGCGCCGCCTCTTGGATGCCACCCGGGAGACGGGTGTCGGGTTTGGCTTCTACCCCAGAGCCGGTGAAGTGCATATAACCATGAAGGCTGCCGGTGCCGGGCATGAGACCGGGGCGCTGCTGGACCACCTGTCAGTCAGTCTGCAGAACCTGCTGGGAACCGATCTCTACGGAATGGGGGAGGACACGCTGCCTGCCATTACCGGCGCCCTGCTAAAGGAGCGGCATCAGACGGTGGCAACCGCGGAGTCATGCACCGGGGGCCTGGTGGCCCACTATTTGACCGGCGTGCCGGGCAGCTCCGACTATTTCCGCGGCGGTATCGTTGCTTATCATAGCGAGATCAAGGAAAAACTGTTAGGGGTCAGCAGGGAGACCATCGATAATTTTGGCGTTGTCAGCGAGCAGACTGCCATGGCCATGGCAGCTGGCGCCCGCACGGCCCTGGGGGCGGATTTCGGGATCGCCACCACCGGCATCGCCGGTCCTGCCGGAGGCACTCCCGAGCTTCCTGTGGGAACGATCTATGCAGGCCTGGCAACGCCGGATGGGCAGTCCGCCTCCAAGATTTTTATGCCCCGGATGAGCCGTGGTCTGGTTAAAACCATGGCTTCCAAAAAGGCTATCGACTTGCTGCGAAGATATCTGATCGATCATCAAGTAAGTAATGAGTAATGAGTAATGAGAGTCCTCGCTCGAATTTCTCTGTCTTTACATCACTCAACCACTCATCACTCATGACTCGCATTGTGGGGGATGATTAGAATCACAGAGCGCGGGATCCGTTCTTTTATAGCCATTCAATTGCCCCGGGAGTTGCGGTCGGTGCTCCATGAGCTGGCCCTGCCCCTGCAGGGACTGTCGCTCAATGTCAAGTGGGTGCCGGAGAGCAACTATCATCTCACTCTCAAGTTCCTGGGGGACATCGCTCCGGGTGATATCCGCAGCCTCGACGCCCAGTTGCAAGCCCTGGCTGACAGGGAGTGTTTCATTCTGTCGCTCGGGGGCTGGGGCATGTTTCCCAACTCCAAGCGCCCCAGTGTGCTCTGGGTAGGCCTTGGCGGAGAGCTGGAGGCCCTGCGGCAGGTATGGAGGGATCTGGATGACTGCCTGTCTGCAAGTTATCCCCGCGATCGGCAGTGGCACCCGCATATCACTCTGGGACGGTTTCGTTCGCCGGATCGCGTGGACAGCCTGAACGCCCGGCTGCAGCAAACACCCTCCTTTGACCACATCGGCAGTTTTACGGCGTCTGGTCTTTCCCTGATGGAGAGCCGGTTGAACCCGGTAGGCCCCAGCTATAATCCGCAGTCCTTCCATGAATTCAAAGCCAAAGTCAATAAATAGAGAGATTCTCAGATATTAGATTGACAAACCAGGTCCCTGTAAACTATCCTGAAATTAGTGTTTTAAGGTAAGCCCCGCGCCAGCAAACCCGGCACTAAAGTAGTTTTGGGTGCCGAGTCACTATTAGGAAGGGGAGGAAAAATGAGCGTTGAGAAGACCAAAGCCCTGGAATTAGCCATGACGCAGATTGAAAGGGCATTCGGCAAGGGTTCGATCATGCGTCTCGGAGAGAGACCGGCCGTCGTGGGCGATGATGTTATTCCGACCGGCAGCCTGGCCCTCGACCTGGCGCTGGGAATTGGCGGAGTGCCCCGCGGCCGGGTAATCGAGATCTATGGGCCGGAATCTTCCGGAAAGACCACGGTTGCCCTCCACATCATCGCCGAGGCCCAGAAAACAGGGGGCACGGCAGCTTTTATCGATGCCGAACACGCCTTGGATCCACTCTACGCCAGGAATCTGGGCGTTGACATCGACAACCTGCTGGTCTCGCAACCGGATACCGGGGAGCAGGCCCTGGAGATCGTGGAGGCCCTGGTCAAGAGCTGTGCCCTGGATGTGGTGGTGGTGGATTCGGTGGCCGCCCTGGTGCCCCGGGCCGAATTGGAAGGGGAGATGGGGGACGCTCACGTCGGCCTGCATGCCCGCCTGATGTCCCAGGCGCTGCGCAAGCTCACCGGCGTCATCAGCAAGTCCCGCACCACGACGATCTTTATCAACCAGATCCGGGAGAAGGTCGGCGTCATATTCGGCAACCCCGAGGTTACGACCGGCGGACGCGCCCTGAAGTTTTATGCCTCGGTACGGTTGGAGATCAAAAAGATCGACGTGATCAAGCAGGGCACCGAGGTAGTCGGCAACCATTGCCGGGCCAAGGTAGTGAAGAACAAGGTGGCGCCTCCCTTCAAGCAGGCGGAATTCGACATCATGTACGGACAGGGAATATCCCGCGAGGGCGGGTTGATCGACATCGGTCTCAGCCTGAACCTGATCAACAAGTCCGGGTCCTGGCTGTCATACGGCGAGGAACGGCTTGGACAGGGCCGGGAGAACGTCAAGGAATTCTTGAAGGAGCATCCGGAGACCACCCTGGAGATCGAATCCAAGATCAGGGCGATGATCCAGGCGAACCAGCTTCCTGCAGCGAAATCTACTGCTGGTGCCGAGAGCGTAACGGAAGATTAAAACCGCACTCGGGGCATCTGCATGCGGGCGCGGGAAGCGGGGGCATTAGAGCGGTTAGCCATCTGGTAAAAACCTTGACATGCAGTATAAATGATAATAAAATCTAATAGTGGAAACGCTGAATAGAACTTCTGCCACTTGTTTGCCATAGATTAACTTTTTTAATATACAATAAAAGTTAATTTTGTTGGGTACATGTGAATATTGTTTTTGTGGAGAAGTTTCTATCGACTAAAACCGAGTTTCTACTCGGTTTTATTTTTAGCAGGCTCTGAAGCTTCGTTAGGCGCTCAGCACAGTTAGCGCAAAACGCCTGCACACAGGTAAACATATAAGAAGGGAGGTGACCGGTATCAATCATATTTTAATTCTGGTAACATCAGTTGTGATTGCCCTCCTTGTGGGAGTCTTGTCAGGGTATTTTTTGAGGAGGTACCTGGCTGAGGCCAAGATTGCCTCTGCAGAAGAGGCAGCCAACAAGCTCATCGAGGAAGCCCAGCGAGAAGTAGCTGGTAAAAAGAGGGAGGCTATTCTCGAGGCCAAGGAAGAGGTGCACCAGTTGAGGTCCGAGGCGGAACGCGAGACCCGCGAGCGGCGCAACGAGGTGCAACGCCTCGAACGGCGTATACAACAGAAGGAAGAGTCGATTGACCGCAAGCTGGAAGGCTTCGAAAAGAAAGAGGATTCCCTGAGTAAGAAGGAACAGGAGCTGTCACAGATCAGGGCCGGGTTGGACGAGCTGACCCAAAAGAAGACTTCAGAACTGGAGCGGGTCTCGGGCCTGTCGACCGAGGCGGCCAGGGAACTGCTGCTGAACAACGTCAGGGACGAGGTCAAGCACGAAGCCGTGTTGATCATCAAAGAGGCGGAAAACCAGGCCAAGGAAGAGGCCGAAAAGAGAGCGCGGGAGATCGTTACCGCAGCGATTCAGAGGGGTTCCGCCGATATCGTTGCCGAGACTACCGTTTCTGTGGTGCCTCTCCCCAATGACGAGATGAAGGGACGCATCATCGGAAGAGAGGGCCGGAACATCCGGACTATCGAAACTTTGACCGGTATCGATCTGATCATCGATGATACTCCGGAAGCGGTGATCCTGTCCGGATTCGATCCCATTCGTCGGGAAACGGCCCGGCTCGCCCTGGAGAAGTTGATCGCCGACGGACGTATCCATCCTGCTCGCATCGAAGAGATGGTGGAGAAATCCCAGAAAGAGATTGAACAGAAGATCCGGGAGGAAGGGGAACAGGCAGCCTTTGAGGTTGGGGTGCCAAACATTCACCCCGAACTGATCAGACTGCTCGGACGGTTGAAGTTCAGAACCAGTTACGGCCAGAACGTATTGAAGCATTCGCTGGAAGTTGCCTTCCTGGCCGGCTCCATGGCCGCTGAGTTGGGGGCCGATGTCCTGTTGGCAAAAAGGGCCGGCCTGCTGCACGATATTGGAAAGTCTGCGGATCATGACGTAGAGGGGACGCACGTTGCCATCGGTGTGGACCTGGCCCGTAAATACCGTGAGAATGCCGAGGTGGTCCATTGCATCGCCTCCCACCACGGCGATCAGGATCCAGAGACGATCGAAGCTGTTTTGATCCAGGCGGCAGATGCGATCTCGGCGGCCAGGCCGGGCGCCAGGCGGGAAACGCTGGAAACGTACCTGAAGCGGCTGGAAAAGCTGGAGACAATTGCAGAATCCTTCGCGGGCGTGGAAAAATCCTACGCCATCCAAGCAGGCAGGGAGATCCGGATCCTGGTCAAGCCGGAACTGATCGACGACTTTCAAGCAGCGGGGCTGACCCGCGAGATTGTCAAAAAGATTGAAAGCGAACTGGAATACCCGGGACAGATCAAAGTGATCGTGATCAGAGAAACACGCAATATAGACTATGCCAAATAAGTTGATGAACAAGGCGCCCGCCCGGACAGGCGGGCTTTTTTATGCCATTTCTGTGTTTTATCTCATTATCGTGCTAGGAAAAGGAAATTCAAACAGAGCAGGATTTATTGAGGCGTTGACGAATAGTTCCAATTAAAGATTTAGACAGATCAAATTGCTCTTCAGGAAGGAAATGTATAATGACGCCATTGAAAAGAAAGGACAACAGCGTATCCCATACCGCCAATCTGCTCACATCCATATTACTCTGCTACCCGGAGATTGCCACCATCAATCTCGATCCCAAAACCAACCTGGTCAGATTCATTTTTTATCTGTCCACTTCGTTGGCAGGCGATGCTGTTGATGCTTTCAAGGAACGCCTGCAGCAGTCGCTGGATGCGTATTATTTTTTAGTAAACAAGGACGTTGAAATCAGTTCCTTCTCATTTCAAACCCAAGATTTCTTCACGATTTTAGAGTTCCAGAGGGATGTGCTCACCCTGACTCAGAAGGAGATAGCCCTGATCATCGCCCTGCTCCAGGAGCAGTTCGGCGATAATCTGATCACCGATGAAGACGACGATCTGCTGGTCGACGATCTCTCCCTGCACGAGGAATTGATCGGACATATGCTGGAGCATACTATAGAAACGAGCGATAATAGCAGGCTGATCGCTCTGCGCGACGAAGGAAGAGTCCTCGTTTTCAATAAGTGATCACCGGCTCCGGGGAGGCATCATACTTGAGAATATTATTTCTAGGTGATATCGTCGGCCGTCCCGGACGCCGTGCCGTTCATGAACTGCTCCCCTCCCTGAAAAAAGAATATGAGCCCAGGTTTATTGTTGCCAACGGTGAGAATGCCGCAGGAGGCAACGGCATCACCCGCGATGTGGCCGACGATCTGTTTGGCGCCGGAATAGATGTATTGACCATGGGCAACCACGTATGGGACAACAAGGATGTTTATACTTTTATTGACGGCGACGATCGGATCGTCAGGCCGGCAAACTACCCACCAGATGCCCCGGGAAGCGGTTTTACCATAGCACGTAAGGCAGAGCGCGCCATCGGAATTATCAATCTTTCGGGGCGTGTTTTCATGCCACCCCTGGATTGTCCCTTTCGGGCAGCCGACCAGATTATCCCGGTTCTTAAAAAGAAAACCCCGGTCATCATCATCGACTTCCACGCTGAGGCGACCTCGGAGAAAAACGCCCTGGGATGGTACGTGGATGGACAAGTGACCGCAGTCATTGGCACCCATACCCATATCCAGACCGCCGACGAAAAAGTGTTCCCAAAAGGAACGGCTTTCATCACCGATGTGGGTATGACCGGCCCTAGGGATTCGATCCTGGGTGTAAAAGTTGAACAGGTTTTGGACAAATTGATCGGTCTAAGACCGGTGCGCTTTGAAGTGGCGGGAGGGGCTTTGATGTTGAATGCTGTTTCCATAGAAGTGGACGAGAGAAGCGGAAGGGCGCAAGAAATACAGAGAATTCAAGTATTTAAAGAGGAATAGGCATTTTTAGAATAGGCATTTTTAGGTTGCAATATAAACCTGGCAGTGTTATCATTAATTACAATTATTTGTTTTAATTTACCTTTTTATTCGTACCAGTAACTTCATAATAGGAGCACCTATTGGTAGTAGCCACCAGCTAGGGTAGTGCTGTACAAGGGGGTGTTCGAAGAGAATCATAATTGCTAAATAGACTTGTAACAGATAGAAATCTAAACGGGGGGGGTTGCAAACTTGGATGTATTGAAGGTATCGGCAAAATCCAGTCCCAATTCAGTAGCTGGTGCTCTGGCCGGCGTTCTGAGGGAAAAAGGATCCGCAGAACTGCAGGCGATCGGAGCAGGCGCTCTAAACCAGGCTGTTAAGGCGGTAGCTATTGCCAGAGGCTTTGTAGCTCCTAGCGGTGTCGACCTTGTTTGTATTCCTGCCTTTACCGACATTGTCATCGATGGAGAGGAACGAACTGCCATCAAGTTGATCGTCGGCCCGAGATAATAACGGTGGATCTGAGGCCTGCTAGCGGTAGACACCGGAGGTTGGCCGGGTACCTGCTTTAGCAGGCTCACCGGAAGTTATAGTTTTATTTATTTCCAACGAAGTGAAAACATCCCCCGAGACAAGCCCGGGGGTTTCTCCTTTTCATCGGTAGCCGTCCTTAGATCAGCGCTAACGGCCAACGACCGCGGCCATAATGGGGGTCACTGGTTTGATCTGCGTCGATATGCACTGTGACTCGGTTTCAGAGGCATATAGAACCGGGCGCTCACTGGCCAAGCCCTGCGTGAACGGCCATGCCGACTTACCCAGGCTGCGGCTGGCGGGAATCAAACTGCAGTTTTTTGCCCTGTTCCCCGATCGGATCTACCATCCCGGGCGCACCCTCTATCAGGTCCTACGCCTGCTGGATTACGCAACGGAAGCATTCCGGGAAGATGCCGGGACAATAGTGATCAGGACCAGGCGAGATCTGGAGCGGTGTTTGGCCACAGAAGCGCTGGGAGCGGTCTTGACGGTGGAGGGGGGAGAACCCCTGGAAGGGGAGATCCGGATCCTCAGGACGCTGTACCGCCTGGGGGTGCGCGGACTTGGCCTGACCTGGAACAACCGGAACGAACTGGCAGATGGTGTTGCCGAAGGCCAGACCGGAGGCGGACTGACCAGGTTTGGCCGCCAGGTGCTGCTGGAGATGAACAGACTGGGTATGTTCATAGACGTCTCCCATCTTTCAGAAGCAGGCTTCTGGGATGTTATAGAGCTCTGCAGCGCTCCGGTAATCGCCTCTCATTCCAACTGTAGCGCCGTCTGGAATCATCCGCGCAACCTGACAGACCGG
>Ga0224534_1000203_pt1 | contig 39841 bp, 31 predicted proteins | sample 714E12024metaG_FD_172012 | JGI IMG/M metagenome (GOLD analysis project Ga0224534, IMG submission 172012) | Peat soil microbial communities from Stordalen Mire, Sweden - 717 E1 20-24 | ecosystem: Environmental > Terrestrial > Soil > Wetlands > Peat | place: Sweden: Norrbotten County, Stordalen... | reverse complement strand
GCATACGCACCAATGAAGAAAGGGCTTTAGCTGCTGTCCTGTTCTCTTGCAGCATACCTCAGCGCCAGGGGCGTTTAGTCACATCCACGTTCAATCCGGCGCCGCCGGTGGCTGGGCTGTCTTCTGCCTCCTCCCGCAACCCTCACCACGGCGGCAATCGCTCCGCCCGGTACAGCGCCGCTGTGTTGCGGATGCTCGAAGCGATCAGCATCAGCCCCATGCCGATAATCCCCACCACCCCGCCCGCGTCGAACAGCGGAAAGCGGTGCCCAAACAGATTACCCATCGGCCAGTAGAGCAAAGCGATGTTGCCCGCCACCAATAGCACGCGCAACTCGGTCGGACTGAACTTCCAGTACGAGAGTTGAAATGTGCCCAGCGCGTAAGCTGCCAGGTAGGCCTGGATCGACAGCATGAAATACGCCACCAGCAAAACCGAGGCCACCATGGGGCTCATGTAACCCGACAGTCCCATACCGCCCACCAGGAAGAACGTCCCAAAGGCGTCCGTGATGTGGTCCACGTAGAAGCCGTACCGCGGCCGCTGCCGGTTGCGCACCCGGGCCAGCGTGCCATCCAGGCTGTCGCCCAGCCAGTTCGCCGCCAGCCAGAAAACGACCGCCAGCAGCATGTACCGGTTCCAGCGCGCCAGCCAGTAACACAGGCCCGCGAAGAACATGGAAACGAACCCGACCAGCGTCAGGTGGTCGGAATTGATCCATCGCGGCGTGACATGCGCCATGCGCACGAGCAGCCGCTTTTCGACGGGCGCAAAGAAGCTCTCCTGTTCGCGGCCCGCCTCGCGAAATCTCGCCGTTGTCTCCGGCATATTAATAGGATAGCTATGTCTGGTTACTCGCACCATGGAGGGCGGCCAATCTTGGCCGCAGCCGCCTTTTAAGCGGCCAGAGCCGGCTGAAAAGTAAAGTTGCGCCGCGGCCCGCCGATACATGGTTGTGGGATGCGTGATGCAAACTCCGGACGGCGGCATGGGCGCAATGCCCCCGCCGATTCAGGCCCGCAATGGCCTTTGCCAACTGCCTGTCTTTGGGCCGGTGGCTTTGAAAATGTTGAACCTCCTCGCCAATCAGGAGGCGGAGGTGCGCACTATCGCGGGCTTGCTGCGGACCGATCCGGCGCTCAGCGCCAAGGTGCTGGCGGTCGCCAACTCGTCGTTCTACGGCACGCCGCAATATATCGACAATCTGTCGCGGGCGATTCTGGTGTTGGGATTCGAGCGAACCAAGTCCATCACGCTAACCGTGGCCCTGAGGTCCTTCACGCGCCACCCGGCGAACCCCAAAGTCATGCAATCTTGCTGGCAGCACAGTATCGCTACCGCCCTGCTGGCCGAGGAATTGGCGCCGCTATACGAGATCGCCAAAGACCGCGCGTACACTGCGGCTTTGATCCACGATGTGGGACGCCTGGGATTATTGAGGGCATATGGCGAGTTGTATGCGCCGCTATTCGCGGCTGTGCACGACACCCTGGCCGAGTGCCTGGAAGCCGAGCGCAGCCTGTTTGAAATGGACCATTGCCAGGCCGGCCTGTTGCTCACCCAGTGCTGGGGCTTTCCATCCGAATATTCGCGCGTGGCCGGCTGCCATCATGGCGAATTGCCAGCGGCTAAACAGGACTTGGTCTCGCTCACCCACACGGCCTGCCTTCTCGCCGATGCCCTCGGCTTCCCGGCCATGGTCCTCGCCCGACCACCCAGCACCGCCGCGATTGTTGCGCAACTGCCGGTCAATCCTTGGAATCCCTATGCCTTCCACGAAGACCAATTGAAGGGCAAAATCGCCAAACAGATCGCGAGTGTGGAGTCGACATAAACCGTCGGGGCGCCGGTCCGCGGGCGAGGGCGCCCGCCCCACTGCTCCGCGCGTCCTCTTTACCTTTGGTGGCCCGCAGGGCCATGCAGCACTCCCTGAGAGACGCCAATCGGGATCTTATTCGCTCATACCATGTTGAGCCGCCATCTTCGCGCCATCCGGATTATTCCGTTCTCCCGGATCCTTCCCCGCGCTCCGTGTTTCAATCGTAGTGCGTGGAGTAAACTCGTCTCTTGGCGGCCATCCTCATCTTCCTCGCCGTTTATCTGGTGCTGGCCCTCGGCCGTCTCCCCGGGTTTCGCGTAGATCGAACCGGCGCGTGCATCATCGGCGCCAGCCTCATGATCGCTTTCGGAGTCCTCGATCTCCGCCAAGCCTACGCCGCCATCGATTACGACACCATCATTCTCTTGTTCGGCGTCATGATCGTGGTAGCCAACCTGCGGCTCTCCGGTTTTTTCAGCGCGGTGGCGGAATGGGTGGTCGAACATGCGCACCGGCCCATTGTCCTGCTGGCCGCCATCGTCTTCGTGGCCGGATTCTTCTCCGCCTTCTTCGTCAACGACACCATGTGCCTGGTGCTCACGCCCTTGGTACTCGACATCTCCCGCCAACTGCGCCGCAACGCCGTGCCATACCTGCTTGCCGTGGCTATGGCGGCAAACATCGGGAGTGTGGCGACCATCACGGGCAACCCGCAGAACATGATGATCGGCAGCTTTTCGGGAATCCACTATCGGACTTTCGCGGCCGCACTCTCGCCGGTCGCGCTGGTGGGGCTGGTGATGACGGTGGCTGTGATCGCCGCCGCTTACCATCGGGAGTTCCGGCTGCAAGAAAAGGTGGCGCTCGAACGGCGCCCCGTGCGCGTCAACCGCGTCCTGATGTGGAAGTCGCTGGCCGTGTCCGCTGGCATGATCGTTCTTTTCTTCGCCGGCTGGCCTGTTCCGAAAACGGCGCTCATGGCGGGCGCGCTGCTGCTGGTTACGCGGCGCCTGAAACCGGAGAGGATCTACCGCGAGATCGATTGGTCGCTGCTGGTCCTCTTTATCGGGCTCTTCATCGTGGTGGCGGGAGTGGAGAAGACCTCTCTGCCCGGAGACATGTTCCGCGCCGCACAACGATTTCACCTGGAGCGAGTCTCTGTGCTCAGCGTGTTTGCCGCCCTGCTTTCCAACGTCGTGAGCAACGTGCCGGCGGTGCTGGTTTTCAAGCCTTTCATCGCTCAGATGGGCGATCCGGTACGGTCCTGGCTCACCCTGGCCATGTCCACCACGCTGGCTGGCAATCTGACCATCCTCGGTTCCGTCGCGAATCTGATCGTAGTCCAGAGAGCGCGCCGCGAAGCGCCCATAAGCTTTTGGGAGTACTTCAAAGTGGGCGCTCCGTTGACCGTCTTGACCCTAATCGCCGGAATCGTCTTGCTGGGCTAAGCCGGCGTCACGTTTTTGCCAACCGTGTGTTGCGGGTCTCGGGCATGAAGAAATAGAGAATAGCGAACGCCGCCGCCGCCACCCCCGCGAGGAATAGAAACCCGGCGCTGGATCCCGCGTGGTGAACGATACTGCCGGCGATCGCCTGGCTCAGAGACGCGCCGATACCGACCGCGGTGGTGATGGCTCCCAGCGTGAGATTGAATCGCCCGGTGCCGCGCGTCAGATCGGCAATCACCAGTACCGACACCACGCCGAAGATCCCCGCCCCCACGCCGTCCAGCGTCTGGATGGCCACCAGCAATATCGTATTGGACGTGAGCGTGTAGAGAACGCCGCGAATCGGAAGCACGGCGAACGCGATCAGCAGAAGCGGCTTTCGGCCCCACGTTCCGGCCTTGCGTCCCGACCAGGACGCCAGCAGCGTGATGACGAACTGGGTTGTGACCACGCACGCCGACATGAACATCATCGAGCTTCGGCCCTGACCCTTGGCCAGCATCTCGCCCAATAGCGGCAGCATCGCGGCGTTCGCAAAATGGAACATCACGGCGCACACCAGGAAGAGCACCAGCGGGCGATCCTGGAAGAGTACCCGGACGCTTTCCACTTTGCCGCCTTTTTCGCCGTCGTTTGCGCCGCGCGCGAGCTCGTAGTCGATCTCGGCGGGCCTGATCATAAGCAGGACGAGAATCGTGGGGAACGCCAGAACCGCAACGAAGAAGAAGATGCTCCGGTTGGAGACCAGGTAGCCGAGCAGGCCCATGGACACGGCGGCCATCACGTTGCCGGCCGAGTTGAACGTCTGATTGCGGCCTTGGCGGATGTCGAATGCGGCACGTCCGACGATCCCCAGCGACATCGCGCAGATGGCGGGGATGAAGACGCTGGACGTGCCGCCAATCAAGACTTGCGCGCCCATGATGGGCCAGAACCACGGAAACAGAGCGATCAGCAGCGCGCCCCCAGCCAGCGCTGCCACGCCCACCCCGACCAGCGCGCGCTTCGATCGGAGGAAGTCGACCAGCCCGCCAGCCGGCGTCTGCGTGAGAATTCCCGCGATCCCGCCCACCGTCAGCGCGAGCCCCACGCGCTCTTCGTTCCACTTGTAGCCGGCGAGGTAAATCGCGAGGAACGGCCCCACCCCCGTCTGCACGTCGGCCAGCAGAAAATTGAGCCAATCGAGGCCGCGCAGCGTTCCCCGCGAAGGGGGCGCTTTAGTCTCCATGGAGGCGTCAGGCATTGAAGCGATTACTTGAACCGCCTCTTATATACGAAGTTCAGCCCCACCAGCCCATTCTCCTCCCGCAGCAACAACGCCGACCACTTCTTGCTGAACGCCCACTCCACCTGGATCACCAGCGGATTCGTGCTGGTCACATCGGTGATATAGGTGAAGGTGATCTCCGGAGTCACTTGCTGCTCCACCGTGAGCCGCGCCTGTGGATTGTTTTCCACCCCGGTCATTCCGGTCAGCGTCGGATCGATCTTCAGCCGCGTCACCCCGAAGAAGCGCTGCAGCCGGCCGGTCACCGGGCTGGCGATGGCCTCGCCCAGCAGCGCTTGCGCCCCCATCTGCTGCATGGATTGCGGCGACGCCGGCCCCGACATCAGCGTCGCGTAGTCCGATGTCGGAGAAACCCCGGTTGCCAGCAGCGCCACAATATCGGAAAACGGCAGAGGCGGGTCCGAGCGCGGCGTCAGCGCCAGCTTGTTGATCGGCCCGGATATGTTCAGGATCACGTCGACGCCGCGCGCCTTGGTATCCAGATCCATATCCAGCACCGGCTCGATCTTCACCGGATTGTAGAACGCGATCGACCCTTGGTTCACCGTAAAGGGCGTGCCGAAGAAAACCAGCTTGCCCCCGGTGAGATTGATCCGGCCCAGCAGCGACGGATTGGTGCCCGTGCCCCGCAGCCTCAGGCTGGCTTCCGCCTGCAGTCCCTGCGCCAGCGAGCTCTGGAACGTGAGGTCCGGCGCGCTGTCGATCTCCACGTCGAAGTGCATGTTGGCCACCAGGCCGGTCTGCGCCGATGGCGTGCGCACCGGCTCGGCGGACTTCGCCAGGATCGAGCTGAAATCGGAGTGCGGATTGAATCCCGTGCGCAGCACCGTGATGTGGCCCGACAGCGTGCTGCTGTCGCTGGCGCCCGTCAGGCTCAGCGAAGCGTTGGCCACCGTGCTGAAATCCTCGGGATAGCGGACCCGCAGTTCGTGCGCCGTGGCTTGCAGCCGGAACACCAGCACGTCGCCGCCGTAGCCCGCGAATCCGGAGAGCGTCACCTTCCCGCCGCCGCTTTCGCCGGACAAGCTTTGTATGGTGGCGCGGCTGCCGTCGAAAAGAATCACGCCGTTGGTCTTCGATACCACCACCGGAAGCTCGGCCAGGCTCAGCGTGGCGTCTTTGATACTCATGCGGCCCGCGATCTGCGGTTGCGCCAACGGGCCGCGAATGGTGACGCCGGTTTCGATCGTGCCCGAGCCGTAGATGTCCTGGGTGAGATCCCGCAGGCTGGCCAGGTCCAGTGTGCCGCTGACCCGCAGGTCCAGCGCATTCTTCTGTTGCAGGTTGACGGTTCCGCTCAGCGACAGATCGGTAGCCCGGCCCACCAGGCGGGCGCTTTCGACCTTTACCACATTGCGCTCCATGCCGATCACGATGGGCGCGGCATTGTGCAGTGCCAGCGCATTGCCCTCGGGAACCAGGTCGGTGCCCGGCCCGGCCTCCAAAGATGGGATGCGCAACTGCGCCTTCCACAGATCCGGCTTCAGCGCCGGGCCGGCGATCGTCAGCGTGCCCTCGGCCGACCCCACCACCTGCATGCCCCCCGGAGGCCGCTTGCCTCTCAGCCAGGTGCGCAAGCGCTCCAGGTCGAGGCGCTTGAAGCTCAACTGCACGCTGCCTGGATAATCGTCCGTAAGGCTCCACTTGCCATCGCCTGCGATCACCGAACCCGCCAGTTCGGAATCGAAGTGCGCCAGTAGTTCCGCGCCTTTGGTCGTGGCGGTCAGAGTTCCGTCGCGCACCGTCTGGTCGTTAATCCGCAAGCCCCGTCCGGCCAGCGTGCCATTCAAGCCGATCAGGCGGAAGCCGGGCTCGCCGGGCTTGGCGGGCGCTATATCCACCACCCCGGCGCAATGCAATTCGACCGTGCCGTGGATGCCGGGATATGCCTTGCTCACCATCTGAAAATGGTCGAGCGGCATGGCATTGCTGTCCACCTGCAAACGCAGTTGACCCTTTCCAAAGTTGACGGGCCGCTGCGTATCGCCCTGGTAGCGTGCCTCGATCGTGACGCTCTTGCCGCCCGCCGCCAGTTGCGCCTTAGCCAACTCCGCGGTTGTGCCGGAGTAATCCAGCGTGCCGGTGAAGCGGTCGAATGGTTCGCCCTCCAGCGCGCCTTTGGTGACCGTTACCGTCGCTTCGATGTGCGGATCGCCGAAGGTTCCCGCAATCTTCCCTTCCGCGCTGACGGTTCCCTCCACCGGAACGTTCTTGATCTCCGCAATCGCCATCAGGTTCGCTGCCGGGGCGTTGCGGATCGAACCCGCGAACGAGACCGGGCTGGCGTCTACCACCGCCCACTCGCGCATGCCCAGCGAGCCTGCGCCCCGCGCGTGCAGTGCACCCTGCTGCACGCTGCCGTTGCGCACCGTCAACCGCTGGTATGAATCTTGTGGGGCGGCCAATCTTGGCCGCAGCCGGCTTTCAGCCGGCTTGGACGCGCTGGTAAGCGCGTCCGCAGGCAGGATTGTCTGCCCCGCCTCCAGCTCGATATCCCCGCTCACCCCCTCAAACGTCCGCCCGGACCAAACCACGTTCGTAGCATTGACGTGCCCCGTAATGCGCGGCTCATCCAGCTTGCCGGCGATCGAGCCATCGAACACCGCTTCGCCCGACTGCAGCTTCACCGGCAGCGACTGAATACCGAAAGCCGGCAGCACCTCGTCCAGGTTCCGCGAATCGGCGTGTACGCGCAACTGCCGTCCCAGCACGCCGGAAAAATCCAGGCGCGTGGATGGCAGCGCCAACCAAGACGTTCCCAGATCCAGTGTTTCGCTGGCTGCGTCGTAGCTCCCGTCGATCGAGCCGTGCACGGGCGCCCCGTTCCCCGCGGGCGAAATCGCCATGTGACCCGCGATCTGAAATGTGCTGCTGTTGCCAAATGTGACGCTCAACTGCATCGCGCCCGATGCGGCCCCATCCCAGGGCACGCTCTGCCCGTTGTAGACCCGCATGATTTTCCGCACGTCGAACCCGGCCACGTCGCCCTCCACGTGCACCCGCTCCAAGTCCGCGATTTGCGTCTTCCCCTCAAATGATCCATCCAACATGTCAAGGTGAATACCGCCAGCCTCCACCGTCTTGTGCCGCAGCACCACGCTTTCCATCCGCCCGCTCAGGGGGAACGGTTCCAGCGGCCGGTTTGTACCCGTCAGGGACGCCAGGGCCAGCCCCCCAATCCGCAAGCCCGACACCGCGATCCGCCGCGGGTCGATGCTGAACCCGCCATCGGCGTTGAAGTCGCGCAAGACGAAGTGCGGGTCCGGGCCAAAAAGCACCCCCGCCGCGTGCAGCGAGCCGCTGGCCTGGTAGTCCGCCGTGCCGTGAAACCTCGCCTTCCCAACCAGCGTCACCGGACCTTCCAGCACCGTGCGCCAGCCCAGCGTGCGCGTCACTTCGCCCAGCGACGCCCGGACCTTATATTGGAATGCGCCCGAGAAATCCGTCAGGCTCTCGATCGCCCCTGAGAATTCCACCCGCGACTGCCCCGTAGACACGCGCCCGGAATCGATCCGCACACGGTTCTTTTCCACCGCCAGCGCCAGGCTCACATCCAGCGGCGCGGGCCGGTAGTCGCCCCAATGGAATTGAGCGGGCGCAACCGACACCTGTCCGCGATACCGCGGCCCCGCCACGCCATACGCGAACTGCGCACGCACATTGCGGCCTTGCGCGTCGAACGGCGTTTTCCCCTGGCCCGCAACTTCGAAGCTGCCGTCTTCCAGGCTCAACCGGCCAATGGCCAGATCCAAAATAGTCTCGACCGTGCCCTTGCCCGCCCGCCGCACTTTCGGCGCAGGCACGTTGGTGTGCCCATCGGCATATAGAATCACGTAAACCTGCGGATGCCGCACATCGAGATACTGTAGATCGACCGAGCGCTCCACCACGGAAATGACTTTGATGCCCACCACGATAGCGTCCGCGCGCAACAGCGGCGGTCCGCCCGCCGGCTCGCTCCCGTGCAGCACGAAACCATCCACCTCCGCGCGCAGTTGCTTCCAGTCGAACCGGAAGGCGCCGATTTCCACGCGCCCGCCAGTGGCCTTTTCCACTTCCGCCACGATCCGGTCGCGCACTTTCCCGCGCAACCAATCGCTGCGCAACACCAGGATCGCGCTCGCCGCCAGCACCAGCGCCAGCCCCACCACAATCCCCGCCGCGATCCAGATTCTCCGCGCGCGGCGGCTCATCGGAAGGCCTCCTCGTGGTATTGAATGCGGGTGCGCCGCCGGGACTCCTTCAGCCATTCTCCACCTGCTGGTCGGCCGTCTGGTCGATCAGCTTTTGCACGATTCCGGCTCGGTGGTCGTCCACCGAAGGCGTCTGGCCCGGATGCGCCGCCATCAGTCCCGCGCTCATGTGCTCGTCGAAGTACTTGCGAATCTCCTCGTCGCCGATCTGGATGCCGGGCCGGAAGCGCACATCGATGAAGCGCAGCAACGTCAGTTGCCACACCAGCCGCGCCTTCAGATCCTCTTCGCTGACGCCGTACTCCGCCAGCGCGCGCCGGTACGCAGCATCGTCCCCGAAGCGCGCCTTCTCCTCTGCCAGCGCCGCTTCCGTCTCGGCCGCCGAGGGTGGCAGGTACCGGCTGGCTTCCAGTTCGCTGCGCACTAGCGTCTGATCCACCATGCGCTCCGCCGCCGCGCGCTTCTTGGCCGGGCTGAAATCGGCCTTCTCGTTGTTCAACAGCGCCGTGATCCGTATCTCTCGATCCACATCGGTTTCCGTGATCACGCGATTGCCCACCGAGACCGCGATGCGATCGATGGTCTCCCCGCGCGCCCCCGCGGCCGCCACCACGCCCGCCAGCCAGATCGCAATCCAAAACCGGCGCCGCATCAGAATGTCTGCCCTATCGAAAAGAAGAATTGGAAATGGCTGATGCTCTGCGCCACACAGTTGTAAGGTTGCGTGTCGCAGGGCTTCGGCCCGGCGCTCAGCAAGTCGCTGAAACTTCCCTGGAAGCCGATGAAGCGCGGCGGATTGATGCTGTACGCGAAGTCCAGCCGTACCGGACCGATCGGTGTGCGATAGCGTATCCCGAAGCCCACCGAGTGGTTCATGTAGTTGAAGTCCCCAATCCCATGTTGGTCCGTGCGGAACGAGATATTCGACGGGTTGGCATAGACATTGCCCATGTCGTGAAACAGCACTCCGCCGATATCCTCGCCCAGCAGCGGAAAGCGCAGTTCGGTCTGGTTCATCAGCAGCGCCGTGCCGCCCAACGGGAAGCCGGTGGTCGGGTCGCGCGGCCCCGCTTGCAGATCGGGGAAGCCGCGCTCGGAAGTCGCGCCGCCGGAGAAGAAGTGCTCCGGCAGCGGAATCGCCGTGCTCGCGTCCGCGACATTGTGCAGCGGATGCACGATCCCGAAGCTGGTGGCGCGCGCCAGTACCAGCTTCTTGCCGATCGGGTGATAGGTCGCATTCCGCCCCAAAAAACGTCCGAACGTAATCTCGGAGCCGAAAGCGCGCGGCGCAGCCGCAAAGTCCAGTGTGTTGTAAATGCCCTTGTGCGTCTCGATGGGATCGTCGCGCCGGTCCTGGATCATGCTCCACGAGACTTCGCCCACGCGGTCCGGTTGCGAGAACAGCGGAATCAGGTAAGGCGAGATGGCCAGCGTCGACTGATCCACCGTCACATGCCGGTAAGTGTACCGGTATAACAACGTGATCGACTTGGAAAGCCGCTCGGAAAGCTGCACCGAGCTTTCAAAGCGTTGCGCGGTGAACGTGCGCACGTCCTTGCTGTTGTCGTACAGCGTGGTGAACGACAGCGTCAGCTTGTCGTTGCCTCGCACGCGCGGCGCCGTATAGTTGATCAGCGCGCGCTGCTCCAGGGTCGAAACGCGCCCGCGCAAACTCAGACTCTGCCCCAGTCCCCACAGGTTCAGACGGGAAACGTCCAGCGTGGCGTCCGGCGCAAAGCCGGCCTGGCCTTGGGGCGACTCCAGGCAAGCTGTGCATCCGCCGATTCTGGCGAACTCAGCCCCAAAGCCCCATGCGATCGAATACTTGCCCGCCTCCTCCATGTCGTACAGCACGTACTTTTCGCTGCTTTCTCCGGCGGGATTCTGGATGGCCGTATCCACGCGCGCGAATACGCCGAGGTCGTACAGTTTCCGCTGCGTGTCGCGCTCCGCGCTGGGCGACAGCGGATCGCCCGCCTTCAACAACATCTTGCTGTCCACCAGGCTGCGGCGCGTGTGGTCCAGGCCGCTGATCAGGACGTCGCGCACGAACTCCTGCTGCCCTTCGTGGATCACGTAAGTCAAGTCCATCTGGTGCGTATCCGAAGCGGGCTTGGAGCTCCACTCGAACGTGGCATTCGGGAACCCCCGCGTGGAGTACTGTTGCAGGATGCCATCCCGGTCGACCGCCACGTTGTACTCGCTGAAGGGCTGCCCTTCCACCGAGCTGAGCTGCGACTGCACCTGCGCTTTGTCCAGCTTCGCGACGCCCTGCACCTCCAGGCTGTGGATGAAGTACTGCGCGCCTTCTTCGATATGGATGTAGACCGCCAACTGGTCCGGCTTGCCCTGATAGCCATCCACAATCTTGTGCGTGACCGCTGCGTCGCGGAATCCGTTGGATTGGTAGAGGCTCGCGATGGATTGCTCGTCGCGCCGCAGCAGAGCCCCGCTGTAGCGCCCCCGCCGGAATTGCAGCAACGAAGCGCGCATCAGGAACATGCGCTCCCGGATAGCCTCCGTCCTGAAATACTTGTTGCCCTTGATGTCGATCAGCACCAGCTTGTGCCGCTTGCCGGGCTTGATCGCATAGTCGATGATTGCCTTATCGTCGACCACCCGCTCCGGTTTGAATTCGACTTCCGCATCGAAATAGCCTTGCGATTGAAAGTAGTCCCGCAAGTTGCGCTCGCCCTCCAGCAGCAGCGATTCGTCCACGGTGTGCTCTTCGAAAACGGGCACCAAGCTCCGCAGCTTGCCTTGCGACACCTTGGCGCCCACTGCGTGTACCTCTACTTCGGGCCCGGCATCGATGTTCAGCACCGGCTTGCTGCGATTGGTGTCCGCATCGTAGTCCATCGCCTTCAAAGACACCCGCGCTTCAAATCGGCCGCGTCGTTCGTACCGGGAACGCACATCCTCCACGCCGTTGTTCACGCGCGCTTGATTTACGGTGCGCCACCCCCCGATCAGCCAGCGCCTCCAGTGCGTGGCCCTCACGATATCCTCCAACGGCATCTTGGTGTCGCCGCTGATTGCCGGCGTGGTGAAATGCGCGCGCCGCCCGGAGTCCACCACGAAGTGTACGCTCACCTGTTGCGTGTGCGGATCGTAGGACACCTCCGGCCGGATCTGGCTCGCGTGCAGGCCGTTGCTTATGAGCAGATGCTCGATGGCCGTCTGTGCCGGAGCCACGTCCGCCTCCGTAAACGGCTGCCCCAGGTTCAGCCGCGTCGCGTTGACCAGTTGGCCGCGGTTGGGGGGATCGGAATTGTGGCCCTCCACCGCTACGTTGCCCACGAACCAGCTATTCTTGGTGATGATTCGCACCGTCACGCCGTTGGCGGGCGCCGGGGCGGGATCGGCATCTACCTGGATGTCTTCGTAGGCGCCCGTGGCATACAGCCGCTCGATGGCCGCGTGTACGTCCGCCAGCCGCAGCGGTGCGCCCTTCTTGAGCGGGACAATGTTAGCCAGTTCCGCGGCCGTCAGCGGCTGTTCCGGCGGGACGAACTGAACATCGGCGATCGTCTGCGCCCAAGCCATCCGCGCGCAGGCCAGCAACCACACCGCTAAATGACCAGCGAAACTCCGCCACACCTTCCCCATCATAACGGAAGTGGGGCGGGCGTCTACGCCTGCAGCGGGTCTCCAGACCCGCTCCGTCTGCCCTGCACTCACTGGCTCCCTGTATTCACCTGTTGCTTCGCGTGCCGCCTCAGATACCAGCACGGAACATCCCCGAAATGCGGGAACAGCGCATTCACGCACTCCTGCGGCGCCGGTGGGTCGAACGAGTACTGCGTCTTGCCGTCCTTCATCGGGATGATCCACGCCCGTTGCACGGTCACGCTGCCGAATTGTGCCCGGTTGTTCGGAATCCGAAAGCGCAGCGAAGCGTAATCGCACACATACACCAGCGCGCCCGCCAGCAGCACCGAAACCACCGTGATGATCAGTATCCGCTTCAAATCTTGAGAAATAGCTTGCGCTTGTACATCCAGTATAGGACGATCCAGTAAGTCAGCAGCACCGCGGCGCCCAGCAGGAACGGCTCCAGGCCCGGCCCCAAGATACGGAACGCATCCGGCCCCAGGTGAATCCGGAACGAGCTGAAGATGAAGTGCTCGAACAGGTGCGCGATCATGTAAGCCGCAATCGAGTTCATGCCGATCACTACCAGCGGGAACGCCCACTTCCGGTAACCCTTCACGTCGATCACCCAACTGAAGGCCGCCGTGAACAGAAAGCACACCCCGCCGCTAAACAACGTCCAACTCGGAGTCCAGATGCGCTTCACCACCGGGCAGATGCCGGTGAAATGCAGCAGCAGCCCCGCGGCAACCCCAACCACGCCAGCGATCAGCAGCCGTTGCATGGGAATGCGAGGCGCCCTGGCGCGCAGCCAGCGGCCCGCTGCCAGTCCCAGGATCATGGTGCCCAGCGTGGGAATGAAGCTCAGCGTCAGGTATCCGCCGTCATTGAAGACGAAGGGGTGAGAGCGCGGGAACAGATTCAAGAACCACTGATCGAAGGCGTTGCCCAGGTTGGCGTTCTTGTTCCAGTGCGCCGCGAAACCGGAGTAGAAATGCTGCCAGTTGGCGGGCACCCCCACGGATTGCCAATTGAATCCCGGCCCGGGCACGGGATACAGCGCCCACGCCAGCCAGTAGCCAATCAGGATCGCGGCCAGCGCAATCCATTGCCAGCGCGGCTTGCAGAATCCCAGCAGGAACAAGAGCGGATATCCCAGCCCGATCTGCGTCAGCGTATCTTCAAACGTGAAGTAGGTCCGCGGGCTGTACATCGACCGCAGAAAAATCCCCAGCGCGACCAGCAGAAAAGCGCGCCAACTGGCGTGCGCCCACATCTTGCCGAACGTGCCGCCTTTGGCCAGCCGGCTGGCGATGGAGTAAGGCAGCGCCACACCCACCAGGAACGAAAACGACGGCTGAATCATATCGTGCAGCGAGCAGCCCGCCCACTCCACGTGCGTCTGGTTGTATCCCAGAAACGCCCAGAACCAGTTGCCGGGGAAAGCTTGCGCCACGCGCGCCAGTTCCAGAACCTCGGCCATCATCAGCAGCATCACCCAGCCGCGATAAGCGTCTACGGCGATGTTCCGAGTAACCGGTTGTGGGCCGCTCGTAGCTTGCATGCGTCAACCTTACCACAACGCCCTGTGGGGCGGGCGTCCACGCCTGTGGCGGGTCTCCAGACCCGCCTTCCCCCCGCCCGATTACTGGAACGCGATCGTCACCGCATTGGCCGTCACCTGATTGACCGTCACAATCACCGTAACGGAAACAGCGCCCGCCAGCGAGCTCGGCAGTTGCGCGTCAATCTGATCCTCTCCCGAAAAGCCCGGCGCCGGGCCCGCATACGTCACCGTCGTGGGGGTCGTGCCGACGGTCACCGTGGTGCCGTTCGCGGATGCCCCATCGAATCCAGTGCCGTACAGAAGCAAATAAAGGTTGTCCCCATCGAACGCGATCGGAGAGGCCACGCCCTCGTAGTCGTAAGTGCCGTCTGGGTGTACGCGTTGGATCAGTGCCGCCGGCAATCCCGTTCCCTGTTCGTTCGCCGTGAAAATCGTCGGCGCGATGGATTGCACTTCCAACAAGCTCGTCGCCACGGTGGTCGTGCCGTTCAAGACCGTAGCCGTCACCACGCCCGCCGCCACGCCGGACGGAACCTGGTAATTGATCTGTGTCGGCGAAACGTAGAGAAGCGGCGCCAGCGCCACATTCCCGCCGCTATCGGTCAACTGCACCTGCACGCCTTCGAGCGTCGTGGGCAGCGGCACTGTTGCGGCCGCCTCCGTACCCGCCGCCAGTCCGCTGCCGTAACCGGCTACCAGTTCGCCCGGCGCGCTCGCCCACCCGTAATCGGCGGCCGTCGACAGCGTCACCAACGTTGCGGGCTGCAGGTGCCGCAAGAGAGGTCCCTGCAACGTCGCCAACTGCTCCGCGTCGGTCGTGAAGTCGTTAGCCGGCTGCACCGAAAGCAGACTGCACGAGCAACCGGGCACCGTCGCCCATAACTCGCCCGCCGCCCAATACGTCCCCGGCATACCCGCTGCATCCAGCGCGTACAAGAAGTTGTCCAGCACCGTCAGCCATCGCGGATCGCTGTTCGGTATCCCGTACTCCCCCAAATAACAGGGGACTTTATTGGTCGTACACCACGTCACGAATGGCTCGAGCCGTGTGACTCCAACCTGGGCCAGATTTGCGTTCGCGGCCAGCTCCTGGTCGTACGTCTCCGCATAGGTCCCGCTGTAATCGGAATCGAAGTAAAGGTGCGCCTCATAATAGTAGTTGTTGGCGGGGTCCGTAATAAAAGCCGTGGCGCCGTTGTAATACGACCAGCCCGTCGCGTTGCTCCACCCGTCCCCCGGAATCATGATCGTCTTCTGATCGCCATTCGCGCGAATCGCTGTAACCGCCTTCTGCGCAATCTGGCTCCAGTTTGCCACGCCCATGTCGTGTGGCTCGTTGGTTAAGTCGTAAGCCGCTACGGCCGGCTCGCCCTTGAACACGTTCGACATCTTCACCCAGAAATCCACGAAATCGTCGGACGTCACCTGCACCGGGCTGCCGGGACACGGATTATCGATAATGCAGGCGTCGCTATCGTAATTGGCAACCTGGCTCTCCAGAGTGGCATACCGCGCCTCATTATGCGGAACGATGCTGACGAGCACCCCGGCCGCCTTGGCGAAAGCCACGTCCTGCTGCAGATACCCAAGTTGGGTGGAATCGAGATCGCCGCCCAGCGTGGGCTGCAGCCGCTCCCACTTGACCAACAGCCGGACAAACGGCAATCCGCGCGCCGCGAAGTAGTTGAAAGTGGGCGCCGTGGCGTAGGTATAATTCCCGACGCCATAAGTCTCGTTGAGCGGGTCCCCCCATTCCGCCTGCGACACGTTGACGCCGCGGAAATACTGTCCCGCCGCCGTGCCCGCTAGAATGATGAGCAGCGCCGCGATCGCGCCCGCCCGCATCGTAACTGCGCTTGTGGTCCGCATGATGCGCAGTATATCAAGACCCACCCCTCATGACGCGTCCCGCATGTGTGTCGCGATGAACCACTGGTTTCCGCAAAAATCCCGCACCCCCGCCAGGCGGTCGCCGTAAGGCTGATCCGCGGGTTCGGAAAGCGAGTCCGCGCCGGCCGCCATCGCTCTGCGATACACCGCGTCCGCATCCGGGACATACAAATAAATCGCAGTGGGCATCGCCTGCCACGGGCCGTGCGCCTCGCCCATCTCGATCGTCGAGTCGCCGATGCGCACTTTGGCGTGCAGCACCGCTCCCTCGGGCGAATCGTGGCGCACGAATTCCGCGGCGCCGAAAGCCTCCTTCAGAAAGCCGATCAGCTTCGCCGCTCCCACCGGGTGCAGATAAATGGTCACGTCGCCGAGACCCTCCGGCACATACCGTGGCCCCAGGTGCGTACTGATAATCCAGTCGTTCCCAAACGGATCTCTAACCGCCCCGAACCGGTCTCCCCACTGCTCCATCAGGTCCAGCGACGCGGTAGCGCCCGCCGCGATGGCCCGCGCATAGACTTCGTCCGCATTCGGAACGTAATACTGAAGCGCAGTCGGAGTGGGAGTCCCGCGGAAAGCGCCGCCTCCGCCGATCATCATCATGGAGTCGCCAATCCGCACCTCCGCGTGGACGCCCCCAGCCGATCCGGTGCCCCGAAATACCTCTTGCGCGCCGAACACGCTCTTTACGAAATCGATCATCTCTTCGGCTTGCGGCACCATCACGTACGGCGTGATGGTCCGAAAGCCCGCTCGTATTGCGCTCATCCCCGCTCTCCTCTCCAAATCGCTTTTCAGACGTTCCCGAAAACTTGGACGCGGCAAGTCCCGCAGGTCGTCCGCCAGGCGCGCCAGCCCAGCCAGCCTATGGTCCCGCACGCCCATCCCGGCGCCGTGGTCCGCCGCAAACATCTCTGCGACGATCCGATCCAGCCGGTCCGCCAGAGAGCGCTTAGCCATTGGCCCTCCTCCCCGCCAGATCCCGCAGCCTCTTCAGCGCGCGCCATTGAAGCTGCTTGACGGCGCCTTCGCTGCGCCCCAACTCCCGCGCCATCTCGCCGATGCTCTGCTGCTCCACGAAGCGCCCCACCACCACGCGCCTCTGATCCGCCGGCAGCGTGTCCACCAACTGGAACAGCATGGCGCGCCGCTCGATGTCCTCCTCGCCAGCCGGCTCGCGCTCCGGTTCGCGCGCTTCCCGCCGCGCCGCCTGCCACCGGTCCGCAATCGCGTTGGCGGCCATCCGCCGCAGCCACGCCGCAAAAGCCACGCCGCGCCACTCGAATCGCGGCAGATTCGCGAGCGCCTGTTGAAACACCTCCGCCGTCACGTCCTCGGCCTCCGCGCGGCTGCCCACGCGGCGCGCCACATACGCATACACACGCTCGAAGTTGCGTTCGTAAAGCTCCGCGAAGCGGCCCGGATTGCGCTGGGCTGCCTCGATTAGAACGCGCTCTTCCTCGCTGGCCGGATCGGCCTTCAACGGTTGCTCCGCAAAACTGCCTTCAATATACCTAACCGCCGCGAACCCCAAAAAGTCACGCGCCATCTTGCACCGATTCTTGTGGATCTGTCAGTGGGGCGGGCGTCCACGCCTGCAGCGGGTCTCCAGACCCGCTACGGAGCTCCGTTTGCGGCTTGCCGCTATGCGAAGCAGGCCCGACGGTCTCTCGGGCCGCCAGGGATTGCCATTGCTATAGCTCACTGTGGGTTTGCGACCGCGCGCGTTTTACAAACAAGCACTAAATTGATAGGATAAATCGGTAAATATGACCCTCTCCCGCCGCCGCCTCCTCTACCTCCTTTCCCTCGCCCCCGGACTCGCTCTTCGCGGCGATCAGCGCGGCAAAAACCTGATGGTCCGCTCCGCCAACCCGGAAGATTTCGAAATGCCGCTTTCCGGGTTCGATACCTGGCTCACTCCCGCCGAAGACTTCTTCGTGCGCACTCACATCTACAAGCCAAAAGTGGCTCTGTCCGACTGGCGCTTGCGCGTGGACGGTCTGGTCGAACGCGAGCTCACCCTCGACATGGCGCACATTGAAAAGCTCCCGCGCGTGGAGCAGGTGGCCGTGCTGGAATGCGCCGGCAACGGCCGCAGCTTCTACGAGCCGGGCGTAACCGGCATGCAGTGGCGCTACGGCGCGGTCGGCAACGCCCGCTGGACCGGTGTGCGCCTGGCCGACGTCCTCAAGCCCGCCGGCCTGAAGCCGGGCGCCGCGCACGTCCTGTTCAACGGCGCCGACGTGCCCATGGGCAAGGTGCCCGACTTCGTGCGCAGCGTGCCGCTCGAAAAAGCCCTCCATCCCGATACCCTCCTCGCCTTTCACCTGAACGGCGCGCCGCTGCCCTCCTCGCACGGCTTCCCATTGCGGCTGGTCCCGCCCGGTTGGGCCGGCGATTCCTGGGTCAAATGGGTCACCAACATCACCCTGCTCGACAAGGAATACGACGGCTTCTTCATGAAAACGGCCTACCGCCGCCCGGTCCACACGGTCGCCCCCGGCACGGCCGTCGACCCTTCGGCCATGGTCCCGGTCACCGCCATCAAGCCGAAATCCGTCATCGCCACTCCGCTGGCGGGCGAGCGCCTGGCGGCCGGGCCGGTCACCATCCGCGGTGCGGCGTGGGCCGGCGAATCGCCCGTCGCGCGCGTGGATGTCTCCACCGATAGCGGCCGCACCTGGCGTCCCGCCAAACTCGGAGCGGACCGCGCCCGCTACGCCTGGCGCCTTTGGGAAGCCACCTGGACGCCGCCCGCCGAAGGCTCCTACGTCCTCATGGCCAAGACCACCGATGAAAAAGGCGACACCCAGCCGTTCCTCCAGGACTGGAATCCGTCCGGCTATCTGTGGAACGTGGTGCCCGCCGTGCGCGTGGAAGTTGGAGGCGGCCCGCCCGGATTGCCGCCGCAACCAGCCGCCGCCGAAGTCCCCCCGTTCCCGGACAAGGTGAAACAGAACTGCATCGGCTGCCACGGCCAGGACATGATCGCCGGCCAGCATCTCACCCGCCCCCAATGGGAGCGCGAAGTCGACAAAATGACCCGCTGGGGCGCGCCCGTCACACCCGAAGACCGCTCAGAACTCGTAGACTCTCTCTTCCGCACCTTAGGCCCGAAGTAATCTTCTACTATCTACGGGAGTTTGGTAGAGCCCATCAGGTACTGGTCGATGTTGCGGGCGGCGTGGCGGCCTTCGGCGATGGCCCAGACTACGAGGGACTGGCCGCGGCGCATGTCGCCGGCGGCGAAGACTCCGGGGACGGAGGTCATGTAGTTGCCGGCGGCGTGGACGTTGCCGCGGAGATCGAGCTTCACTCCTAGATTGTCTAGGAGACCGGACTTGACCGGGCCGAGGAAGCCCATGGCGAGAAGCACGAGGTCCGCGTCGAGGGTGAATTCGGTGCCGGGGATGGGCTCAAATTTGGGCACGTGGCCGACGCGCGCGGCGTGCAGTTGTTTGACGTTGCCTTGTTCATCGCCCGTGAACGCGGTGGTGGCGACGCTCCAATCGCGGATGCCGCCTTCCTCATGCGAGCTTTCGGTGCGGAGCTGCATGGGCCAGAGGGGCCAGGGAGTGGACGGGGAGCGCTCCAGCGGGGGTTGCGGGAGCAACTCGAACTGGTGCACGGAGAGCGCCTTTTGGCGGTGCGCAGTGCCCAGGCAATCGGCTCCGGTATCGCCGCCGCCGATGATGACCACGCGCTTGCCGGCGGCGGAAACGGACGACGAGCGGCCGAGGAACTGCATGGCGAAGTGGATGCCGTTCAGCTCGCGGCCGGGGACGGGCAGATCGCGGGGCTGCTCCGCGCCGCCCGCGAGCAGGATCGCATCATAGCCGCGGCGCAGATCCTCGATGGGGATGTCGCGGCCGATGTGGGCGTTGGGGACGAACTCGACACCCTCGGCGCGCATCTGATCCAGGCGGCGGTCGATGAGGTGCTTCTCCATCTTGAAATTGGGGATGCCGTAGCGCATCAGGCCGCCGATGCGGTCGTTTTTTTCGAAGACGGTGACGGCGTGTCCGGCGCGGCGCAACTGCTGCGCGGCGGCAAGACCCGCGGGGCCGGAGCCGACGATGGCGACGCGCTTGCCGGTGAGATCCTGGGGCGGCTCGGCGGCGATCCAGCCTTCGGCGAAGGCGCGGTCGACGATCGTCTTTTCGATCTGCTTGATGGTGACCGGCGGCTCATTGATGCCAAGCACGCAGGCGGCTTCGCAGGGAGCGGGGCAGATGCGGCCGGTGAACTCGGGAAAGTTGTTGGTGGAATGCAGGACGCGGATGGCTTCGCGCCAACGGCCGCGGTAGACCAGATCGTTCCAATCGGGAATGATGTTGGTGAGCGGGCAGCCGGTGTGGCAGAAGGGCACGCCGCAATCCATACAGCGTGCGCCTTGGGCGCGGATTTTTTCCTCGGGGAAATCAAGATAGATTTCGAACCAGTCGTTGACGCGCTCCGCCGGAGGTCGCCGGTGAGGGAGTTCGCGCGAGTATTCCAGGAAACCGGTCGGTTTACCCACGTAGGACCTCCGCGCGTGGCTGGTGGCTGGTGATTGGTGGCTGGTGGGTTAGTTTTAGGACCCGCTTGTATTCGTGGGGGAACACCTTGATGAATTTGGAGAGCATGGTGGACCAGTTTTCGAGGATCCATTTGGCGCGGGGGCTGGCGGTGAATTGGACGTGGCGTTCGATCAGGGTGCGGAGCAGGGCGGCGTCTTCGGCGATTGGTTCCAGGTCTACGGCGGCGAGGTTGCAACGCTTTTCGGCAAAGTCGCCGCGCTCGTCGAGCACGTAAGCCATGCCACCGCTCATGCCGGCGGCGAAGTTGCGGCCACATTTTCCGAGCACGACGACCAGGCCTTTGGTCATGTATTCGCAGCCATGGTCGCCGAGTCCTTCGACAACCGCGGTTGCACCGGAGTTGCGGACGGCGAAACGCTCGCCCGCCATGCCGTTAAAATACGCCTCGCCGCTGGTGGCACCGTAGAGCACCACGTTGCCGATCAGGATGTTCTCTTCGGGCAGGAAAGTGGAGTCGCGCGGCGGATACACGACCAGGCGGCCGCCGGAGAGCCCTTTGCCGACGTAGTCGTTGGCGTCGCCTTCGAGGGTGAGAGTCACACCTTTGGCCAGAAATGCGCCGAAGCTTTGGCCGGCGGAACCGGCGAATTCGAAACGGATAGTATCGTCGGGAAGACCGGCGGAGCCGTAGCGGCGGGCGATTTCGCCGCTGAGCATGGCGCCGACGGTGCGATGCACGTTGCGAATGGGCAGCTTGATTTCAAAGGGGGTCCGGTTGGCGAGCGCCTCGCCGGCGAGTTCGATGAGCTTGTAGTCGAGAGCCTGGTGGAGGCCGTGATCCTGCGACTGGATGCAACGGCGCGCGATGCGGGCGGGCACTTGCGGGCTGTGCAGGATAGCGGAGAGGTCGAGGCCCTTGGCCTTCCAGTGGTCCACGGCCTTGCGCTGCTCGAGCATGTCCACGCGGCCCACCATTTCGTTGAAGGTGCGGAAGCCCATTTGTGCCATGTACTGGCGGACCTGTTCGGCGATGAAGAAAAAGAAGTTGATGACGTGCTCGGCCTGACCCTGGAATTTTGCGCGCAGGACGGGGTCCTGGGTGGCAATGCCGACGGGACAGGTATTGAGGTGGCACTTGCGCATCATGATGCAGCCCATGGCGACCAGGGGGGTGGTGGCGAAGCCGAACTCTTCCGCGCCGAGCAGCGCGGCGATCACGACGTCGCGGCCGGTCTGGAGCTTGCCATCGGTCTGGACGCGGATGCGGCCGCGCAGGTCGTTCATGACCAGCACCTGCTGAGTTTCGGCGAGACCCAACTCCCAGGGGATGCCCGCGTGCTTGATGGAACTGAGCGGCGATGCTCCGGTGCCGCCCGAATCGCCGCTGATCAGGACGACGTCGGCATGGGCTTTGGATACGCCCGCGGCGACGGTGCCAACGCCGACTTCGGCCACCAGCTTGACGGAAATACGGGCGCGCGGGTTGGCGTTCTTGAGGTCGTAGATGAGCTGGGCCAGGTCCTCGATGGAGTAGATATCGTGGTGCGGCGGAGGGGAGATCAGGCCCACGCCGGGGATGGAATGGCGGACGCGCGCGATAACCTCGTCGACCTTGTGGCCGGGGAGCTGGCCGCCTTCGCCGGGCTTTGCGCCCTGGGCCATTTTGATCTGGAGCTCGTCGGCGTTGACCAGGTAATTGGTGGTGACGCCGAAGCGGGCGGAGGCCACCTGCTTAATGGCGCTGCGGCGCCAGTCGCCATTGGGATCACGCTGGAAGCGGGCTTCGTCTTCGCCGCCTTCGCCAGTGTTGGATTTGCCGCCGATGCGGTTCATGGCGATGGCGAGGGTTTCATGGGCCTCTTTGGAAATGGAACCGAAGGACATTGCGCCCGTGGCGAAGCGCTTGACGATCTCGGAGGCCGGCTCGACGTCTTCGATCGGAACGGGGCGATCCGCCGTCTTGATTTCGAGCAGACCGCGGAGAGTACACAACTGGCGGTTCTGCAGATCGATGAGGTCCGTGTATTCGCGGAAGGTCTGAGGGTTTTGCTGGCGGACGGCGTGCTGCAGCTTGCCGATGGTGGCGGGATTGATCAGGTGATATTCGCCGCGGACGCGGTATTGATAATTGCCACCGACAGGCAGCTCGGTGTCGTAGCCGGTGACGGGTTGGAAGGCCAGCGCGTGCTTCATTTGCGCTTCGCGGGCCAGCACGTCGAGACCGACGCCTTCGATGCGGGAGGCGGTTCCGGTGAAGTACTTATCGATGAGCGATTTGTTGAGGCCGATGGCTTCGAAGACCTGGGCTCCGCGATAGCTTTGCAGGGTGGAGATGCCCATTTTGGAGAAGGTCTTGAGGAGGCCTTTGTTGATGGCTTTGATGTAGTTGGCCTGGGCGTGAGCCGGGTCGGGGAGTTGCGACAGGGTCTCGAAGGCCAGGTAGGGATTCACGGCGCTGGCGCCATAACCGATCAAGAGGGCGAAGTGCATGATTTCGCGCGGTTCGCCGGATTCGATGATGAGGGCGACCTGGGTACGGGTTTTCTCGCGCACCAAGTGGTTGTGGACGGCGGTAAGGGCCAGCAGGCTGGGGATGGGGGCGTACTCTTCATCGACGCCGCGGTCGGAGAGGATGAGGAGCGTGTAGCCGGATTTGATGGCGAGCGAGGCGCGGCGGCAGAGAGAATCGAGAGCGCGCTCGAGACTGACACCGCAGTCGGCGAGGGGGGTGCGGCCGTTCGCGGAGGGGTTCACGGCCCCGACCGAAAACAGCGTAGGGAGGGTGGTGGCCAGGAAATCGCCGTGGGAGACGCGGCGGAGCTTTTCGAGATCGCGATTGGTGAGGATGGGATGGGGCAGCTTGAGCGTGTGACAGTGCTGCGGCGTCTCATCGAGGATATTGCGCTCGGTACCGATGTAACTAATCAGCGACATGACCATCTCTTCGCGGATGGGATCGATGGGCGGGTTGGTGACCTGCGCGAACAACTGCTTGAAGTAATTGAACAGGGGCTGGGCGCGGTCGGAGAGACAGGCCAGGGGCGTGTCGGTGCCCATGGAGCCGATGGGTTCCTGACCGGTTTCGGCCATAGGGGCGAGGATCATTTTCATGTCTTCGTCGGTGTAGCCGAAGGCGCGCTGGCGGGAGAGCAGGGTGTCGCTATCGGTATGATGCTCGCGGGAAGGCTCGCCCAGTCGATCGAGGGTAACCTGGTTTTCGGCGAGCCACTGGGTGTAGGGGCGGCGCGAGTAGAGACGCTGCTTGATCTCCTTGTCGGAGACGATGCGGCCTTCCGCGGTATCGACGAGGAACATTTTGCCGGGCTGGAGGCGGCCCTTCTTCTTGACGTTTTCGGGTTTGATGGGGAGGACGCCGGTTTCCGAGGCCATGACCACCAGATCGTCGTGCGTGACGATGTAGCGGGCGGGGCGCAGGCCGTTGCGGTCGAGGGTTGCGCCGATGACGCGGCCGTCAGTGAAGGCGATGGCGGCGGGGCCGTCCCAAGGCTCCATGAGGGAGGCGTGATATTCGTAGAACGCGCGCTTCTCCGGGTTCATGTGGGGATTGCTGGCCCAGGCTTCGGGTATGAGCATGGCCATGGCGTGGGGCAGGTCGCGGCCGGCCATGAAGAGGAGCTCGACGGCGTTATCGAAGCTGGCGGAATCGCTGCCGCCCGGTGCGATCACGGGGAAGAGCTTGCGGAGGTCGTTGCCGAACAGGGGGGACGCCAAGATCGACTGGCGAGCATACATCCAGTTGACGTTGCCGCGGAGGGTGTTGATTTCGCCGTTGTGGGCAACGTAGCGGTAGGGGTGGGCGAGTTGCCAGGTGGGGAAGGTGTTGGTGGAGAAGCGCTGGTGGACGAGGCAGAGAGCGCTCATGACGTCGGGGTCGGATAGCTCACCGTAGAAGTGCGCCATTTGGGGGGCGAGCAGGAGACCTTTGTATACGATGGTGCGGGCGGAGAGCGAAGGTAGATAGAAATCGCCCTTGTTGGGCAAGTCGGAGGAGGCGACTTCGGCTTCAGCGCGTTTGCGGACGATGTAGAGCTTGCGTTCGAGGGCGTCGGGGCCGGGGCACTGGGGGCAACCGATGAAGATCTGCTGGATGTAGGGCTGGGAAGCGCGGGCGACACGGCCTATGGCATCGCCATGGACGGGGGTGTCGCGCCAGCCGAGGACGGTGAGGCCTTCCTCGCGGACGATGCGCTCCAGGATGCCTTCGCAGGACAGGCGCTGGTGGGGCTCGACGGGCAGAAAGGTCATGCCGACGCCATACTCGCCTTCGGCAGGGAGGGTGAAGCCGAGGGCGGTGCACTCGCGGGCGAAGAACTTGTGGGGAATCTGGATGAGGATGCCGGCGCCGTCGCCGGTTTCGGGATCGCAGCCGCAGGCTCCGCGATGGGTGAGGTTGATGAGGAGCTGGATGCCTTTGGCGATGATGTCGTGGGATTTGTGGCCTTTGATGCTGGCGACGAAGCCGATGCCGCAGGCGTCGTGCTCGTGTTGGGGGTGGTAGAGGCCTTGGGGGGCGGGGAGGGTTGCTGGTGCTGGGTGGTCGGGGCCGGGGATACACTTGGATTCGGTCATGTTTTCTCCCTGGAAGGTTCTAGTGTAGCAAGCCTTTTAGTATCACGCAATATGGATTTGAGAAATATACAGTATTAGTATTAATGATACTACTAGGGGGCTGTAGCATCCCTTATTTATAACGTTATTAAGCAGATATCGCGCAATGCGCACCGGGGATGGAGTGGTTTACTATGCGTGCGACTACGGCTCAGGTAAGCAGCACCTTGACGGGGTGGCATGGTTCGCGTTACTTTCTTGCCCGGCAGGACGTTGTCGGGGTTTTGATTGCCGGAAAGTGGGTATCCATTTCACTCGGCCGTTGGCGATGACTCCGTCTTGGTGGGGCGGTCCCCCTGGACCGCGCGGGACGCCCCCGTCCCGCTGCCGGACGCGGGCACGCATGGCACGCCGGTCCATTCCGCAGGCACAACCGCTGCCCATGCTGCCGCAGCAGCAGGTGCGCCTTCGTCAGCAACCTGCAGTCCGCCAGCAACTCTTCCAGCGTGACCTCGCGAACCGACTTATAAGTAGCGGAGTAACCCTTCCGCTCACGCGCAGGCCGTTGGATTCGAGCGCCAGCACGCCCAGCGCCCCCGCGAACATCAGAATCTTCTCGGCCCCCGGTTCGCCGGTGATCGGGAACTGCATGCCTTCTTCGCCTTTTGCGGAGGCAGTTTCAGCACGGCTGTCGAGATTGCCGCCGAAATGGTCCACCGCGATCTGGGCCGCCGCCCACCAATCCGCGTAATCTCGCAAAGCACCGCCTTCGGCGCGGCGAGGATCTGCGGCGGAGTCAACCCAACCCGTGCTCGTAACGCGTCGAAAGCCGCCAGGTAGGCGACGATCTCCCAAAGGATCGCCTCAAACACCCCGCGAAATGGCGGCAACTCCGGCCTGCCATAATGCCCCTCGATCTTGCCGAGAAGCCGCCCCAGCCGCGAGTCCGGCCGCATGCGCGCAGTATTTCAGCCCTCAGGATGCGATAATACTATTTATGAACCCTGCAACAAGTATCGCCCTGTTGAACCAGTCGGTCGCCGAAGAGCTCCTGACCGTTCACCAATACATGTATTTCCACGTACACCTCCACGATCGGGGTTTCGCGCCGCTTGCCGCGCTGTTCAAGCGCACCGCCATCACCGAGATGGGCCACGTGGAAGCGCTCGCCGAGCGCATCCTGTTCCTGAAAGGCGACGTGGAAATGTCGCTGGCCGGCCCGGTCGAGAAGATCGCCGATCCCGCCGCCATGCTGGCCAAGGCCCGCCAGATGGAGGAATCCATCGCCAACGCCTACAACCAAGCCGCCCTGGAGTGCGGCGCGGCCGCCGACGCCGCCTCCAAACAGCTCTTCGAGCGCCTCATCGGCGACGAAGAAGACCACTTCGCCGATTTCGACCGCGAGTTGGAAAACGTCAAACGCTTCGGCCCCAGCTACCTGGCGCTGCAGTCTTTCGAGAAACCGCCGGCCATTGCAGCAGCCGCTCACTAGCGGCGCCGGTAATCCACAATCTCCCCGGCGCCCGACTGCAGCACGGCGGCCTTCTCATAGCTCCGGTCCAACAACTCCGACAACTGGTCGCGCTGCCCCTGCGTGCTATACGGGCTCATCACCGCCACCACCCGCGCCGCCTCCGGAGGCTCCGCGCAAACCATTCGTTCCAACTCGGGCCGCAGGAACAGGTAGTACAACACGTGATTCGGCGGCGCCACCGCCACGCACGCGTCGGCGGAAAGCTGCGCAGCCAGCACGCGCGCCTGCGCCCCGAAGCCGTCTTTCGGAACAGTCGCCAAGCGGTAGTCGCTCACCGCTGCCGCCGCGAAGAAAACCAGCAGGATCGCATAGCCTGCCCACCGCCGCCCTCCTTCGCGCCATCGTTCGATGCCGCCCGCCGCGCACAGAGCCAGCGCCGGCGCCGCGAACAAGAGTTGCCGCGCCGCAAAGAAGTAGTTCACCAGCGCATCGACCAGGATCGGCCCCGCCAGCGAGACCAGCGCCACCAACGCCACCAACCGGCGGTTCCGCAGCTTCGCCAGCCCCGCCGCCGCCCCCACCAGCAGCGCCGCGCTGCACACATATCCCCCCCCGCTCAACTCGTGCAGCAGAACCAGCGGCGTGACCTGCCGCCACGAGAAGAAATACAACGCCATGGTGCCTGAAGCTTCCAGCGCCTGTCGTTGCATCACATACCACGGAACGAACGACAGAACCCCGATCGACGCCGCGCCCAGGATCAACCGCTTGGTACGCCGCCCCACCGCGCGCTCGCCGATCAGCCAGAACAGCCCGCCGAATACCGGCAGTAGGGTCAAGGGCTGCGAGTACAGTCCCACTGCCACCGACGCGCCGTAGAGAGCCGCCGCACCTACGGTGCCCCGCTCGCGCACGCGCAGCAACAGCAGCCACGACGCCAGCGCGCACAGCAGTCCCTGCGAGTACCCACGCGCCTCTAGCGCATACCGGAACTGCAGCGGAATAGCCAGAAACACCGCCGTCGCCCACCCCCGCGAGCGGATTCCAAACCTGCCGCAAAGAGCCGCGAAAACCGCCGCCCCCGCGATACTGCACAGCGCCGCCGGAATGCGCGCCACATACGGCGAGGCGCCGAACAGATCCACAACCGCCCGCTGCGCCAGGTACGGCAGCGGCGACGCGCCCGGATTCAACTGCACCCACCGCATCAGCGCCGCCAGGCTCTCGCGCCCCAGCACGAGCTGCTGCATCTCATCCAGCCACAGCGGCGTGATCCCCAGCACCGCGGACACCAGCGCCGCATACGCCGCGATCGGAACCACCACCGCGTTCGGCCGCGCCTCTTGCATAAGCGGTTATCTCTGGTTGGCCTTCAGGATCTTCTTGCGCAGCCGGATGGAACCCGGCGTCACTTCCACGAACTCGTCGTCGCGGATGAACTCGATGGCCTGCTCCAGGTTCAAGATGCGCGGCGGCACCAGCCTTATGGCCTCGTCCGCCGTGGACGCGCGCATGTTCGTCAGCTTCTTCTCCTTCACGATGTTCACGTCAAGGTCCTTCGTGCGCGCATTCTCGCCCACGATCATGCCTTCGTAAACCTCGGTTCCCGGACTGACGAAAATCTCCCCGCGCTCCTGCAGATTGAAGATGGCGTTGCCGGTGGACCTCCCGGCGCGGTCCGCCACCAGCGACCCAGTGGGCCGCGAGGGGATCTCGCCCTGCCACTCGATGTACCCGTAGAACAGCGAGTTCATGATGGCCGTGCCGCGCGTATCGGTCAGGATCTCGCTGCGCAGCCCAATCAGGCCGCGCGACGGCACGTGAAACTCCAGACGCACGCGCCCGGAACCGTGGTTCACCATCTTGTTCATCTTGCCCTTGCGCCCGCCCAACTTCTCGATAACCACTCCGATGAAAGCCTCCGGGCAGTCGATCACCAGCAGTTCCACCGGTTCATTCAACTTGCCGTTGATCGTGCGCGTCAGGATCTCCGGCTTGCCCACCATCAGCTCGTAGCTTTCGCGCCGCATCATCTCGATCAGGATGGCCAACTGCAGCTCGCCGCGCCCCATCACCTTGAACGTATCGTGGCCCAGTTCCTCCACCCGGATGGAAACGTTGGTCAGCAGTTCCTTGTCCAGCCGGTCGCGCAGATTGCGCGAGGTTACATAGGAGCCCTCCCGGCCGGCGAATGGCGACGTGTTGATGGTGAACGTCATGGCGATGGTGGGCTCGTCGATCTGCACCAGCGGCAGCGGCAGCGGATTCTCGGCGCTGGTGACCGTCTCGCCGATAGTGATGCCTTCCACGCCGGCGATAGCCAGCAGGTCGCCCGGCCGCCCGACGGTTTCGTCCACCCGCTTCAACCCTTCGAACGAGTACAGCTTGGTGATGCGCGTCGAGTGCTGGGATCCGTCCAGCTTGCAGATCGCCACCGTGTCGCCGAAATTCAGCGTGCCCTCAAAGACGCGCCCGATCGCCAGCCGTCCCAGATAGTCGCTGTAATCCAGGTTCGCCACCAGCATCTGCAGCACGCCGTCCGGATCGCCCGCCGGCGCCGGGATATGCTTCAAGATCGAGTCGAACAGCGGCTTCAGATTGTTCGAATCGTCTTCCATCGAAGTCTTCGCCACGCCCGTCTTCGCCACCGTGTAGAGCACCGGAAAATCGAGTTGGTCCTCGGTGGCGTCCAGATCGATGAACAGATCGTAGATCTCGTTCAGCACCTCCGGCACGCGCGCGTCCGGCCGGTCGATCTTGTTGATCACCACGATGGGCGGCAGCTTGGCCTCCAGCGCCTTCGACAGCACGTAGCGCGTCTGCGGCAGCGGCCCTTCGCTGGCGTCCACCAGCAGCATGACCCCGTCCACCATCTTCAGCGCGCGCTCTACCTCGCCGCCGAAATCGCTGTGGCCGGGCGTGTCCACAATGTTGATCTTCACGCCTTTGTAGCGGATGCCCGTGATCTTGGCCAGGATGGTGATGCCGCGCTCGCGTTCCAGTTCGTTGGAATCCATCACGCGTTCGACGTGAACTTCGTTCTCGCGAAAGATGCCGCTCTGGTTCAGCATGGCGTCCACCAGCGTGGTCTTGCCATGATCCACGTGGGCGATGATGGCGATGTTACGAATTGCAGCAGTAGCGTTGTTCATTGGTTGCGTTTCAAACCGGCGTAAGGGCGAGGGGCTCTCTTATATGGTAGCGAATGTGGACGCTTCCATGGCGATGCAGCATGCGGTGGCCGCCGCCGGGCATGCCTCTGGGGTCGTCCTGCTTCCGGCAGAGGCGGCCCCATTCGTCTTCACGCGGTATGGGCGCTTATTGAATGTGTATGCGCACGGGGCTGGCCGTCTGGCCATCCGCCGTCAGCACCACGTCCACATCGCCAGTCCCTGCCAAGCTGCGCGGCACTTCCACGATGACCTCGTCCAATCCCGCGAAATGGCCGGACTCCCCGGAATATCGCACCGGCGCGTCCTGTCCCGCTATCTGCACGTGAACTTCGGAAGCGTCGCGCACGCCGGATGCGTAGAACTGCAGCATCACCGTGTCCGATGACGCCCCCAGATCCAACGGCCCCGCCTGCATCGGCTGCACCGATTGCGTCCCGTCCCCGTGGGATGTGATCGCTCGCACCCCTTCGGCATGCAGAAGCGCTCTGGCTTGCGCGGCAGCCCCCGTGTAGACGGCGCCTGTCGCCGTCCCGATGACCGCCAAAGTTGTGGACACAGTGCCTTGCGAATAGACAAACCCCGACTTGCCTGTGACAATCGAAACGGTCGGGAAAGCGGCAATGCTTGTGGATGCCAGTGTGCCCGCCGGCAGCGCGATTACAGCCTTGATATTGATCGTACCTCCGAACACGGTTATCGGACCCAGCACCTGGATCGTGTCCGGCGGGTGCACCAATACGAAAGTCATGGCGGTGGGCTTGATGGTGTACGGCGTCGTGATCAGGAAAGATTTGACTGTGCCTGTCAACTCGACGGAAGCGTAAACCGCATAGTTCGCGCTCGTTTGTGACGGCGTCTTGGATTGGCACACATAGAGGGTGATGCTGAAGGGCTGGCCTGCCAGCTTGAGTTTGTCGGCTCCGCCGATCGGGTTGCTCCCAAACGCTCCCGAAGCTTGATAAGCGATCACCGAACTGGAACAGGATGCTGCCAGTATTTTCGAGCCTGCCAAGCCGGATATTACCGCTGCTGCTATCGCTATAGACCAAAGCTTTGTGACCATTGATTCCTTTCCTCCTGTTTGTCTCCACGATTGGATGTTATGCACGCTGGGCTTTCCGTTCGGCCCGCACAGAGCAGGAGACAGCGTCGATGGGGAAGCTGTCCGCCTCCGCTCATTCTCCGGAAGTGCCGGGTAACATCGTTGTTCCGCTGATGGGAGAGACTCTTTTGACCTACGCCCCGGTTTCGGCGGCGATGGTCCGCGGATTGACCCTACAGAGTCCCAGCCATCCACCGTATCCACCCGTCTCGTCTCGCCGGTGCCCACAGAACCCAAAGGGTGTTTGTCCGAAAGTACGGCCTCCGGTATTCATGCCGTCTCCCCAGCCGATCTGGTTCGCCACGGCACAGTGGATCCCGCTTTAATCCGCTGCTCACTCAGCCGGTGTTAGGCCTCACTGCGCCCGAAAACTCAATTATGCGGCAGAAGGCGCCGGAACACAGCAGTATCTTTCGGACAATCCGCATTGCTGGCGGCGGCGAGGCGTTGTTCCCGCTCACTCCGGGCGCTACATTAAGAACATGTGGGTGACCGCGGCGAACTGGCTCCGGAAGCTTTGGATGAATCCGCTGGAAACCTACATGGCCTCCGCGGAGGCGCACCGTGGAATTGTACATGCCGGCGCCGGCGCGCTTGTTTCGGTGATCGCCTATCTCGACTGGAAAGTACCGGAAGACTCCATCGGATATCTCTATATCGCGCCAATTCTTTTGGTATCGGCGATCCTGCGTGGTTGGCAGATCGCGGCGTTCGCCGCGGTGTGCGGAGGCTTGCGCGAAGCGTTCAGTAACTATGAACTCCTCAGCGCGACACATCCCACGCCGGGCGCTGGCATCCGGGTTGTCGTCGGCGGAGCCGGCTTCGCCCTCGCGGGTTACTTTGTATCCGAGCTGAACCTGAAGCGGCGCTTGATGGCGCAGAACGCCGAAGAGCGGGAACGCCAGGTGCAATTGCGGCTGGAGGCCCAGCAGCAACTCAATGTGGTGATCGAAACAAGCCCCTTGGCGATTCTGATTCTGGATAATCGCGGAACCATCTCGCTGGCCAACCAATCGGCGCAACGCCTTTTGGGTTTGAGCGCCGAACGCATGCATGGCACCGAAATTCAAGCCCACCTGCCGATACTGAACCGTTTCTTGAAAATGCAGCGGTCGTCGACGTACGTGCACACGAGTGTGGAGAGCCGCGGCCAGCGCGAGGATGGCGAGACGTTTCTCGCACAAGTCTGGTTATCGACCTTCGCAACGCCATCCGGCCGGCATCTCGCCGCATTCATCTGGGACGCCTCCGAGAACCTGCGAGACCGGGAGGGCGCCGGCCTCGATTCCATGATGGCAACATCCCGCATCCTGGTCGGCGCAGTCAGTCACGAAATCCGCAACCTCGCCGCGGCGGCGCATGCCGCGCACCGCGGTCTGGCATCCTTTCCCGGAATCTCGCAGGCGGAGAACTTCAGCACCCTGGGATCGATCATCGAGGGTCTTGAGAAGCTAGCGGCCTCCGGGTTGGGTTTGGCGTCGCATCGCGCCACCCCCATCACCGATCTGGGGATGGTGTTGGACGAGGCCCGCGTGGTGGTGGACGCCTCGCTCCGCGATTCCGGTTGCGTGGTTGCTTGGAAGATTGCCAATGGACTGCCCCTGGTTCAGGCCGACCGCCACAGTTTGCTGCAGGTTTTCCTGAACCTGGCGCGCAATAGCGAGCACGCCATGAGAGACACCAGGGTTCGAACGCTATCCGTAGAGGCGGTCGAAGAAAACGATATGATCGCGGTGAGATTTCAAGATACCGGCCCTGGTGTGGCGCGCCCGGATGATTTATTCAAACCGTTTCAGCCAGGCGCGCAAGCGACGGGCCTGGGGCTCTATATCTCGCGCGCCGTCCTTCGATCGTATGGAGGAGACCTCCGTCACGAACCAACAACCCAGGGGGGGTCGTTTGTAGTCGAACTCTGGCCGGTCGAGCGGCAAAGGTGACCCTCTTGGACTGTGAAACGGTCAAGATCAAGACATTGCTGGTGGACGATCATGCCCTGTTCCGGGAGAGCGTCGCCCTGGCGCTGCGCGCGGAGGACGATCTTGAAGTGTTTCACTGCGCCACGATCAAAGAGGCGTTCCAAGTTCTCCAGCGGCAATCGGTTGACGTAGTGCTTCTCGATCACGATCTAGGCGTGGAGAGAGCCTCGCAGTTCCTGCCCTCCGCGCGCCAGTTCGGGTTCACTGGACGCGTCCTGATTGTGACCGCGTGGGTCAGCGACACCGAGGCCCGCCGGCTGCTGCGCCAGGGAGTCGGCGGCATTTTCGTAAAAGAGAGCCCCTTGAGCGCGCTCGCCGAGAGCATCCGTAAGGTGCACGCGGGCGAGACCTGTCTCGACCGTCGCTATGGCAACCTGGCCGGTGGGGAAAGCCATCCGGATACCGAACCCAGATTCAACGAACGCCAGCGGAAAGTGCTGCGATTTGTGCTGGAGGGATTGTCCAACAAGGAGATTGCCTGGCACCTTCAGATTTCCGAGAGCTATGTCAAGGCGATCCTGCAAGGCTTGTTCGAAAAGACCGGCGTCAGGACCCGAGGTCAGTTGACGCGGGTCGTGTTGGAACACTACGAAGACCAGCTCTGACTAAGTGCGGATCGCGTGGCGGCGCTGGCATTGTCCGAAAGATACTCTTGAGACGCTGGCGATCTTGTCCCATACTCAAGAGGTTGGTCGACGAGTTAGTGGGCAACCAAGCCGGCGTCACTCCGGCCATACGGTCCACCAATGTCAACGATGTCAAAGATAAAAGACCCGGAACGCGGCAATCTCCAGTTTCCCATGGAGATCCGCTACCAGCGAGTGAAGCGTGGCCGCGGCTCGGCCGTTGGCGTAGGGAAAGCCCTGCAAATGAGCAGCCGCGAGATCCTCTTTACCACCCAGCATCCACTCAAGCGGGGCGAAAGGGTGCGACTGGCGGTGGACTGGCCCGCGATGCTGGAGAAGGACTGCCTCACGAAGCTGGAAATCCGCGGATCGGTAGTTCAGAGCGAGCCGGGCCGGGCTGCTGTCGGCATCGCCAGCTACATAGTAACCGAGAGCCTATGAGTGGACTCGCCGGGAGCATCCCGCAAATGCGCGCGCGAGACGGCTGGTTTTGAAGGGAGCAGTAAGATGAAAATCGACACGAAAACCTGGTTCCGGATACTAGTGAGCCTTTGCGTTTTGGGCGTGTCGCCTTTAACCGCCGGAACCTCCAAAGTTGAAGTCCAATGGCGGGAGCTATCATCCCTGATTCTCGGGCATACAGTGTCTTTGGTCTTGCCTGGGGGAATCGCCATTGCAGGAGAAGTGGAGGCGGTACGCGACGATTCGCTGGCGCTGGATGTACGCAAGACTTCCGACAGCAAGAGTCAACCCAAGGGAACAGCCACCATTCCACGCGCCTCGGTAACGACGCTGCAGATGACGGAAGCGAAGGGATCGGGCGGGAGAATCCTTGGCGTGGTGGTCGGAGCGGTTGTCGGACTTGTGGCCGGTGGCGAGATCGCCGTGCACACGTGCAATACCGAAGGCGCCGCAGCCGGCACCCTAACAGGGGTAGCGGTCGGGGTGACGACGGCAGGCTACTACCTGGGCAAAGGCGTGGACCGGCATTCGACGATCATCCATGTGGTTAGGGAATAACTATCGGGAAGTTCGCATGAAAACGAAAGGAGTACCGATTGCGCCCGGCGTCCTGGCAGCCTGTCCCGGCGCAGCCATCCGGAGTCGGAGCCCCGCTTCGACGAGCGCCAGCGGAAGTCGGGACACGAGGTCAATTGACTCTGGCGGTGCATGGGCAACCAAGACAGGCGCCAATGCCAGGCCAGTTGACTGAGCGGCAGTCCAGCGATCGATTTGAGCGGGGCGGGTGGGCGGAGGAGCCGCGAACGGGCGTTCGCAGGCTGCCGGAGCCGCGCGGTGGCGGTGGCTAGGGAAGAGAATTAACGGGGAATTGGCAGGTTCCAAAATGACCAACGACTCTCTGCACGGAGACCAGGCGCCGCGAGCGCCGCGCCGGTTTCCCATTCGCCAGGATGTGCGCTACCAATGCGTGAAGGGCCGCCGGGTCTTGGCCGTCGGCGCAGGCAGAACGCTCGAAATGAGCAGCCGCGAAGTGAGGTTCACAACGCGGCAGCCTCTTGAGCGCGGCCAGAAAATGCGGTTGGCAATGGACTGGCCGGCCATGCTGGAAAAGACCTGCCGTATGAAACTCCAGATCTTGGGCCGGATAGTCCACAGCGAGCCGGGCGAGGTCGCCGTCAAGATCGAGAGCTACGAATTCCGCACCCGCGGCGCTCAACTGATGGCTTGGTAGCCGCCTGGACGGATCTTCGCCTGAAACGCACTGCGCAGCTCACGCCCTGCCCCGCCTCCTCGCCAGGCCAAAATCTTTACCCGGCCGTCAAAAATCAATTTACATCGGAAATGTTTTGGTGTATATTGAGATTGCTCTGGCCAAAAATCCGCGCGCGAGGGAATGTACGCTGCCGTTACGGTTACGTTGAATCGCGATGAAATGGAACGCAGGCGCCTTGAAGCTGCCGGGGACCTGCTCAAGGGGATCACTCAAGCCCGGGTCGCCCGTAAGTTCGGGGTGAGCCGGACCACGGCTTCCCGCTGGTACCGCACTCTGGAGGGGCAAGGGTTGGAACGTCTACGCAAGCGCAAAGCGCCCGGACGCCCCAGCCGCTTGTCATCCACCCAACGGGCGGAGGTGCGCGAGATGTTCGCCGCCGGCCCCCGTGCCTTCGGTTTTGAAACGGATCGCTGGACCACCGCCCGCCTGGCGCAGGCCATTGAGGGTCGCTTCGCCATCCGCTACGATCCGGATCACGTCGGCCGCCTCATGCACCGCCTGGGTCTGCGCCCAAAGCCCGCTCCCGCTCTGTCCGCGGAGCCCGTACGCGAGCTCTACGCGATCCCCAGCGCCGGGATTGAAATGCAGATCTAGCCGCGCCGGCCGGCGGCCGTCACGAGCGTGAAATCTTGCGTGCCCGGAGGAACGAGGAGATGCCGTATCCGCCCAGCAGGCACACCCCGATGGCCAGCATGGTCAACTGCAGGACCGCTCCGGCACTGCCGTCAAATTGGCGGACGGCTCGGAAGCCGGACAAAACAAAGGCGATGGCCATCATCGTGAACACGAATCCGACGATCTGGTGCCACAGAGAGTGGGCCGGCTTAACCACCGCCGGGACCACAAATCTCAGAAAGCGGCGGCTCTCTTTGTAAACTCGCGCTCCCTCGCGATAGATGTTACGTTTAGGCACAACATCTTGATATTATCAGAAGTAATGGTACCTGTTGGTTTCGGCGCGTTATGCCGATAAAAATCAGTGGAGACCTTGTGAAGCCGTCCAGGCTCCATTACAATCTAAACGGGTACGGCGGTTGCGATCTCGAAATTGCAACGAGATGTAACGCGGTCGCATCCCACCATATTAGGGGAGGTCGTTGTGGACGAGCCATTGAAAAACCTGATGCAGGATCTGGGGAACGCGATCAACGACTCGCTCTCGGAATCCGATCGGATTGCCGAAGCCATTGGCGAAATCAAACGCGCGGGGTATGACGTTTTCCTGGTGCTGGAAGCCACCATTGGTTTCAATAAGCGCGACGACGGCAATGAGGCCTCCGAAGACGAGCCGGCTGCCGAGCCGGAGCGGAAACGCGGCTTCGAAAGCACCGGAAAGATCAAGTTCACCACCCAGGATCACCGATTCCTGAAGGCCCTCAAGATCGCCGTGGACGAAGAGTCCCGCTAGTCCGCCCTGCTCCCGGCCAACTCGCGATAAACCTGCCACGTTTTTTCGACTGCTGCCGCCCACGTAAACTTCGCCGCCCGTTCTAGCCCCCGCCGGGATAGTTCCGCGCACCGCTCCGGATCCTGCGTCAGCGCCACCATCGCGCCCGCCAGTTCTTCGGTGTCTTGCGCATCCACTAGCCACGCCGCATCCCCCGCCACTTCGGGAACGGCCGCGCGATTCGACGCGATCACCGGCGTCCCGGAAGCCATCGCCTCCAGCACCGGCATCCCAAAGCCTTCGTCCAGTGAGGGAAACGCGAATATCATGGCGCGCGCATACCAATTGGCCAACTCCGCCCGCGAAACATAGCCGAGCACGCGAATCCGTTCCCGGCTGCGCGCCGCGCCAATCCTGGCGGCGATCTCCGCCGCGCCATATCCAGCGGATCCCACCAGCACAAGCTGCCAGTCGCCATCCACTCGTTCAAAGGCGTCCACCAGGCGCGCGATGTTCTTGCGGTGCTGCACGGCGCCGACGTGCAGAATGACCTTCTCGCGTGCCACGGCCGTTCCCTCCGCCACCCTGACCCCGTGATGCACCACCCGCACCTTGGCTCGGTCCACGCCCAACAACTCGATCGCCTGGCGTGCCGTGAACTCAGAGACTGCGATGATGCGGTCGCTGCGCGCGGCCGCGTCGCGCGCCTGTTCCGCGAACCGCCGCCGGAACTCCGGCGTCGAGTATTCGCCCGTCAGCACAAACAGATCGTGGAAAGTGGTGACCGCGCAACGCATGCGCGCGTGCGGCAGCCGCTGGTTCAGACCGTGAAACACATCCGCCCATCGCGGCGCGCGCGTCTCGCCCAGCAGGAAGCGCCCGGCGTTGGCCGGCAAGCGCTCGCCCAACGAACGCACGAACCGGTGCGGCCGGTAGCAGAATGCGAACCGGTCGCCAGGGTGCGCGCGCGAGAGGCCGTCCAGCATCTCCCGCGAATATACGCCCACTCCGGACAGGTCCGCGCCAACACTGTACGTCGAATCCAGCGCGATGTTCAATTCTCGATTTTATATTCCTTAAGCTTGCGGTAGAGCGTCGTACGGCCGATGCCCAGCAACAGGGCCGCCTTGGCGCGGTCGCCGTGCGTAGCTACCAGCGCCTTCAGGATGGTCTCCTTTTCCACCGTGGCCAGAAACAACCCCGCCGGCCGCGGCGGCGCATACAGCAACGGCAGCGGCGCGGTCTCCGAACCCGCGGCCACCGCCGAAACCAGCGGCGGCTCGGCTGCCCCGTGATTCCGCAACGCGGAAGGCAGATCCTCAATGTGCAGCCAGGGGCCCGTATTCAGCGCCACCATCCGCTCGATCGAGTTTTGCAGCTCGCGCACGTTCCCCGGCCAATCGTAATTCATCATGGCATCCAGCGTGTCCGAGGTCAGCCGGTGATGCGCCTCCAACCGCTCCAGGAAGTGATCGATCAGCTCTGGAATATCCCCCTTGCGATCCCGCAGCGCCGGCAGCCGCAAGCTCACGATGTTCAGCCGGTAATAGAGGTCCTGCCGGAACGTCCCCCGCGCCGCGCCGCGCGCCAGATCCTCGTGCGTGGCGGCGATCACCCGGATATTCACACTACGCTGCTTCAACGAGCCGACCGGACGGAACTCGTGCTCCTGCAGCAGCCGCAGCAGCTTCACCTGCATGTCCAGCGGCAGATCGCCGATCTCGTCGAAGAAGGCCGTGCCGCCGTCCGCCACTTCGATCAGGCCCCGCTTGGCTTCCGACGCGCCCGTGAAAGCGCCCTTGGTGTGGCCGAATAGTTCGCTTTCGACCAGCGGTCCCACCAGTGCGCCGCAGTCGATGGGTACGAACTCGCCGTTCGCATTAGCGGCGTGGATGGCGCGCGCCACCACCTCTTTGCCCGTGCCGCTCTCCCCCAACAGCAGCACCGGCGCATGCGTTCGTCCGAGTTTCTCGATGAGCCTGCGGATCTCGCAGATCTGCGGCGACTGCCCCACCAGGCCATGGGACCAGCCCGGAGCACCTCGTTCCATTAGCTGCTTCGATTATACAGAATCCAGGCGAACCACGAATGCGGTGGTCACCGCGCGATCCTCGCCTTGGATGCGATCGGCCAAAGCGGATGCACCCTCCTGGGTGGATTCCATCCCCACCACGACGTGCCAAAAGCCCGGCTCATCGGCGCGCTCCACCAGCCGCGCCCGGCCGTATTTCGCCGCCATGGCGCGGCGCAGGTGCTCGGCGTTTTCCTTGTTCCGAAACGCCCCTACCTGCACGCCGAAATGCGCCTGGTCCGCGGCGGGCGCGCTCAGAATCTCCAGCCGCACGCGCGCAATTCCCGGACCGATCATCCCCATGGCCCGCGCCGCCGCGTGCGACAGGTCGATGATCCGCCCATCCACGAACGGGCCGCGGTCGTTGATCCGCACGTCCACCGACTTGTCATTGTCCAGATCGTGGACCCGCACCATGGTGCCGAACTCCAGGGTGCGATGCGCCGCGGTCATCTGCTCCATGTCGTAGATTTCACCGCTGGCCGATGCCCGCCCGTGATAGGGGTGGCCATACCAGCTTGCCAGGCCCGTTTCGCCGGATTCGGCTGTTGGCGCGGCCGGCGCCGTACGAGCCGGTGCGGGCGGCGCGAGTGCTTGCGAGACCCTGTGCCGGTGGCAGCCGCATAACAGAACCATCCCCGCGATCGCAACCGCCAGCGCCTGCCGCATTTGCAGCGATCCTAGCATGTCAGAGCAATGACCTCACTTATAGACGTCCCCCTTCAAATCGTCCGGCAGATCGCTCAGCCGTCCCAGCATCTCGTACACCTTCACCACCGCGTTGTCCACCATCCGCTCGCCCGCGCCCGGCTCCGCCCAAGTGCTGGCGCTGGCCGCGCCGTAGCCGCCGCGCGACGCCGCCGCGATCGTCGGAAAATAACCGTTGTAACCGTTCGTATACCCCAGCAGCAGCGCGTGCGGCACCGGACAGCGGTCGCGCCAGTTCATCTGGAAATCCACGAATGGCTCGCCGGGCATGGTCGTCAGCGCGATGTCCCTGTCGATCAGCACCGTCGTGACCGGCAACTGGATCTCCGGCACGATGCGCGCACCGTAAACCTCCATCCCACCCGGCCCCAGAAACTTCAACAGCGCGGCGCGAAACCTGTCCACATCCCACCGCAACCGCACGGTAATCGTCGATTCGGCGAAGTCGATGCTGGGCGTATCCACGGCCCGCGTATGAATATCCTTCGCCACCCTGGCCGCCTCCTCACCCAAACGCTCCCCCGTCCAATCGCGCCGGCCAGCCGCATCTTGCTCCATCGGCGTGACTGCGTAGTAAGGATTGATGTCGCCCGGCGCGCCTTGCAGAAAGAAGCTTTGCACCTGTCCGCCGAGTTCCCGCTCCACCACGCGATTCATCGCGCCCGGAAAGTCGGCCGAGTAGCGCAGGTTGTCC